>Ga0208041_1000526_pt1 | contig 35924 bp, 31 predicted proteins | sample AD_SCU002_MetaG_FD_184453 | JGI IMG/M metagenome (GOLD analysis project Ga0208041, IMG submission 184453) | Active sludge microbial communities of municipal wastewater-treating anaerobic digesters from China - AD_SCU002_MetaG (SPAdes) (version 2) | ecosystem: Engineered > Bioreactor > Anaerobic...
GTCCGGCACCAATCTCGTCAGGGATGAACGACAGCCGGAATAGGGTGGGCTTTACCAGAGCCCGATAACGGAAATTTTCGGTCGGATCCACCGAGATCGATTATCAGTTCTCTGCTGGAGCACTACCGTCTGGTCTGCTTTCTCTCCCAGCAAGCGGCAGAAGAAGCTATCAAAGCATTTCTCTACCTCTCCGGAGAGGAGAGAGTACTTGGTCACTCCGTCGCAGACCTCCTGAACCGGGCCTCTTCACTCAACAGTGCTTTTGATACCATCTGGCGGGCCAAGGACTCTTGATCTCTATTATATCCCGACCCGCTATCCAAATGGGATCCCTGGAGGCCTGCCGTATGAGGCGTTCGATCAGGATGAAGGAAAGAAAGCTCTGGCGCTCGCTACCTCTGTTATCGATCTCGTCAAAGAACAATTCGGGGATTAGTTGGTCAGCGTAGCCGCAGACCTGCGCACGTGTGTGTAGCCCACACCGGTTGTCCGCACTTGTCCGGATGTTGCTAGCGGGATAGAGGACCCGTACTCTGACTTTTTGCAATTTTGTCCATCGGATACAGCAGTTACCGGGCTTGATCGGCACGGGCCACGGTCCGGCTGGAGGGTGAGCCCGCTGGTAAGGGTAACGGCCCGCATGTTTACACGTTTGCACTACGTTTGCACCAGAATTCCAGGGAAAGTGCAAATGAAGATATTGCCCGGAATGGCGATGATTCTTCTATCGGAGAGAGATTTACAAAGATATGTACAGATCAGAGGGGTAATTTGCACCATTTACCGGAAAAGGAGAGCCCGGCCGCAGGGGCGAGTTCCTCCTCCCGGGGGTCCTCCCCCGTCCGGAGAGCCCCAGGACGGCCGCCGTCCCCCAACCGGCTGGCCGGGACGGTTACACTTACATTCGGGAAGTATTTAAATATTGAATTGGTATACGTATATGCATGGGCACGATAACGCTGAGCATCGACGACCAGACAGAGCGGGAGTTCCGGAGACTGGTCGAGAAGATCCTCGGGAAGCGGAAGGGGACCCTCGGTGAGGCGGCAACCGAGGCGATGAACCTCTGGATCCGGGAAAAGACGCAGGAGGAGATTGCACGGGGCGCCCTCGAGCTGGCCGGGAAGGCGTACCACTTCGGGATACGGAAGTATACGTCAAGGCAGGACCTGTATGACCGGCAACCCACCTCTGATTGACACAAACGTTCTCGTGTACCTCTTCGATGCGGATGCGCCCGAAAAACGGCGTATCTCAAAGGACCTCGTCACGGCATGCTGGAGGTCGGAGAGGTGTTACTCGGTCTCGGTGCAGAATCTCGCGGAGTTCTCGGTGGTCGTGACCGAGAAGGTCGACAACCCGATGCCGGTGGAGGAGGTGCAACAGTTCATCAGGAGCATCCAGGATTTTGACGGCTGGAATGTCGTCGGTTACGGCAGCAAGACCATCATTGCCGCCCACGGGATCCGGGACCGCTACCACGTTCACTTCTGGGACGCCCTCCTTACCGCAACAATGATCGAATCCGGTATCGACACCATCATCACGGAGGATGCGCATCTTCAGCGTATCTCCGGGATCACGGTCACGAACCCCTACCGGTAAGGCGAGGCACGGAAGACCGCACCGGAAACCGACGGCCCGGCCCGCAGGCCCCATAGCGGCACCGCGTCGCCGTCAGCACGACGCCCCTCGGCTCCTCCGGCATCTCCATCCCAAAGACCATCGATCCCGCAATCGCCGCAAAGGCGGCCACGACCGCCACCATGGGAAGGGCGCTCACCGCCCCCAGAATGCTTTATTTTGAACAGACGGTTACTACTACTACTCATGACTCCGGATGTCACCATCGATGAACTCTATATCGAGATCAAAAAGATACAGGAGACTATGGTCCGGCGGGAAGATCTTGACGCCCTCCTTGATACCGTTGAGATTCTCAGCAACCCCGAAACTATGGCGCAGATACGGATGAGCGAAGAAGACATCGCAGCCGGACGATTCCGGGAGATATCTTCAATAGACGACCTGCTCGGCGAGCTGTCCTGATGGAATGGACGATCCGGAGGACCGATACATTTATCGAGAGCCTCTCAAAGGTCAAAGGCAACAAGGAAGTAATAATAGAACTCGGAAAGAAACTTCAACGCCTGAAACAGGACCCCCTCAATACGGGCGGTTGGCTTTCAGGTGCATTGCACGGGAAGAAAGCAACCCGGATTGCAAAGCGTTATCGACTGATATTCCTTCCCGACGAAAGAGAAAGAGCAGTGTACCTGATAGCAATCGATCATCGTCAGCACGTCTGCAGGTTGCGGTGAAAGCCTGCCGCATCGCGGACATGCTCCATACGGTCTCCAGGCGTCCTGCCCCGGGTAAGATGTCCGGTAATGCTCTCCGAAACAACCGGTGACGAAAACACTCTCACTGCACGAGTTTTTGCTATGGGAACAGGTTATCGCTCAACGTGATCCGGTCAGATTCAGTTCTACTCTGGAGCACTGCCTTGCTCCCCCCTTCTGTCCCCTTCGCGCCAACGCGAGAGCCCCCGTCTCCGTCCCCACAACCGTTGCCTCGCGCCCGAAAAAAGGCCCTGCCCGCAGGATAAAGACCGCTCGACGCATTAGAGCGTCTTATCCAGCACTATCCACGACTCACCGTCAACAAACTTCCCGACGACGATAACCCTGACCGCCTCCTTCGAGGTATACGTCTCAGTCGCCCCGGCCCGGGCATCGATCGTGAAGTTATCGTTCCCCTGGCCCACCCCGCCGATCCAGTACTTGATCTCAGCTACCCGGTCCATATTCATCCCGCCGTGGTTCATGAACGTGATCACGTCCCCCGACCGCGTCGCCGTCACCACAAGGGTCTTTGGCTCCTCGGGGAGTTCTATCCCGAAGACCATCACCCCCGCAATCCCCGCAAAGGCGACCACGAGTGCCACCATGAGGACCGTGCCCACCACCTCCGAGACCCCGCCGTCCCTGTCCATAGATACCATAGAGGGGATGATCCCCGGTTTGCATATAAAAATCTTTCCGGAACCCGCCGGCCGGCCGGAGCGCTTCCGGCAGGGTCAGGGCCGCACCCGACGGCCGGAAACCCCCGCCGCCGGGCCGCAGCCCGCCCCGGGGAGGGAGAAGATCCTCTACGTTTTGATCTGCGATGGATGTTTTCTGCCCCGTTGCACGACAAAACCAGAATAGATGTCGTTGCCGCAGCGAAACCCTCTCCCGTCTCTCATCAGGTGGTGGAATTGCCAAACTTCTGTCCGGAATGCGGAAACCAGCTCATCAGCCCGAACGCCGATATCTGCCCGGGATGCGGGGTCAGGCTCAAAACAAACTCCGGGAAGCGCCCCGGCCTTGCAGCCCTCTGCTCCTTCGTATTTTCCGGCCTGAGGCAGGTGTACAACGGGAACCCCGGCCGGGGCATCCTGCTCTTTCTTGGGACCTATCTGGGCCTCTTTGCTCCCATCATCCCCGGCCTCGCCGTGCTCATCTAAACAAACACCCTCCACATGGTCCTCTTCGTGGTCCTCTGGTTCTTCGGCGTCGGTGTGTTCTTTGTCATAGCCGCAATCGCGGCGGCATTTATCTTCACGGTCTACTGACCGCCACCCCTCTCTCGCCAGAGAACCGCATACGGCGCCCGGGGGTATGCCGGAGCGGTGCGGACTGCAGGAAGCTCAGCGCCGTCCCTGGATCCCCCGCACCACAGCATTAGATTCTTATCCCGGCGATGGTATATCCCCCGGCATGCCCGACGAGACGACCACGATCGAGATCCTCAAATCCGACCGGGACCGGCTGGACGAACTCCGCCGCTACCCGGATGAACCCTACCTGATTATTGTACGCCGGCTCCTGGAACAGATCGAGGACCCCGAACCCCTGAGTCCCGAGACACTCGCCAGCATCCAGGCATCGCTCGATGAGATCCGGCAGGGCGAGTTTTTGACGCGCGGGGAACTGAAGCGGGACCTGGAGGAGCGTGACCCCACCCATAACCACGCTTTTATACCTTATAACGACCCATAACACATTATGCCTGAGGAGACAACCACGATCGAGATCACCAGATCCGACCGGGACCGGCTGAACCGCCTGCGCCGCTACCCCAGAGAGCCGTACCGGACCATAGTTCGCCGGCTGCTGGACCAGAGCGAGGACCCCGAACCCCTGAGCCCTGAGACGATCGCCGACATCCAGGCGTCGCTCGATGAGATCAGGCGGGGCGAGTTTGTGACGCACGAGGAGTTGAAGCGGGAGCTGGGGATCGAGTGAGATACTCGCTCATCTACTCGAAAAGAGTCCAGCGCAAATTAAAGCACCTCCCAAAGGAGGCTGCCGCCAGGATAATCAGAGCGCTTGAACTGCTGACTGAAGAAGAATCTCCTCACCTGCAGGTGAAGCGCCTGACGAACTCACCGCTATTCTCCCTGCGCTTAGGGGTGTACCGGGTGATCCTGGCGTTTGAGCACCGGCAACTCGTTATTATGGCGGTCGATCTCGATCATCGAAAGAATGCCTATGATAACCTGTGAGATACCCCTGATGCTCATGCCCTCGAACCCGTGCCGGGACCCAGACAATCGAGGCACCTCCATCGGAATAAGCAAGCGCCCGGGAGAAAACACTCAGGGCTCATCCCCCGGCCGGCCTTCGTAGCGGTCGGCGTGGTCCATCATCCAGTGGGCCATCGCAACCCACCTCTGCAACGGTATCCGGAGGTCGATGACGACCCGCCGCTGGACGCCCGTCAGGGTCCGTCGTGAGCTCCGGAACGTCGTAGAAGAAGACCAGGTGTCCCCTCTCTCAAGCGCCACAGATAACAGCTCTTTCAGGGCGGGATAACCCTTCCCCTTTATCCCCCGGGGCCGCCCGCCCCGGAGAGATCACCGGATCGCCGCGTAGCGGGCGTGAGCCCCCGCCCCCTCCTTCCGGGCCAACCCGGGCCCCTCAAGGGTTTTGAGCCGCCTGACAACCGCCGGCCTGGAGAACCCGCCTACCCGTTACTGCCTATCTTTATGATACAGGTCCAGAAAAATCAAAAGATCCCTCTGCTCATCATAACAGTAAGATAACCGGAATGGAGGGATATATACCTCCCTCGTCTGTTTTCTACCATATCTCATCGGTTTTCCAATCGTTGGATCGTTGACAATCCTGATGATCTGCTGCTTCACCCGGTTCTTCACCCTGCCGTCACGGATCTTCCTGATCGTTTTCTCAAAGGATGCGCCGTAGGCAACGGTCACCATGATTCAAGATCACTGATAAAATCAGCACGGTCCTTTCTGGTGAATCTCCCCTTTTTAAACTCCTGAAGTGCCCGTTCCGTCCTCTCCGCAAAGAGGATATCCTCTTTCAGCTCCGGTTCCAGTTCATCAAGCGGTTTTATGATAAAGCGGCCCCCCTCCCTGATGATGAGCAGTTGTGTACCCTCGGCGAGCCCCCTCCTCATGGATGCCGGAATGACAATCTGCCCCTTGGAGCTCATTCTGGTGATACCAATATCCATAAGAATCTCCGTAAGACATGTCTTACCTGATCCCATATGAGCCTTTGCACGGTGCCGGGCACACGCCCCTCGGGATCTCCGACCGGACGCCTGATCCCCGGATTGAAAGGGCGGGCATGTTCTCCCGCCCCGGGAACCGCACCCACAGATATCACCGGACCGCCGCGTAGCGGACGCAAGCCCCCGCCCCCTCCTTCCGGGCCAGCCCGGGCCCCTCAAGGGTTTTGAGCCGCCTGACAACCGCCGGCCTGGAGAGCCCGACCGCCCCGGCGGGACGAACGGTGAAAGGGCGCTCGTAACCATCTTATGTGCCGCTTTCACGTCGGTCCCAACGGTGTTACCGCTGCCGTCGACCCCGATGATGAGACGACCCCCTTCCGCGTCGGTAAGCGCAGTAATCTCGCGGCGGAGTCTCCTCGAGGGCGCTCTCTTGAATTCGACCCGCTCTGATGAGGCCGGGGAGCCTCCTGCTCGGGGCAACCCTGCTGCACCTCCGCCGCCGGCAGATCGAGCCACCTCCTCGCAGGCAGAGAAGACCCTTCACAACCGCCCGGCAAAGAACCTGGCCTTCACCACCTCCACCACCGCCAGGTAACCCGCCACCAGCCCGGCGAGGACCAGGTAGTAGTGCGGCGGCAGCGGGACAAAGCCGAAGGCGGCCCCCAGGGGGATGTAGGGCACAACGAGGGCGGCGGCCACGACCGCCGCGGTGCTGAAGGCCAGCTGCCAGCTCGGCCTGCTCCGGTAGAACGGGGTTATCCGCGTCCTGATGATGAAGATGATCAGGGTCTGGGTGACGATCGACTCGATGAACCACGCCGTTTGGAAGAGGGGTGCCGTCGCGTGGAAGACCAGCAGGAGGATGCCGAACGTGAGAAAGTCGAAGAGCGAACTGATGGGGCCGAAGACGACGATGAAGTTCCTGATGAAATGGATATCCCAGCGCCTCGGGCGGGATATGTACTCGTCGTCGACCCGGTCGGTCGGGATCGTCGACTCGGAGAGGTCGTAGAGGAGGTTGTTGAGGAGGATCTGGATCGGGAGCATCGGCAGGAAAGGAAGGAACAGCGACGCTCCCGCAACGCTGAACATATTGCCGAAGTTCGAACTCGTCCCCATCATGAGGTACTTCATCGTGTTCCCAAACGTCCTGCGCCCCTCCATGACGCCGTCGCTGAGGACCTGGAGGTCTTTTTCGAGGAGGACGATATCGGCAGACTCTTTTGCAATATCCACCGCGGTATCGACCGATATACCGACGTCGGCGGTCCGCAGGGCCGGAGCATCGTTGATCCCGTCCCCCAGGAAACCGACGATATGGTTGTTCCTCATCAGCGCCCTGATGATCTGGTCTTTCTGGATGGGCGTCACCCGGGCAAAGAGCGTGGTCTCATCGACCACCCGTGCAAGGGCCTCATCGGTCATGTGGGTGATCTCGGCACCGGTCAGGGACCGGCGCACCGGGAAGTCCAGGTCGCGGCAGATCTTCCTGGTGACCTGCTCGTTATCCCCGGTGACGATCTTCAGGTCGATCCCACGCCCGACAAGTTGCTGCAGCGACTCCCGCGCCTTCTCCTTCGGCGGGTCGATGAAGGCTACAAAACCGAGCAGGACCATATCCTTCTCGTCATCCGGCGTATAGACCGCCTTCCCATCTCCGGCCGGCCGGCAGGCGACCGCAAGAACCCGGAACCCGTCGGCGCTCAGCGCCTCGTAGCGGCGTACCACCGCCTCCCGCACCGCGTCGGTGAACGGCCGGATCCCCGCCTGATCCCTGACTGAGGAAGAGGCGGCAAAGACCTGTTCCGGCGCACCCTTTGTGACCAGGAACCGCTCGCCGCCCTTCTCGACGATGACCGAGACCCGTTTCCTGACAAAATCGAAGGGGATCTCATCGATCTTCCGGTAGCCCTCGACCGGGATATCGCGGTAGGCGAGGATCGCCTCGTCGAGCGGGCTCTTCAATCCCGTCTGGTTGAGGCTGTTGAGGTAGGAGAAGAGCAGCACTCTCTCGTCGTCGCGCCCCTCCGGATCGATGTGGAGCACGAGGGAGATGGCGTTCTCCGTCAACGTCCCGGTCTTGTCGGTGCAGAGAACGTCCATGCTCCCGAAGTTCTGGATCGCCTCGGGGTGCTTCACGAGAACGCCCTTCTCCGACATGGCAATCGCGCCTTTTGCGAGGTTGAGGGAGAGGATCATGGGGAGGAGTTCGGGCGTCAGCCCGACGGCGAGGGCCACGGCAAAGAGGAGGGAGTCAAGGACGCTGTGTTTGAAGACGGCGTTGACCAGGAATACGACGAGCACCAGGAGGAACGTGATGCGCATGATCAGGTAGCCGAAATGCCGGAGCCCCCGCTCGAACTCGGTCTCGGGAGGACGTGCGGCAAGCGCCTGGGCGATATGCCCGTATTCGGTATTCTTCCCGGTCATGGCGACCACGGCGGTCGCGTGGCCGCTCACCACCGACGTCCCGAGGAAGAGGTAGTTGTTCCACGCGGTCCGGTCAGTATCTGCCGCAGGAAGGGGGTCTGCAGTCTTCTCGACCGGGAACGGTTCGCCGGTCAGGGCCGATTGGTTGACGAAGAAGTCGCGGGCGGCAAGGACGCGGGCGTCTGCGGGCACGATATCCCCGGCAGTAAGGTCGATGACGTCCCCGGGGACCAGCTCGACCATCCGGATCTCCCGGCGTTCTCCGTCCCGGAACACCGTCGCCGTCCTGCTGATCTTCTGCTTCAGGAGGTCGACCGCCGCTTCGGCCCGGTACTCCTGGAAGAAGTCCAGGGTAACGCTGAGGGCGACGATGACGAGGATGATTACCGCCTGAACGATCTCGCCGACGAAGGCGGATATGACCGCGGCGATGACGAGGATGATCACGAGCGGGTTCTTCAGGTGGCCGAGGAAGGCGACCAGGCCGCGATACCGGCGCGCCTCTGCGATCTCGTTCATCCCGTACCTTTTCTGCCTCAGGACTGCCTCGGCGGTCGAAAGGCCGGAGGATGACGACCCGAGGTGAGCAAGGCAGTCGTCGGCGGTCATCGCAAGCAGGTCCTCGGTCCTCATCTACCGCCTGCAACGGGCGGCGGCTATGCGATAATAGTTTTGGGGGCCTGCCTTTGCACACCCCGAACTCGTATCCGGTGGACGGGACCGGAACCCGCACGCCGCCTCACCCCGGGTTCTGATCCCCGCGGAGCCGGCAACCCCTGCCGTATCCCGCACAGCATGACGCAGAACCCCCGATACGGCGCCCCTGAAAGGCGGATCGGGCATCGGCCCGCGCCGGGCGAGGCGAAGGGGAACCATAAAGAACAGGAGAGACGACGGGGGACCATGAAAGTCCTGGTCGTCATGGGAAGCCCCCGGAAGGGCAACACCTTTCGGGCGGCGCAGAGGATCGAGGAGGTGATGCGCTCCCTCGGCGACGTCGAATTCGAGTACCTCATGCTCGGGGACATCGCCCTTGCACCCTGCCGGGGATGCATGGCATGTCTTGAGTGGGGCGAGGAGCGCTGCCCCATCCGGGACGACGCCCCCGCCGTCGGGCGGAAGCTGCACGATGCCGACGGGGTGATCTTTGCGTCCCCGGTCTATGGTCTCGCCGTCACCGGCCAGATGAAGACGTTCATCGACCGGTTCTCCTACGTCTTCGCCCCCGGTTCTTCGACAAAAAAGCCCTCCTCCTCGTCACCACCGGCGTGGTGGGCGAGAAGGATGTCCTCGACTACCTCGACACCGTCGCGGACATATGGGGGTTCGACGTCGTCGCCCGCGCCGGCCTCGTCACGCAGCCCGGCCCCACGCCCGGGCAGGCACGGGAGAACGAACGGAAACTCGACCGTGCGGCCCGGTCATTCTTCAGGGCCCTGGCGGAAGGGAGGGCACGGCGGCCGGGGCTCCGGAGCGTCGTCGTCTTCCACGCCCAGTGGGCGTCGTTTGACGAGCTCGCCGACGTTGCCCCGGCCGACCACGCCTACTGGAAGGAGCTGGGCTGGCTCGACCCCGGTGTGCGCTATTACACGAGCGCCGCAGTCAACCCGCTCTACGATATGGTGGGAAGAGTTGTGGAGTGGAACACCCGCAGGCGGATCCGCCGCGACCTCGCCGCGATGCGCTGACAGGCCGCCCTTCGGCAGGTCCCGGCGAAAACTCCGCGATAACGCCGGTATTTCGGGGGAGAGCCGCGGCCGGCAGTCCCCCGGTCCGGGGAGGGTGCGGCCCGGAGACGACACTTCCCGGACCCCCCGTGCCCGGGGGGGAGTACCAGAAATTGCCGTTTTTATTATAAAATTATGAGAATAAATCACCGTAAAGGATATATATTTATACCGCTATTCACCCATTCACCGGCTACCCTATGACCGGGCTTTAAATCGAATTTCGCACTCCGCCTGCCGGGTGCTCGCCTGAGCACCTGCTTTAGCGAGCCCTTTGTGCATACCGGAGGGTATGTACCGCGGTCTCGCAAGGAGGGCGGAGAACACACAAGGGGGAAGAATATGGCAAAGATTACACACCTGGCACTATTGTGCGCAGTTGTCATCCTCGGCATGCTGATACCGCCGGTTATGGCGGCAGAAGCAGCGCCGGGGGAGCACCTATACCGGGGCTTTGATTATGCACAGAATCGCCCGGACATCGACGGCAACGTGATCGTCTGGGAAGACAACCGAAACGGCCAGATGGATATCTACTCCGGGACGATAGACGGATTCCGGGGCTCACTCGGCTACACCGGCGAGAGGATAACAACCGACCCTAATTCGCAGGAGAAGCCGTCCATCTCGGGAAACCACATCGTCTGGCAGGACAACCGGAGCGGAAACTGGGACATCTATCTCTATGACCGCTCCAGCAAAAATGATATACAGATTACCACCGGTCCGGGCAAACATTGGCTGCCCGCAATCTCGGGGAACTACGTTGCCTGGTACCACAAGAACAACGGCAGGACAAACATCGCCCTCTACGACATCACCGAAAAGAAGGTGATAGACGTCATCGACTGCGATGCAAGGACAACCATCCCCGGCGCATCGACTGAGTTCAAGCCTGCGCTCTCGGAGAAGTATATCGCCTGGGTGGAGGACACGGATGCGAGGATCCGGTATTACGACATCGCGGCCGGCAAAACCATAGGCCCGGTCTCCGCGAGCACGGCGGTCCAGTGCTGGCCCTCGCTCTCCGGGAGCCTCATCACCTGGGAGGACTACCGGGGCGGGGATGCCGAGATCTACATGACCGACCTCGCGGACCCGTCCAGAGAGGAGGTGAGGATCACCAGCGCCTCTAACGACCAGGTCTCGCCGGCGATCAGCGGGAGCATCGTCGCCTGGGAGGATAAGCGGGGTGCGCCGGCTGAGCCGCGGAGCATCTATCTCTACGACCTCTCCAGCAAGAAGGAGAAATACGTGTTCCTATCTGTAGACCGGTATGATGAACACCTCTACCCTGCCATCAGCGGCAACACCATCGTCTGGCAGAGAGGCGGGAGCCCCAACTCGAACCTCTACATCTTCGTCTACGAGCCTGAAGCATCGGTCGAACCGATCGAACCGGTCGTAACAACCATCGAGGTCAAGCCGGCCGGGGTCACCCTTGAGATCGGCGAGTCCCGGGCGTTCCAGGCCGCTGTTCTCGACCAGGACGACAAGCCCATGACCGGCGTTGGGGTCGCCTGGGCAAGCAGCGACGAGACCGTCGGGACCATCGACGCAACCGGTGTCTTTACCGCGCACGCCGCGGGCACGACGACCATCACCGCAACGGCGGACGGGGTCTCCGGGACCGCGGCCGTCACGGTCACCACTGAAGAGCCGGTCCTCAAACGGATCGAGGTTACTCCGCCCACGGCCACCGTCGCGGTCGGCGAGACCAGGGCGTTTGCCGCCGCCTGCTACGACCAGTTCGACAACCCCATGAACGGCGCTCCAGTCACCTGGACGTGCAGCGACGGGGCGGTCGGCACCATCGATGCAGGCGGGCTCTTCACCGCGAAGGCCGCTGGTTCGGCGACCATCACCGCGACGGCGGGCGAGATCGCCGCGACGGCAACCGTCACGGTCACCGCCGCCGCTGAAGACCCGGTCGACCGGGTGCTCACGAGCCTGAAGGTCACGCCGCCGCGGGCCACCCTCGCGGTCGGTGACGACCAGCGGTTCATCGTGACCGCCTGCGACCAGCACGGCAACGTCATGCCTGCGGGTGATGTCGCCTGGACGAGCAGTGACGAGACCGTCGGCACGGTCGGTGCGGACGGCATCTTTGCTGCTCTCGCCGCGGGCACGGCGACCGTCACCGCAACGGCGGGCGGCGTCGCCGCGGATGCGGCCGTCACCGTCATCGCCGCAGAGCCGGCGCTCGCAAAGATCGTGTTCGTCACGTCCGCGGTCGCCCTGAACCCCGGGGACGAGTGGCAGTTTGAGGCCGTCGCGTTCAACTGCTACGGCGACTTCGTGCCGGACGCCGCGCTCACCTGGTCGAGCAGCGACCCGGCCGTCGGCACCGTCGACGAGTGCGGCCTCTTTGTCGCCCTCTGTGCAGGCACGACGACCATCACCGCGTCGGGCGACTGTGCCGCTGGAACGGCGACCGTCACCGTATGCTGCGACGAGCCGGTCCTCTCCCGGATCGCTGTTTCGCCGCCGGCAATCACCATGAATGCCGGCGATGAGGAGACGTTCGCCGCAACCGCCTTTGACCAGTACGGCAACGTCATGCCGGAGGTCGATATCGCCTGGGCAACCTGCGATGAGACCGTCGGCACCATCGACGCAGACGGGCACTTCATTGCCCTCGACGCGGGCACGACGACCATCACCGCAACGGCCGACGGCGTCACCGCAACGGCGGACGTGACGGTCATATGTGCAGCCCCGGGAGTCGTCGTCTCCCCGCCGGCGGTCACCCTGGACGAGGGGGAGACCCGGCTCTTCACCGCGACCCTCGTTGACCCGGAGGGCAGCAGCGCTCTGCCCGGAACGGTCGTCTGGTCGTGCGACGACGAAACCGTCGGCACGATCGACGAAGACGGGCTCTTTGTCGCTCTCTGCGAAGGCACCGTAACCGTCACCGCGACGGTCGGCGGGTCCGACGAGATCGTGGCCACCCAGGTCGATGGGATCGAAGAGACCGGGACCGCGGTCGTGACGGTCCGGTCGGCATGCCCGGTCCCGGCGCGGATCGCGCTCAGCCCGTCCGACTTCACCATCGCCATCGGGAACAGCCTCCAGCTCACCGAGACCGTGTACGACCAGTACGGCTGCGTCATGCCGGACGCCGTGGTGGTCTGGGAGAGCAGCGACCCGCAAATCGGTTACATCGGCCCGTGCGGTCTCTTTGGCCCCAACGAGGCCGGTGAGGTGATCGTCACCGCATCGGTGGACGGGATATCGGGCTCTGCCTGCGTGACCGTCGGCCCACCGCTCCCGTCCCCGGCCCGCGTCGAGGTCGACCCCGCGACGACCGCGCTTGCGCCCTGGGAGATACAGGAATTCGTCGCCACGGTCTATGACTCGTGCGACAACGAGCTGGACTGGGTCAGGGTTGCCTGGTTATGCTCTGATTCGGCCGTCGGCACCATCGACAGAGCCGGGCTCTTTGCGGCGTTTGCAGAAGGTTCTGCAGAAGTGAAAGCCCTGGCTGGCGACGTAGAGGGGACCGCGGCGGTCACCGTCACCACTGCACCGGCCTCTGACGACCCCGGGAACAACGACGGGTCGACAGGTTCCGGCTGGAGCGACAGCGGCGGCGACAGCGGCCCCACCTTCGATGCCGGGATGTGTGAGAACCTGATGCGCGGCGAGACGTTCACGTACTCGGGCATCACCACCTCATCGGTCGGCAGCGTTGCCGTCACGGCAGCAAACACCATCCCGAAACTGATGGTGACCGTGAAGGAGACAAAACCGTCCGCTGCGACGGCGCCTCCCACCGGCGACGTCTACGAGTACGTCGAGATCAACCTCTACTGGGCAAACCCGAACGATGTCGAGAACGCGGCGATCGTCTTCACCATCCCCGCCGACTGGCTCCACGAACACGGCATGGCCCCAGAGGACGTCAGGCTGATGCGCTGTGTCGGCGGCGCCTGGCAGTCGCTGGAGACCGAGGTCGTCGGTGAGGAGAACGGGTTGTACCGCTTCCGGGCGACCACCGCCGGGTTCTCCACGTTTGCCATCGCCGCGGCAGCGGAGAACGCGACCACAGCCGGGGAGACAAATGTCACAACCGGGGGCGAAACGAACGCCACAGCAAATGTGACAACCGTGGTGACGACGGAGGCGACCACCGTGCCGGCAACGACGACTGCGGCACCGCTCGTCTACGCGCCCCTCCTCGCCCCGCTCGCCTTCCTCCTCTGGAGAAGAAAGAACAACCACTAACCCTACTTTTTTTGATGCTCCACGAGCGACTTCCAGTAGTCGCGGTTGTTGATGCACCCGGGGTCCGGCGCATGGATATCCCCGAAGTATGCCCACCCGCGGGCCCTGCACCCGCCGCAGATATACTTGTTACCGCAACCGGCGCATGCCCCCGAGAGCAGGCTCCGGTCCCGCAGCCTCTGCAGCACCTCCGAGGAGTGCCAGATCTCAAGAAACGGCGTATCCCGCACGTTTCCGACGGTGATCGGCAGAAAGACGCAGTGCTGGACGTCCCCTTCGGGCTCGATGCTGCAGTGAACTACCCCCCGCTTGCGCAGGGGGTTTCCCGGCTATCATCCCCCTCCCCAGCGGGAGCGGGTCCACAGGCTCTTCGGCACGTTCCGCGCCTGCAAGTGCGAATTGTTTGATATTGGTCGCGGCGTTCAGGTCCCGGTCGTGGGTCGTCCCGCAGTCCGGGCACGTCCATTCCCGGTCCTTCAGCGTCAGATCGGCCTTCCGGTAGCCGCAGACCGAGCAGGTCTTCGAGGACGGTTCGAAGACCCCGATCTTCAGCAGGGGTTTGCCCGCCTCCTGGCACTTGTACGCCAGCATCGCAAGGAACGTTCCCCATCCGGCATCGCTGATCGATCTCGCAAGAGCGTGGTTCTTCACCATGCCGTCCACGTTCAGGGACTCCACAGCCAGTGCTTGGTTTTCGCGGACCAGTCGAGAAGAGAGCTGGTGCTGGAAGTCCTGCCGTTGGTCGGCAATCGTCTGGTGACACCGGGCGACCTTGAGCCGGGCTTTGTTCCGGTTCTTCGACCCCTTCTGCTTGCGGGCGAGCCGCCGCTGGAGCACGGCTAGCCGCTGCTGGGCGTTCCGGAGGTGTCGTGGGTTTTCCACCTTCTCCCCGGTCGAGAGAACAGCGTAGTGCGCAAGCCCCAGGTCGATCCCGACCGTCTGATCCGGGACCGGATCGGCGGGTTTCGGCGGCTTTTGGCCATCCTCGACTACGACGCTGAGGAAATACCGGCCGGTCGATCTGCGGATCACCGTCGCGGACTTCATCGCCCCCGCGAAGGTGCGGTGATACTTGGCCTTGATCGCACCGATCTTCGGGAGCTTCACCGTCCCTTGCTTGAAGTCCACGGTGTAGGATTGTGGCACCGTGAACGCCTGCTCGGGGGCATGCTTCGCCTTGAAGGTCGGTGCTTCAGCACGACCCTCAAAGAAATTTTTGAACGCGCGGAAAAGGTGGTGGATCGATTGCTGCAGCGACTGGGCGTTGACCTCCTTGAGCCACGGCAACTCCGCTTTGAGCGCTGGGAGCTGCTTCATGAGGCCGTACCTGGAGAGGCTGATGCCCTCGTCGTGATACGCCTGATTCTTGCGGGCAAGCGCCCAGTTGTACACAAACCGGCAGCACCCGAGGTGCTGGGCGATCAGGGTCTTCTGATCCTCGGTCGGATACAGCCGGTACCGGTACCTCCGCAGCATACGATAGAATCGTGTTAACCCTCCTCCTGCATAAATAATAGCCGTGCGGGGTGAAAGTGAAGAAGGGGCGCCGCTCTCACCTCCCCCCATGCGAAGGGAGCCCTCGCGCTCATGCCCCGCGAACCCCGCAGAGGTAGATCTCCCCCGCACCGCACCCGCCGACTTCATCGGCAAGGAGTCCGGTCTTCCCCTCCATCGCCTCCCCGGCGTAGAAGTGCCCGACGGGAACCCCTCCCTCATCGGCAAGCGCCACGGGTGCGACCTGCGGGGCGGTGCTGAGCGCCTCTTTCCGCATCAGGGGCTCCCCTCCCGAGAAGGCGATGACCACCACGCCGGCATCCGCAAGCTCCTCGACGAGGCGTTTTGCCTCGTCGGTATCGAGTTCGTGGGGGAGGGCCTTCTGCGCATCCGGGTAGCAGTGGGCGCAGCGGAGGTTGCAGCGGTGGGTGAAGTCCCAGACCACCATAAAAGGAGCGTTCACGACCTGGGGCATGGTGATGCCGTAGCGGGCGATCCCCGAGAGCACGTTCTGTAACCCCCGCAGAAAGAACGTCTCCGTAAGGCCCCTCCTGATATCGTCCTCGCTCACCCTGAAGAGGTCGCTGCTCCGGCGGAGGGTATGCCCCACCATGCGGCCCGCAAGCCTGCACTTCCAGCAGAGATCGTCGGCCGGGTCCGGGTGGTAGCGGATCGCGTTCTCGAGCCGGTTCCCGCAGTCGTCGTCCCGGGCGACGAACCGGAGGAGGGCACGGGCAACCGGGTTCCCGAGCCGCCGCCGGACCGCCGGGAGCGCGTGAATACGATCGTCTGCCATTGCCCGATTATCTCCCCTGCACCCCGGGACGGCAATACCCGGGGGTGGTCCGGATCCTCCCGGTGGTCGAGAAGGCTTAATGGTTGCCCTCCTCCCGGACCTTCGGTCCTCTCACCCTCCGGTTCTCCCAAACAGCCACGGCGAAACCGTGAGCACGGACCCGAGGAGGAGAGCGGCGAGAACCGGGGCGAGGGCGAATGCCCCGGGGGTGGTGAGGAGCGCCGCGTAGAGGTACCAAAACGGGAGGAGCCCCTGCGTGTACGGGGCGGGCGCGATGAGCCCGGAGAAGGCGATGGCGGCCATGACCGTAACAATCGCGTAGAGATGCCCCTCGCCGGACGAGCCCGGGACGACCGCCACCAGGACGCCGAGGGCGTTCGCCGCAACCACGGCGGATGCGAACGATACAGCCGCATAAACAACCCCCGCCGGGGCCGGCGGGTGGACGAGCAGGAAGACGGAGAGGGGGACGGCGACCTGCGCCAAATCAAGGAGGGCGTTTGCGAAGACGTACCCGGCGGTCAGCCGGCGGGGGGAGACGGGCAGCATGGCCATCCGTTCCAGCATACCGCTCTCGCGGATGCGGACGAGCCCGATCGACGACCCAAAAACCCCGGAGAAGACCACGGCGACCGTGATGCCGGCGGCCTGCAGGGATACGGGCACATCGGCGAGTATGAGGGGGAGCAGGAGCGCCGCCGGTAGGGCGAACTTCAGGATGAGCCCCCGGCGGTCCCGGAGGTCCTCAAGGAGTTCCTTCTGGAAGAACGAGTCAGGGCGCACCCGGTTCCTCTCCCGTATACGCGAGAAAGACGTCCGGGAGCCCCGGAGCCCGCAGGTCGGCGCCCACGACCACCCCGCCCTCTCCCGCCACCGCGTGGACGATCCGGGCGAGGAGGGACGAGGGGCCGGACTCATCCGGCGCGGCTACCACCGTCACGCAAAACCCGTCCTCCCGCTCCTGTGCGCCCACGCCCTCGACGCCGGGGACCTCGCTGAGCGGCCGGGGATCGACCGGCCCCTTCAGTCGGAGTTCGATCGTCACCCTCGCACCGAGCGACCGGACGAGCGCGGACGGCTCCCCTGAGACGAGGAGGCGGCCCCGGTCGAGGAGGGCGACACGGTGGGCGAGGCCTGCCGCCTCGTTCACGTCGTTTGTGGAGAAGACGACCGCGGCGCCCCGCCGGGCCGCCGCGCGGAGGAGCCCGGCAAGGGTGACCCGCGCCCGGTAGTCCAGGCCGATCGACGGCTCGTCCAGCAGGATCAGGGAGGGTTCGTGCGCCAGGGCCTCGATGAGCCCGAGTTTCCGCCGCATCCCATAGGAGTATGTAGAGACCGGGTCGCCCCACCGCTCCAAAAGATCGAAGAGTCCGAAGAGGGATTCGAGCCGCTCACGCGCCGCCGCCGGGTCCATGCCGTAGGAACGGGCGAAGAACCAGGCGTTCTCGTAGCCGGTGAGCGTCTCCCAGTGGGCGGTATGGTCAAAGAGCATCCCGGTGCGGCGCATCATCGCACGCCCGTTCGCCGGGAGCGTAACGGTCCCTTCGTCGGGCGGGGTGAGGCGGGCGATGACCTTCAACAGGGTGGACTTCCCCGACCCGTTGGGCCCGAGGAGACCGAGGATCTCCCCTTCCCCTACGTCGAGCGTGACCCTGTCGAGCGCCCGGACGGAGCCGAACCGTTTCTCCACGTCCCGCAGGGCGACAACCATTCCGTCATCACCGGAACTCAAGGAGGGTGGACCGGGTGACCCGCACCGCCCCCTCGGGGATGGTCTCCGCGACCTCGTAGACGAGGACCCGGTCGCCCGGGCGGACGGTCTGCCCCACGATCCTCCCCCGCAGGATATGCCGGTGAAAGTCCGGGGCAAACCTCTTTGTCCGGGCAAAGACGACCACCCGGGCATCAGGGACCTGCACCCTGATCGCCCCCCATCCCTGATCGCCGGGCCACGTCCCGGACGGTGCTCTCCGTGACCCGGGAGAGGCCCCCCTCCCGGGCATGCTCTTCGACCGCCACTCGCGCCATCCTCCGCGCAAACGGCGGCACCCGCGAAAGAAGGTTCTCGGCCTCCGGCGTCCAGGGTATCGCGTCGATAGGGAGATCCGGCACTGCGACCGGGGTTTCCGGCGGCGCGACGACGAGGACGTTCGTGGTGCTCATCCGGGCAAGGTTTTGGGTGTTCGACCCGATCAGCGACTCCTCCTCCCGGTGCAACCCGTAGCGCCCGAGGACAAGGAGCCCCGCCCCCCTGACCGCGGCATAGTGGTGCACCTGCGGGCAGACCCTGCCGGCGACGACAGCCGTATGGACGCGGGCGCCCAGGGTTCGCGCGAGGGCCGCCCCGCGTTCCAGGTTCCGCCGGTAGAGGTGCTCAAGGCCCCGGTCGATGATCTCATCGTGGAGGCGCTCCTGAGCCGGGAAGTTGAACCGGCGCTGAGCCTCCTCCGGCAGGACACCGGCGATGACCGGGAAGACGGCGGTATGGAAGAACGGGTCGTAGACGGCCACCGCCTCAAGCGGCGCGTCGAAGGCGGCGGCGATGGCGGCCGCACGGTGCAGGGCCGCGTAACTTGCGTCGCTCCCGTCCACGCCCACGACGACCGGCCGGTCCTTCAGGTCCCACGGCCGCCGCACCAGCAGGAGATCCCTCGTGCCGGCATGCAGGAGCACCCGTTCGGCCAGGCTCCCGAGGGGCACCTCCGGCGTCTGCCCGTGCCCGGTCGCGCCGAGCACCGTGAGATCCGGCCGGTGCTCCTGGATGAGGCGGAGGACCTCGACGTATCCCCTTCCTTCGGCCGTGACCGGTTCGAACGGGACGCCCCGTGCGGCGGCCTTCGCCGCCAGCGGCGCGAGATAGGCGTCCGATATGAGCGCCATGCCCCCGGATATCAGGTCGTCGTGCGTCGCCCGCAGTGAGCCGAGCCGTTCCTCTTCCTGGTAGCGCTCCGGGAGGCCGGGTTCCATATCCTCAAAACGTTGCCGGTGCATCCGGGCGGCATACACATGGCAGCCGGTGCACCTGCCCCTGCCGGTGGCCGCGGCAAAAGCCAGGGCCGCTTCTCCCGCGAGATCGGAGCAGGGAGAGCCGTCCACACCTACGAAGATCTGCTGATACATCATGCCCACCCGTCATCCGGGATGACAGGGATAAGAGCGGCACACAGGGCATAAATGCTTCGGGCATCCCCGGCCCGGGGTGCGGATCAGGCCCCTGGCGGGATGAGGACAGTATCGATACCCTGGATAACGCCGTTGTCAGCCATGAGATCAGGGATCGCGACCGTGGCGTTGTTCACCATGACAACCGCGCCGGTAGCGTTCACGGTCAGGTTCCCGCCCTGCAGGGTCCGGAGCGCCGAGACGTTCCCGAGATCAGCGAGGGTGTAGGAGCCGTTCACGATGTGATAGAGCACGACCTCCGTGCTGTTCGCAGAACCGTTCAGGATCAGCTCGCGCAGATCGGGGTCCATCCGGTCAAACGCGGCATCGGTCGGGGCAAACACCGTATACGGCCCCGGACCCTCAAGCGTGGCGGCGACGCCCGTCGACCGAAGGAGGCCCGTAAACAGGGTGAAGTTCCCGAACGCGGGGCTCTCCTCGAGAGGGATGCTGGTCTCGGTCGACAAAAGGACCTCCATGATGTTCCCGGCGGGGTCCGGTGAGGAGAGGAAGGAGGGGAGGGTCGCACCCGCTCCCATTCCCCCTCCTGCGGCCATGGTGCCGGTCTGGTTCTCTGTCATGTTCTGGGTCTGGTTCCCCGCTGCGGCCTGTGTGACTGTGGGCGTCATCGTCGCCGGGGCCGGAGTGACGGCGGTGGGCGGCACGATCTTCCAGAGTTTGCCGGTGCTGGTGGACGGATCGGGCCCTCCCACGTCGTTTGTCAGCACGTACATGTCCAGGTTGGTGTCCTCGCCGAACCCGCGCAGGAACGCGCCCAGGGTCTCGTTATTCCGGGCGATGATGTTGACCGTCTGGACGTCCCACATGGCGTTCTCTTCCGGCGTCAGGCTCGCGGCGGTCTCTGGCAGCGCCCCCTCGGCCCACCCAGTCGGGGGTGTAGCGGCGAGGATGGTGCCGTTCCCCACAGTCCGGCTGTCGCTCCAGTAGCCGAAGAGGTACCTGCCATCAAGCCCGGTGACGGTGGTCCCGCGATAGACGTTGCCGCCGACGACGACAAGGCCGAGATCATGGCCGCCCTCGAAGATGGGGCCGATCAGCGGCTCGCCCTGGAGTCCGGTGATGCTGCAGGACATCCCGGGGGCCGTGGTGGCGTTCGGGTCGAAGCAGTGCGTGCCCTCACGGATATGCCAGCCGTAGTTCCCGCCGTTCAGGACGATGTCCACCTCCTCAAAGAGGTTCTGGCCTGCCTCGCCGATGAAGAGCGCGTTGCTGCCGCCGGAGTCAAAGGCCATGTAGGCGGGGTTCCGGAACCCGTAGGCGTAGATCTCGGGCAGGACGGAGGTGTAGGCATAGGAGTCGAGGATCGCGGGCTGGGTCTCTACGAACGGGTTGTCCGGCGGTATGCCGTAGAGGCTGCCGGCAAACGTCGTCCACGTCGGCTCAGGCGGGTTCTCGGTCCGGTTGACACTCATGTTCCCGGTCGCGTTCATTGTTGCGGTCGCATTCTGCTGGGGCATGCCCCCGGCGGTGGTGCTGTCCACGTCGATCCGGAGGATCTTGCCGTAGATCTTCGTGAGGTCCTAGGCGTTCCCGATACCCGGGGTATGCCCGTTCCCGACGTCGTTCGCCTTCCCGCCGTCCCCAAGCGATATGTAGAGGTAACCGTCGGCGGGGCCGAAGGCGAGCTGGCCGCCGTTGTGGTTCTGGTAGGGCTTGTCGATGTACATCAGGACTTTCTCAGAGGAGGCGTTCACCGCATTCGGGTTTTCGGGGTCGACCTGGAACTCGGATATGTGGTTCGTGCAGCTCCATCCCTCGGGGGCCTCCGCTCTCAGGGGTGCGCTGTAGAACGCGTAGACCTTGCCGTTGGTCCGGTAATCGGGGTGGAACGCGATGGAGAGCAGGCCGCGCTCGTCGTAGGTCGGGCTGAGGTCCGCGAGGTTGTCCCGGAGGTCCAGAAACGGCTCGGAGAGCGTGGTTCCGTTCGGATCGACGATCCACACCACACCGATCTGGTCCACGACGAAGAGCCTTCCCGTCCCGTCGTCGGGCGACGTGACCATCATGGGCGAGGTGAAGTTCTGCGCGACGAGCTCAAGGCCAATATCGGCTGTAAAACTCGGGATGGGTGCCAGGTTCGTCCGGGACGCGTTGTTCTCGAACGTCGCGGCAAACGTGGACGCGGCATTGGTGAGGTCCGTTGCGTTGCCGGTGACGTTCTGCATACTTCCTGTCGTCTGGTTTGAACTCTCGTTGGTGCCGCTGGTGTTGCTCAATCCCACCTGTGCGCCCGCACCCGCGATGAGTGCGAGGACAAGGAGGGATGCTATGACAAGGGTAACTTTTGTCATGCGGGTCCGGAGATGATACGAGAATAGATAATGGTTATGCCGGATCACCCGATCATATCCCTGACCCGTGGTAGCGGGATTTGCGGAACACTGCCTCCCTGACGTGGCGTTCCGCTCTACCGGTCAGACGGATCCTTCATCCGTCGGGTGATATGCCGTCACCTTCGCGACGTACCAGAAGACCGCCCACGAGAGCGCGAGCACGATCGCCCAGACCGCGGCGATCGCCGGCAGAGGGAGGGGGATCGCGTAGGCCTGGCCGCCCGAAACGGGGATGATCTGGTAGAAGGCCCAGGGTGCGCGTGCCGACTCCCGCACAAACCCCATGACGTTCACGATCGCCGTCCCGAGGATACCGGCCGTGAAGGCGGCGACGATCGAGCCCCGGGTGAGGTATCCCCACTGCCCTTCCTTCTCCTCGCTCGTCAGGACGATGACGTCGAGCATGATGATGGCGGCACCGATCGCCGCCATCACAAAGAGGGCGACGTACTTCAGCGGCATTCCGCCAAGCGGGTTGATCCAGGCCCCGGGGTCGTCGATGAAGAGCGTCCCGAGCCAGGCCGGTTGGACGAGGATGAACCCGGCGACGGCGGTCATGACCAGGAACCCTTTGAAGATCGTCCGGATGGTCCGGTTCTCGGGCCGGGAGAGGAGCTGGTCACGCCGGGTGAGGAAGTAGGTCCCGATGGTCAGAAAGAGGCCGGCAAGAAGCGTCACCATCATGAGCATCGCCCAGGCCCGGGGGCCGTGCATGATCATCATGAAGGCGGACGGCGCGTTCTTCTGGATGGCGGTCATGTACAGCTGTCCGAGGACCGGCTGCATGATCAGCCCAAAAAGCCCCCAGGCGATCCCGTAGGCCGCCACCCAGTCCCACTGCTTCTTGGCGGCGAAGTCTTTCTGGTCGACGTAGTGGATGGTCGCAAGCGTCGTGATCAGGAATCCAAAGAAGGCGATGGCGGCGGCGACCCGATGGAAGGTGAGTTCCCAGAGGGTCGGGTTGAACCAGAGCGCCATCGCCTGGTCAAGCGTCATCGGGAGCAGCCCTGCTTCGGTGAAGGAGAACGATGCTACACCCGGCGTCAGCATCCCGGCGGCGAGCGTATCGATGGTGACGGTCTGGATAAAGACGCTCGCCGCGTAGCCGAACCCGATCGCGAGATGCACGCCTGGCCTGATCCGGTCCCAGGCGAACCAGAACGTGAAGAGCAGTGTTATGACGACCCCATAGAGGAGGAAGTACGCGAAGATCGGCCACCAATAAAGATGAAAGACGTTCATGGAGAGGTCGGGGAAGAGCGCGATGAGGGCCATCATCCCGCCGGCCGCAAACGTCGACCCCGCCGAGAAGAGGATGAGAGTAAAGAGCGTGAGCGACCGGGCCAGGTTCTTATAGCGCATGCGCCGGTAGCGGAAGTAGAGGAGCGCCGTGACCGCGATGACCCAGGCGCCCCCGACGTGCAGGTTCGCAAAGACGATATGGATCAGCATGGTGAATGCGATGACGGCGGAGCGGCCCATGTTGCCGATATCGACGTCCTGAACCGGGATACCGGACGTAGCGTAGTGGGCGGTGCTCTCGCTGAGGCCTTTTTCGAGGACTGTTGTCGAGGGTATCGCCCCGCCCTGGAGCGGGACGATGACGACCGAGAGGAAGATGAGGTAGGCCACGATCGCTATGATGACCGCGGATATGAGGGAGAGCCGCCTCCCCGACTCCTCTTCCGCCACCTTTGTTTCCCGTGCAACCATTCCTGTACCTCCTCTAAATCGGCGGGGGAAGTTTCGTGAACCCGAAGTGCCAGAAGACGTAGATCGCGATCCCGATGTAGACCGCGATCGCGACCCACATGATATAGGTCAGCGCCCGGTCCCGTCTCCGGTTCATACCTCCTCCTCCCGCTCCGGGTGGTAGGACGTCACCCGTGACGTGAACCAGAAGACCGCAAAGACCAGGGCGAGGATGATCAGCCAGAGCGCGAAGATCTGGTAGGCAGGCACCGGCGTCGGGTAGGTCTGCCCCCCGGGCACGGGGACGATCTTATAAAACAACCACGGGGAGCGCGCCGACTCCCGGACATATCCCATGACGATGACGATCCAGGAGCCGAGCACGCCTGCAATGAGCGCCGCCATCCTTGATGCCCGGGAGAGGTTGCCCCACTCCTCATCCCGGCGCCCGCGGAGCACCAGGAGGTCGATGCCGATGATGGCGGCGCCGATGGTTATCAGGACGAGGAGGGCGATGTGCTTGTAGTACATGAGCCCGAGCGGGTTAGACCATGCCCCGGGGTCGAACTGCATGATCCCCCCAAGCCACGCCGGCTGGACGAGGACGAGCCCCGCCGCCCCGGCGACGACGGCGAACGCCCGGAAGAGGTTCCTGATGCCATGCCGCTCGAGCCGGACGAGGAGACGCTCCCGCCGCTCGATGAAGTAGACCGAGACGGTGACGATGAGGAGCGAGAGCAGGCCGACCATCATGAGCATCTCCCAGGCCCGCGGCCCGGTCATGATGTTGGTGAAGGCCTGGTTCTGGTGCGTGAATATGGAGTACATGTACCACAGGCCGAGGAGCGGCTGGACGATGAGGCTGGCGAGCCCCCAGAGGATGCCGAACGAGCCCACCCAGTCCCAGTACCTCCTGGACGGCGGATCGGTCCGGTCGTGGAAGTGGAGCATCGCGAGGAACGCGAGCAGGAACCCGAAGAAGGAGGTTGCGGCGGCGACCCGGTGGAACTGGAGCGGCCAGAGGGTGGCGTTGAACCACCAGAGCAGGTACTCGGTCCACGGCATGCCGAGGAGGCCGGGCGCCCCCCAGGTGATGGTCTTTGCGCCCGGCGTCAGCATTCCCGAGACGAGGGTGTCGATCGCGAGAGTCTGGAAGAAGATCGAGACCGGGTAGCCGATGGCAAGGAGGACGTGCCAGGCCGCCCCGACCCTCGCCCAGGTGAACCAGAGGGTGTAGACGAAGAAGATCTCAACCCCGAAGAGGATCGCCTCAACGAGGAGCGGCCACCAGTAGATATGGAACGCCTGCGTGGCGAACGCCGGGTAGAGCGCGATGAAGAAGAGCACCCCCGTCGCCGCGAAGGTCGCCCCGGCCGAGAAGAGGATGACGTTGAAGAGCGCCACGGATTTCCCGAGACGGCTGTAGCGCTCTTCCCGGGAGACGAGGTAGAGGATGACGAGCGAGAGGAGCACCCAGGCGCCCCCGAGGTGCAGGTTCGCAAAGAGGATGTGGGTGAGCATCACGAACGCGATGAAGATCGACCGGCCGGAGGCCCCGAGGTCGACCTCCTGGATCGGCATCTGCTCCTGGAACCGGGGTTGTGCCCCCGCGAGATCGCCGGCCCGTATCGCCGTGGAGGATATGAGTCCCCCCTGCAGGGGTATAATGTAACCGTAGAGGACGACGATGAAGAGCGCAAGCGCGACCAGGATCCCGGCAATCTTCCTGAGATCGCCACGTGTATCATACTCGCCGAATGCTGGCGGCGTCCCCCCGGCCTGCATAATCATCCACCGACGGTCCGGGCATGGGGATCTGAACGTATAAAAGTTACGCCTGGTGGGGATGAGGGGGGGGAGTTCCCCTCACTGCACGACGAAGTCCCCGGTCATCTGCTGGGGGTGGACATCGCACCGGAAGAAGTAGGTGCCGGGTGTTGAGGGTGCCGTGAAGGTGTAGGTGGTCGTCGCCGGGCCGGTGATGGTGTCGCCCTTAAAGATATTCTGGCTCGCGGAGGAGTCGGTGTAGACAGCGAAGTTGTGCGGAACGCCCGAGTCCTTGTTGTTGAAGTTCACCGTCACCGTCGCTCCCGCCGGCACCGTGATCGTGCTCTTGTCGAACTTGATGTTCTCGGCAGTCAGGTCAACGGTCGCAGTCTTGCCGCCCGCTGCTGCGGTGGTCGCCGCTGTTGTGACGTTTGCTCCTGCCGTCGTCTCTGTGGCGGACGGTGTCCCGGTGGTTGTGGTCTCTGTGGTTGTGACGGTCGCCGCCGTCGTCGCCGTGGCGGCAGGGGTTTCGGTCCCGGCGGCTGTCGTCTCCGTAACAGACGGCGTTTCGGTCCCGGTTGGCGGGGCCGTCGGCGGTGTGACGTTTCCGCCCGGTATGGTGCACCCCGCGGCCAGAACACCGGCGCTCACGACAAGGAGCGCTACGAGGAGAATTACGTTAGGCCTCATACGGGAGACCATAACGCACGTGCTATTTATACATTGCCCCCCGGCAGGATCACCCCTGCCGGAGGCAGAGCGGGTCACCGCCGTCGAGATCGCCGCTCCGGACGTAGGCCCGGACCCTGCACCCAGTACCGCAGACCTCCTGCCGGTCGCAGGTGCCGCACGGGCTCCCGGGATGTGCCTCGCCCACCCGGAACGCCGCGAGCACCCTGTTGCCGGGGTCGTTCCAGAGATCGCTGAACGGCCGGTCCCGTATGTTGCCCGCCGAGAACTCCTCAAACTGCGCGAACTGACAGGGGTAGACGTTTCCGGAGGGGTCGATATTCGCCACCCGCTTCCCGGCGCTGCACCCGCCCATGCGGGCAAGGAGGCGGTATGCCCGGTCGTATGCCGGGCTGCCGTCGCCGTGCAGCCTCTCAAGCAGGCAGGCGCCATCCTGGGGAGCGTCGACGGTCAGGAACTCCATCGCCGCCGGATCGGTCCGGATGGTCTCCCGGTAGATCAGGTCGAGGACCGCCCGCACCTCCCCGGGCGCGACCTGCAGGTCGGCGTGGACGTCGCCTCCCCGCCCGCTCGGGACGAGCCAGTAGACGCAGAACCGGTGCACCCCGAGCGCCCGCGAAAGCGCGATCAGACGCCCGAGTTCGTCGTGGTTCCTCTTCGTGACCGTGAACCGGACGCCGCACCGGAGGCCCGCGTCGACGCAGTGCTTCAGCGCCTGCACCGAACGGTCGAAACTCCCCGGCACGCCGCGGAACGCGTCATGGGTCGCCGACGTTGCGCCGTCGAGGGATATCCCGGCATACCCTATCCCGGCGTCCCGGAGCCTTCGAGCGACGTCCGGGGTGAGGAGAGTCCCGTTGGTGCTCAGGACCGCGGGGATGCCGCGCTTTTTGGCGTGCAACGCGAGGGTCCAGAAGTCCTCCCGCACCAGCGGTTCCCCGCCCGAGAAGAGAAGGAGCGGGACACCCGCCACAGCGAGGTCATCGATGAGGGCGATCGCCTCGTCCGTCGTCAGCTCGCCCTCCCGCCACCGGCCGGGCCCGGACCGGAGGTAGCAGTGCGTGCAGGCGAGGTTGCACCTCGCGGTGATGTTCCAGAAGACCACCGGTCCGCGGCGCCCCTCCGTAAACGCAAGAGCGCTATGCTCCGCCGCAGGACCGCTGACCGGTCCTTCCCCGTGCACGAGGCGCGTGAACCGGATCACCGGACCCCCTCCTGCAGGAGGAGCGCAAGCCCCGGGGGTGTGCGTTTCAGTTCCCGGGTGCTGACGAGGACCGTGTAGTCGGCGATGCCGGCCGCCCGGGAGAGTTGGGCAATAGAGCGGTCGACCTCGGCGCGACACCGGCCGTGCAGGACGGCATAGAGGTTGTAGTCCCACCGGCCGGGGACAACGGCACGCTCGTAGCAGTGCGTCACCTCCGGGAACCGGGCCATGACCTCCGCCACCCGCGCCACGTCTCCGGGCGGCACCCGCCACGCGACCATGGCGTTGACCAGGATGCCGGCCTTTCGGTGGTCGACCCGCACCGCGAACCGCCGGATGATGCCCCGGGAGAGGAGGGCTTCGGTCCGGGCGATCACCTCCGCCTCCGTCATGCCGAGTTCCGCCGCAATCGCCCGGTAGGGCTCCTCCACCAGCGGAACGCCCGCGAGGAGCCTGAGGAGGAGAGCACGGTCACGGTCGTTCATATGCCGTCCTCCCCGCCGCCGTCCGGGAAGAACCGGAACCGGACGCCGATCTTGAACCGCCGCACCGCCGGCAGGTCGAGGAGGTCGGCCGGGGAGATGCCGGCCCGGGCGGCGATATTGTCCACCGTTCGGCGCAGGGCAGCGCCGTCAGGAGCAGCGAGCGTGAACCAGAGGTTGTAGTCGTGGTCCCGGAGGTAGTTGTGCGAGACTCCGGGTTCCCGGTTGATGACCGACGCAGACTCGTCCACCCGGTCCGGCGGGACCCGCATGCCGACGAGCGTGGAGGCCACAAGGCCGATCCGCGCCGACTCAAGGACCGGCGAGACGGTCAGGACGATGCCCTCGTCGGTGAGCCGTCGCACCCGCCGGAGCACCTCGGCCTCCGGTACGCCGAGACGGCGCCCGATCTCGCGCCAGGGCCGCGGGGCCAGGGGAAAGTCGTCCTGCAATATCTCAAGGAGTTGCCGATCAAGGGTATCCAGGTGCCGGTAAATCATGCTTCATCTCTCCCTGCCCCGGTTCGTAGGGGCAGCAGGGGTCTTCCGCCAGGATATCGCCGTCCGGGGCGCCGGGGTGCACCGGGCCGCCGCAGGCATCGCCGCGCCGGCGCCTGACCCCGTAGGCCCGCGCACGACACCCGCCGCAGGCCCGGCGGTACTCGCACCGGCCGCACTTCCCCCCGAGACGGTCGGGGTCGCGGAGCGCGGCAAGGAGGTCAGAGCCGTGCCAGATATCGCCGAAAGCCTTCTTTCGGACGTTCCCGGCCGGGACGGGCAGGTACGGGCAGGGCGTGACGTCCCCGGCCGGGGCGATCCGGCAGTACCCGGTGCCGGCGATGCACCCCCTGCCCCACCGTGAAGGGTCAAGCCCCATCCGGGCGGCCACCCGCACGAACTGCGGGGCGCAGGTCGGCCGGACCGAGAGCCCCGGTTCCCGGGCGTGCGCGAGGATGCGCCCGATCGCCGCCTCATGGGCCTCCGGCGGGATACCGGCGAGGTCTTCCCCCCGGCCCGTCGGGACCAGAAAGAAGAACTGGTAGTCGCGGACGCCGAGGTTCTTCCCGAACGCGATGACCCTGTCGACTTCGCCGGCGTCAGACCCGTTGACCGCCGTGTGGATCTGGACGGGGACGCCCGCTCTCCGGAGAGCGCGGATACCGCCGACCGCCCTCTCCCAGGCGCCGCTGACGCCCCGGAAGGCGTCGTGAACCCCCGGGTCCGTGGAATCGAGGCTGACCGCCACCTTCCGGATACCCGCATCCCGTACCCGGCCCGCGACGGCATCGGTGACGAGGACGCCGCTCGTGCCCATGGCAACCCGAAGTCCGCGCCCGGCGGCATACCCGGCGAGGTCGAAGATATCGGGGCGGAGGAGCGGTTCGCCTCCGCTGAGGATCAAGATGGGCCGGCCGACGGCGGCGATCTGGTCGATCAGGGTCATACCTTCGGCGGTGTCGAGGTCGCCGGGGGAGCCGCGCCCGTCCGCATCGATATAGCAGTGGGCGCAGGCGAGGTTGCACCGGGCCGTGACGTTCCAGGAGACGATACGCGGCCCGCTGCCGGCGTTCGGATCCCTGCCCGTCACCCCGCCCCGCCCTCCCTGTGCGGAAAGAGGGCGAGCAGCCCGGCGAAGAGCGCGATCAGGTCGAGGGGCGGAAGGAGGCTTGCGGCGAGAGCGTATCGTCCGGCCCTCCGGAGGTCGCCCCGGGTGATCGTCCGGTACGCCGCAAGCCCAAACCCGGTCCCGGCAGCCTTGACTGCGGCAAGGAGGAGCGCAAGCCCCGGGAAGGCGCCGGGAATGCCGGTCCTCCCCGGAAAGCCGCCGATCCCGATAACGAGGAGCGTCACAACCGCAAAGAGCCCGAAGATCACCGATATGGTGATGAGGACCCGGGCGATCTTCACCTCCTTTCCCGTGCCTTCCATGCCGGGCCGTTCTTTTCTATCGTGGGTATTAACCTTTTCCCGGAGAGGCATATGCACACCCGGTCCTGCGTATCCGCAGGGACCAGAAGCATGAGGCTGTCGAGCATCGCTATCGTGGCCCCGTTCAGCACCATGGCAGCGATGCTCAATACCCCACAGGAAGAATCCCGGGGCGGGGGCGGGGGGCGGGCAGGATGGGGGCTTCAGAGAGGAACTTACGGGTACCCACCTACGGAAATGCCGGAAAAGCGCCATACGGGTATCCCCGCGGAGAGGCCGGAGAGGAACGTATGGGCGCCCCCCCACGAAGAGAGGGTGGGGCGGGGGGCGGAGCGAGACGTACGGGTATGAGACCGTTTCACCTTACCTTGCGGGTCCCGGTATGGATTGTCACCTCACGCGCTGCCGCGAAGAGCGCGGAAGCTCAGCGGATGGGTATAGCAACTCCTCTTAGCGGAGGCGGCGTGGAGTGCTCCCTGAAATTGCCCCGGTGCGCCGGAGACCCGCGATGGCGAGCAGGAGCCGGATTACAACGAGATCGGCCTTGCCGGTTCTTCTCCGTGCGCAGGAGCCGGTGCAGCCCCGGGAAGGCGTTCCGGGGATCCGGGCGCCTTCGCCCGGGGGGTGATCCCGGAACATATATCACCGATCAGATGGTAAAAGCTGCAGTTGCGATCCCTGAATCGTGACGCATCGCCTGCAAGGGCGGGGGTCCGGCACGCCGGATCCCCGCTTCAGTGGTGAGAGACCTCCCTGTGGCGATGCCCAGAATATTCTTTTCCGGCGGGTCGTCCTTCCATCAGCTCACCCGGGCCGGCCGATCCGCCGGCGAAAGTGTGAGGAAATATGCAGGAAACACCTCTGGACCAGCAGATTCAGGCCGTCCGGCAGCGTATCGGCGAACTCACCCGGGAGGTGCCGGCAGACCCGGGGGACCTTCTCCGCGCTGCAGAATATCTGGCCGCAGCCGCAACCCGGGCGGAGGAGGAGCGGCAGCAACTCCGGGATCTCCTCGGGTCCTCCCCCGACGGGTTCGTGGTGACGGACGCAGACGGCAGGATCGTCGACGCCAATCCGGCGGCAGCAGCCCTCCTCGGGGAGCCGCTGGCGGGCACGCTCCTTGCGGCGTGTTGTCACCCCGATGCTCAACCGGATATCGCTCGCATGCTCGCGGACCTCCGTGCCGGGAGAGCGTGCGTATCGGGGGAGACAACCCTGCGCTCCCGGAACGGCACCCCGGTCAGGGTCGCGATCACCGCCGCCGGTTGTGGCGCCGGGGAGAAGCGGTGGCTGATCCGGGAGCGGCCGCCGGAGCACCCGACGCTCCCGGAGAGCACAGAGCAGGACCGGCTCCTTGCAAGAGTTGAGGAGGAGCGTTCCCTGCTGCAAGCCATCATCGAACAGATGCCCGAGGGCGTCGTCATCGCCGAAGCCCCGTCGGGAAGGCTCATCCACTACAACGAGCAGTTACGCAGGATGTGGGGGCGACCCGACATGCCGCGCGACATCAGGGCATTCAGCGGGCTTCGTCCTGATGGGCGGCCCTACCTGCCCGAGGAGTGGCCGATTGCCCGGTCGGTTGCCAGCGGGGAGGTGGTGAGGGACGAGGAGATCCGGATCCTCCGGGCAGACGGCACCTGGATCTACATAAACGTCAGTTCCGCTCCCATCCACGACGAGAGCGGCATCATGCGCTATGCAGTAGCAGTCCTCTCCGATGTGACCGACCGGAAGCGGATGGAGGAGGAACTGCAGGCGAGCGAGGAGAAATACCGGGGACTCTTTGAGAATTCAAGCGACTCCGTCGAGATCTATGAGATGGTCCGCGATGAGCACGGCGAGATCGTGGACTGGATCCTGCGCGACGCAAACCCCGTCTCACGGCGCGACCTCGGCAGGCTGGACGAGATCATCGGGAGACGTATCACCGAACTCCTTGGCACGGGGGTGATGGCCGAGTATATCGCGAGGTCGCGGGAGATCATGGCGTCAGGCGTCGGGCAGAAGTATGAGCACAGTTTCTGGAACAACCGCTACTACATCTCCTCCAACTTTCCCATCGGAAAAGACCTGCTTGGAGGCGTTAGCACCGAGATCACCGACCGGAAACGGATGGAAGAGGAACTGCGCCTCCAGCAGCAGCGGCTCGAGCTTGCCCTCAGCGCCGCGAGGATGATCGCCTGGGACTGGGAGCCCGCCACCGGCCGGCTCAGGATCAGCGGCGACTTTGAAGGGATCTACGGCCGGCCGCCCTTCGCCCGGCCCGAGGAGAGGCTGGCGCTGGTCCACCCCGACGATATCGACCGCCTGCGCGCCGAAGAAGAGCACAGCGGCCTCTACCACACCGAGTTCCGGATCATCCGCCCCGACACGGGAGCCGTCGTCTGGCTCGAGTCCCGTGGCGATGTCCAGAGGGATGAGGCGGGAGGCTTCGTCCGGGCCGTCGGCGTCACGATGGACATCACCAAACAGAAGCAGTCCCGGCAGGCGCTGGAGCACCAGCAGGAACTCCTGCAGGGGATCATCGACGCCATCCCGGTGATGATCACGATCTATGACCCCGATATCAGGTTCTTCCGCCTCAACCGCGAGATCCAGAGGGTGTTCGGCTGGTCGGAGGAGGACGGGGCCGGGGGTGACCTGGTGGCGAGGTTCTTCCCCGACCCCGAGTACCGGAAGATGGCCCGCGACTACATGCGGTCGCTGAAACCGGGGTGGCGCGACCTCCTGCTGACCGCAAAGGACGGCTCCGTCATCGAAACCGCCTGGGCCAACATCCGCCTCTCCGACGATACGCGTGTCGGGATCGGCATCGACATCCGTGAGCGCAAGCGGGCTGAAGCCGCCATCATAGAGAGCGAAGAACGGTTCCGGGCGCTCATGAACGCATCGCCAAACGCAGTGATGCTCATCGACCGCGACGGCGCCCTCCTTGCCCTGAACGAGGTGGTTGCCGAGAGGTTCGGAGGAAGCGTTCAGGAACTCATGGGCAGATCGATATTCGACTATCTCCCGCCGGACGTCGCCGCACGACGGAAGGAGTTCGTCGGAGAGGTCTTCTCGACAGGCCGGCCGGCCCGGTTTGTCGATGAGCGGGAGGGGATGGTCCTCTACAACTCCCTCTTCCCCGTCGCCGACGCGGAAGGGAACGTGGTGCGGGTCGCGGTGATCTCCTACGATATCACCGAGCAGAGACGCTTTGAGGAGATGCGGCGCCAGGCGTTCACCCAGATCGAGCAGAACATCGAGCAGTTTGCGGTCCTCGGCGATCACATCCGCCTGCCCCTGCAGGTCATCCTCGCTACGGCGGAACTCATGGATGACGAGCAGGCGTCGGAGCGGATCCGCAAACAGGTCTGGCGGATCAATGATCTTGTCAGGCGGCTCGACAGGGGCTGGGTGGAGTCACGCGAGATCCGGGAGTTCCTCCGCAGGCACGAACTGGTGTAGCGCCGGACAGGCGCAAAAGAGAGGAGAGACGGGGTTATCCCCGTCCCCGCATACCAATCCTGTCCTGCATCATTGCACGATGAAATCACCGTTCATGGAGGGATGGACGTCGCACTCGAAGTAGTAGGTCCCGGGTTCTGAGGGGGCCATAAATGTGTAGTTCGTCTCGGCGGGCCCGGTGATGATCTCGCCCACGAAGATCTGCTCCGACCGGAGGGAACTATCGTAGACCGCGAAGTTGTGGGGGATGCCGTCATCCTTGTTGACGAAGTGGACGGTCACGTTCGCCCCCGCAGGCACCGTGATGGTGTCCGTGTCGAAGGCGATGTTCTCTGCGGTGAGGTTCACCACCGTCGCGTTCCCGGCCGCCGCCGGTGTCGGGGTGACGTTCACCGTCGGTGTCGGAGTCACGTTCACTGTCGGCGTCGGGGTGACGTTCCCGCTGACCGTCACGTTGACCGTGTCGTATACGAGCGGAATGATCGGCGTGTGGTCGTTATTGACCACCTGGACCGAGAAGTTGTGCGCACCCGGCGTCACGTTCTCCCAGGTGTAGGAGGTGTTCGTGGAGACGACATAACCACCAGTCCTGGGGATGGCGGGAGCACTCGCGTTCGTCGGTATCGGGGCGTCAAGGTAGTAGTGCAGGTGGCCTTCACCGGGAGCGTTCGCCTGGCCGGCCGGCTCGACGAGCGTGAAGTTCGTCAGGTCCACCGTAACCGTGACGTTCCCGGCAGCGATGCTGGCACCCTGCTCCGGCGACGTGATCGTGACGTTCGCCCCGGCGACCGGGGTGACGTTCATTGTTGGGGTCGGGGTGACGTTCATCGTCGGTGTCGGCGTCACGTTCACTGTCGGGGTGGGCGTCACGTTCGCCGTCATCGTCGGGGTGACGTTCACCGTCGGGGTCGGGGTGACGTTCCCCATACCCCCTGGCCGTAGGGCGATGACCTGGGGCGTGCCCCCGACGCCGCAGGGCCAGATGATGGTGTCGTTTGCCACCGCGGGCCAGGCGTTGATACCCGCAGGAGCGGTGAAGTTCCAGACCTGCTCGCCGGTCATCGCATCGAAGGCGTAGATCGTCCCGTCGAAGGTCGCCGTAAAGACCAGGTCGTTGACGACCGTCGCGCCGCCCACATTGATGGAATCAAGTTTCCTGTCCCAGAGGATCTTGCCGGTATCGACCTCGATGGCCACAAGTCCACCCGTCCCCTCGGTGAACGGCTGGATCTCAGCCTGGGGCGCGTTCTTGACACCTATCGAGAGCGAACTTACCGGTGTCCAGTTGGTGTAAAGGTCGACGTAGGGCACGTAGACCGTGCCGTTGGCGTAGGCCATCGGGGTCTCGACACCCCCGAGCGCTCCCGGGTAGACCGTGGTGTTGCCGGGCGGCAGCACCGCAAGCTGGTCGTTCTCGTGCCTGCCCACGTCGGCGATCCAGAGGATGGCACCGGAGTCACGGTTGAAGGCGTAGACCCTGCCCATCTTCCCGGCGCCGAGCACGACGTTCTGGTCCTTGCCGCTGACGTTGGCACCGGTAAGGATCGGTGCGATCTGCAGGTCGTGGTCAAAGAGGTCGTGCGGGAGCACCTGGGTGAACCAGGCCATATCCCCGGTCGCGTGGTCGAGCGCCATCATGGTGTTGGTGTAGAGGTTCGGGCCGGGCCTGCTTGCGCCGTTCGGGAACTCCGGGGTCCCTGCGAACGGTGCCGGGTTTGCTATGGCCCAGTAGACGATGCCGGTCTCCGTATCCACGGCGGGGGTATACCAGGCCCCGCCGCCGCTGTTGATGTCAGGGTTGCCCCAGATGCTCACCGGGTCGTCGACCGTGCTGAAGTTCCACGCGATCTTCCCGGTTTCCTGGTCCAGGGCGTAGAGGTACCCGACAGCCCCGCCCCGGTAGAAGACATCGCCGCGGCCGGGGACCGTCGAGGTGTAGACGAAGTTGTCGTAGACCGTAGGCTGGATATCGATGCCCTCACCGATGACCTCCCCGGCCACGGCCGAGGTGTTGATGAGCTGCGTCGACCAGAGTTCTTCACCGCTCGATACATTCAGCGCCGCGATCGAGAACGGATCGCCTGCCACGAAGACTTTGCCCCACCCGACCGCCGGCCCGTTCGGCCCGGTCACGGTGGTGTTGTTGTAGACCTTCTCCCATTTCACCGAACCATCGGCGAGGTTCAGGGCGTAGATGTTGGCATGAAGGTCCTGGAAGAATACGGTCTCCCCCATGATGATGGGGTTGCTGCTCGCGCCGCCGAAGGTGCCGTTGGCGGTGATATTAAACGTCCAGGCGATCGATAGATCGCGGACGTTGCCTTTGTCGATTGACGCTTCGGTCGTTGCCCTGGAATTTTCGTAGTCTTTGTTGGGGAGCGGCCAGTCGGCCGCATACTGCGTGATCTCCGGCGGGACTCCCTCCGCCGTCTGTGGTCCTGTTGTCTGGTTGGTCATGTTGGCGGCGTTCTCCACCTGGGCGACCGCCCCGGAGAAGAGCACTACACACCCTATCACCAGGGTGAGGGTAAGGAGTCTTACCAATCTTTGCATACGGGGCAGGGAATGAAAGCGAGCATATTATACCTTTCGCAGGGTTTGCCTTTTCAGCCCCAAAAAACCTCTTTCGGCTGAAATAGCCCGCTGATGGCCCCGATTCCGTATGCCGGGAGCGAGACGGCGCGGTTGCCGGCTCCCGGATCAGGAGGATCTCTGCGAGGGAAAGGGGGCAGGAAGAACGGGAACTGTCCCGCCCTTCTCACACCGGTTCGTTCTCCGTTACTCTACGATGAAATCGCCGTTCATGGAGGGATGGACGTCGCACTGGAAGTAGTACGTCCCGGGTTCTGAGGGAGCCGTGAAGGTGTAGTTCGTCTCGGCGGGCCCGGTGATGATATCGCCCACGAAGATCTGCTCCGACCGGAGGGAACTATCGTAGACCGCGAAGTTGTGGGGGATGCCGTCATCCTTGTTGACGAAGTGGACGGTCACGTTC
>Ga0208041_1000545_pt1 | contig 34789 bp, 13 predicted proteins | sample AD_SCU002_MetaG_FD_184453 | JGI IMG/M metagenome (GOLD analysis project Ga0208041, IMG submission 184453) | Active sludge microbial communities of municipal wastewater-treating anaerobic digesters from China - AD_SCU002_MetaG (SPAdes) (version 2) | ecosystem: Engineered > Bioreactor > Anaerobic...
CCGCTGGCCACGCGGAAGCCGATGAAGTAATTCGTGTTGAGATTCGGCGTGTTGAAGTACGGATCCATGTTGCCCGCGAGCTGCTTGGCCGTCATGAACACCGTGTTCGTGAAGTTCGAGTACGTCGCGAACGTGGTCATCGACGCCGGATCCGGCGAGAGGCCCCAGGCCACTTCCACCGTCTGCGGCGCGCCTGTCACGCTGCGCATGTTGAAGCCGATGCGATAGCTCGAACCAGCCGAAAGTGCCGCAGCGGGTGTGAACACCCAGTCGTTGCCCTGCTGGCCGTCGCCGGCGTAGTACAGCGCGTTCGTGCCGCCGTTGCCCACGCCCGGCTCCACGCGCCAGGTCTCGCCACCGTTGGTATTGTCCACCATCCAATCGTAATCGAGGAAGCCAGCGAGATCCGAGAAGTTCGGCGCGGCCATCAGGTTGAAGTTCTCCTGGCCATGCACTTTCACGATGTCGAACTTGCGCGTATCACTGCCGCCATCATTTGCCCCATCCTGATCTTGCGCCCAGAAAACACGAGCGTACACCGTGATACCCGGCGAGGGAAGCTGCGCCGTGACCGGCGTGGCGAAGGTCACCTTCGCACGGTTGCCCACCCAGGTCGGAGAAAAGGTCTGCGCGACACCATCCACGGCGGAGGTCGGCATGCTGCCCACCTTGTACACCACGTCGAAGGTGGCGGGGTTTGTACTCAGACCGGTGTTTTGCACCACGACATCGACCGCATGCGTGGCTGTGCCTTCGATGCGGGCGAACTTGTTGTCGGCGTAGTTCAGGCGAACCTTGGCCACGGCAAGATCGAGCTCGGGCGGCGGAGCGGGATACTCGTCCGCTCCTATGCTCGGCGTGAGCGTGTTGCGCGTGTCACCGTCATGATCATCCGTGATGCCCGCCCAAGGCGTGCCCGCCTGATAACCGATATGCGAATTGCTGTGCAGATCGGTCTGGCTGTGGAAGTAGGGATTGCCCCACTTGCTGTTCTGATGCTGCGTGCTCACCGCCGTCTGTAACGCCGCGAGAGAGGTGTAGTTTGTACCATTCCAGTAGAAGTAATTCGTGCCGGTCGTACCGATGCGATAGAACGCGTTGTAGTTGCAGTACGAAATGGACGAGGAATAGTAGTTGTAGATCGGGTAGAAGGTGCCGCCGCCCTGCAGAACCACCCAGTTGTTCGCATACTTGTTGTCGTACGACGAACTCTCGCCGTACCAGTAACCTCCGTAACATGTGCCCGAAGTGCTGGCGTAGGCCGAGTTGAACACCACGTCGGTGTATTTCGGATAGTTCACATAGAATGCGTAAATCGTCGACGTGCCTATACCCACCAGCATGTTGTTGAACACCTTGCCACGATTGCTGGTGGAGGCGTACACGTAGTTCAGATACGGCAGGTAGAACGGCGCGTATGCCGCGCGAGCGTAGTTGTAGCTGATTTCGGGACCGTCGTTGTTGTAGTAGCCGTAGATACCATACCCGCTGCTGGTGGTGTAGGTACCCGTGTTACGCTGCACGACGTTGTTCTGCTTGATCTTCAGACCGCTACCCGTGTAATAGAAATACGTGCCGTAGTAGTACCAGTCGTAAATGTTGTTGCCGATGAACTCGTTACCCACGTTGTTCGTGTAGTTCGACGAGGTCACTCCGTTCCAGCGAATGCCGTAATAACCGCTCACGATGTTGCAATCCTGCACCAGTGTGTAATTGGCGTTGTTGGCATAGCCGGAAATCGACCCGATGGTGCTGGCAACAAGCGGTGAGTGATACGAGCTGGTGGTATTCACCGGACACTCGAGATTGCAATTCATCAACGTGTTGTAGTTCGATCCCAGCCCATCGGCACCCGGCGAGAGCTGCACGGCAAAACCGTAGGTTGGATTTGTGGCGCGCACAGTCAGGTTCTTCAACGTGATGTAATCCGCGCCATCGAACAGCCAGGTCGGATCGTAGGTGTTCGTTGTACTGTAGGCGATGATGCGTGTCGCTGCGTTGCCGGTGCCACCATCGAAGGTGATGGTGTTGGTCGCGCTGGCGCCGAGTATCGGCGGAATCACGATTTGCTCGTTGTAGGTCGCGGCGGCGACGTTGAAGGTCACCGGACCGTTCACTCCGATTTGGATCAGGCGATTCACCGCATTCGTGAAGCTCGTGAAATTCGTGCTGCCCGAGCCGTTCGGATCGATTGTGTAAACACCCGACAGCGGCGAGAGAATCATGCGATTGCCGCTGGGATTCGACACGGTGGTCGCATAGCTGGTGCCACCCACGGTCACGCCCGTGCACTGCGCGTCGATGTAATTGCCCGCCGATGCCGACATACTGAGATCGTAGGTCAGCCAGAAGTAATTCGTGCCCGGTCCGTCCAGCGCCTGGCTGCCGGTGATAGTGAAGCTGCCGCTGGGGTTCGCGGTAGTGCCGACCAATGTGGTGGTGGCGAACACGGGACTGTTGCCCGTGTAATAAATCTTCGCCGCCGTTATGTCGGCCGTGTTCGTGGTACCCGTGGTGTTGAGCGCGAAGGAAGTCGCGTTGAGCGCGCTGAGCGATCCCGTCACGACTATTTCGATGCCGATCACCTCCTGATTGGCGATGCCCGACGAGGCTGGATTGGTGTTGCCCTGCGTGCTTGTGGCCGAGCTGTAGGCCATGTTGGTGAGCAGATACTCGTCGGCGCCGATCGACGGCACCGTACTGGAGCGCGTGTCGCCATCATAATCGTCGGTGATACCGCTGAAGGGAGTACCCGCCTGATACGCGGCCAACGACGTGCTGTGATTGTCCGTCGTCGACTGCCAGCGGGGATCGGCCACCATGGAATTCTGATGAAAACCGCTCACCAGCGCCTTGCAATTGGCGAAGGTCGAGTAATTACTTCCGTTCCAGTAGCAGTACTGCGTGGTGACCGAACCAGTCAGGTAGAACACGTTGTAGTCGAACGCGCTCATCGAACCGGAGTAGTAATTGTAAATCCAGTAGTAGGTACCCGAGCCGTCGTGGCTGATCATGTTGTTGAGGAATTTGGCATCGTAGCTGGAACTCTCGCCGTACGAATAAATGCCATACCCCGTGCCCGTGGTGTTGCGCGTCTGAATGGAGTTGTACACCACGTCGGTGTACCGCGCGTAGCTCACGTACAGACCGTATACCGTGCCCGTACCATCAGCCACACCCATGTTGTTGAACACTTTGCCACGATTCGTGCTGCTGGCGTAGTAGTTGTTCGGTCGGTACACATAAAACGGCGAAATGCGCGCCCAGCCGTAGTTGTAGCTGATTTCCGGACCGTTGTTGGGATAGTACACGTAGTACGCGTAGCCACCCGACGTGGTGATCGAGCCAGAGGTCCGCTGCACGGCGGTGTTGCCCCGCACAACCAACGCACCACCCGGGTAGTACAGATACATGCCGTAGTAGTACCACTCCGTGAGCGTGTTGCCGATGAATTGGTTACCCTGTGCGGTTGTGTAGTCGGAGGAACTGGAGCCATTCCACCGTATGCCGTAGTACCCGCCGGAGATCGCGTTGTCTTTGATGACATTGAAATTGCCATGATCACCATACGACGAATAGGACGTGGTCGAACTGGCCAGGATGGGGATGATGGACGCACTTGTGGACGAGGAAGTAACCTCGATCACGCAATCGCTGATTTCGTTGTAATCCGCTGAATTGGTAAAGAGAATTGCTTGACCGTAGGAAGTATTGGTCGAACGGATGGTCAAATTTTTGAAACGAATGTAATCCGCACCATTGAGCGCCACGGTCGGGCTGTAGGTGCTGGTGGCACTGTAGGTCAGGATGCGCGTCGAAGCGTTACCCGATCCACCGTCGAAGGTGATGGTGTTGGTCGAACTGGCACCGGTGATCGCAGGAATGGAAATTTGCTCGCTGTACGTCCCGCTCAGCACGTTGAACGTCACCGCGCCCGACACACCACCGGTGGTAAGCGCTGTAACGGCGGCGGAGAAGCTGGCGTAATTACCTCCACTGCCGATGGTGTACGATCCACTGAGCTGCGCGAACCCTGGACTCGCGAACAGCACCATTCCGAGTACCACAGGGACGACCATTTTCCGCCATATCGTAGGCAATTGCTGCATGGTTGGGTCTCCTGGAAATGTTGGTTTGTGACAAACGGTCGAGCCGCGCCCGCATGCGTGCGCTTTCTCAGGGACGTCGATGATTTCGTTGATTGAAGGTATATCTGTGGGCGAATTCCGGGCCTGAGCGCCCGACCGTGGAAAAAGATAACACCTGGCTTCCACGAACGCAAGCGAAAAGTGATTTTTCTTCACATTTCTTCCATGAGCGTGCCGATTAGCAACTATTATAGTAGTCGCACGGAAGCGATCCATGGATTCATCTTCCACAGATGCATCCATCTCGAAATACACGCGATTTTGCGTTTTCCTCTGGCTATGCCGCTCGAGTTCCATCCCTGCACGGTCTGTTCTCCCTGGTACGTCCTGCCTTTAAATACGCTTTTTCGCTTTACCTCATCTCCAGATAGCGCAAGTAGGCGTATTGCACCCTTCTGCAATGCAACTCCCTCAGCTATCGACACAGTTCATGCGGTCACTTCACAGCGACAAGTGAATATTTAGCACTTTTGCATGGAAGAGAATCGTGGAATCTCGTATATCTACCCTCGATCCCATAAACACCAAAGGGCCGCCCCGGCAGGCGGCCCTTGGTGTTGTCACATACCGTGATCCCAGGAGGCTATTTCGACAGCACCATTTGCATGGTCTGTACGTGATCGCCTGCGATCATGCGGTACAGGTAGGTGCCGCTGGGCAACGCGCTGGCGTCGAATTCGACGCTGTAGCGGCCCGCCGGCAGCACATCGTTCACCAACTCGCCCACTTCCATGCCCAGCGAGTTGTACACCACGATGCGAACCGCGCGCTCCTCGGCCACGGCGAAGCTCACCGTCGTCGATGGATTGAACGGGTTCGGGTAGTTTTGTTCGAGACCAAAGCTCACCGGTGCGCCCTCATTCTGCTTGGTGTACGAGAAGTAGGGCTGAGCAAGGGCAATGTTGCCACCGGAATTCGTTTCATTGAGATCGAAAACAGTAACGACATTGTTAACGGGATCCGACGTCGAGGACGTGCCGACAATCGGATTTTCCCACATGCCGCGCAACACCGCTTGACGCACACCACGCAGTTGATTGCGGTCGCTCACCATCGCCGCTTCCTGTTCGGCGTACGGGAAGGTGATGTTCGCGGTCCAGGCCGAACCTGTGTGCGTGATCTGCCAGTAGCGCTTCACGTACATCATGCGTGTGATGTTCGGCGGGAGCTGATTCGGATACACGCGGATGGTCATCGAGGGAATAACGCCCGAAGTCACTTCCACGTCCGCGATCGGATTGCCCGTCACGGGACCGGTGAAGGTGAAGGTCCCCGGCGAGAGATTCGTCAGCGTCGCTTCCTCGTAGGCGGATCCGGGCTTCGTTCCGGTGGAGACTATGCGAAGCTCCACGGTCAACACCAGCGGCTCATTCGTCGCGGGCAATCCGCTGGCAGGGGGCGGGAAGTCGTCGTTGAAGAGAATGCCGTACAGTGTGATCGATCCGGTATGCACACCCGGAGCGAGACCTCCAGGATTGAGCGTCATCGTGAAGTCCTGGAACTGACGTGGACGCGGCGGCGAGAAGTTGTAACCCTGCGCCGTGGGCTGCGGTGTGGATTTCGTCAGCGTGATCCATGGCGTCGTCGTTTCGACATCCCAAAGGAAGTCGCCGTTGGTGCCGTATATCTTGGTTGTCGTCGCAACCTGATAGGTTTTGGTGATCAGTCCGGGGCTTTTGTAATTGGCCTGGAATTGCAGCTTGCTCGCGGGATTGTCCACAAACGTCGCCACGTCCGTGCCCGGAGCGCCAATACCGATTTTTGGCGGCGGCGAAGGGTTGGCATCGAGCACGATATCGTCAATGAACACCGGTCCAGTGCCGCTCGCACTCGTGATATGAATGCCGATGTAATAGCTGCCAACCGTGTTCGGTGTGTTGAAATAAGGATCCTGACCACCGGCGAGTTGCTTCAGCGTGAGGAAGGTGGAATTCGTGAAGTCCGTGAACGTCGCGAACGTGGTCATAGACGCGGGATCGGGACTGCTTCCCCAGGCGAACGATATGGACTTGGGTCCGCCATCGGTGCGCATCACTGCGCGCAATCGGTAGCTCGAACCCGCATCCAGCGTCGCCGCCGGAGTGAAGACCCAATCATTGCAGCCAGTTGCCGAACCCCAGTGCACAAGCTCTGTCGCCGGACCAAAGGTGGCGGTCTCCCAGGTGTTGCCACCATCGAGATCCATCACACTCCATCCATAATCCAGAGAGCCCGGGTCCTTGCTGAAGAAAGGAGCAACCATGCCCTGGAAATTCTCGCGGCCGTATTTTTTCACATCATCCACCACCACCTGATCCATCGCCGCATCGTTTGCGGAATTCTGATCGGTGGCCATGAAGAGCCGGACGTACAGTGGCTGTGAAGGAGCGGGAGTCAATCCGGTAATCTCCTGCGAGAAACGCAGCACGGCCTTTTCGTTCGCCCACGCGGGCGAGAATACCTCAGCCACACCATCCGAACTGTTGGCGGGCACCGAGCCGAGTTTGTACACCAGCGTGACTGTTGCCGGAGCTTTTTCCAACCCGACATTTTCCACCACGGCGCGCACGGGATGCATCGCCGCACCTTCAAGCCGCGCCCATTGGCCGGTTGCATAGTCGAAAGACACACCGGTCACCGCAACATCGATTTCCGCCGGGGGCGTGGGATACTCATCCGCTCCGAAGCAGGGATTCAAGCCGCGGGCCTGTCCGTCGATGTCATCCAGCACGGTGGCAATGGCCACGCCAGCCTGGTAGCCGACAATGGACCGGCTGTGAAGGTCGGTTTCGCTCATGAAGTACGGATTGCCGAACTTGGAATTCACATTGTGTACCGTGCGCGGTAGCGCGGCCCAGGTGGCGTAGTATGTCGCATCGTAGTAGAACATGTCCGCTGCGGTGCTCGTGGTGTAGTACTGATTGTAGTCGAAGGTCGAGAAAATCGACGAGTTGTTGTTGTAAATCAAACGCGCCGTGCTGTTGCCTGCGTGCTCGATCATGTTGTTCCGCACATCGAGGTTGAAACCGGTCTGCGTGGTGCTTCCATACAGGTAGAACGCGTACGAGCTGTTTCCGGCCACACGCACGGAGTTAAACCAGATGTCGGTTTCCTTGCAGTTGTAAATGTACAGTCCATAGTTGGTCGTACCCGACTCCCGGGCCACCGCCATGTTGTTGATGACCTTGGCGCGGGGCGAGGGTGTACCGTAGTAATTGGCGTAGTAGAAGCGTATCGGCTGCGCGTTCACAATCACGTTGTTGTACTCCACTCGCGCACCATTCTGCGGGTAGTAGATGTACAGCCCGTAGCCGGCCGTCGTGCCGGCGGGATTGCGCTGGACCACAGTGTTGCGCAACACTTCAAGCTGGCTCTGGTTGTCCAGGTACATGCCGTAGTAATAAAAATCCAGCACCTGATTACCGTGGAAACGATTCCCGACGCACTGACTGCCGCTATTGCTTATGCCGTTGAAGCGCACACAGTAATAGCCGCCCCGTACCACGTTGTTTTTCACCAGTGTGTAATTGGCCCAGTCGCCGTCCGAGGAGTTCGACGTCTCCGCTCCCGCGAAAATGCCCATGCAATACGTGTTGGTGCTCGTCGTGCTCACCGTCACATTGCAATTACTGATTTCGTTGTGGTCGGCCTGATTGGTGAGGTGGATTCCGTAACCATAGGTCGCGCCAGTGGAAACGATGCTCAGGTTTTTCAACACGATGTAATCCGCGCCGTTGAGCCGCACTACGTAGTCGTATTGATTCGGCGTTGCGTACGTGAGCGTCCGCGTGCTCGCATTCCCCGTGCCGCCATCGAAAGTGATGGTGTTCACCGCACTCGCACCGAGAATCGGAGGTATGGTCACCTGCTCGTTGTAGGTGCCGGCAGCGACATCGAAGGTCACGGGACCAGTAATGCCGGCGGCCGATAGCGCCGTGACAGCAGCTGAGAAAGAGGTGTAATTCCTGGCTCCCGCTCCCGTCGGATTGATGGTGTAACTGCCGCTCAAGGGCACGATGATGGAACGCGATCCTGTGGGATTGGTGACTGTCGGTGTTCGAAGCACACCACCGACGGTGATGCCCGAACACTGCGCGTCCACCACGTTGCCGTTGGAGGCGCTGGCCGAAATATCGTAGGTCAGCCAGAAGTAATGCGTCCCCGGTCCGATGCTCAACACCGGACTGAAGCTGAAGGAACCCGAGGGATTGCTCACCGTCGCACCCACCTGCGTGGTGGTGCCGAAGGTGGCGTTTTCACCAGTGTACCACAGCTTCGCGTTGGTGATATCCGACGCGCTGCTGCTACCGGTGGTGGAGAAACTGAAGGAGGATACACTGATCAGCGGGCAGGAACCCGTATTGACGATTTCGACACCGAGAATCTCCTGATTCGTGAAACCGGCGCTGACGGGACTCGTCTCGTTCTGTGTTGTTGTGCTCGAGCCGTACGTCACTGCGCCCGCAGTGGAGTTGCCGACAAACAGGTTGTCGATGGCCATGTCACTGTAGTAATCGCTGCCGCGCATACCGACAAAGCGCAGCATCACACTCGTCAGCCCGGCGTATTGACACAAACTGATGGTCTTGGCCGTCCACGCCGCCGTCATGCTGCTGTGCTGCTGCCCGGTGATGCTCCAGAGCGACGTCCACGCGCCTCCTCCGTTGGTCGACACCTCCACACCCAGCGTGCCCATGGTGGCGCCGTACATGTGGTAGTAAAAGCTGATTTCCGGAGAAGTGAGCGATGCGAAGTTGAAGGTACACGTGATGTAATCCGTGTCGCCAAGACTACCACCGCTCGTTTCGAGATAAGCGTAATAGCTGCCCGCCTGCGCTCCGGAGGGGCCGGTGTTCGAGGAGGACGTCTGACCCGACAGACGTTGCCAGCGTGGATTCGAGCTGCGCGGACCTTGCGTCCACGAACCCCACGGCCCGTAGGTCGTACCCGACTCGAATCCCTCGTTGTAGGGATACGTCGTGACCTGCGCCGCACTCTCGGGCGCAAGCGAGGTGACAAGGAGCAGCATGCAGAACAGCATGACCAACGCGCCCGTCCCCTTCGAAAATACAGTCGATAGTGGAGACATGAGGACTCCTGCTGATGAAATGAGAGTGTGTGTAATAAATACCGGTGTCTTCATTCTTATATACTATTATGTCCTGTGTTTTTACAATGCGTGCGCTACCCCGTTGCGGTGTGTGTACACCACGGCGAGGATCAGGACTGATTATCCAGTTTGTTGACGAAGAACCGCACTCCCCGGCAACGACCCACAGCCAGGTTTTTTATGGCTGCGACCGATGTCCTGCCTTGGAGTCGTGGGAATTCCATCAGGCACTACGCGCTCTCCGTCTGTACATAGCACGGAAGACGCAATATGTACAAGACACGAGGAACGAGGATAAGTTACGGCGGATTTGAAAAAAAAGCAATGTGAATATTAGCAACGGGTCGAAGTGCGTCCCCGCCTGTCACCTTCCACCGTCATTTTCCATCGCTCCGCTCGAACGTCATGTATGCTGAAACGCGGTAAATCAATCAAATTTGAATGATTGCCACGAAATGGTGCCAGCCGACACGATTCACTGTCAAATGCGCGGTGGATTTCTCTGTTGTCGCAGAACGGGAAGCCCCCAGCTCCGCAGATCATCGAGCGTCATCATCGTGATCGCAATTCGCGAACGGTAGCACGTGCCATTTACGCACAGTTGAAAATCACCGGTATGGAATTGTTCCATTGGTCTCCCCTTTCTCATGAGCGCATGTGTACGAAGTGATTCTCAGGCATCAGCCCTTTCCGTGTCCGTTCCACAGTTCTCCGCTCTGATATTGTGTCGAGAGGCTGTCCCGCGCACGTTAGCCGGGTATGTTGTGCTCGCCCAGCATACATGAAGCAACTGTCTCCCTCGCAATGCAATCCCGCTTGTCCGAGTGTGATGTACGATTATCATTCGCGTCTCCATTTCGAACAAGGCAATGCAGCAGGCAGCCATACACTGTATGCGCATACGCGCACACTGGATGAGAGAACGTAGCGCGTGCGCGGGAAATGTTCGGTTGCAGTGCTGACCAGCGGCTGATGAGGATGCCTTCCACATCATCGTCCGCGTCATGATCTGCCTTCTAGCTCCCCGGGTAGTCAGCGATCTCCCCAACAATAACACCAAAGGGCCGCCCCGGCAGGCGGCCCTTGGTGTTGTCACATACCGTGATCCCAGGAGGCTATTTCGACAGGACCATCTGCATGGTCTGCACGTGATCGCCTGCGATCATGCGGTACAGGTAGGTGCCACTGGGCAGCGCGCTGGCGTCGAACTCGACGCTGTAGCGGCCAGCCGGCAGCACATCGTTCACCAACTCGCCCACTTCCATGCCCAGCGAGTTGTACACCACGATGCGAACCGCGCGCTCCTCGGCCACGGCAAAGCTCACCGTCGTCGAAGGATTGAACGGATTCGGGTAGTTCTGCTCGAGGCCGAAGCTCGTCGGAGCATCACCGCGCTTCGCATAGAAGTAGGGCTGCGCGAGAGCGATGTTGCCGCCGGAGTTGGACTCGTTGAGGTCGAACACCTTCACGGTGTTGGCCGCAGGATCCGAGGCCGAGGAGGTACCCACAATCGGATCTTCCCACATGCCGCGCAGCACCGCCTGGCGCACACCGCGGAGCTGGTTGCGATCCAGCACCATCGCCGCTTCCTGATCGGCGTACGGGAAGGTGATGTTCGCCGTCCACGCCGTGCCCGTGTGCGTGATTTGCCAGTAGCGCTTCACGTACATCATGCGCGTGATGTTCGGCGGGAGCTGATTCGGATACACGCGGATAGTCATCGAGGGAATGAAGCCCGAAGTCACTTCCACGTCCGCGATCGGATTGCCGGTCACGGGACCGGTGAAGGTGAAGGTACCCGGCGAGAGATTCGTCAGAGTCATTTCCTCATAGGCCGGACCCGTCTTCGAGCCGGTGTTCACCACGATCAATTCCACAGGAATGGTCAGCGGCTGATTCGTGGCGAGCAAGCCGTTGGAAGGAGGCGGGAAATCATCGTTGAACAGAATGCCGTACAACGTGATCGAACCCGTGTGCACGCCCGGAGCCAGACCGGCGGGATTAAGCGCCATGGTGAACTGCTGGAACTGGCGCGGACGCGGCGGTGCGAAGTTGTAGCCCTGCGCCGTCGGTGCGGGATTGTCCTTGGTCAGCTTGATCCACGGCGTCGACGTTTCGACATCCCAGAGGAAGTCGCCGTTCGATCCGTAGATGTTCGTCACCGTGGCAACCTGATAGGTCTTCGTGATCACGATTGGCGATTTGTAATTCGCCTGCACCTGAATCTTCGTCGCGGGATTGTCGATGAACGTGCTTATCGGGGCACCCGGAGCACCAATACCGATTTTCGGCGGCGGCGAGGGATTGTCATCAAGCACGATATCGTCGATCACCACGCCACCCGCTCCCGGCGCGCTTACCACGCGGAAGCCGATGAAGTAGGTGCCGTTCACATTCGGCGTGTTGAAATACGGATCCTTGTTGCCGGCGAGCTGCTTGGCACCGATGAAGGACGTATTGGTGAAATCGGAGAACACCGCGAAGGTGGTCATCGACGCGGGATCAGGACTCGTACCCCAACCGACTTCCACAGTCTGCGGCTGACCGCTCTCGCTGCGCATCCAGAACGCGATGCGATAGCTCGAACCGGCGGCCAGTTCCGTGGCGGGCGTGAATACCCAATCGTTGCCGGTCTGGCCGTCACCGGGATAGTACAGCGCAGGCGATGCAAGCAGGCCAACGCCGCTTTCCATGCGCCAGGTCTCGCCGCCATTGACATTGTTCACCAACCAGTTGTAATCCAACAGACCCGGCATATCCGAAAACTCCGGTGCCGTCATGCTGTTGAAATTCTCGTCGCCATGAACCTTGACGATGTCGATCTTGCGCGTGTCGCTGCCACCATCGTTCGTGGCATCGCCGTCGTTGGCCCAGAATGCGCGTGCATACACGGTCAACGCGGAGGACGGTGTGAGTGCGGTGACGGGCTGTGCGAAGGTCACGCGCGCAAAACCGTTGTTCCACGTCGGGGTAAAGAGCTGCGACACACCGTCGGTGGACGACGTGGGCATGCTTCCGACTTTGTACGTCACGGTGAGATTCGCCGGAGCGGCGCCGAGGCCGACATTTTGCAGCACCACATCCACGGCATGCGTGGCAGCGCCTTCAACGCGGGCCCACTGATTATCGGCATAGTTCAAACGCATCTTCGCGATGGTCACATCGTTCTCGGGCGGCGGCGCCGGGTACTCGTCCGCGCCGATGCTGGGCGCAAGCGTGTTGCGCGTGTCACCGTCGTAGTCGTCCGTGATACCGGCCCACGGCGTGGCTGCCTGATAGCCCACGTGCGAGCGGCTGTGGAGATCGGTCTCGCTCATGTAGTAGGCGTTGCCATATTTGCTGTTCTGGTTGAAACCAACCGAGGCCGCCTGCATCGCAGCGAGTGTGGGATAGGCACTGGTCGAAGTGTAGTTCCAGCACCAGTTGTCCGTTCCCGTACCGATACGATAGAACGCATTGTAATCGCAATACCCCATCGAGATGGAGTAGTAGTTGTACATCGGGTAGAAGGTGCCGTTGCCTTCGAACACAACGTAGTTGTTCGCGTACTTGTGATCGTAGCCCGCCGTGCTCTGACCGTAGAAATACAGGCCGTAGCAGGTGCCGGTGGTCTTCGCGTACGCCGAGTTGAACACCACATCCGAGAAGCGGGGATAGCTCGCGTAGAAGGCATACACCGTCGAGGTGCCGATCGCCACGCTCATGTTGTTGAACACCTTGCCACGGTTGGATGTCGAGGCGTAGGCGTTGTTCAGATAGGTGATGTAGAACGGCGCGTAAGCCGAGCGCGAGTAATTGTAGCTGATCACGGGACCGTCGTTGAGATAGGCGCCGTAAATGCCGTAACCGCTCGTGGTCGTGATCGAACCGGTCTGGCGCTGGATGGAAGTGTTACGTGTCGCCACCAGTCCCGTGCCCTGATAGTACATGTACAGACCGTAGTAGTACCACTCGCTGAACACGTTGCTGACGAACTGGTTGCCCACGTTGTTGTCGTAGGTCGTGGAGCTCGAACCATTCCACCGCACCGCGTAATATCCGCCCTTGATCTCGCAATCCTTGATCAGCGTGTTGTTGGCGTTGTTGCCATAGCTGGTGTAGGACCCGATGCCACTGGCCAGCAGGGCGATATGCTCCGTGCCGGTGGCGTTGGTGGACGTCTGTATGACGCAGTTCAGGAAGCTGTTGTTGTTCGAACCGAGCGCGTCGCCGCCAGGCGCGAATTGCACGGCATACCCATAGTTGACACCGGTCGAACGCACGGTGAGGTTCTTGAAGGTGAAGTAGTCCGCACCGTCCAGCAGCAACGTCATCGAGTACTGACTGGGCGTATCGTATTCGAGAATTCGGGTCGCCGCATTGCCCGTGCCTCCATCGAAGGTAATGGTGTTCGTGGCGCTCGCGCCAGCGATGGGAGGAATCACCACCTGCTCGAAATACGTGCCGGCCGCCACGTTGAACGTCACCGGTCCGGACACGCCGAGCAGCACCATGCGGTCCACCGCCGACTGGAAGGTCGTGAAGTTGCGGTTGCCGCTGCCCAGCGCGTTGATCGTGTACACGCCATTGAGCGGAGCGAGAATCATGCGGTTGCCCGTGGGATTGGTCACCGTCGGCACATACGCCGTACCGGCCACTGTCACGCTGTTGCACTGCGCGTCGATGAAATCGCCGGCCGTCGCGGACGAGACGATGTCATACGTGAGCCAGAAGTAATTTGTACCGGGACCATCCAGCACTTGCGAGCCGTTGATGGTGAAGCTGCCGTTGGGGCTGGAATAACTGCCAACCAACGTGGTGGTGGCAAACACCGGCGAACTGCCCGTGTAATACAGACGCGCTGCGCTGATGTCCGTCACATCGGTGGTGCCGGAAGTATTGAACGTGAAGGACGTGGCGGTGAGCGGACTCAGCGAGCCAGTCACTGCGATCTCGACACCGATCACTTCCTGATCCGGAAGCCCGGCGGATGCCACGGCGGTGTTGTTCTGTGTCGTGGTCACCGAACCGAAAGCCATGTTCGAAAGCAGATATTCATCCGCGCCGATGCACGGCGCCGTGCTCGAGCGCGTGTCGCCGTCAAAGTCATCGGTGTAACCGCTGACGGGGATACCGGTCTGATAGGCCACCATCGAGGTGCTGTGCACGTCGGTGGGACTCGCCCAGCGGGGATTACCGATAATGGAGTTTTGATTGAATGCGGGGACAGCCGCCTTGCAGGCGGTGAGAGTGGTGTAATCCACGTTGTTCCACCGACAGTACTCCGTCGACGGGATACCCGTCTTGTAAAACACGTTGTAATCGAAGGCGCTGATGGAAGCGGAGTAGTAGTTGTAAATCCAGTAGAACGTACCCGTGCCATCGTGGCTGACCATGTTGTTCAGGAACTTCGTGTCATAGGCCGTGCTCTCTCCGTAGGTGTAAATGCCGTAGCCGGTACCAGTGGTATTGCGCGCCTGCACCGAGTTGTACACCACGTCGGTGTAGCGTGCATAGCTCACGTACAGGGCGTACACCGTGCCCGTACCGTCCGCCACGCCCATGTTGTTGAACACCTTGGCGCGATTGCTCGTGCTGGCCTGGGCGTTATTCGGGCGGTAGATGTAGAACGGCGACATGCGTGCCCAACCGTAGTTGTAGCTGATCACCGGGCCATTGTTCGGGTAGTAAATGTAATACGCGTAACCACTGGACGTGGTGATGCTGGTGCCCGAGGTGCGCTGCACGGCATTGTTGCGCGACACCACCAGCGATCCGCCGATGTAGTACAGATACATGCCGTAGTAGTACCACTCGGTCAGCGTGTTGCCTGTGAATTGGTTGCCCACGGCCGTGGTGTAATCGGTGGTGGCCGAACCATTCCAGCGGATGCCGTAGTAACCGCCGGTGATCGTGTTGTCCTTGATCAGGTTGTAATTGCCATAGTCACCGGTGGCACTGTAGGAGGTTGTCGAGCAAGCGAGAATGCCGACCACTTCGTTATCAGTGGTGGTGGGCGACACCTCGATCACGCAATTGCTGATTTCGTTGTAATCCGCGGAGTTGGTGAACAGCACGCCCTGTCCGTAGGTGGGGCTTGCCGCGCGGATGGTGAGATTTTTGAAAATGAGGTAATCCGCACCGTTGAGCGTGACCGTGGGACTGTACGCCGTGGTGGCGGTGTAGGTCAGGACACGCGTGGCGGCGTTACCGGTTCCGCCGTCAAACGTGATGGTATTCGTCGCGCTCGCGCCGGTGATGGCCGGTATGGTGATTTGTTCGTTGTAGGTACCGGAAAGTACACTGAACGTCACCGGACCGGACACACCGCTGGTGGTCAACGCGGTCACAGCGGCGGTGAAACTGGCGTAATTGCCACCACTGCCAATGGTGTAACTACCGCTCAATTGCGCAAAGGCGGATGGAGCTAGGTACAATAACCCTATTATCAGGGGAATCGCACATCTCCGCCAGATCGCTGGCTGGTGTTGCATGATAGACTCCAGAATATGGATGTGACAAGGTGCCGACTGCCATCCGCCGGGAGCGGATGTCATTGAGGGTAATCAGCCGGAGGCGTGATTTGTCGGCCGGAGCAGCGTTTCAGGCAAACGGCCCCGTTATTCCCTAAGATAAACCGCGAGTTTCAAGTTTGCAAGACCTGCTAGTGCATTTTTTCACACCAGACAGATAGTTGTGAGAAAAATGCACGAAATACCGAAGGTCAATAAATTATCCCCATACCGCTCGCTTATTCGTCCCCCTCCTTTATCACGAATCGAATATCGCTGCTCCGCATCCATGTCACAATTATCGTCGTGGAATCCCGTATCAGTACAGTTGTCCGCGCAGCTTCGCGAGCATACCCTCCGCTTGCCGCATCAGGCGCTGCTGCACCGCGGGATCGCCGATCTGATGGCCTTCGGGTCGCGCCAGGAACTGCTCGAAGTGCTGTATCGCCGCCTCTGTATCGGGAGGCGTTTCCTCTGTTGCAATGATTCCAAGCATGAAATGCGGCAGCGTGAATGCCGGATCGATGTGCATGGCGCGTTCGAGTATGTCGCGGGCTTCCAGGCGCTTCCCGGCGATCATCAACGCGCGACCACAATTGGATGCAAGCGAACTGCTATAGCGGATTTCTTTTGCCGCCTGGAGGAATGGAGTAGGATCACCATTCATACCGCCCCTTTCCACCTCGAACTGTGCGCGCGCCATCGTGGTCAGCACGTTGCTCTCAGGCAACGCGCTGAAGCGTTGGAGCCATCTCTCGAACCACGCTCTCACATCTCCCTGATGAGCTCCGATCTGTTGCGCGAGTAACAGGCTCTCCAATCCGATTTCCAGAAACTGCCTTCGCCCGCCCTCGTAAAGCGAATCCACACCGGAATCCCGCATGCGCTCAAGACGGTTGAGAATGTGCTGTAAAAGAAAATCCACATGCTCCACTCGCTGCTCTGGACTGGATTGCACGACGATCGCCCGCATCAGCTTGCGCATGTCCTGCGGATAACCCACCAATTCCACCTTTTTCCGCATCACCCACAGCTCGTTGGCCGCGTCGCCGGTGCTCTGATAGTATTTGCGCAAATGCTCGTAGCCGTTGAGCGCGAAATCGCCGGTGATGAGGCGTTCATCCAGCGCCAGCACCGCGCGATACCGCTGCTCCGAACGGACGCTGTCCGCATTCACCAGCACCCACGGCAGCACGGCCACAAGCGAGGCGCAGGCAGCAACGTATAGCAGATAGCCCCGGCGAGGCGCCACCTGCGCGCGCAGCAGCAGAAACAGCAGTATGGCGAAGACCACGCCGAAGGACGCGTTCACATCCCAATCCCGCGCCATGCCGAAGCAGGTGTAGCCGAAGATCAGCAGAAACAGAGCGAACACCGTGTGCGTGAGCGCCACCAACAGAGGCGCGTCCCAGGTCACCTTGCGCAACAGCGGCAGCGCGAACAGTCCCGGCCCCGCAACGAGAAGCACCATGTTGACCACGTCCAGCAGATGCGCCGACGAGAGCAAGGTGTACTGCTGCACCGCTCCCGGCTCGCCGAAGGGCTGCATCGCCAACACCACGCGGCTGCCCTCCGTGGCTATGCCGCTCGCGAAATAGTACACTCCCCCCAGCAACAGCGCAACAAGTGCGAGCAGCGCCACATTGCGCAGCGTCACCCATTTTTCCGTGGCTGCGCCGCGCGCCAGAAGCGCGAGCAACACACCAGGCAGCAGCAGCAGCGACATGAGATGCAAGGCGGCCGACAACACCAGCGCCAGCAGCGGCACCACGGCGCTCATTCTGCCGCGTGCGGATTCCACACTGCTCAACACCGTCAGCGCCATACCCACGAATGAGAAGGTGTAGTACTCGACGTAACCGAAGAAAAACAGTGTGCCCGGTGTCGCCAGCATCAACAGCGCAAAGAAGAGACGATCCCCCGCATCCTCGCTCGCCCGACGGCTCCACAGCAGCACCAGCAACACGTACAGCGCCCCCGCCAGCGCGCCGCCCAGCCAGAACACGACCTGTGGACTACTCGACCAGAATCCTTGCAGACCGTACAACGCTTTCGCGGCGTACGCCAGAACGGTTGCCGTGAGTGGCGCGGATCCGGGCGAAAACAGTACATCCTCCGACACCTCCAGTCCCTGCACGAAGCGAAAGTGCTCCGCGAGATACGACGCACCGTCGCCAAGGAAGTAGGTTTCCATGCGCGCGAACCAGAACAGCGCTCCCGCCGCCACCGCCAGCGGCAGTGCGATACCGAGCGATGGGGTGCGCAGCAACGAGGACGACAGGCGGCGGAGCAGCGCATACGGCCATGGCATGGCGAACAGCACCCCCACGACGGAGATCACCACGGTAAGCCACAGCGGCAACCACGCGTGGATATTCACGCCCCATAGCCGCGTCTCGGGAAAGAAGGATGCGACGAGTCGCAGCACGAGCAAGGCGACGAAGGGCAGCGCGATTCGCATGCTGTCTGCCGGGACCTCGCTGCCTTTATCCGTCATGCGCGGACGCGACTCCGTCCGTGGTGCACTTGATGATTTCGCTGTGCGTGTACCTTTTTTCATTCCGCCATCCTCACCATGATCGTCTCAATAGCCGCTGCTGTCGTGGCGTTCCGCGAAAGCATTCCCTCGACACGCAGAACGTACAGGCCCGGTGGCAGCGTCGGCGCTGTGAAGCGCAGCACACCGTCGCTACCGCCGCGCAACTCCACGCTGGCAACCATTCGCCCCAGCACGTCATGCATCCGCGCCATGCCCTCGGACGCTGTGGACCCGCGCCATTGCACCGTGGCACCGGGACGAGCCGGCTGTGGCCAGACCGCGGCGTGTATGTCGCGCGGCAGCGCATCGTTGGCGGTGGGAAGGGTGAAAGCGCGTTCTATCTCCAACCACAATTCGCCGTAGCCATCGTCGTAGCCCAGCGCCCACATGCCCATGCCGGCGAGCTTGCGATCCAGCACGAACGCGCATTTATGGCTCAAGCTGCGCTCGTCGTCATACCAGATTTGCCTCCATCCGGAAGACTGATAGGTCATCCACGGCACAAGATATTGCTCGCTCCACTGTGCGGTGTTCGTGGCGAGCAGACCGCGCATCGCAGTGTACGTGCGCGCGCTGGCCCGACCCGTGGCGGCGCTGCCCGGGGCACTGTCCACCACCGGCCAGTCATAGCCGTAATAGGGCACCCCGAGCAACAGCGTCGAAGCAGGTGCGCCCTGATCCAGATACCAGTCCACCGAGCGCGTCACATTGTAGGCAAAGGAGCGCAGCGGTGCCACAGGTCCGGCATTGCCGCTGGCGGACCAGGAGTAATCGTATCCCATGATGAAGAAAAAATCGATATGCCGGGCGATGGCTTGAACATCCCAACTCCCCGACCAGTCCACCGCGGGCGCTGCCACCGAAATCACCGCGTCGGCCTTCCACGCGGCCAACGACGCGCGCAGTTGCGCGAGAAAGGCGGTGAAGTTGTCCCGCTGATTTCCGGGAATGCTTTCGAAGTCGATGTTCACGCCATCCGCATCGCGGCGTTGGAGCAAGTCGACAATGGTGGCGCACAGCGTGTCGCGCGCCACGGCATTCCCCAACAACGCACTGTTGGCGGCGTCGCCGAAATTGGTGACGGTGAGTAGCACCTTGCAGCCAGCCGCCTGGGCCATGGCAGGCACGGCGGATGTGAGCCATCCACGCGTATTGGTGGCGCGGCCGGTGGCGGGATCGATTTCGCAGGAGAAATAGGCCAGATGCGTCAGCAATTCGTAGCGATAGCGCGATGCGGCATCGTCGCTGATCCAGTAGGGATGGTAGCCATGAACCACATGCGTGGTACTGCGCCCGGTGGTCCGGGCTTTCGCATGCCCCGTGCCTTCGGATGTGAGCGCTCCCACACGCAGACGCGCATGCTCGTCATGCACCGAGCGCGCGGAGGCACCGGTGGTGTTTTGCTGCGCAAATACAGTCATGCAAGTGAAGAGGAACAGAATCGCGGCGGTGGCGATGCGGTGTGTTTGCTCCCGGTTCATGCGTACCTCGTGGCAATGGTTGGCGAAACGGCGGACACGGCGATCACAGCAGCGGAGACGGACCCTCCGTCGCCTCGTCTCCCGCGAGCGCGCTGAGTTGGTCTGGCGAGAAGGAGCCGCGTTCGGTGATGAACTCCTTGACGTACTCGACAGGTGTCCACTCGAAATATTTGTTCCACACGGCGAAGCCGTCCTTCTCCGCGCGGACGAGCACTTCTTCCACAGGCCGCGCTTCCACCTCGATATGCTCGCGCAGTTGAGGCGAAAATTTCAGCGAATCGCAGAGCACATACAGCGGAATGCCGAATTCCTTGCAACACAGCGCCAGCGGCAACGTGCCGGTTTTATTCAGCAAGTAGCCATCGGCGCTGATACTGTCGGCGCCCACCACGGCGGCGTCGGCGCGCGACACGGCCACGGCCATGGCCGCATCGGTGAACAGTGTGCAAGGCACATGCAGCGCATCGAGATCGCGGATGGAGCGGTGACCTTCGAGCATGGGCCGCGCTTCCAGAATATGCGCGTGAGCCAGGTGTCCCTTCTCATGCAGCGCGCGCAGGGCCAGCAACACGGTCGAGCTGCGGCTGAGGGTTACGAGGCGCACGCTCTCGCTGAAGGTATCGGCAAAGCGCGCGGCGATGGCACTGCTGGATTCATTGAGGATTTTCTCCAGCGACGAGAGATAGGAAATCGCATCGGCGGTTTCGTCGTCCTCACGCAATTTGGGAAGGAAATCCGTTTTCAGAATGTGCAACACCGCATGCAGCGAGGGCATGCTTTTCTGCGACTCCTCCAACAGCGCGAATCCCTCGTGCAAATCCTCGAAGCAGTACCCGATGGCACAGTTCTCGCACAGCGCCAGCAGCTTGCGTATCAGCTCCGTGGCACCGGAAGTATTGTCCGCGGCGAGGTCCTGGAATTCTTGCAGCACAATGGCCTGAGGGCTGTGAAATGCCTCAAAAGATAGGCCCTCGCCGCCGAACAAACAATACCGCCGCGTCCCGTGATCCATTCGCCCGTTTCTCCCGAAACGCAGCGTGGGGAGACGGCACCTGCCATCTCCCCACGGCGAAATCCACTCCTGACACACGGCCCTCCCCTGTCCAGCCCGCTTCAGGTTATTGCCAGAAAAACCGCTCCTCGCCGAAGGCGGGACGCAGATGGTCGAGCCAGGTGGCCTCGGCGTCGTAACGCGCGAAAAACGGCCGTCCCACCCATTCCGCATTGCGGGCCTGCAGAAAACGCAGGGCGAAGACCTTCTCGCCAGCGACGTCGCTCACGCCCATCACTTCCACTTTGCCAGGTGTGGCCGACATGGACGGACCGCGCACGGTGCGTGCGAGCCCGTTCACATGCCGGTAGGCATCGCGGAAAATCTTGTACGCCCGCGCCAGCGGTATGCGGAAGTACTGCTCGGCGCCGGTGTCGCGCTCCACAAACATGTAGTACGGGATGATGCCCAGGCGCACCTGTTCGCGCCACATCAATTCCCAGCTCACCGCATCGTCATTAACATGAGCCAAGACGGGCGATTGGCTGCGTATCACGGCGCCGGTACGGCGTATGCGGCGGATAGCCTCGCGTGCAATCGCGGGCTCCATTTCACGATAATGACTGTAATGCGCCATCACGGCCACCGATCGCCCCGAGGCCACGATGCGCTCGAACAGGCGCAGCAAATCGTCCGCGTCGGCATCGGTCACGAAACGCTGCGGCCAATAGGCCAATGCCTTGGTGCCGAAACGTATGCTCTGCAGCTGCTCCAGAGAAGGATCGAGCAGCGGCTCGATGTAGCGCTCGAGTTTGGCGGTACTCATCACCATCGGATCACCGCCGGTGATAAGCACATTTGTCACCTCCGGATGCCGGCGCAGGTACTTCACTAGTGTGGCGCTTTCCTTGGCGGCGAAGCGCAACTCGTTCATGCCCACGAACTGCGCCCAGCGGAAGCAAAAGGTGCAGTAGGCGTGGCAGGTTTGTCCTGCGGCGGGGAAAAAGAGCACCGTTTCCCTATACTTGTGCTGCATGCCCGGCAAGGCCTCGCCATCGAGTTTCGGTACATTCAATGTGCCCTGCCCCGCCGGGTGCGGATTCAATTCGAGCCGAATGCGGTCGGCCTGTTCCCGTATCACCTCGCGCGGCGCGGCGGCGCGGTGCAGATCGGCCATCTTGCCGAAATGCTCTTCGGTGAGCATGCCGCGCTGCGGGAAGGTGAGCTGGAACATGGGGTCTTCGGGAATGTCGCTCCAGTCGATGAGACGGTTCAGCACGTAGGCGTTGACCTTGAAGGGAAGCACGCTCGACACGACGCGCATGTCGAAGCGCAGGGACTCGGGAAGCGATTGAAGTTGGGGAATGTTGTCGAGGGTTTTCTCGGTGAAGTACTGAAAGGGCTCCGCGTCGCGCTCATGGTACACGAGCGGACGTGCCCTGCCAGGTGGGGCGTCATGACGGATCATGCGGACCTCCTGTTGTTGATTGGAACATACAGCGATACCACTCCCGCGGCGTCGGCATTCAGGCGCAAAGGCACACGACTATCGGGGTGGTCTTTGAGAATCGGTAAATTCCATGGAAGAGTCAAGGAAAATCGTACGCCATCGCTCATCACTCAGCCAAAACACGCGAAAAGAAGCGGCCGCTCCGGTTGACTCCGGAACGGCCGCACGCGCTTTCGCAAACATACCAGGCGCTACGTGGTGAGCGACGCCTTGAGGTAATCGCGATTCATCAGGGCAATGGCGGCTACCTTGATGCCTTTGGGACACACGGCTTCGCACTCGTATTGATTCGTGCAGCCACCGAAGCCCTCCTTGTCCATCTGCGCCACCATGTTCAACACGCGAGCTTTGCGCTCGGGTTGACCCTGCGGCAGATGCGCGAATTGCGCCACCTTGGCCGCCACGAAAAGCATGGCCGAGGCGTTTTTGCACGAGGCCACGCAGGCGCCGCAACCAATGCAGGCGGCGTAATCCATGGCTTTGTCCGCATCCACCTTGCTGATGGGAATGGCGTTGGCATCGGGTACGCCACCGGTGTGCGCCGACACAAAGCCACCCGCCGCCATGATGCGGTCGAAGGCGCTGCGATCCACCACGAGATCGCGGATCACGGGAAATGCCCGCGCACGGAAGGGCTCGATGTAAATCGCATCGCCGTCCTTGAAATGCCGCATGTGGAGTTGGCAAATGGTGGTTTCTTTCTCGGGTCCATGCGGCACGCCGTTCACCGTCAGCGAACATGCTCCGCAAATGCCCTCGCGACAATCGTGGTCGAAGGCCACGGGCTCCTCGCCGTTGACGATGAGCTGCTCGTTGAGCACGTCCAGCATTTCGAGAAAGGACATGTCCTCGATGATGTGATCCACCTGATAGGTGACCATACGGCCTTTATCGTGGGCGTTGTTCTGACGCCATATGTGCAACGTGAGTTTCATTACTTGTAACTCCTTGTCTGAAGCTTCACATTCTCGAACTGCAAGGATTCCTTGTGCAGCACCGGCGTATTGCCCACACCGGTGAATTCCCACGCGGCGACATATGCGTAGTCGTCGTCGTTGCGCAACGCTTCGCCGTCCTCGGTCTGGTACTCCTCGCGGAAATGCCCGCCGCAGGACTCGTTGCGATGCAGCGCGTCGTGACACATCAGTTCGGCGAACTCGAGGAAGTCAGCCACGCGGCCGGCGCGCTCGAGTGCGCTGTTGAGATTGTCGCCCGTGCCCACCACCTTGCCGTTGCTCCAGAATTCGTCGCGCAGCACGGGAATTTCTTCCAGCGCCTTTTTCAGTCCGGCCTCGTTGCGGCCCATGCCGCAGTAATCCCACATCACTCGTCCGAGATCGCGATGAATGGCCGCCACCGTCTTCGTGCCGTTGAGAGCGAGCAGCGCGTCGATGCGGGCTTTCACTTCCTCCTCGGCCTTGCGGAATTCCGGATGGCTATTGTCCACTTTCTGCGTTTTCGCCGTGGCGAAATAATGGCCGAGCGTGTAGGGAATGACGAAGTAGCCGTCGGCCAGTCCCTGCATCAGCGCGCTGGCGCCGAGGCGATTCGCGCCGTGATCCGAGAAGTTGGCTTCACCCAGCACATGCAGGCCGGGAATGGTGCTCATCAGGTTGTAATCCACCCACAGGCCGCCCATGGTGTAATGCGCGGCGGGATAGATGCGCATCGGTACCTTGTAGGGGTCCTCGCCGGTGATGCGCTCGTACATCTGGAAGAGGTTGCCGTAGCGTTCCTCGATCACATGCTTGCCGAGACGCTGAATGGAGTCCGCGAAATCCAGATACACGCCATAGCCCGTCGTTCCCACGCCGCGGCCGTCGTCGCAGGCCTCCTTGGCGCTGCGCGAGCTGATGTCGCGCGGCGACAGATTGCCGAAGCTCGGATATTTGCGCTCGAGATAGTAATCGCGTTCGCTTTCGGGAATGTCGCCCGGCGCGCGCTTGTCGCCCTGCGCCTTGGGCACCCAGATGCGTCCGTCGTTGCGCAGGGATTCGGACATGAGCGTGAGTTTGGACTGATGATCGCCCGACAGCGGAATGCAGGTCGGGTGAATTTGTGTGTAGCAGGGATTGGCAAAACCCGCGCCCTTTTTATAGGCGCGATACGCCGCTGTGACATTGCAGGCGATGGCGTTGGTCGAGAGGTAGAACACGTTGCTGTATCCACCCGTGGCCAGAATCACCGCATCCGCCGCATGCGAGGAAATGGCGCCGGTGACCAGGTCGCGCACCACGATGCCGCGCGCATGACCGTCCACCACCACAACGTCCATCATCTCATGCCGCGTGTGCAATTCCACCGTGCCCAAACCCACCTGGCGCATCAACGCCGAATAGGCCCCGAGCAGCAGTTGCTGCCCCGTTTGCCCACGGGCATAAAACGTGCGCGACACCTGGGCGCCGCCGAAGGAGCGATTGTCGAGATAGCCGCCGTATTCCCGCGCGAAGGGCACACCCTGCGCCACGCATTGATCGATGATGTTGTTGCTCACCTGCGCCAGGCGGTACACATTGGCCTCGCGCGCGCGGAAGTCGCCGCCTTTGACGGTGTCGTAAAACAGCCGGTACACGCTGTCGCCGTCGTTGGGATAGTTTTTCGCGGCGTTGATACCGCCCTGCGCGGCGATGCTGTGCGCGCGGCGCGCACTGTCGTTGTAGCAAAACGCCGTCACTTTGTAACCCAATTCGGCCAGCGATGCCGCGGCCGAAGCGCCGGCAAGGCCGGTTCCCACCACGATGACGCTGAACTTTCTCTTGTTGGCGGGATTGATCAGCTTCATGTCGAAGCGATGCTTGTCCCATTTTTCCGCAAGCGGACCGGAAGGAATCTTCGAATCGAGTGTCATAGGGCAATCACTCCTGCCGGCAGGGAAATCCAGCCAAAAAGTACACCGAGGGGAATGGAAATGAAGCCCACGCATACAATGAGTGCCACGGCGACGCCGAGCAGATGAATCATGCCGTTGTATTTCGGATGATTCACTCCGAGCGTCTGAAACATGCTCTCGATGGCGTGGATGAGATGGAAGCCCAACAGTATCATCGCCGCGATGTACACCACGGAGATCAGCACGTTCTGATAACCGAGCACCACCATGGAGTATACATCGTGCCGTCCCGTTGCATCCACAAGATCACCGTATATCGGATTGGTGGCCTTGATGGTGAAATGCAGCAGGTGATAGGTGACGAACAGCCCGATCATCACACCCGACCACAGCATGGTGCGCGATGCTAGCGAGGCGCGCACCCAGGTCTTCATGGCGTAGGGCTCGGGACGCGCCGCCCGATTGTCGAGCTTGAGTTTTATGGAAGTGATGATATGGAGGACGAGGAACACGAACAGCGCTCCGCGGATCAGCCACAGCAGTCCTCCGAGACCCTGCAGCGTTTCCGCGTAGATGTTCATCTTCTCCTGTCCAATGTGCATCTGGAGATTGCCGATCATGTGACCGATCAGGAACAGTACAAGCACCAGTCCCGTCGAGGCCATCACGACCTTGCTCAAGATTGTGGATTGGAGGAAGCGTACCAGTGCGGACATAGTACCCTGAATTATGTGTGAAAAGGATTGAATGTACGCGATGTGACAACCGATGCCCGCGAGCAACCGGTTCCCGTAGCGAAGTGCAGAAAATACCACCTTGGAAAACATCCAGTCGAGTGGAAAATAACCACTGGCATGTCCCTGATCAACCCTTGCAACGGACAATGCGCCGCGAAGATACAACCGGGCGAACAACCTGCCAATTTCTCGTCCGTTCCCTCTCCTCTCGCTCGCTCAATCTCCGGTGGACTCGAACAGTTCCGAAGCGGCGCTGGTGATGTCCTCGGGCGTTCCGAGAAGGATGAGCAGTTCACCGGCGCGCAGTGGCCGATCGGGATCGGGCGCGCCATGCACCGTGCCGCCATGCCGCTGGCCGAGTACGGTGACGCTGTAACGTGGACGGAGTTCCAGTTCGCGCAGCGAGCGTCCCACCGCCGGGCTGTGTTCTTCCACTTCAACGGCGGTGATATCGTACTCCGGAATCGCCAGTGTGGGCACGGGCATGGGAGCGTGCTCGCGCAGCGCGTCGTAGCCACCGCTGCGCAACTCTTCCACCATGCGGTCGATGTCCCGTCGCGGCAGCAGGAAGCGCCGCAGGGCTCGGGTGAAAATCTCCAGCGCTGTTTCGAATTCCTCGGGAATCACCTCATCGGCTCCGGCGGCGCGCAAACGCTCGACCTCCGATACGAAGCGCGTGCGCACGATGATGGACGCTGTGCCGTTCAGCACCCGTGCGCGCGCCGTGATGCGCTCGGTCGCCGCTGCATCCGATATGGCGATGACCACCACGCGTGCGCTTCCGATACCGGCACTGTGCAACACCGCGTCCTGCGTGGCGTCGCCAAACATGATGTTCACGCCGGCCTTCGCCTCGCGCCGCACGGTCGAGGGATTCATTTCCACCACCTGATAGGGTATGCCCGCGCGCCTGGCAGCCCGGGCGAGATTCGATCCGTTCAAGCCGTAGCCAATGATCAGCATGCCGTGCTCCTCCGCTATCGTCGATGGCGTGTTCGACTCCGTCCGACGATTCGCCGCCCGCCCGAGTCTATCGGCGAAGCGCGGAGCAAGCGCAATGAGCACAGGCGTGGCCGCCATGCTGAATATCGACGCGGCAAGAAACACCTGGTAATCCCCCCTGCCCAGCAAGCCAGCCTGCAAACCGGCGAGCGACAGGATAAAGGAGAACTCGCCGATGGGAATCAGCGCCACACCGGCCAGCACCGCTGTCCGCAGCGGGTAGCGCAACAGACGCACGGCCACGCCCGCCAGCACACTTTTCCCCACGATGATGGCCAGCGCTATGGACAGCACCAGCAACGGTTGCGATGTGAACACGGCGATGTCGAGCAGCATGCCGATGGATACGAAGAAAATGCTGGAAAACAGATCCTTGAAAGGCAGAATATTGCCCAGGGCCTGATGGCTGAATTCGGATTCCGAAACGATGAGTCCCGCCAGAAACGCTCCCAGCGCCAACGACAAGCCCACCGCCGATACCAGCCAGGCCACGGCGAAGCACAGTATCACGATGACGAATAGAAACAATTCGCGGTCGCGCGTGCGCGCCACCTGCATGAGTATGGCCGGAGCAATGTAGCGCGCGGCAACAACGGTGCCGGCAATGGTCAGCACCGCCGTGAGAAGCAACATGCCCATATCGCCCAGCACATCCCCTTCGGCCGAACCCGCGAGCAGCGGTGTGAGCAATACCATCATGATCATCACCATGTCCTGCGACACCGAGATGCTGACCGACAAGCGCCCATGCGGCGCCTCCATCTGCGCGGCCTCCTGCAAGCTCTTGAGTATGATGGCCGTACTGCTCGCGCCAATGAGAAAGCCGAAAAAGATTCCCGTGCCCGGAGCCACGCCGAAAGCCGCCAACACCCCGGCCACCGCGAGTATGGTGAAGCCCATCTGCACCACCATCCCCAGCACCACGCGCATTCCCATGCGGGCCAATTCGCCCAGCGAAAACTCCAGTCCCACGCTGAACATCAGCAGTATCACGCCAATGTTCGCCAGCGTGTCCACCATCTCGCCCTGCGTGATCATGGCCAGGGCCGACGGACCCAACAGCAGCCCTGTGACCAGATAGCCGATGATGGGAGGAATGCGGAGCTTGTGGCACAGGAACAGCGCCACAGCCGAGAACAGCAGCACCAACAGCAGTTCGGAAAGTATGGGCATGGGACCGTTCCTCCATGGTAAAGGAAGAGGCGCGGCAACCGTGGACCACGGCCGCCGCGCCTCGCGTGTTGCTACGTATCAGCGCACGATGTGCATCAAACGCGCCGAGGATGCGCGCGGTGTCGCGACGCGCAGAATGTACGTGCCCGCGGGCAAATCGTGCATCCCCACGGTGAGCTGATGCCTGCCGGCATCACGGCGACCGCTGTACAGCGTACGCATGCCCTGTCCGAGCAGCGACCAGGCGGTGACCGTCACCTCCTCGGATGCGGGCAGGTCGAAGAGCACCGTCATCGGTGTGCCCGACAGCAGCGGCTGCGGATACTGGCCGACGATGGCGAGCGCCGCGTTGCGCTGCGGTGTGACGGTGGACGTGGCGATGTAGCCCTCGCCCATCACATCCACGGTGGTGGGACTGCCTGCCGCATCGTGGTCAATGCGCAGCGTGGCGTTCATCGGCGTGGGTGCGGCCGGTGTGTACTCGAGGTTCAGGTCGTAGCTGCCACCGGCGGCCACACTGAAGCTGCCGCCGTTTTTCACCACGACTTCACTCGAACCGTTCAATGTTGTTCCGCTCACCTGCAATGCCGCGCGTCCGGTGTTGCGAATCACGAGGGGCTTGGTGGAGCTTTCGCCCACACCCACCCAGCCAAAGCCCACATTCGGCGAACCGAAGGCGATCAACGGCAGATTGCGGATCTTGAACAATTTGGACTGCCCGCTCACCGCCGCATTGTCGGCATCGGTCAAGCGCAGGAAGCACTCCTCGGCTTCGACTTCGGGAACATTCCACACATACTCGCCCGCATTCGCGTCGAAGCTGCCGGTGATGGGCAGCCAGCTCGAGCCATTGTTGATGGAGTATTCGATTTTCACCGAATTGACGCAGAAATGCGTCCACCCGATACGATACTGGCTGCCCGTCGCTATGGTCATGCCCCAGGTGCCCGGATCGAGCACGGTGATGGCCTTGTTCGGCACGATGAGGAAGCGGGTTTTGGACGTGCTCTTCCCGCAACTGCTCGTCACTTCGCACCAGTACGAGCCGAAGTCGGAGGACTGCACATTCTGAATGGTGAACACGGGGGCGTTCACTTCGAAGGTTTTATTCTCGCCCGAGAGACTGCGATAGAACCATTTGTAGGTCAAATTCGAACCCTCGGCCTCGATCTCGAATTGCCCCGCGCTGCCGATGCAGGTGGTGTCGTTGACGAGATCCTTGGTGATCACCGCGCCGGTGAACACTTTCAGCAGGGCCGGCTCCGATTCCACGCTGCCGCAGTCGCCCGTCACCACGCAGGTGAAGGTGCTGAGATTGTCGCTCACCTGCATGTTCTGCAGTTGCAGCTCGTCGCGGTTTTCATTCGGAATATCCTGTCCGTTTTTCTTCCACTGATAGCGCAGCGTGCCCGAGCCCGTGGCGCGCACGTAGAACCACGCGCCCTCGCCCACGCACACGTTGCGCCAGGTCACCTGATCCGTGATGAAGGTGCCGAGCAATACTTCGAAGCTGCTCTCCATCGCATCGTCGAGTTCCGCGAGCTTGTTGTCCACAATGCGGAGGCGGTAGCCGTTGCCCACGGGGAAGTTGTTCGGAATCTTCCAGATCCAGCTGCGCTGATTGCGCGGAATGTCGTTCACGAGCACGGTATCGTAACTCACGCCATTGTTGCGCGAGAGCAGAATGGAAAAGTCGTTGTTGCCCTGCGCATCCCAGGTCACGGTGATCTCACTGCCGGCGCAGTACTGGCCGCCGCCATCGGGGCCGGTAAGCGCGAGCGAGCGGATGGTGCTGGTCACGTTCATGCACAGCGCCGCTTCGGCGCGGCCGCGCACCAACCCGCCCACGCGATCACGGAAAATACTGTGCTTGCCGGCACCGCCGAAGCGCATGTGGCAATAGCTCATCAACTCGCCGCCACCCTGGATGAGGTGGATGTCGCGATCCGTGAAACACGGTGCCTGTCCGCGCGCGGGCTCGGCGGTGTAACATGAATCGACAGGCGGATTCCACACGCAGGAGTGCGTATGCGGCGAACCGAAGTTGTGGCCGATTTCATGCGCCAGCACTCCCACATGCCCGTCGAGCCAGGAGTTGTTCTTCGACAGCTTGGTGAAACTGTAACCGTGCGTCTTGCTGCAGAGTTGATTCACCCAGGCCAAGCCCTGCGACACGCCATCGCCGGAGATGCGCTTGCGCGAAATCAACGCGGCCAGGGTGCGATCCACATGGCCCATGTTGTCGCGCCAGTAGTCGGTGAAGGTGTTGAGCGCCGCATCGTCGCTGGCGTCGCTGTAGGGATCGTCGCTTTCCCACACGCGCAGATACGAAACAACGTAGGTGATGGCGAGATCGCGCTCGTAAATAGCGGTCACCCCGCCCATCAACGTGCTGATGTAGGTCTCGGTGGCCTGTACGCTGCCGAAATGCTGGAAGGCCTCGAAGTCCGCTTCCACGGCGAGTTTGGTCAGCAAGGTGTCCATACCCGGCCCGAGGGCCTTCACATTGATCGTTGCCATGTCGCGCAGATAGTCGTCGATGAACAGGTCGTCGTCCACGCCACATTCGAAATGCTTCATCGCCTCCGTGCTTTGATACACGCTCATGAGGCGCTCGGCATCGTTGCGCTGTGCCGTATGCATGGTGGTAAAAGCATACTCTGTACCGTTGCGCGTGATGTTGCCCGAGATATCGCCGTCCGCCACCGCGAGATACACGAAGCTGGCGTCGTCGCCCAGCACGCGTCCGCGATAGAACGACATGGCGGGCACGGGCCGCCGTACATCGCCGGCGGTGGTGCGGGAGTATACCTGTGTTTCCGGAGAGAAAATGGTGAATTCCGACAAGACGAGATCGGCCGCCTGTCCATCGGGCATGGGAAAGGCGCGCAGCGTGAAGCTGCCGGCGTTTCGCAGCGTGGCGCAGGCCTGCGGCAACAGCGCCACGGTGAGTACCGAGGGCGACTCGATGGCCGGGAGTTTGGCGAACGACTGCTGCGTCGGTGCGGTGAACAGCATGGTCGACTCGATGGATCGCGGCGCCTGCGCCGTGCTCATCGGTGAATGTGCGAGTAATAGCATAAGTGCCAGCGAGGCGACAGTTGCGCACTGCCACACACGCTGCATACGTGTCTCAAAAACCATCGACGTACCTCGTTACTGATGAGGGGTGGGAACGAACCGCGATGTGCACTGATGGCAAATCAGCACTGTAAAATAGCGAAACTTCCGGTAAGCGGAACACCTTCGTGGCGAATGCTGATGAGCGGGCCGAAAGGCGGAATCCGTCGACAATGCGTTGCTCTTCTCTTCACTCTTCACGATTACGCTGAATGCGATGGACTCTGCCGTTGTGCGAGCACCGAGTAAAGTGTGAAGAGTAAAGAGAAAAGCGCCCGAAATCACGGAGGTCGACTCCGTACGAAGCGCTCGAACCAGGTCCCCGCTTTACTCTTTACTCTTCACTCTTCACGATTACGCTGAATGCAATGGACTGTGCCGTTGTGCGAGCACCGAGTGAAGAGTAAAGAGAAAAGCGCCCGAAATCACGGAGGTCGACTCCGTACGAAGCGCTCGAACCAGGTCCCCGCTATACTCTTTACTCTTCACTCTTCACGATTACGCTGAATGCAATGGACTGTGCCGTTGTGCGAGCACCGAGTAAAGAGTAAAGAGAAAAGCGCCCGAAATCACGGAGGTCGACTCCGTACGAAGCGCTCGAACCAGGTCCCCGCTTTACTCTTTACTCTTCACTCTTCACGATTACGCTGATTGCGATGGACTGCGCCGTTGTGCGAGCACCGAGTAAAGATTGAAGAGTCTGGTCGGTCACTTCCTTCGCTTGCCGATCGCCACAAAGGCATGCGTGCTTCTGCTGATACCGCATACGTAAACATAATCTTTATGCGCATCAACGCCGTAAATATTACCTCCGCCTACACTGTTGTAGATGTCCGGATAATAGTGCAGGCTTTTTCCGTTGTAATGCACCACCGAGGCAAAGCTTCCAACCATGAACACATCATTGTCGGCTGTGCCATCAATGCGCCATTTCACCGCATTGCTGGGATCTATTCCAACCGGACTGATGAATCGAAAGTGAGCGCTGTCATACAGCGCTTGGATGTACAGAGCCGACCCGAATGCTCCGTATAGACTGTCCTTGCTAATCCAAAGCGCACTCAGACCTTCAAATTTGTATAATCCTTCATATTTGAAGTCCTTTCGCAAATCGATCACTTCATGATCTCTGGTAATCCGCATGAAGCTGGCGTGTCCCTGATAGTCGAAACCGCAGGCCCACACGTTCCCGCGTCCATCGCTGGCAACCTTGTTGATTGGCAATACGTCGATATGCGCTATACGTGTATAGTTTGGCGGTTGCCCGAGCGTTACCTCGCCTTTGCCGAGATTATTTCCGACAACGTACCATTCCCGGTCGCTTACATAGAACATGTCTTCCGATGCCGCCCCCCACGTGACTGCCGAGTCAACCCTCATACACAGCGGAACAAAGTCCTTGCCGTTGAACAGCGCGGCAGCGCCCGATGAGCTGCAGACCAGAAAATTATCTCTCTCGCCCGCAATCGACCAGAGGGGATTGGAGTCCGGAATACCATCCCTATTACAGCCACCATTGATGATCCTCAACTTCTCCCATACCGAACCGTTCCAGTGGAGCGCATTGTAGGGTTTACCCCAGCGGCCTGTGGAGTCCGGTGCGTCGTCATAGAACTGACCGACGGCCCAGACGTCGTCCGGAGCGAAGGCGATGATATCCCGCAGGGAGCTGGAGGGAAGACCGGGACCGAAGCTGTACACGGTCCACTCGACTTCGTGGCTCGTCGTGTCCTGCTGCACATGCGGTTGTGGTGGCGTGATGATCGGGGCTTGTGGATCGCTGCATGCGCCCGCCACGAACGCTGTCAGCATCAGCAACAGGCGGTACCCAGTGAGCGATGGCGTGTTCATGACGTTACGCAAAGTTATCCTGTCGGCGGTGCGCTGGCGTTTCGGATATTGTTGGGGGCAATCTCGCGTATCCTGTCGACAATCGCAAATGTTTGCGTGCGGGAGAATTCGCTCACGCGAAGGCGCGAAGACGCGAAGTATGTATTGCCTCCCCTGCCGCCCTTCGCTCCCGTCCTCGCGGCCTTGCACGATTCATCTGTGCTAATCTGTGTGAAATCCGTGCAATCTGCTCTGAAAATAGTGTCGCTGCCTGCATCATGCGCTTCTGCGCGGTGATGAGTAAAGAGTGAAGAGTAAAGAGTAAAGTTTGACGGTAGTCGTAGGAGCCAACCCGTACTCTCTCCGCCACCGCAGGCAAGGGACACCGATTCGCATCACTACTGTCAGCGGACGTTGGATGGTTTCATCTGCGAAGATTCGCTCGGCACCTCGCCGACTTCCACGATCCATCTGTGCTAATCTGTGTGAAATCCGTGCAATCTGTGGTTTTGAAACTCTGCTGATCCACTCCGACAGTAATCAAGGCACCTGCACCATTTTCATTCTCCCGGGTGTGACGAAGGAACATGAAAGACTGTGGTTTTGAAACCCTGCCGAATCCGAATAATCCCATCATCGCACCATGTTCATTCTCCCGGTTGTGACGTAGGAACATGAAAGACTACGGTTTCAAGCCTATGTTGAAGCCCTACCGAAGGCGACGGGCAAGTTGTGTCGAAACAGATAGCACCACATTTGCCTATCAACCCTGGTCTTACTATTTTCCAGATACATTGAGCGGAACAGGTTGCCATATTCGCTGCTCAGCATACTTTCGATACCGTTTCCCGGTGGCAGTGCGATTGCGTGGGCGAATTCATTATCAATCGAACCTTTCGATGAAATGCGTAATTGTCATCTGTACGGCATGTCTGTTTGTCAACAGCGGCATGCTGCTCTGCCAAAAGGCTGGCGATTCTCATATCACCTTCCAGCCGGCACTCAATGCCGTCTGGGTGGAAGTCTTGGTCTTGCCCGTTCCGGTTTTCCCGGCGGCCGGAGTAGGAGCCGACCTTCGTCTGTTCGAGATCAAGAAGCTGGATTCACCTCATGCACACAGCTCGATGGGGCTCCGGCTTTGGTATGGCGTTGGCACTGACGAATCCATACTTTCAGGTGAAAAGAAAACGCGTGTTTATACTGATATCGACCTGTTGGCAACATGGAAGCTACCAATCGGGAGATACTCTCTGACCTTCCTCGCCGGATATGGAGAACGGAATACCGATGGTTGGGATGGGCGTTATTCGGGTGGACGTCTGAAGTATGGAATTGAACTCAATGATCTGCTCATCGCTAATCTCATGAGTGTCCGCATCCGTGTCATGGCTGCGTCTTTCGGCAATTCCTTCCGGGACTTCGAACTTGGTCCCATAGCGATGGGACTCGCAGTTGGTTGGTTCCATCAGGACGATTAGCTCTGGCGATACGCCGATCGGTTACCTTTGTCTCGTCCCTCGCATCCACGGAGACAGGCGGTGTTCAGGGAGTTGCCCCTCGACATCGTCCTTAAATCGCTCCGCGACTTTCAGCTGCCTCTGGCAATGAACACGCGTTTCGCCACACTGTCCACAGCGACCGTGGTATTTCCTCCCCTGCCGCCCTTCGCTCCCGTCCTCGCGGCCTTGCACGATTCATCTGTGCTAATCTGTGTGAAATCCGTGCAATCTGCTCTGAAAATAGTGTCGCTGCCTGCATCATGCGCTTCTGCGCGGTGATGAGTAAAGAGTGAAGAGTAAAGAGTAAAGTTTGACGGTAGTAGCCGGGAGTCAACCCGCACCACCGCTG
>Ga0208041_1000546_pt1 | contig 34773 bp, 22 predicted proteins | sample AD_SCU002_MetaG_FD_184453 | JGI IMG/M metagenome (GOLD analysis project Ga0208041, IMG submission 184453) | Active sludge microbial communities of municipal wastewater-treating anaerobic digesters from China - AD_SCU002_MetaG (SPAdes) (version 2) | ecosystem: Engineered > Bioreactor > Anaerobic...
GATAGGATTTTCGCTGCACAGCCCGAACTTACCGGTGAACTCCATGGAGAGAAACTCGCAGATCTCTCTAAAGCTCTTTTCAACTATCTCGGCGCCGGAGTTGGGATCCTCACCGCCGTAAGTCATCAGGAGGACCAGTCTCTTGCCTTTGAAGGATTTTTCAAAGTCCATCGCGTAAAGCCTGTCGATGAAGGTTTTCAGCTGAGCGGTCATGTTCCACCAGTAGATGGGGGTAGCGAGCACTATAACGTCCGCGGCCTCAACCTCTCTGTAAAGCTGCTGCATGTCGTCGCTTATGACACACACTTTCGGACCGGTCTTGCAATTGTCGCAGGCCATGCAGGGCCTTATGCTCTTCTCGTGTAGAATCGCGGTGCGCTCTTCGACACCGCTGTGATTCTCCCTGACTCCTTCGAGAAATCTCTTCAGAACCACAGAAGTGTTCCCCTTGATTCTCGGACTTGCAAGAACTGAAAATACTCTCACTTACGATCACTGCCCCTTCTTGATGAATTCTTCTATACTTTCTACCAGCGGCGCTGTGCTCTTCCTGTTTGTCCAGTTCACCGGCACTGAGTACGATGCCAGCATGCCTTTCTCGTCGTTCGTGAGTCGATCACCGACAGACCGATTATACCCACAGCATAAAGCGACCCGCCGAAGACAACCACATCGTAGTTGCCAAGCCTTTCAGTATCGAACGAAGAGATGTCGGAAATATCCGCCCCGGTATCTTCGGCAATCCATCTGGCGTATTTTTCACAGCTCCCGTATTTGGATTTGTATAGCACAACCACTTTAGACAAAACAATTCCCCCAGAAAACCGGATTCTTCAAAGGGAATTGTATCATCATTTGAATATCCTGTATCTCCAGGAAGAAAAGGCCCAGTTAAGGGCCTTCACTATTTTATTTCAAATCTATCAGAAGTAAACGTCGAAACCCAGCAATACTGGCAGGGGCCAGAAGTACAGGGAGTAATTGAGCCTGTCGGTCATCTTCGTAACGTCGATGATGCTCAGAGCCGGAGATATCTGGGGCATAGAAAACTTTCCTTTGGAAAACGAGTACGTTGAAGAGCCTCGCAATCCGACGGCTACCATGAACTTCCTTCCAAAGAAGGGGAAGGACAGATTCTCGATACCCGTGAAGAGCCTTCCACTTATTCCAAATTCAAAACTCGCTCCCCCCAAGTCGGAGCTGTAGGAGACCGTCGGACCGGCATAAAGCATCATCTGGGTGAATTCCAGCGGACCGACACTCCAGGGATCGGCTAATTTGAACCCTATGTGATAATACCCTCTGGCCGAGAAGGTTTGAAGGATGAACGGAAAATACGCTATCGACCCACCTATGTTGTTGGTGTTGAAAGTATAGCCGAAGGCCGAAACGGCTACAGCCACGAGAATCAGTAAAAGCAACGCTTTCTTCATTTTTTTCACCTCCCGGCCTTAGTATAACATTTCTTCCCTTTTCGGAGCCAGAAGCCTCGAAACCTCTTTCCGCTCGCCGAAGTCAGGAACACTCCTCTTGTCTGGAAAAGTGAAAAACCGGGTTGTCCCTCACTCTAGATTTTACGTTTCAACTTTAGGATCGTAATAGATAATCCCAGAGCGAGCATGGAGGCGTATATCGTTATAGTTTCACTCCGGGTCAAATCGTCGGACTTTTCGGGGATTTGCTCGGCTTCTCCCCTCGCCCTGTTTCCCATATCGAAATCGGGCATCTCAGAGGGTGGTTGCATGTTTGCCCTCCCCTCGACCATGCCGCCCGCATCGACGGGCATTCCTTGAGGAGGTTGCATATCTGGGGGTTGCATGTTCTGCACTCTTTCCTCCCTTTCGGGAAGCATCTCGAGGGGATCGATATTCTCTGCGTTCCTGTTGTCTCTCACCGGCATCGCGTTGGCCGGCACGTTCCAGCCTTCGTTACCGGCCATGGGCATTCTTTCGAAGAAAGAGCTCGCCGTACTGTCGGATCCATCGCTTTTAGAGGGAATCTCCCCGCTCAGTTGTTTTAAGATCGTTTCGACTCTGGCGCTGTTGTAGTCGATCAGTCCCGTGCTCCGGCCATCAGTGGAGTTGAAGGAAGCCAGGAATTGCTCGTACGAATACAGCGCTGTGGGATCGTCCTTGACGTAAGGATCGATCATCGCAGCGACTTCTTCAACCCGTTCTGCGAAGAATTCGTCGTTCAGATAGCCGTCTATTATAAGCTGAAGATAGCCGTGATATCTCTCCAGGTACTCCTCCCTGGTGAGCAGTCTGTTGACTATCGGGAGCGAGGCCATGTTGACGGCCGGTGTGTCTATGTAGAAGCTGCCGCCGCTTCCTCTGTCGCCGCCGAATCCCCCGAAGGCCATGTTGAAATCCCATGGTAGCATCACGAATTGACCGTCTCTGTCATAGAGGTAGTAGTTGTGGTTCATTCCGCCCAGTATCGAATCCATGCTTCCGGCGGCTACGCAAAGAGCGTAATACTTGAGAAAGGAGTCTATGTCCAGCACTTTTTCAAGTTCTTCGTACGTCCCTTCCTGTAAAACCTTCAACATCTCAACTATAGAGATTCTGTCGCTCGTCTCCTCGTTGGTTTGAAGGGCCAGACCGGGGTAGCTCTGCGGGTCGTCGTCTATGTACACCAGATTGGCTCCGGTGCCTTCCGGTTTGTACAGATCTCCGTAACCGTAAGCGAAGTGATCGCGTACGAAGTTTTCGTCTATGTTTTCGACACCCAGATAAAGCCCGAAGTACTGGTTGTTTATATGCAACGCAATATAGGTTGTCCGCGGAGTTTCGAGACCGAGCATTTCCGAGATCTCGTACGTCAGGTACTCTCTCATGAACGAGGGGTCTGAGAAACCGTTGTTGAGGTTTATCTTGGTTATTCCGAAAAGGTTTTGACCTTTGACATAGTGGTTGAAGTCGAGCTTGAAGCTGTAACGGTTCGAAGTGGAATTCGCTGCCTGCATGAGCGAGGAGTTGCCCTTGGGTCTGATCCCGACGTTTTTTATGCGATAGCCGTTGTAAACGACGTTGCACATTATGTATTCTTCCATACGGGCCTGATCGAACATCTTCTGGAGCTCGGCCTCGTCAACTTCTATATATACGTCTATAACTCTGTCGTGAGGAAAAAGAACGGCGTCCGTCGGATTTCTTACAGTCTGCGAACCTCCCTCGAAGGCGCCGAAGAAGACCACCGTCAATAAGCCAAGCAACATTAGTGCCGACACCTTTAAAAGCTTTTTCATATCATCGCCCCTCTAGGCAGCGTAATCACCGTTGTAACTTATTAGAACCGCGTTCGATACGCTGTCGATAGATTTGAGTTCATTGACGAAATCGATTTCTCCGCTTTTGATGCGCAATTCCACGGAAAGCTCGATGTTTTCCGCCGTGACCGTTTTCGACTTTATATTGTACCTTTTGACTTTGTCCTTCAGCTTGTCGAGTATCGCCTTCTCGGCCTCTGAATTTACGTAGTCCAGCAGAAGTATGTAGGGCGACGTCTGGGACTTGAAGTTGGCGAATACAAGCAGGATTATGCCTATGATGACCGAGCCCATGACCGCGAGCAGATAGAAAGAGGCGCCCGTGACTATCCCCACGGCGATCGCCCAGAACATGAAGACTATGTCCATCGGGTCTTTAATCGCGGTTCTGAACCTCACGATGCTTAGAGCGCCCACCATTCCAAGCGAAAGCACGATGTTGGTCGTTACGGCCATTATTACCAGGGAGGTGACCATGGCTATCATGACCAGCGATACGTTGAAACTCTTGGTGTACATTATTCCCTGGAAGGTCCTCTTATATACCTGAAAGATGAAAATACCGATGAGAAAGGTTAAGAGCAGTGTTATCGCCGTATCGGCTGCCGATATCTGCGATGCCGAAAAGTTTTCCAGAAAACTGTTCTTGAATATGTCTTTGAATGTCTCCATGTCTGTCCTCCTTAAAACTAATACAGGTAGTTGTATTTTCTCCCGATTACGTATTTGGATGCGCTGCTCCTGAACCTCCCCTCGCTCTGAACGATACTCTTTATGTGAGAAGGGAAGAATCCGTCGTACTTGATCTCGAGTATCATGAGATCGCTCATGGAGCGTGTGAAGGAACCGCTTCTGTCGAAGAGATCGAGGTTGTTGTTTCCCGTCGATAGATTCCCGTCGAAGGTGATTCTCAGGTTGGCCGCTCTCAGGCAGTAGGCCTCGCGATTGTAGCGGACCAGTACCTTTGGTTTCAAAGTTCTGTTTTTTATTCCTTCGTAGAAGTCTATGAACTCGTGCGGTCTCTCCTCCAGCAAGAAGGAAACCCGGCCTTTCATTATCTCCTCGTATTCGTCCCTGGAAATGACGCGGCCGACCTTTTGAGTCAGATCTCCCTTCCTGGTCTTCTTCTCGAGCTTAACGACGCTATCGCTGAAGTTGTAGATCCGTATCCTGTATTTCGTTCTGTTGTCTGTTCCGCTGATCTTCTCGCGGTACGCCGAGTTGTAGATGTCGTCAAAATACAGACTGATTATTTCGTAGTCGCCGTTACCGTTACCGTTTCGATCGACCTCCATGACGTGTCCGATCCTGCTCTTGAGAGAGATATAGTCGAAACAGCTTATATAATACTTGAGTTCGTGCCTTCCCTTGATCTCTTCCACAGTGGTTCCTCCAGTTTCATCGTTGATCGATTTTAAGGAGCTTCTGTCACAGAATTATCACAGCGGCTCTGTGATAGATTTGTGACATGGCGATATTAGAATAAAGCCATACCGGACAGGGAGGTCGTGGGTTGAAAATCCTCTTCGCCGAAGATGAAAGAAATATGCGGATACTGGTGGCCGATTTTCTCGAAATGGAAGGCTATAAGGTGCTTCTGGCGGTTGATGGCGAGGAAGCTCTCCAGAAGTTCTGCGAAAATCCCGATCTGTCTCTCATCATTCTGGATATAATGATGCCGCGTATGAGCGGTATAGAGGTTCTCGAGGAGATAAGAGAGAGATGCCATATCCCCGTTATAATGCTCACCGCGAAATCCGCCGAAACCGACGAACTGGAAGGCTTCCAGTGCGGCGCCGACGAATACATATCCAAGCCCTTCAGTCCCAGAATACTCGTGGCCAGAGTGAATGCGCTACTCAGGAGGAGTTGCCCGATGCAGAAGGAAACGAAGATCGGAGTTCTTCATGTAAAGCCCTCCAGTATGGAAGTGTACGTCAACGACAGGAGAATCGTTCTCAGTCGCACCGAGTTCAATCTGCTCAGCTGTTTCGTCTCCAACAGCGGAATAACGCTCACAAGAGACCAGCTCCTCGATAGCGTCTGGGGATACGATTACCAGGGTACCGATAGAACAGTCGATACTCACATAAACAGGTTGAGATCAAAGTTACGGGAAGCGAGCGAGTACATAGAGACTATCAGGGGGTACGGTTACAGGTTCGGAGTTCGCCAATGAGCCCGATTCGCAGGAAACTCTTTTTACAGATTCTTGCGGTGATACTCTTTATCATTTCGGCACTGTGGCTTGCAAATACCTTCATGCTTGAACCGTACTACATGAAAACGAAAAAGGATCAGCTGATCAAGGCCAGGAACAGCATCAATTCCTTCGGAGTCTCCGATTACCAGGAGAAAGTCGATTTTCTCGTAGATATGGGCAACGAACTCAACGCCATGATCCTCATTTTCAACGGTTCGGGCGATCCGATCTATACGACGCACCTCATTCCGCAGGAACCCGGCGGTTTCGTCCCCGGGATCGACACCAGAAGGATACCTCCGTCCAGAAAACCTCTCGAAACGGTCTACAGCGAAAAGATCGATTCCGGCACGGAGATCGAACTCGCCATAGACAGGATGGGAGAACAGAGGTTTCTGAGTCTAAAATCCAGGCTGGACAACGGCTTCACCCTTCACATGAGCATTCCCGTGTCCTCCATCGAGAGCAGCGTCTCGGTAGTGAACGGCTTTCTTCTAGTAGTCGGACTGGTCTCCTCGGCGCTGGCTCTGGTTATAGCTCTCATCATTTCAAGAAGGTTCACCGGTTCGATCCTTCACATGAACAGAATCACCAGAAAGATGAAGGACCTGGATTTCTCTGAAAAGTGCGAAATCAAATCCAAAGACGAGTTCGGACAGCTTGCCGGTAGCATAGACGATCTTTCGGAATCTCTCGATGCGACGCTGAAAGAACTCAGCCAGAAGAACGAGGCGCTCAAAAAAGAGATAGAACACAAAAAAGCCGTTGAAGAGATGAGGAAGCAGTTCATAACGAACGTCTCGCACGAATTGAAGACCCCCCTGTCGCTCATTCAGGGCTATGCCGAAGGATTGGAACTAAACATAGCCTCCAGTGACGAAAAGCGGAACTTTTACTGTGGAGTGATCAAGGAGGAGACGGCGAAAATGGGCAGGCTCGTCAAAGACCTCCTCGATCTATCGATGATGGAAACGGGGAATTTAACGCTATACAAGAGCGAGTTCTGCGTCGATGAGCTGATAAAAAGGGTGACGGGAAAGTTCGAAAAGGTCTTTCTAAAAAATGGAATCGAGCCGAAGTATGCAGAGGGGGAAAGAACGGTTGTCTACGCCGATTCTTTCAGGACGGAGCAGATACTCACCAACTACCTGAACAACGCCGTTTACCATGTCGATGAAAGAAAGGAAATTTTTGTCCGAAAAGAGATTCAAGAGAATTCGGTGATTGTGCGGGTGTTCAACTCCGGCCGGAACATACCCGGGGAAGAGAGCGAGAAGATCTGGACCAGTTTTTATAGAACCGACAGTGCCAGAACAAGGGAAGAGGAGAGGTACGGCATAGGGCTTTCGATAGTCAAGGCCATCTGCGATCTGGACGGCAAAAGCTGTGGTTTTGTGAATCTTCCAGATGGCGTGGAGTTTTTCTTCGAGCTTGAAAAGGCGAAGACTTCGGATTAGCTCAATCCAAAAAAGCTGAAGATAGCGAATAGAGACGCCGACACACAGCCGGCGATGATCGGGGTTTGCAGCCAGCCCAGCAAGATCCTCCGGATCAGACGGCCGTCGAAGTTTCTCGAACCCCTGGCCAGTCCCACACCTATAACGGCTCCGACTATAGCTTGAGATACGGAGACTGGAACTCCTATGTAAGCGTAAATGAGAACGGTGAGACTCTGCGCCAGGACCGCCACGACCGCGGAAAAGGCCTCCAGGGAGACTATCCTCTTGCCCACCGTGTACATGACTTTCTTGCTGAAGATTATCGCGCCGGCGGCGATGCTCAGCCCGCCTATCAGCGCGGCTTCGTCGATCGATATGCTTCCGACGAAAGTACCGGTTATATTGGCCACGTTGTTGGCCCCCAGAGCAAAGGAGCCGAGAATTCCGATCACGATGGCGAGAGCCTTTAGCGTTATATCTTGAACCACTATCGATTTTATCCTGCGAAAGAACCTCGCGATGATTCTGTACAACACATATCCGAGCAAGGCCGCGCCCAGAGGAGTCGTTATCCAGCAGATGACGATCTTGGCTACCACGAACCAGTCGACGCTTCCGTTGAGAAGGCCGATACCCATGATCGCGCCCACTACGGCCTGAGAGGAAGATACCGGCAGGCCGAAGTGATTCAGGATTATCACCGACAAACCCGCGGCGGCCGCCACGATCGCCGCCGAAACGAGAGTCTGACTGCTCAAACTCGCCAGAGTTTCGAGTCCGTTCCTGCCGCCGATTATCGCCCCGGCGATTATTGAAAGACTCGCGGTTATCGCCGCAAATCTGTAATTCAGGAGTCCGTTGGTAACAGTCGTCCCGTATATGTTGGCTGCGTCGTTTCTTCCGAGTGCCCAGCCGAAGAAAACCGCGGGTAAAAAGGCTAAAATCAATTCTATCCCTTCATCCAGAGTAATGAATAGTATTATAGCACCACGCTCATAATATTGGGAAACCCTTTAATAGAACAAAAAAACACTCCGGAAACCCGTCGTTTCCGTGAGTGCTTCAGCGTGAATCGTTATAATGGCCCGCCTTTCGTCGTGTCGCCCGGAGCCGGCTGTCCCTGAAGCCTGTGTTGCTTATTCCAGTTTTCTGCGTTATTTGTAGAGGATTATCAAAACGGCTATGACACTAAAGAACAGAGCGAGAAGCAAAAAAACCATCGATGTATCCACAACTCTCCCCCCAGTTTTCTATAAAACAATTGTACAACTTTACAAATTGAATGTAGAGGTTCTTCTACATGATATCTCCGAATAGAGGTCTCTATTGTAGAATCTAAATGAAAGGACGGTGGTATTATGTACAACCGCTCGGAAGATTCGACAAGAATAGTAATAGGAATAATAGGAGGAATAATCTACGCTGTCGGCGTTGGATTGATAATATTCAGTTTCGCCAGTTTCTTTCTCGCGCCCGCGATCGGGACGGTCTTCACAAGCATGTTCACTTTCGTGATACTTGGAATCGTCGCCTCCTCTATCGGGAGAGCCCTGGTCGGAATGGCCCGGACGAGGAAATCCAGCGGACCTCTGGATGACCAGAGATCTCCCCGAAGAGAGGTTCAAGAAGATATGACTTACGACTACACCTTTGTATCCGATAGAGAGGCAAAAACCGAAAGAAAGAAACCTCTTAGTTACTCCAGATGCCCCGAATGCGATGCCGAGAACGACGACAGAGCCTCTACCTGTAAGAACTGCGGAACTTCTCTGGTGGGTTACAAAAAGTGCTCGCTCTGTTATAAACTGAACGAAATGGAGAAAAGGTTCTGCTCCAACTGCGGCCACGATTTCAATCTCGATTGATACTGCGGAAAGAGCCGTCTTTGGGAAGAACCGTATTCACCCCTCACTATCCACTAACCACCACCCACCACGGCTCTTAAGATGGTTATCGCTGTAAGTCTTCATGAGAGCAAAAAAAGGATTCCTGACTGGCGCCAGGAATCGAAGGGGGAATTGCTACGAAACGAGGAGTTGTCCGGATTGCGGCTAACTTCATTTCCTTTTTATCGGGTCCCTATCGTATTTGTATGTCAAAAGTTAACCAACAACCTTGCAGATATATTATACAATTAATTCCCTAAAAGTCAAATATCCTCGTTTATGTAAATTAATGTGTAAATTGTATATGGAATACTGCTCTATTATTTTCTTTCCATATCTCAAAATCGGCCAACAAAGCATCGATCCAAGCCTGCAATTTGTTCCAATTCCACCGGAGATGATATAATTAAATTTGGGATCGTTACACAGATCGGATGTTGATATGTTAACAGATTTCTACTATCCCTAATTTACTATAGAATAGATTTCGGGGGTGTTCGATGAGGGTACTGGTTACAGGCGCAAGAATGTGGTATGCGCTCAACAGCATCCGGCTTCTGGCCAGACAGGGTCATGAGGTCTTCGCTGCCGACAGCGGCAAGGTCAGCGGTGGTCTGTACTCGAAATATCTGAAAGGTAAATTCATATATCCTCCCGTGAGCGAGAAGAGCGACGAGTTCATAGAGTGTCTTCTCAAAAAAATAGAAGAGCTGAAGATAGACTTACTTTTCCCCACCTTCGAAGAAGGCTTCGTTATAAGCAGATTCATGCACAAATTCGAGGGGCGTGTCAGGGTTATCGTGCCCAGGCATGAACATATACAGGTTTTGCACGATAAGTGGACCATGACGCAGCTGGCCTCCTCTCTCTCGATTCCCGTTCCCGATACAACGCTTCTAAAGGACTTCGACACTTCCAGGATGGACTTCCCGCTTATCGTGAAGCCACGCGACCAGAGGTCGGCCGAAGGGATCGTAAAAGTTCAGACGCTTTCGCAACTGAAAAAGCTCTCCGCCACTCTGGACGGCACAAAAACACTGGTCCAGGAATGGAAAACGCCCCACCAGATATGCACGACAGGGCTGGCTTTAGACGGCAAACTTAAAGGAAACGTCATCTATCACAATATAAGGGAGTACCCGGAGTCCGGCGGGGTCGGAACCTGTAGGGTATCAATAAAATGCGAAAAGGTGGAGTCTTACGTTTCCACGATAGTGGAGGCCCTGAGATACTCGGGATTCATTTCGATGGATTTTCTCTACGACCGGAACGAAGACGAGTACTATCTCGTTGACGTCAACCCCAGAATGAGTCCGGGGCTTCTGGTCGCGCACACCTCGGGGATGGATTTCGTCAGAGGTTATATGGACATGGTCGATGGCGATATAAAAAGCTTCGACGTGGTTGTTCCGGGCAGGGGAACGTACACGACCGCCATGGAGATCGGCTGGTATTTCAGCACTCTGTTCAAGGGAAAGTTCAGGAACCTGAAGGGCTTCTTCAAGAGCAGGAAAGGGTTGAAGGACGACACGTGGGATATAAGGGACCCGCTCCCCTTCTTCGTCGTACTCTTTGCGATGGCTTATACGGCCGTCTTCGGCCCGTTTATGGGAGGGCAGACGAAGGGTTTCTCGCTGGGCGCAACTTACGATTCGGAGAAGTTCTCAGTCGAAAAGGCCGAATCCGAGAAAAACAGAGAAGCCGGTTAATTATAAGTCGGTTGTTTAATAAAAAAGCGCTGCCCTTTCAAGGACAGCGAAGCGGTCTGAGGGTTAACTCATGTATAATTATACCATATCCGACAGTATAGATGTCAAGCTTTATCAAGTTGTTTAATAGAGCCTTATAGAGAAAAACGCCCTGAAATGTCTTTCGCACACGGATGGAATACATTAGATGTAACAGCCGAACTTACATATCGGGGAAAGGTCCAAACAATCGATCAAGTTTCACAGAAGAAGATACAACCCTTCCGGAGCTTTCGGCGATACAGGTTCGCCCACCGGCCTCACTAAGTAACCGCTTGTTTTGGATTCGCGGGATTGAGCGGTCCGAGGAACGCGATGATAATAACTGCTGAAATCGCCTCGAGATAAAGCTTTCAGTGCTGGTGTCTTCGAACCGCTTGCGGTATGAAAAATTATTATGTATAATTTGAATGAATAAAACTTATCCCATTTTCTAAGTTAATAGGTCTCATTTTTATCGTTTTTTGAGAGACGTAAAAGGTACAATATACAACAGGGGGCAAAATCATGTACCGTACAGCGTGTACTGTGCTTTTTGTTATCTCAGCGTTTTTTTGCGGATTGGCTGTCTCCAACTACATCGATCCCGCCGGATACCCTTATCCATGGCCAGACAATCCAAGTCCTGCACTGGCCAGCTATGAATTCAACAGCCTTTCAGACCTCGCCGACTACTACCCGACAGGTTCCTGGAGCGTTGCCGGAGGCATCCTCTCGATAACCGGTTCCGGTGAACGCAGGGCCGTTCTGAACGGTAGTACGGCCTGGACGAACTACGTTGTAAAGGGAAGTGCCAGAATAACCGACGGAATCACGCAGGGCGATTCCGCTTTCAAAATATACGCCAGAGTCACCGGCACTGCGGCCGCTATGAACGCTTACGTCTTCGAGATAGACTCAGATTTCACCAACAGGTTTTCACTTAGAAGAATCGTCAACGGCGTCGAATCGGACCCGCTCATAACGTCCGTGACCTCGGTGGGTTTCGACTGGAGTCGCTGGCAGGAGATCTCCGCTGTGGCGAACGGAAATACTTTCACCATGTATATCAACGGAATCGAAGTGCTCAGATACACCGACAACGCCAGTCCTTATCTCAACGGCAGGGTGGGGCTCGGAGCGAGGGCCTACACGCGGGTCGAAGTGGATTATTTGCGGGTGTACGGCATAAACTCTCTTTCCAGAGAGTGGAAGTACTACACTTACTCCGGAGACGCAGTTTACGACTCGACCGGCAACAGCGATCTTTCCAGCGGTGGCTCCGTCTCGCCCGCGCACGTCGACATAGTCAGTTCACCGACCCTACCCTCCGTAATGGTCTATTTCGATTCCGGCGTTCTCATGTTCAGGATCGTTCTGTCCGGTAATCCGTTACAGCTAACGGGCCAGGGCGTTCCGTACACATCATCCACCTGGGTCGTGCTTATGGACTTGAACGGCGACGGATACAGGGATTTCGCCATAGAAATTGACGGAACCGATCAAGGAATTTCACCGGACGACATAAAAGTATTCTACAGCAACTCGCTCGATCAATATCTTCCCGATAGCGATTTGATCTGGAAGCAGGACAGTGCAAAACACCTGACCAACCCGACCAACGTTGACGGCGAGCCCGGAACTCCCGCCAACTGGGACTGGAACCCGTCGCCCACGGTATGGGACTATAAAAGATCACGTGTGACGGAGTACATAGATCCCGCGATTGGAAAGGTCTATCTTCTGGATATTCAGGTTCCCATGGAGGCGCTGGATGCAACTTCGCTCGGCGGCCCCAAACTCATGGTTGACAGCGTTTTCCAGCTAGCATTCACGACCAGCGCCAACACCAACGATCCCGTTCAGAAGGATCTGGCGTACCAGGGAACCTATAAAATGGACAGAACTAAACCACTGCTTTTCGGTGATCCCATAAATTCCAGCGGCCAGATCAGCCAGATACCCCTGACTTCAAAGATAACCGTCACTGGCTGCGGTCCATCCAGGATAGAGGCTCTCGTCCAGGACGCGAGTATTCTGGTCAACGGCCAGGTACGTTCATCCGTCTCGAGTGTTAAGTTCTATCACTACTTCGACTACAACGGAAACGGGCTCGCAGACGATGGCTTCGAGTGGGTCTTCACGGGCGAGGCCGTTTCAACTGCCGGGTTTAACCCATGGATTTATCAGTGGAATACATCTATAATGCCGCAGGGCAATTATATAGTAAAGGCTATAGTTATGGACTACCAGGGCAACATGATGGACTCCTACCTTCAATACACCGACGGAGACCTCAGGCAGGTGGCCCTTTTCCTGAACACCTGCAGCACGATCAACATGAGCGTTTCCGGAAGAGTGTTCGAAGATAAAGACAGCGACGGAGGAAGTTTCATCGGCGGTGTCGATCTGCCGAAAGGCAACGTGCGCGTTAGGCTTTACAGGGAGAGCGACGGAAACACCGCGCTCAGCGGCGGCGACTCCTTCGTAACCCAGAGCATGACCGGGAGCGATGGCGTCTATTCCTTTGCTCCCCTGTCCCCGGGCAGGTATTACGTGGTCGTTAACTCAAAAGATGTCGCTCCGGCCTCTCTGAACTCCGGCTACACGCTCGAGGTTCCCTGGGCCGAGCAGACTTTCAGGCGCGAATTCATAAACGGCGCTTACTACGATGTTCAGGCCTTCGGCGGCACAAGCCCGGAAGTCTCAGATAATTTCGCGACCGGAAGCACCGCGGTCAGCGCCAGCAACTTCCAGCACCTCTCGGTAGTGGATCTCTCTGAAGGCACACAGGCAGTCACGGGAATAGATCACGGCTTCTCTTTCAACGTGGTCGTGAACGCTGTCGATACGGGAAACAACGGTCTGAGGGTAAGCGGAAACCAGGGCACCCTTAGACAGTTCGCGATAAATTCGAACGCGATAGCCGGGGCGAATGCCGCCAGGTTCGTGATGATGACGCCGCCGAATGCCTCATCCGGAAGCGATAGCTGGTGGACGGTTACGGCGATATCCCCGTTGCCCGACATAACCGATGCAAACACCTCCCTGAACGGCGTCGTTTATAACCCGCAGGGCGCAGTCGTCAACAGCAATCAGGCTGTCTTCGGCGGCGGAACGGCCGGAGTGGAAAACGTTCCGGTGGCTCAAATTCAGGGTAAGGAGATCGAGATAAACTGCAACGACCTCAGCCATTTCGTGAGAACTGCCACCGGTGCCACGAATTTCCTTTTGAAGAACATGGCCTTCTTCAACGGCGGGGGAAACCTTGGGGATTCCTTCGCGCCGGTCACACTCAACGGTCCTGGCTTTCTTCTAGAGGGTATGGTGACCGGCGCGAGGGCGAACGGTTCTCGCCCGGCCGACGAGTTTCTCAACAGACGTTACGGCCTTATAATAAACTCGAGCGGCGCCCTGTCGAACTCCTACATCGCCCACAACGGCTCGGGGTTGCTCCTGACCGGAAGCAATTTAACCGTTACAGGCGTACATGTTCTGGACAACGGTATAGGGGTTGCGGGAACTGATGGGAACGGCATCTCGTTAGCCGCCCCCGCCAGCTCGGTGACGATAAGCAATTCCATAATAGACTCCAACGGAGGTACACATGCCGGAGTCAACCACGGCAACGGCATCTACACGTCCGGCGATACTTCTACCACTCTCGAGAACCTCACAGTTTCTGGCTCGACGGCCAGCGGACTTTCTTTCAACTCTTCGAACTATTCGTCGGTAAAGAAGTCGATCGTTCGTAGCTCGGCCAGCGGTCCCGGGATAAGGGTGAGCAGCGATTCGAAGTTCGGAGATTTCTCCATGAATTCCTACTATTCGAACAAAGGTCTCGCGATCGACCTGCTACGCTCTCTCGCACCGGCGATAATCGAAGGGGTCAACCCGAACGACGGTGTCCTCAATCCCGATTACGGAAACGATGGTGTCGATCATCCGGTAATAGATATCGCTAACTATACCGGCAATTCACTGTCGATTCAAGGTTACGTAGGCAACCTCACTGGGAGTGGTGTTTTTGCCGGCGCGGACGTCGAGATTTACTCGGCGCTGGCGGGAAACGGAGATTCATATATAGATCGCGATTACGGAGAGGGCCTCAAGTACCTGGGTGTACTGCAGGTCGATGCCGGCGGCAACTTCGCCGGAAGCCTTGTTACCTCTGTGCAAGAGACTGTCATTACGGGCATTACCATCTTTTCTTCTGGCGTTTCCTCGGTTTCAACATCTGAGTTCGGGCCGAACAAACAGATCGGACAGGGTATTAAAGCATACGGTTACGTATTTGAAGACCTGAACATCAACCGATCTATGGATCCAGGCGAACCCGGTATCCCTGATGCACGTATAGAGCTGTGGAAGATGGAAGGTTCAAGCTGGGTATTCCATTCTTTTACAAACACCGATTCGGATGGTTACTACAGTTTCGATGTCAGCCAGGGTTCCTTCAGATTAGTGGAGGATGCTTTGAATTTGCATAATTCTTCCACTGAAGGTTCCGATCCGGCTGGTTATATATCGACAACCCCGAATTCGGTAGAAGTTATCGTGGAAACGATGGATGTAACGGTGAATTTCGGCGATTTCAGAGGCTTCACCGTTACAGGATACGTCTTCGACGATTCGGGAAACGGTGTTATATCAAAAGCCAATAATACCTTGAAAGATCCCGGAGAAAAGGGTATAGCCGGTGCCAGAGTTACTCTGACTAATGGAATTGAAATGTATACCAGATATACCGATCAAGACGGCCTGTACAGGTTTTTCGTATCGGGCGACCCTGTTTATCCCATAGTTATAAGAGAGTACGATCTTGCGGCTTACACATCCACAGGCGATTATGACAGCAATGGGTCAAATACAATCGAAGAAAGGAACACGATTACCGTTACATCAAACATAAACTCAGACGCTTATTATAATTTCGCAGATGTCAGGCGTTTGTTGCTTGAGGGAATTAACAATCTCTCCGCCAAACCGGGTAGTGCTGTTTATCTCTATCACACACTTATAATCTCTACGCCCGGAAGGGTCGCGCTTGAAGCCGTATCGGCAAGAGATCTGGGTTTAGCTGTGTATGAAACTGATAATATAAGCGGTGTACTATCTTTATGGGACGCTTTTGCCATAAGAACCCCTGGTGTTTATTATATTCGAATAGTCGTCAGTATTCCAAATTCTGTGTTGATAGGAACGATAGATAATATCACTTTGAAAGCCACTCAAAATTGGTCAAATTCCACTGGAACGGATGTTGCCACAACCCATGACACAGTATCGATCGGAGATAGCGGTATGGTAATTACCAAAAACACCAGAAACATCACGAATCTGTCCAGCTGGGGTTATGTATCGGAAGGAAAACCCGGCGATAGCATCGAGTACAGAATATCGTTCTCAAACAACGGTTTTACAACGCTGCCTTCTGTGATCATTACAGATCCACTGGACAGCGACCTTATACTTTTGAGCGACTTTTACCAGATTGGAGAATCGAAAGGCAACATTGTATTGTTTTTCATGGGGCAGGAGTATCTTCTGGTTGCCGAAGAAAACAGCGATACTAATTTCGACGGTTCTTTATATTCGAACGGTGTTTTGGACATCGATCTGACAAAGATCACCGGAGAAATCATGCCCGGTATGACAGGCTATCTCGTCTTTGCCGTTAGAATTAAGAACTATTGAAATGGAGGGATACAACGTGAAAAGAATCATTGTCGCAGTATTTTTAATTCTTCTGGGTTCGCTCATATTTGCGGGAGAAGACCCTCTAAAGATCACTATCGAGAGTTATAAGGTCTGGGACTCTCAAACGGCGACTGTAACTTACGAACCTCTGGAGGAGGTCTTTCCCGGAGACGAGATACTGTACGTACTGACATACGAAAACCTCTCCGACATTGAGATAGAGGGTCTGCAGATGGTCGCCATGATCCCCGAAGGGACTTTCTACATCAAGGGGAGTGCGACCGGTGAAAAGAGAGAACACGCCACCTGGGAGGCAACCGGACTGGAGTTGCTTTTCAGCTACGACGGCGGGAACGTCTTTGCCAAACCTCCGCTGTTCGTCGAAGAGGTGAAAGGAGGAATGACCGTCAAGAGACTGGTGAATCCTATGGATTACACGAATATCATGTGGATATGCAATGCGAGATTCAAACCCTCAGATATATTGAAAGTTCTCTACAAGGTAAAGGTACTGAGTTAAAAATGCACGGGAGGTGAGTTTTATGGGCAGGAAATTTCTCGTAATTCTTATCGCGGCATTGATAGCCGTCGCCGCGATAGCCGTACCGCCGGCTGCCGGAACCAAGATCAAGAACCAGGCAGCCGCAACTTACACCGATGACACAGGTGTGAGTAGAACTATTCTTTCGAACCAGGTTATTACAAACGTACTTCCAATTTACTCGGTCGTCGTGACTCCGGACGTTATCGAACAGCCTGGAGCTGCCGGTCAGACTCTGTATTTCCAGTTCCGTATCGATAACCTGGCGAACATTCAGGACAGCTTCACGGCTGAACTGGTTTTCGACAACGTCTCTTCTACGTTTGTACCGATATCTCCCGAAGTCTATTACGACGAAAATGGAAACGGCATCGTCGATCCAGGAGAAGAACCATGGAACACAAACATCGTTGTTCCTTCCAACGATTTCAGGTATGCGATAGTCAAGTACAGGATCCCCAGCGCGGCCACGGCGGGTGCCACGGCGACGGTATGGTTGAACGTAGAGTCGGTCGCCGATCCGGTAAATGCCTTTGATTACGGCAACGCCGCCAATGCAAGGGTATACAACGACGCGGTGTTGACGCTGTTCAAATCGGCAACTCCCGATCAGGTGAGCGCCGGCGACACTGTGACTTACGTGTTGTCCGGAAGCAACGTGGGAAATCAGACCGCCAACAGTATAGTTTTGACCGACTTCCTGGCGCCTTCTCTGGAATTCATCGGGTTCGAGAATCCAGTTCCCGCGACGATGGGTACATCTCACGATCCTGCAACAAATAAAGTAACACTTACTATCAGCAGCTTGAATGCTGGTGTAAGTTTCAGTATCAAGATCGTCGTGAAAGTCAAAGCCGATACGCTCGCCGGTATGGTGGAGAACTTCGCCACGATTACTTATGATACGGCGACTAGCGGAACTGTTACGAGAACCTCGAACACATCGACTATTATGGTAGGAGGTCCTGGCTACGAGACAGCCATGGTTTTCATAGGACCGAAAGATAATCCGGAAGCTGTGGGGCCAACTGATAGATCGACCGAAACCGGTGTTGCCGGTACTCTCGTCTCCTTTACCAACACGTTGAAAAATTCCGGTCTCTCGACGGACATACTCAATATAACCGTCTCGGATGTACTTCCGGCAGAGCTGACAGGTGTTGTAGCTATCGCTTTCTTCACAGAGAGTCTGACCCCGCTTACGGATTCTAACGACGACGGTATGCAGGACACCGGTCCTCTTGCTCCAGGCCAGACTTTCGATGCCGTGGTAAAGATCTTCGTACCTTCAACCTATACCACTCCAGGGGCTTCGATAACGGCCACGATAAAGACCGTATCTTCGATATCCGGCGCCGTTTTCGATACTACAGTCGATGTGGTGTATCCGATTCTGATTCCGAACGTCCAGATAGGTAACGCGACCGGACTGGCGACCGATACCCTGGTTGACAAGGATCCGGTCAATATGGATGGAAACCCCGGCGAATTTGTGTATTTCCCGCTCGATGTCGCCAACCTCGGTGGTGGAGCCGATACGTTCAGCCTTTCGGCCGTTACGCCATCCGGCTGGACAGTGAGATTCTATATCGATGCGAACGGCGACGGTGTACTCGACCCCGAAGAGATGATACCTATAACCAACACCGGTCTCATCGGTCCGGACAGTGGGAAGCGCATCATAGCACGTGTTGCGATCCCTGAAGGTACACTCTATACCGGTACACCCGTAGATGTCAGGTTCTATGCAACTTCTTTGAGCAACCCGACTATCTCCGACTACCAGCATAACACGATAACTGTCAACAAAGTCTACAGCATAACTCTGCAGCCTTCTAGAAATGGATCGGCTTCGCCGAACACGCACATAGACTACGAACACACGCTGACTAACACTGGAAACGTTGCGGCAGATGTAAAGCTATATGTCGAATCCAGTAGAGGCTGGGCTTATGTGTTCGAGTACATGGGTACCGTAGTTCCCCTTGACTCTACCTTCACCTTGAACCCGGGACAGAGCATCACCGGAATACTGAGACTGTTCGTGCCAAGTGAACCTCTTGGAATAGTCGATGTGACAACTCTCGAAGCGGTGGTTCAGGAAGATACGAGCGTCACTTCGACGGTCATAGATGTGACGATAGTTGTGAGTGCCAACATAAGAATAACCAAGTCCGTAGACAAACTCGAGGCAAAACCCGGAGAAATCCTGGTTTACACCGTGAAGTACGAAGACATCGGTAGTGAGCCCGTGTCTAACTTCTTTATTTACGATACCATTCCATTCTTCACCAAGCTGGACCCCTCGATACTTGACGGAGGATACACCCCGCTTCCAACGGGAGTCAGCTTTGATTACGGAGTGACCTGGGTTACCTTCACTGGCACTATCGACTTCACCAAAGTGACGAATCTGAGATGGGAGTTCGGCACTCTGGAAGCCGGAGAGTCTGGTCAGGTTTCCTTCCCCGTTATTATTGACGGCTATTGATCTATCGCCATGGCCTCCGGGCCATGGCCTTTCATCTCTGCTATCGTTATCGATAGCAGAGACGAGAGGTTACAACATGGGGTGATCAGGTGTACAGAAGATATGTGGTGATACTCGCGGCACTGGTAAGCGCGGTCTTTCTCCTGGCGGTACCGTTCGCCGGTTCGAAAATAGAAAATATTGCCTCGGCCCGTTTCATCGACGGCGACGGCAACGGTATCACCATCTTTTCCGAGAAGGTCGTCACCACGGTGCTTCCCGTCTACGGCTTCATAGTGAAGCCCGACGGAACCTTCGCAGACCCCGGCCAGGTAGAATCTGGAAAAGCAGGAGCTACGGTCGATCTGAAGAACACAGTCACGAATACTGGAAACATAGAGACTTATGTATATTTAAAGGCCGAACAGGTCTTCGAGACCGATCTGGAAGAGGAAACCTTCTTCGGGGTGGCGGCGTCTCCATACCCCGTTCTGAGAGTGGTCGGGATCTTTCACGACAGGAACGGCAACGGAAAGGTCGACGACGGCGAACCGGCGATCGAAGGTATAAACCTGCCGGTGGAAGCCAGCGAGAAGATCATCGTTCGTGTTATGGTGGAGAATAAGGGCAGCGTAATCTCCAACGGTTTCGTGAACATCGTTGGAGACGATATGATGGGAAACGTCGACGAGGACAACATCGCGATGATCGAGATAAAGGAAGGCGAAATTCTCGTCTTCGAGAAGACTCAGCTGAACGAAACGATACAACCCGGAGGCACTCAGCGGTTCACCTTAAGGGGAAAGAACCTTTCGGATTATTCTCTGGACACCGTAACCATAAGGGAATACATAGATTTCAACGGCTACAACGTCGAAGGCATAGCGGACCTTGACTCCATCGAGGCCAGCCTGCCGTACACGTCCGGCTATTTCGACGGCAAGGAATGGTCCTCGACTCGCCCGGGAAGCGATGAACTCGTGAAGGGCTTCGAATTGACTTTCTCGAACGTCCTTGCCGGTCAGGAGATAGTCGTCGTCTTCGATGTCTTCTTTCCGCCGACGGCCTCTCCTGGTGTAAGGATCAACTTCGCGGAGCTGCTTTACTCAAGAGCGGGCAGTTTCTGGGAGGGTCGGACCAACACCGTGGAGTTCACTATACCTGTTTCCACACTTCCCTTCCTCGGACCCCTCGGAAAACCTCAGGCGGCGGAAATGACCGAAGAGGACACGACGGTGAGCACCGTCACGGTGTACGGTGGCGATTCCGTCAATTTTCCGCACACGCTCAAGAACGGAGGAAACAGGAGCGGCGTGATGGATCTTGAGATCGAGAGCGCCAATTTCGATACTGAAGGATGGAACTTCGTATTCAAAAACACATCGGGCGAGCCGCTGGTCGACACCGACGGGAGCGGACTGGTCGATGCGGGATTGGTCGGGCCGGGAGAGGAGAGAGATATCGTTCTGGAGGTCTCTATCCCTTCGCAGGCGAGCGGTGACAACGCGGGGAAGAGTTTCAGGTTCATTCCGCGCACCGTCATGAACGGCCAGAGCAACAGAACTATCGACATCGTTCCATTCATATACGAGAGCGGCAAGTTGAGCCTCGAGAAGGCCGTGACCTCGGCCACGCTCCTTCTGCCGGGCGAGAGCGTGCGCTTCTCTATCATCGTGAAAAATGAATCCTCTAGGGCCAGCGGACCTGTTGTCATAACCGACGAGATTTCAAACATGCTCGAAGAGCCGTTCGATATCTCCGTCTCGAAGGAGGCAACTGTCACTTACGACGGCCTTTCCAGGATTTTGACAGTCGAAATCGATTCGATCGGTCCTTTCGAGAGCGTCGAGATCTCCTTCAGCTGCAAAACCTCTCTTTCCCTCGAAGAGGGAACGGTGGTGAAGAATGTGGCGAAGCTGTCGAGCGGCGCAATCGGCGAGACTTCTAACGATGTTTCGGTCAGGATCTTTCAGGGAAGACTCGAAGTGGTCAAATCGGCTTCGCCGTCGGTAGTCGAGCTCGGCTCGGAGATAACCTACACCGTCGAGGTTTTCAACCCGTCGTCGATAGCCACCGTGACCGAGCTTAGAATAGAGGATCGAATTCCCCCCGGAACCGTGTACGTCGAGTCCAGCGCGACGATAGACGGCGAACCGATCGAGCCGGTCGTAGAGGAGGATGTGCTTCGCTTCACCGGTTTGAAAGAGCTCGGACCGGGGAAGAAATTGACGCTCCTCTATCGCCTCAAATTGGTGGAGTACACCGGCGACTCCCTTCAAAACAGAGTCCTCGCCGCAGGAACCGTGCTGTCGGAAGAGTACAGCGCTTACGTGACCACCGCTCCTTCGATCGCAGATGTGAAGATTTTGAAACCCATGAACCTTGCCAGCGGAATATCCGGGAGGCTCTACGTCGACGAGAACGGCAACGGCTATTACGACGAAGACGATACCGCTCCCCTCCCGGTGAGGATTTTACTGCAGGACGGCTCCTTCGCCGTATCCGACGGGGAAGGCCTCTTCCATTTCGACAGGTTGAGTCCGGGAAGCCACGCGCTTAAGATAGATATAGACACCACTCCTTATAAACTGGCTTCCCTCCAGGACAGCCGCTCACTTAAGGACGGCCGCTCATACATACTAACGATACTGCCCGGTATGTACACGATCATAGACATACCGCTGGTCCACAGAGAGAAAACTATCGAAACGATCACGTTCAAAGAGCCTTCGACACTGAAAGGGCTTGAAGGTGCCTCCGCGATACTGTCGGCTTTCTATGAAGGCTATTCGGCAGGAGATTCAAGCGACGGTTACATAGTTTTTCCCGAGAACGGTCGGGATTTCACCGGCACCGACAGGATCACCGTCGAGGTGGCCGTCCCGCCGGAGAGCCTTTACAGGCTTTCGGTGAATGGTTCACAGATTCCCGACACACAGATCGGGCAGAAGGCCAACGACCTGGAGGGAAGATGGCTTTTCGCCAGGTATTTCAACGTGAAGCTGACGCCGGGAGCCAACATAATTCGCGTAGAGTGGCAGGATCTTACGGAAAAGGGCAGCGCCGAGGTGCAGGTGTATCTCTCGGGCGAACCAGTTGAGATAAGAGTCTCGTCCGAACCCAGGGTCCTGATCGCCGATGGAATCACGGAGGCCATCCTCACCATCTCGCTGGTTGACGAAAGGGGAATACCTGCATCGGTCGGTGGCACGGTGATAGTGGAAGGACTCGATCCCGACAGTGTGCTGGAGCCGGGAGAAAACTGGGATGGGAAGAGACTTAAACTGGAAAACGGAGTAGCGCGCATAAAGTTAAAGCCCTTTTTCAAAGCCGGCACGGTCGAGTTCACGGCAAGCTATGCTGAGCTTTCCAGAGAAGTCAGGCTCGAGTACCGCGTGGAATCGAGGCCGCCGATCGTAACCGGGTTAGGCCGGCTCCAGTACAATCTGCACTCGAAAAGCTTCGACTACGGCGGAGGCGTCTTCGGAAGGTTCAACCTGGGAGACGGACTGGTGACGCTCAGGCTGGGTGAAAAGGCTTCCGGAGATTACGACGCTTATGTGACCCACGGCGACGCCTCGACCTCTGGAACGCTTGCCCCTTCTTCCACGTGGTACTTCTTCAGGTACGAGGTCGGCCTCTTCAACCTCCAGCTGGGAGATTACATTTTCCAGAGCGAGGGTGGCCAGGGCTTCGCTTCACAGGGCACGGGGCTTTCGAGCGAATACAGCGGCGATAAGCTCTCTTACAGGCTTTTCCTCAATCCCTCTTACAGAGAGACCAGGAAGGAGGAGCTCAGGGGCCAGGGAGTCCGGGGGCCGTACTATCTGACCGGAGTACCCATCAAAAACAGCGAAACGGTATTTCTGGTCAGCCGCGACGGCGAAGGGGAAGAGCTCTCCAGGAAACTCATGAAGCGTGGAACGGATTACACTCTTTACACGAACGGCCTGCTCATATTCACCAGACCCGTCCCTTACTACGATATCGATCTGAACGAGATATTCATAGAGGCCACCTACTCCGTAGAATCCGACCTCCCGGGCGAAATCGACGTTATGGCCACCCTGTCGTACAGAGAAAATGGCTGGAAATACTCCTTCACGGGTCTCATGAAGGGTCTGCTAGAGGGTTACAGATTCGCTTCGATCGAATTATCGGCGCCGACCACCGCGTCGCTCCAGCCGGAGTTGAACGTCTATCTCTCTTCGAAGGACGGGGAGACAGGATACAGGGCGCAGGCCGCGTCAACCCTGAAAAACTCCTTCGTCAGCGGAAAGCTCGAGGTACATATCGACAGGCAATTCCTCTCTCCCAACAGCTCGAGTGTATCATCGGGCTGGGGAATCGGTCTAGAACTCGCGCCCGTCTTTCCAAAGGTCAGGTTGCTTTCCGGGTACAACTACGATGTGAAGAACGAACTCGGTACGCTTTCGGCCGAGCTCCTGACGGACGTGAAAACCGGCCGGGTTTTCACCGAGATTTCGCTCAAGGACACCCTGATACACCGCCAGGACGGTCTCGAGAACGAAGCGAGGTTCACGCTCAAACCGTCTTTTTCCGTAGAGAGAGTCAAAATCAACGGTGAAGTGTACGCCGGTTTGAAGGGTCTCTCGCCGATCGCGGGTCTTTCGCTGCGAGCCGATCTGGGCCTTAGCGAATCGCTCTTCACCGGGGGCGATCTTTCCTTCGGTTATGCCGGTTCCGATCGGCTCAATCTCTCGCTGACCCCGTTCATACTCAAGAAACTGGGAGAGATCTCCCTGGTGGCCAGGGAGAAGGTCGAGCTCCTGCCCGATCTCAGGTTCACCACGGTGATCGGTTTCGGCTACACCCTGGACAACGGCAAGTTCGATCTCGAGGCGACTCTTTCCGACAAAGTCTCCCTTGGGGCCGGGTACCGGGCGACTTTCTCGCCGGATATAGTGAACGTCGATCTTTTGGTTCAGGGAAGGTACACCGTCGCGGGAACGGGTACCGAGGATTTTCTGTCGGCGCACCTTGGAATAGAAAACCGGGAGATCGAACATTTGAAGTTGAGGCTGGACACCGATTTAAAGATCGGGCGCGATTTCAAGCTCTCCACTCTTCTAGTAGAGAGCACCGGCGAGTATCTCGGTTTCGAATCGCTGAAGCCGGCGTACCGCATTCTCTTCGCGCAAGATTTCAAACTGCAGAACAGCAAATTCGAAGTCCAGACCGGACTGGCCTACCGCCCCGATTGGCGTACCCCGTTGACGGTTCTCTTCGAAGGTGCCTACTACATGAACAGACAAAAGCAGAAGATCGACTCCGAAGGTAGATTGACGCTTGACGTAGCCTACTGGCTGGACAGGACCGTTAATTTCTCGCTCACCGGCGAGCTCTATCTCAAAAATGGGCTCCTGTATGCCGTGGCAGGAATGCAGGTCGAAAAACACTTCTTCGATCTCTTCTCCCTGTCCGGCGGGGCTTACCTTGTGAGCGACAACGCGGGCAACTTGTATAACAGGTTCACGGTCGAGGCCGGTTTCTCTCCCCTTCCCGACACGCAGTTGTACGCCGGTTACGGCTGGGGAACTCTTCTGGAAAGCTTTACCGGCAATTTGCAGAAGAACGGTCTTTACTTCGGAGTCCGGGTGAAGTTCGACGATAGCTGGTTCTTCAAAAACAGCGACAGGGGCAGTCTTAGCCTGTTGTTCTTCAGGGACAGAGACTTCGACGGGCAGATAGATCCCGACGAGCCACCCGTCAGAGCGCGTGTGAAAATAGGCGAGCAGGAGTACGAGAGCGACGAGAACGGAGAAGTAAGGGTGAATCTTCCGGCCGGTCTTTATACTGTGGATCTGCTCGAATACCCGGGAGATCTGATTTCTCTGCTCGACGGATCTGCGGACTTGAGTGTGACCGGGTACGGGACCAGACAGTTCAACTGGCCGTTCATGGAATCGCCCGCATTTCTGGACATAAGGGTCTTTGTAGATTCCAACTCCTCGGGAAAGCTCGACGGCGATGAAAAACCTCTCCAGAGCTTTTCGCTGAGCGTTGGCGAGGATGTTCTCTTCACGACCGACGGAACACTCACCGTTCCGGTCACTCCGGGAAACGTGAAAGTCTCGCTGGACCTCTCCTCCTTCGGAGGTGGTGTGAGCGTCACCACCGGAGGGCTCGATATATCGCTGTCGTTAAAGCCCGGCGAGAGGAGGAGCATAGAGTTCGGACTCGCCTTCGAGAGAAAGGTCGAGGTGGTCCTTTTCAGGGACCTCAACGCCAACGGCCTCCGCGAAAGCGACGAGCCCCTTCTCGACGCCTCAGGCATTCTCGCCATCGGGGGCAAGCCCTTCAGGATAGGTTCTCGGACGGTTCTCGAGGGAGTGCCTTCCGGCAGGAGCCCGGCCAGTCTGACTATGGACAGGGGCTTCGAAAAGCTCTATTCGAGAACCACGACAATCGATACGGTTGAAGTGGCCGAAACGGGGGACACTGTTCTCGAAATAGGGTTCGCCGAGAAGAGCTCGCTCATGATATCCTTCCTCGATGAGAAGGGCGACTATTTCTACGATGTCGTAACGGTGAAGATCGATGGCATCGAGTTTCAGGCCTTTGGTATAATCGAGCTGGTGGGACTCGTCTTCGGAGACCACCTGGTGGAAGTAACCGGACTTCCGAAGGGGTTCAAGTGCGACCGGTACCTCTACGAAATCTGGCTGGAGCCCGGCGGGAGCGGTGAAATAGAAGTGGTGATAGGGAAGGAGTGATACTATGGACTTTTTCAGGGCTCTCAACGAGATTGCTTTCTATCTCTCCTTCGTACTATGGGCCGGGGGTGGTGTCACGGTATCGGTTTTCCTTATTCCGTTGCGCGACCCGAACACACCTCCGCAGGTGCAGGGTTTTCTGTACTCGCTCTGGGAGAACCTCAGGATAGTGGCGATGGCCGTCTCGATCATCATGCTCGGCACGAGCATGACGAGGCTTATCATCGATCCGGTCGTCAACGTTTTCTGGACGGTGATATGCTTCGCCACCTTTTCGCTGACCGTTTTCAGCTGGTACATGGCCGACAGGCTTATAAGGATGGGGGCCAGCGATCCACGCTCGATGCTGGAGGTAGAAAAGAGAAACTTCGGCCTCTATCTGTTTTACGCAGACGCCTGCATAGTCCTGACGGTAATCGCGGCGGCCCTTATGTAAAAAGAGACATTAGCTCTGGTTTACCGGCAGAGAGTTCGACAGAACACTAGCACGGACACAAAATCCAGAGGAGGCCCGCCCGAATGGCAGGAAGAGAATACTCCTTCAAACAGAAGATCATCGAAACGCCTCACGACGTTACGGTCAGAGACATGTCGGTCGGTATAGACGGTATCGCTTATATAAGCATATCCGTGCCATCGCTCGAAGTCTCCGGCCAGAGTTCCATCGACGGCTACTTCAAGGCCGGCTACTATCCCTCTTCGAAGGGAAGGCCCGCGCATCTGGGCATAAGCCTGAAAGTAGATGACAAGCGGCACGAGGGTATGACGCTCTCTCTCGAAGCGACCGCTGTCTTGCAGAAGTGGTATGAAAAGGCGTACGCGGATATCAAGAGGAGATTCAAATCCATCGTGGATCGAGTTGTTGACGATGAGCTTCCGGTAATCTTCTCGCTCGCAGGCGACGACTTTCCGAAATTCACTCCCTCTCTGCAGATAGAAGATGAGGACTTGAAACATGAAAGCTACAAAGTGCTAAAACACGCCATCGTCAGGTTTTTCAAGCTGCACGGCGCCGAAAGGTACGCGAAGGTTGCGCGTGCGGACGATTACCTCGTAGAATCGATCCCGCCCCCGCCCGTAAGCGACGATCGACTGCCGCCGACGGCCTTCGACATAGAACACGAAAGAGATCTCTATGACATTTACGGTACCGGACCGGGTTCGGTGTTTTCTTTCAAAATGAAGCTGTCGGATATACTCAATCCCGGGCTTAAACAGCTGCTAGAGCGCGAAGAAAATTAGACGCTAAAGGTGCAAAAGTGATCGTTATCCCGCAGTGCTCCGATTAAGAACCGTTGTAGGTTGTGAGTTATGGGTAAGGGCGGGATGACGGATCGGAGTCCGGCATGACGGGAAGGCAGTAACAGGAGCCGTGGTGAGCGCGACCTCGTCTCCAAACAGAGGTAAGAGGGGGAGAGGTCAGAGGGGGTTCCCCAAGGACGGTTCTTTCCGCTCTTTCGAAGAACGGCTCACTCCCCCAGAAGTCTGTCGAGCTCTTCGAGTTCTCTTTCGAGGTTTTCTTTCTCTTCGAGTAACTCAAGTATCTTCTCTTCCGATGATTCTATGGTGGCCTGAAACTCCTGAAGTTTCTCGTAGTTAGTGACGTACAGTCCCATTTTCAGCTGGGCTCCCTCTATCTTTCTCGATAGTTCTTCTTCTTCATTATGGAGAAGATCGTATCTTTCGCAAAGCGATTTCCGCCTGTTGGTGAGCTTTCTTTTCTCCTGGAAGGAGAGCCTGGAGGCTTCGTTATCGTTGCTTTCTCTGGTCGGCCTGTTACGGTTCAGGTATTCCTGGACCGAGCGCACGGATCTGAATTTCAACCTGTCTATCATCACGAAGTGATCGCAGATGTTCTGCACGAACTCCCTGTCGTGCGAGACCAGTATTATACAGCCTTCGTACTCCCTCAGAACATCCTCCAGACTCTCTATGGACCAGATGTCGAGGTTGTTCGTCGGCTCGTCCATCACCAGAACGTTCGGCTTTGAGAGAATCAATTTCGCCAGCGCCAGTTTCGTCTTCTCTCCGCCGCTCAGTGAGGAGATGGGCTTGAAGACGTCTTCGCCCGGGAAGCCGAACCGTCCTATATATTTGCGCACCTCGTAATCGGGCTGGCCCGGCATCAGCTGCCATATCTCCGTCAGGACATCGTTGTTGAGGTTCAGATCTTCGGTGAGCTGAGAGAGGTACCCCCAGCGAACGTTGTGACCCCACTCCACCTCCCCGGAAGTTTTCTCCAGATCCTGGGTTATCATCTTCAAAAGCGTGGTCTTGCCGCTACCGTTCGGACCCAGAAGGCCTAATTTTTCGCGTCTATGGACTTCCAGACCGGCGTTTCTGAACAACTCCTTGCCGTCGAATCCGAAGGAAAGTTCTTCGACTTTGAGGACAATGTAACCGGTCCTGTCTGGCTGGGGAAGCCTGAACCTGGGAGCCCGGACCTCCTCGTCGGGTAGATCTACAGATTCAAGCTGTTCTTTGAGCCTGTCGCGCTGTTTCTCTTTGTTTATGGCCTGCTTTATGAACTTCTCCTGTCCCCATAGCCTGTAACGTTTGGCCACGGCGTCGAGCCTTTCGATCTCCTTCTCCAGATTCTCTCTGGCTCTCGTTCCACTTTTCATGAGTATCTCACGATCGAAAAGGTACTTGTCGTAATCGCCGGGGAAGTCCCACATCGAACCGCCGTTCAGCTCCCAGAACCTGTTACCGACCTTCCTTATCAGGTATCTGTCGTGGGTTACGACCACCAGTGCGCCCTGGTAGCTCTTCAGGAATCCGACCAGCCACTCGGTCGACTCAAGATCCAGGTGGTTGGTAGGCTCGTCCAGAAGCAGAAGGTCGTAATCGACGAGGAAAAGCTTTCCCAGAGAGATTCTGGTCAGCTCGCCTCCGCTGAAGGTATTCAACTTTCTGTTCCAGTCCTCCTCTGAGAATTCCAGACCTACCAGCGTGCTCCTGACCCGTCTTTCGAAGGAATAGTACTCCTGGGTGTCTGGCACCAAAAGAGATTTATCGCTCATATAGTAGTCGATGAGCGTTATTTCACTGTCGGGAATCCTGTTCTGTATCTGGTACCCGATTTTCACCGAAGTGGAGTGGAAAATCTCCCCCTCGCTTGGCTTCAGCTCTCCGGCTATTATCTTCATGAGGGTCGATTTACCGCAACCGTTTTTTCCTATGAGTATGATCTTGTCTTTTTTGTCTATGGAAGTCGAGACATCGTCGAAGAGAAAATCTTGACCGTAATCGTGTCCGACTTTACTCAATGATACAAGCATCTTTTTTTCCTTTCGTCCAATCTTCTCAGTCAATATGATACTATACAACGGGGTTTTTTTATCGAAGTCCTTTACGGGATATAATGTTGGTTGGGTATGTGATATCTTTGAGTATGCAATTCGATTGGTGGTGTTTACGATTGAAACTCGGAGTTTCACTGTTGATTTTCGTTACTACGTTTCTGGTGATGCTTTATATATGGGGCTTTTATTTTTTCAAGAGCCCCGGCCAGGTTTTTGAAGAGTACGAACGCGCGCTGGTGGAGTATGCCCACCAGATGCGAATACAGGAAGAGGCCGGTTTGAAGGCCGGGCTGGGCGCTCGAGAGCTGTCAAATCTTAGAGAAGCTGCCATAGTCGATCTCGAGGGAGACATGAAAAGAATTGTGGCAGACTTCGAGAAGGACTGGTCGGCCATGCGGAGGATCTACCTGGAATACGCCAGAAGATCGGGTAGCTGGTTCACCGAAGGGTTAACCGGCGTCATCGTCACACAGGACAATCCCGATTATCACACTTTGCTGGCCCTCTATAACCTGATAGACGATCCCGACAGCTATTGCCTTTTGTTCATACCGGAAACGAACGGTTCCCGTGTTTTCAACGAGTTTTCCGGGGCGAGGCTTTACTATCTCCAGAAGACTTTGTGGGGCTACAGGATCGAGTGGAGCAAATCTCTCATCGATCTCCTGTTGGGTAAAGATATTACTTCAATAGCCGTTTAATATAAGGAACACCGGGCCGGAGGATAGAGATGTTTCTCAAAAGACTCGTGGCTGTTCTACTCATACTCATCGTAACCGCTACACTGGTGGCCAGTCCAGAAATGTTGGCCCGGCAGACGTTCGCGGCCATTCTCGGCGGATTTGCCGGCAGCGTCTCGGGGGCCGTCATCGGTACGGTACTGGGCGGGCTGATCAACCCGACCGGCTGGGGTGATCTCGTTGGTCTGATACTCGGCTTTATTGTTGGCGCACCGGTCGGCAGCTCTCTAACTACCATCTCCTGGTCGGTTGACCGACTGGAAGGAAGTGTGCTGCTCTCAATAGCCGGAAGCATAGGCGGTGTGGCCTTTCCTTACGCCCTTAGCGGATTGATCGCCAACGTGTTCCCCGCGAACGATTTCAATCCCTCCGGTATCGTCCTGATGATTTCCTTACCTCTGTATTCGGCGTTTGGAGCGGTGCTTGGCTATAATTATCCCCGCCTTATTTCCGGCGATCTGGTTCTAGAGGATCTATCGACAACGGTAAAATGATTCGCCGTCGGGAGAACTTTACCGGATTTTGGCGTGTTTAGAGGCTAAATTAGGGGGCTTTCTGTGATAACATTTTCCTGATAAGGCTAAAACAAACCTGCAGACCCAATCCATTGAACCCAGGAGGAAATGATGTTCTGGAAAGAGAAACGAGTCGAGAAGAAACTGGAAAAAGAGATCGGAAGAAAGGAAAGGGAGCTGGCCGGCAGCACCGATCCTCTGCAGCGTGGCTCTCTGCTGGATGAACTGGCGTTGTTGAAGGAAGAGAAGGGCGATCTGTGCGGAGCGATCTCGGCGTTACTGGATAAATTCAAAGAGGACCGGAAGGTCGAAACTCTGAAAAAGCTGCGACCGATCCTCGAGAAGCACAGTGAATTTGATCTCCGGAAACTCGAAGAGAGACTTTTCGAGTCTAGCGAAAATCTCGATCGCACAACGGAAAACGATCTATTGAAGGAGATTTACAGCATCGACGGAAAGCTGGCCCTTCAACTTTCGTTGAGGTTTTTCGAGATTTCCAGAGAATACGCCTGCGGTTTGAGCGCGATAGATATCATGGAAAGAATACTATCGGAAAACGGCAGGGAACACGATGTCTCTATTGTGGAGACCGTGGAGGAGTACCACAGGCTCGTGAACGAACTGGTCGAGATTTCGCCGGACAGAGGCGAGCAAATACTGGCCAGGGCTGCCGGCTTTTCCAAAGAGAAACTGGGAAATCTCGAGCCCTTTCTGGACTTTTCGCTACGCCGTCTCGGGGATGAGTCGTCTCTTGAGGTCAGGTCCGGCATAGTGGACAGCGTAATAGAGAAATTCGATAACCTAGCCACCGTTTTTGAGAAGAGGGAAGGAGAATTGCTTAACCGGCTGGAGGTTCTCCTTTCACCAGAGATGGAGTGCAAGAGTGTCGATTTGCTACTCGAGCACATGATAGAGACTGCCCGCTCGATAAACGACTCCAGAGAAGAGCTTTACCTTGACAGGAAGCTGAAGCGGGCCGATTCCCAATCGCTGAAGAGCGAAGCCATGGCGATCGAGAGAGCTTTAAAGAAAGGTGTTCCCGACATTTCTCAGTGGAAGAGGCTGGCAAAACTGTACCGGTATGTAATTGATCTCTCTCAAGACCTCGAAGAGAAGATCCTGTACATCCGAAAGCTCGGCGTCCTTCTGAGGGACAAGCTCGAGGATTACGAAGGCTCTTTGAGGGTTTTCGAAGAGGGAATGAAGTTGAAGGAAAGCGATATAACTCTGTGGCTGGTTAAAGGGATGACACTGGAGAAGATGGCGCAGAACCATCCGGGTTCGGAAGCAACGTGCGATATATGGAAAGCCGCTTACGACCATTACTTGAAGATAGCCGAAAGGTTCGACGAACAGGAGATAAAGCTCTCGGCGATCGAAAAGTGCGCCATCATACAATCCGAAAAACTCAGTGTCTAGCCAGGTACGATGCGTAGGTGAGAGGGTAGATGTGTGAGGTGAGAAGAGCTATAAGATCTTGACTTTCTAACATCTCGCCTGTCACCTCTTACCTCTGCTCTAGAGACAGATACGCGACAAACCCTTGGGTGAATGATGAACATAAAAGGAGAGATGATAGCCATGGTTGAGAAGCTGGACGGAAGAAAAGTGAAATCCCTCATAGAACTTCTATCGGGCTTTCACAGAGTTCGAGGAAGCAAGGATTACCACGATTCAATGATGGCCGCGATCGATTACCTGAAAAGATCGGGCATGCCGTCCAGAAGATTCAAAGTCTTCTCTTATCCGGCCGACGGAAAGACAGTTAATGGCAACGTAGCCACCACTCTGGCCTGGGAACCGATCTATGGAGAGATGTGGCTGGAAAGGCCGGAGAGGTTTTTCATAACATCCACCTCCATATCGAAGGTCGCACTGGTCTCCGGCAGCGCCGGAAGCGAGGGGTGGAAGGAACTGAGTCTGGTCCAGTTCGAAGGAAAGAAGGACTATTCCAACAAGGCCGTCCTCGCCAGCGACGATCCGGTGAAAGTCTTCCAGCAGGCCGTCGTCGAGGGGGGAGCGAGTTGCCTCATATTCAATTACATGAGGAAATCTTTCGAAGAGATCGGCAGGAGTCTGGAAAAGCTTCCGGAGATGACCAACTATCTTTCCATCCCTTACGACAGGGAGGCTGCCGACAAAAAGGCCGTTGCCTTCTCCATCACCAAAGAGAAATATGATCTTCTGGCCGGTGCCGTTGCCAGAGGCGGCGCGGTCGTGGGATTCCGATCGGAAGTCAAGCTCACTGAAGGCGAGCTCGAAGTGCTTCAAGTAGATGCCACTGGTGTGGAAAACGGTCCCGGCGTGATCATAACGGCGCACCTGTGCCACCCATCGCCGGGTGCCGACGATAACGCCAGCGGAGCGGCCCTGGCAGTCGAGCTGGCACGGATACTCCACCAGGCCGAGTTCCCCTTCCCAGTCAAGATCGCCCTGGTACCCGAGTATCTGGGAAGCGTTCCATACGCGCTTCAACTCAAGAGAGAGAAGAAGCTGCCGCTCTTCACGGTTAATCTGGATATGGTCGGTGCCGATCAGGATAAGACGGGCTCCACCTTCATTCTTTCCAAGGTTCCACCGTACCTACCGCAGAAGTGGGGACGGATTCTGGAGTATTTCATAACTGAGCTGATGCCAAGAAACGGGGGATATCCCTTGAAACGCTTCGGCGAGATACCCTTTATGGCCGGTTCCGACCACTGTGTTTTCACCACCCTCGGCATACCCTCACCCTTCCTGGGACACCTGCCAGACAGGTATTACCATTCGGACTTCGACACACCTTCCATGATGGATCGCGTGGAACTGGAGTGGGTTGGGAGATCGGTCCTGAAGACGCTCGAACATATCATCACGCCCGACCCGCTGGCAGCGGCAGCCGCGAAGGGAAAGATGATAGGAGAGCTCCACGAAATACTCTCGAGAATAGCCGGTAGAGAGGGGGCGGGCGATCTTCTCGATCTGCTCGTATCCAATTACGAGGGCGATGTTCTCAGGGGTAATTTCGCGGAGGCCTGCGGCCTTTCCTCTTCCAGACCACTCGAACCGACGTTTGAAAGCTCTCTGGGGCTGGAGTGGATGAAGATCGTTCCGCAGGAATTGAAGAACGAAGTGGGACCGGAACTTCTCAGCATGGCCGATTTCATGGCTGGCGGTTCGCTGGTCATCGGAAGCAGGGAAGCCGTGGAACTCCTCACCAGCATTCATTACGGGGTGCCCATAGAGAAGGTGAGAACACTGACGGGCTGGATGATAGAAAGATCGCTTTTGAGGTCGTCTTAGCCATGTTTCTCAGGTTTTTGTGGCTCTCGCTTCTGCTGACCGCGGTGACCGTTGCGGCAGGCAGTGTCGGGTTGCAGGTCGATACGGGGATCTCCATGCCCTGGAACGGATACCTGAAAAACATAGAGACCGGAGAGAAGATCGAAATAATAAAACGGGCCAACTTCCGCGCTTTTTTCCAGACGACCATCGGTTACACCTTTTTTGAAGAACATTCGATAGAAGCGATGGTTTCGCCCTTCTCGATCGAAAGCCGTCTGGAACAGGACGGCGATGAAGAACCGGCCGAATACACTTCCAGATACGTTCAGGATACGTACCGGCTGAGGTACAGGTATCTACTCCCACCCCTGGACAGGTTCTACCTCCAGATAGGACTGCACGCCACCCTGCACATGAAGGAACTGGTTATCGGCGGTTCAAGGGAATACACTAACGAATGGACTGACTTCTCTTTCGGACCTTCGGCTCTTATCAGTCTTTCTATGAACGAGATAGTCTCCCTGGTGATGGAAGTCGAAGCCGGCATAGGGCGCGGCAACGGCTTTCTGGATATCTTCACCGGGCTGAACCTCAGCGGTCCCTTCTATTTTGTGCGGGCCGGGATAAGAAATCTTTCGACGAACGGCTTTTCCGGCGGCGAGGCTCTCAGCACTTCCTTCTGGAATTTCGGCGCACAGTTCAGGGCCGTTTTCTGATTATCAATCTTCGAATCTCAGCGGTTCCAGAGAAGAGATTCTGACCAGTCCCAGCACCGGAACGCCGAACTCTTCCAGCAGATTCCGACCCTCTTCGAAAGTCTTTTCTATGACGGCCGCGAATCCGCAAAGCTTCGCCCCGGTCTTCTGTACAAGCCTTCCCAGAGCCGCTATAGTTTGGCCGCTGGCGAGAAAGTCGTCCACGATCAGAACCCTGTCGGACTCTCCGAGGAACTCGAGCGATACGTTAAGCTCTACG
>Ga0208041_1000548_pt1 | contig 34725 bp, 16 predicted proteins | sample AD_SCU002_MetaG_FD_184453 | JGI IMG/M metagenome (GOLD analysis project Ga0208041, IMG submission 184453) | Active sludge microbial communities of municipal wastewater-treating anaerobic digesters from China - AD_SCU002_MetaG (SPAdes) (version 2) | ecosystem: Engineered > Bioreactor > Anaerobic...
TGATTTCAATGCCGATGGTTTTTGCGACGTGGCTGTGGGAGCGCCTTGGTGGGGTCCCCACAACGAACACAACGAAACCGGAAGAGTGTACATCTTAGCAGGTAATGCTAATTTGCATGAGACGACTGTGGCGAATGCAAACGAAACAATCCCTGTTCCTGATCCTAATATATGGCGGATAGAGGTCTATCCAAATCCTATTACGTCGCATGGGTCTGGCTTTAATGTAGTATTCAAAGGTACAGGATTTGAGAGTAAGGGCAGCTATAGTATGGAATTATATAACATAAAAGGGCAGAGGTTTCTATCTCAAGCCATTCCAATGGACAACTTAGCAGAGGGGTGCCAGATACTTGGGTCGGATACCTGGTCCAAGGGAATTCTCTTATTATCGATATCCAAAGATGGAGTTCAGGTGATTTCAAAAAAGCTAACTTATTATTAAAGGAGATTACAATGTTCAAGTTTAAGACTGTCTTTTTTGTTACTCTTTTCTCAAGCATAATTGCATTAGCGACCGCTGCAACATATGAAGAATTCCCTTTGGGGTGTTACTCCTATTTGTCGAACAGCATATCGGACCATTATACTGTAGCTGAAAGAGCGCAAATCCTAGCATTGATCAAGGACATGGGATATAATATTGCCATAGTTGAAAACCGTGACTCAGATAACAATCTACGCCCCTTGTTAGAGATGATGTACGAGGATAATGGCCTATATGCTATTTTGAGTGATCTACATTATCCATATCCATACCCCATTGATATACCGGCAGAGAACTTCAACTTGTACAGCACTTCTGCCTTAACTACCAGCAGCTATTTGAAATTGGAGGCAGAATACTCGGGAGCTAACGATATTGATGGAGGTACAATAGATGCCAATTGGTACTGCTCCCATGCGGAACACGGTGGCAACATGCCGAGGGTGGGTTCAGACTTTCCAGATGATACGCAAAGGACATGGAAATGCACTCGCGGCACTACTAATCCCGGATTCGCCTATACTGACGTTCGGTGGCGATGGCCACTGGGTAATGAATCATACAAAAGGCTTGGAAATGAGTTTTGGATATACAACGATCATGATTCGGCAAATGATACCTATAAATTCGTTTACATAAGGTATAGATTGAAGCTTGCGAATTTCATAGGAAATATCAATGCCACAACCCCTTTACTGAGTTTTTCTACTATGGGATACAGAGGAACTGGAACAAGTGACTCAACTAATGTGATTCACCAATTTATGGATTACAACTCGAATCTCCTTGAAAGTCATACAACGGATTATTGTTACGGTGATTTTGTTGAGACCGGCAATCAAACCGGGTATTATGATATTGTGATCAAAATCAGTTACGCTAATTTAATTGGATCAGGCTTGATGCATACTGCTGGTTGGTGGAAAAACTCTCTGATTAACTTGAATCCGCGAGTGTTCTGGCATGGTAATTGCGATCTATACTTGGACTACATTGAAATCGAAGATCAGATGCATTACAATATGACTCACGATGCAACACTTTACACCAGTAACATCAACAACCGGATAGACTATCTTCAAAGTCAGGGAGCAATGGGTATGATAAAATCCATATACAGCCTTGATGAGCCGAAATTGGGTCAATATGATTCTTATAGAAAAGTCCAGCAATACATTAGTGAGACCAACCCCAATATTATCACTGCTGCCTATGACACTGATTACAATAAAATCATGAAAGCGACTGCAGGAGAGGATGGATATTGGTATTATGATCATGTTAAGAGCTTCAGAGATAGCGTAGAACCCAAAACAATCTTGCCGAATATGTATCCTATTACGCCAGGTGTAGCTTTCAATCTGATAGAATACCAGACAATGATAGATGATAAAGTATTGAGACAGTACAAGAACGCTAAGGATTACAGCAAAGATGATACTGCTAAGGCTTTTGTTCCCATTGTTCAGACCTTTGGACAATGGAACTCAAATATGTCCCGTTGGGATTCTTGGGTTCTTCCCCCTTATGAAACACAAAAGTGCTTGAAACTACTGCCCCTATGTTATGGGGCGGATGGGGTTATTGATTATCGAGCCGTAGCAAACCTGAACATAGACCATCGAAATCAACAATACTGCTCCATAATAAAAGACAGCAATGGCTTAAACCTGAGTTCAAACTTTACCAGAGACGCAGTAATGGCAGCAAATCGCAAAACAGCCATCTATGGTCCACTAATCAAGCGTGATTTAAAATGGATTGGAGCTGGCTGTCTTAACGTTGATACTGGGCCATCAGATATGTTGTCTTCAGCAGTGCTATCAAATGCTGGATTATCAGACGCTAAGGTCGAACATCCTGGAGATGGATACTATCAGGGATTCATACAATGTGGCCTTTATGAAGCCAAGCTGGATCAAGCGAAGAACTACTTCATGCTGGTAAATCGAAGAGCAAACTACTCAAACGATGATGTATCAAACACTACTACACCTCCCAGTTCCTATGCTGCGCATTACATAAGCGCAGAAGCACAAAATGCGCTATTAGTAGTTAATAATCTAGCCCATCAGAGATATGGTTCCTATGTGGCGTTGTTTGATGAGTATGATAGCCAGGTAATTATTGCTGATAATGATACTTTAAGTGTGATTCTTGATCCCGGCGATGGCAAGCTGCTCCAGATGTGCTCCAGCCTTCCGTCCCTGGTTACAAGTAATGCAACGCTCAAGAAAACAGCTTATCTCTCAGGTGTGATAGTAATCGATCAGGGTGCCGAGGTGACGATGATGCCGAATACGGTGACCAGGATACTTCCTAATTCCTGCATCGTGGTAACCGGAGGTTCTACTCTCAATCTCAACGGTGTAGTGGATATAGCAGCTGGTGTATCAATCTTAGTGGAACCGGGCAGCAGCATAAACTTCAATAGGGCAAAATGCACCTGGGGCATCGATTCGTATTTGCAAGTATATGAAGCTCAAATGAATGCGAGTCATACATCGTTCGCATTCAATCCCATGTCTGAGCTACCTTATGGGATCACACTTAGCAATGACAGTGTGGCCACCCTGGCTCACGTGGCAATCTCCGGCTCGGGTGGGATCAATGTCCTGGATTCTGATTTGTATGTAAGCGATATTGACTTGGTTGTTCCAGCCAATAGGACTGGGATTGGGATATCAAATGCTCCGGGAAGTCACGAAGTGCATATCGACAATACAGATTCTGAGGGCAGTATCTCAGGGATAGGGGATGGCTTGGGCAGAGGAATCTACGGCGCTCCGGCTGCTGGCCTGAAGCTTAGTAATGTGCTGTTTGCAAATCTGAATATGGGGGTCGAGCTGGAACAAAGCAACGCAGTAACTGATTCGATTAGGGGATGCGACTTTGAAAACTGTGTGACCGGGATCTCGTTGACGGGTCGCAGATGTATGCCAAAAATCTCTGCATGCAGCTTCGTGAAGGATGGCCTGGAAGCTGATGCCACGGGTGTAGTGATATATGGTGCATATCCTACGATCAGTGAGTGCACATTCGATGAGCTGGAAGTAGGTGTGTTTGCTGAATTCACTTCGTCCACTTCGGGGCGGGAGAATTTCATTACAGGTAATACGTTTTATAAGTGCCTAAAAGGAATCGAATCCAGGGGATCCAGCTATAGAGTAAATAACAATGTATTCTCGCTGAATCGGACAGGAATCAATATGGTGACGGGATCAAACATGAATCTTGGTAGTAATGCCTTGAATTCGCTGCAAAACACAAGAGAACATCTGGCCTTTATGTTTGACCAGGATTTCTATGCCAGTGTGCAGCTCTATAACGGCCACAACAATTTCCAACATGATCCCGGGCCTGAATATACTGAGGATGCTCTGGATTTTGCCTTCAATGATCATTTCCAAATTCCGGTGGATGACGAAAACTTCTTGATAGATGTAAGTGGAAATTGGTTTGAAGATGGGTCTGTTCTTGTGGATCCCTCCTCCTATGCACAGTATATCGCATATAGTTCACTTGATCCCTATCCAAACCTGATGAACTCTTATGCCGTCCTAAATAGAATGGATAATGCGCTGATGCTGGAAGCCCAGGGGCAATACCAGCAGGCAGTGAATCTATACAAAGATATCCTGGATGAAGGTCTGGAATCCGAAGAGCAGTACCTGGCGTCAGCAGTGGATGGTGTTTACCGGATATCTGGAGTGATCAACGATCCCGCCTGGGATACATCTAGTTATCTGGATGCAAAGACGATTCAATATGCCGAAGACATTCCAGGCTTGAGCGTTTTGATAGATGAATACAGAGTGAAATGCAGGATCGAGACCGGAGATTTCCAATCTGCGATAAACATGGTGGAAGGGCGGATCAGCAATCCCCGGAGTGCAGTGGATTCCTTGCTGGCGGTACTGGATCTGGAGATGGTGTTGTTGCTTCAGAATAGCGATGAGACAAAGCAAGCAGTCTCTACCAAGTACTCCCAATACAAGTATCCCAGCATGAGAGCTTTCAAAACAAAGCATCATGAGCATTTGGAGCAGCTTTACGAACTGGCAGGGAAGGCTGAAGCTGAAATCATCATACCCCCAAAACCCATGATTAGCAGAAACTACCCCAATCCTTTCAACCCCAGTACCACGATAGCATTCAGCTTGCCCAAAAGGGGAAAAACCAGGCTATGCGTGTACAACCTCAAGGGTCAGTTGATCCGGGAACTGGTGAATGAAGAGCAGGAGCGGGGGCAATATCTGGCTGTATGGGATGGGACTGATAAAAAAGCTAGACAAGTTAGCTCAGGTATTTATTTTGCCCATTTAGTATCTGGAACCCAAAACTATATCCATAGAATGATCTTGATGAAATAAGGAGGAATGATGAAACGCTTGATGATCACAGCTTTATTTGGTCTGATGGTCTTACTTGGCTATGCCGCCATGATCACGCAAAGTGAAGCGCAGGTGATAGGGATTTCTGTATTTACCCAGCTCAGTGGAAGCAGGCCAGCGTTTATGAATAGCGAAGCTTACTTTGGCACTTATGCTGAAGAAACGGCGGATTTTTACATTCTACGCTTTGAACCTGCAGGCTTTATTCTGGTGGCTGGGGACGACAAATCCATCCCCATCCTGGGATATGCGCTTGATAGTGAGTTTCCAATGGGAGAACCCCCGGCTCATGTGAAATGGTATCTGGATCAATATAGCCGCAACTTGCAGGAAATCCGCCAGCAGCAGGATTTGCGGGTGGATGGTACTTGGGCTGCGCTCCGCCGGGGAGATTTTTCAGCTTATACCTTCAGCCGGGATGTGGCACCACTTACCAGCACCTCCTGGGATCAGGATTATCCCTACAACTACTATTGTCCAGCCGATGCGAGCGGTCCCGGAGGTAGAGTTTATGCCGGGTGTGTGGCTACTGCCATGGCTCAGGTAATGAAAAAATGGAATCATCCCACCACGGGACAGGGTTCACACTCCTATTATGCCAGCGGCTATGGCACGCAAAGCGCGAATTTTGGGGCTACCACCTACAATTGGGCTGGGATGCCAAACAGCATCACCACGGTGAATACCGAGATTGCCACCCTGCTCTACCACTGTGGAGTGGCGGTGGATATGATGTACGCTCCCGATGGCAGTGGAGCCTATGGCAGCGATGCCCGAAATGCCCTGGTGAACTATTTTCGCTACAACAACTCCGCGCAATATCTGGACGCTTCCAGCTATACAAGCTCTACCTGGGCTACCATGCTGCGCAGTGATCTGGATCTGGGACGCCCCATATTCTACCGGGGTCAGGGACCCAGCGGTGGGCATGCCTTTGTCCTGGATGGTTATCAGGGCACGAATAGTTTTCACTTCAATTGGGGCTGGAGCGGTTATTACAATGGGTATTTTTATCTGACGAACCTGAATCCGGGCACACACACCTTTACCCAATATCAAGGCGCTATCATGTATGTGTATCCGGTAAGCCAATCCATCCTGACGGGAACGGTTACATCCGGAGGCTCGCCGCTTTCCGGGGTCACCATCAGCCTGGTTGGTACCACACTCAGCGCTACTACAAACGCCTCGGGCAGCTATACGATCAATGGTATTGCGGCTGGTACATATCAGGTGACAGCCAGCAAGACGGGCTATGCTTCAGTAACTCTGCCTGCCACATTGGCACCCGGGCAAACGCTCACGCTGAATTTTACCCTGAGTGCAGCGCAAAACCTGATTCCCCCGCAAAATCTGCAGGCCAGTGTGTTTGGCAACGATGTGGAGCTGAGTTGGACCAGTCCCGTAACTCCCCAACCGGGGCAGTGGATCACCTGGAGCAACGATGTCCTGGGGAATTCGATCGGAACCAATGCCGCATCAGATTTTGATGTAGCTCAACGCTGGACTCCGGTAGATCTGGCTGCCTATCAAGGTGGTACGATCAATCAGGTGAAGTTCGTTCCGTCATATGACAATTGCGTTTATACGCTCAAGATCTGGACAGGCGGCACCAGCATCACGAATCCCGGGACTCTGGTGTACTCTCAGGCGATCAGTCCGATCACGGTGGGAGAGTGGAATCTGGTGGTTCTCAACAGCCCTATCCCCATCCCTTCGGTGGGGGAACTGAGAATAGGTTACAACGTGAATACCCAGGGCGGTTATCCAGCGGGTTGCGATGCAGGACCAGTGATCGAGGGGAAGGGCAATGTGATGTATTTTTCCGGAGCCTGGACTACTCTCACGGCTCTGGCGCCTACCCTTACCTACAACTGGCTGATCCAGGCCTTTGCGACCACCGGACGAGAGCTTAAGCCCGTACAGGCTGTGGCCATTCCCGAACTGCGTAAACCTCACGTGAACCAGGGAAGCCTGGCTCTGCACAGCTATCCGGTGCCCGAAGCTACTACAAATCGTGCGCTATTGGGCTACAAAGTATATAGAAATGGCACGCTGATCAATACCATCTATGATCCTGCCATCACTACCTATACCGATATGGATCTGCCCAATAGCACCTATGTATACAATGTTACGGCAGTGTACAGCGATGGGGAATCAGTTCCTGCCAGCATCAATGTGACGGTATTCATGCAATTGCCACCTATGCTGTTTGGAGATGGATTTGAGACGCATCCGAATTTTGCGCTCAGCTTTGCACCCTGGACTTGTCTGGATGTCGATATGTCCGATACGTATGGTTTTAATGGCTACACTTACCCCAATAATGAAGGTGCAATGGCCTTCATGATCTTCAATCCCAGTGCCACTACCCCGCCTATGACGACAGTCAGCACTCACGACGGTAGTAAAATGGCGGCCAGTTTTGCCGCTACCATGGCTCCAAATAACGACTGGATGGTTACACCCCGCCTATCCCTGGGGACTGGTAGTATGCTCAGATTCTTTGCCCGTAGCCATACAGCCCAATACGGTCTGGAACGCATGCGCGTGGGGGTGAGCACTCTGTCCACAATAATTCCCCAGGGCTTCCAATATCTTACCGGAGATACGTATGTACAGGTGCCTGTGAACTGGACAGAATATACCTATGACCTTTCTGCTTATGACAACCAGCAGGTGTATATAGGCATCCGCTGTTCCTCCGATGATGCCTTTGTGCTGTATGTGGACGATTTTGCCGTGTATAGCCTTGGTGGGGGAACGCAGATGGATCCTTTTGGCAATCCTGTAACCCTGCCCACCAGCATGAGTGTGGTGGCCAATGTATTGATCAATGGCCAGCAGGCTTCAAATGGAGATGTGGTGGCGGCTTTCGTGAATGTGGGCGGCACACCTCAACTGAGAGGCAAGCAAACCGTGCAAGTGGTGAATGGTGTAGCAGGATGCATCCTGCAAGTATACACCGAGACCAATGGCGAAGTAGTGAATTTCAAGGTATGGAAAAGCTCGATAAATCAGGTGCTGGATTGCCCTACTACTCTGAATACGGTGGTAAACGGCACGATCGGAGAATGGCCTGATAATCTATATGTGATCAATGCCAGCACTGGAACCACGCAAAACATAGCCCTCACCAGCGGCTGGAATCTGATTTCCCTGAATGTTTCCCCGGCAGATCACAGCCTGGCTACTCTCCTGACGGGGATTTCTGCAAGTGTACAGCAAGTGAAGGGAACCGAAGGAGTGTATATCCCCGGCAATCCCTATTCCACGCTTAGTGCCCTGACCGATGGCAAGGCTTACAACATCCAGGTAAGTGCACCTGTCACCTGGAGCGTTAACGGAACCCAGATTCCGGCAAATACCCCCCTGGCTTTGAACGCAGGCTGGAACATGACGGCATATCTGCCCCAGGCGGCGATGCCTGTAACTACTGCCATGCAAAGCGTATCAACCTGGCTCCAGCAAGTGAAAGGCACGGATGGGGTGTATATTCCTGGTAATCCCTACAGCACACTGACCAGCATGAATCCCGGCAAGGGCTATTGGATCAGGCTTTCTGCCGCTCACAATCTGATCTATCCCACTGGGCGCTATACTGTGGAACCTGTCCAGGCTACTATCCATAGCGGCATTACCACGCTGACTTCCAGCATGGTGCTGCTGGCCAGATGCGATGGTGCCAGGGCGGGAGATATCCTGATCGCCAGAGTAAATGGCGAACTGCGCGGCGCTGAAACCCTGATCACTCCTGAAGGTTTCCCGGCAGCACTGCTGCAAATCTATACCGCTGCCTCAGGAGAAGAGGTCAGCCTTTGGCTGCAAAAGCCGGATGGCAGCGAAGTGGAACTTGCCAATCGCTTCAGTAGCGAGCCCAACTCCACCTTGGGCAGCTATCCTCAGTTCATCAGTCTGCATCTCAAGAATGGTGATCCAGGCGTAGCAGTACTTGCCACCCGCCTCAGTGGCTGCTATCCCAATCCTTTCAACCCCAGCACCACGATCTCCTTCAGCATCGCTGAGGAAAGTGCCCTGGTATCAGTAAACATCTACAACCTCAAGGGTCAGAAAGTCCGTCAGCTTGCCCATACTGAATATCCCCGCGGAGAGCATCAGCTGGTCTTTGGTGGCACGGACGACCAAGGCCGGGCTTTGAGCTCGGGGATCTATCTGATCGAGCTACAGGCGGGTAACTACCGCAAAACTATAAAATCACTTCTGTCAAAGTAAAGGAGAAAACATGAAAAAAACCATTGTCTTGATCCTGCTGGCGCTACTCATAAGCGCTATCTTTGCCACTGCCCCGGAACCCAATACAATTCCGGGAACCCGCAGTGAAGTTACTATCGGAGCTGGAGATCAATTAGGCCGCAAACCGGTGGACATGTATTGGAAAAATTCGCTGTTCCAATGCCTGTATTTCCAGGATGAGCTGAACATCGTTTCCGGGAGCATTACCGGAGTTAAGTTTTACAACAACTTCGTGACAGACCTTCCCAACAAGCCCACCAAAATCTGGTTGGGCACCACCACTCAGACCAGTCTGGCTGCCTATATCCCCTCCACGCAGCTTACCCAGGTCTTTGATGGCAATGTAAACTATCCTGTGGGACAAAACACCATCAGCATCACATTTACTACCCCATTCCTCTATAGTGGCGGGACCCTGGTAATGATGGTGAATCGTCCTATGGACACTCAGTACTTCTCTTCAACTGACAATTTCCATTGCCAGACTGTGGGTACAAACAGGGCTCTGAACAACCAAAGCGACACTGTAAATTATGATCCTGCCGTTCCTCCTACTACGCCAACGATTTCTGGTCAATTCCCCAAGACTACGTTTGTGTATTCCGGGCAAGCCGTCAATAATGATCTGGCTTGTCTCAGTGTAACTGGTAACGTGACTCCTGCGGAGAACAACCCCACAAACTATGTAGTATCTGTAAAAAACAATGGGCAGACCACCCAAACCAGCTATACAGTGAAACTGATGCGCCAGGGTGGGGTACAGATCGGCAGTGTAGCTGGGACCAGTATAACAAGCGATCAGACTATTACTTATACTATTCCCTGGACTCCCACCACTATCGGAGCTACATTCCTGTATGGAGAGGTAGTATTGGCCTCGGATCAAGTGCCAGCCAACAACATCAGCCCCAATCTACCAGTAAACGTAATGCCTGCTGGCGTGGTTGCCATTACGGTTGGATCAGGAAATCAAACCGCCCGAATGCCGATGGATATGTATTATATGAACAGTCTCTACGAGACCATCTATATGTCCAGCGAGCTCAATGTAGTAGGTCTCCTGACAGGGATTCAATTCTACAATACATTCACAACCAATCTTCCCAATATGCCCACCAAAATCTGGATCGGGGAGACTACTCAAACTGATCTGGCAAATGATTGGATTCCAGCAACACAGCTTACTCAGGTCTTTGATGGCCTGGTAACCTATCCAAATGGTCAAAACGATATCCTGATCACTTTCCCGGTTCCTTACATGTACACAGGCGGGAATCTGGTCTTGATGATGAACCGCCCTATGGATACCGAATACTATGCTTCTACTGATCAATTTTTCTGCCAGACTGTGGGAACAAACCGGGCCCGGAACATGTATTCTGATAGCACTAGCTACGATCCTATGGCTCCCACTGGTGGAACTGTGACCGGGATGTTTCCCAAGACCACTTTTATGTTTAATCCTCAAGCCATGGGCTCTTTGCAGGGGATGGTAAGCTCCGGTGGTTCTCCCCTGGTTGGTGCCACCCTCAGCATTGGTGGAACGATGCTAACTACAGTTACCGGCACTGCGGGAACATACCTGTTCCCTTATGTTACCACTGGCACACATCAAGTAACTGCCAGCATGTATGGCTATACTTCGGTAACCCATACAGTAAACATAGTGGAAAACCAAGCCACCACCCAGAACTTTGTCTTGGCACCCATGCCTCAGGTTACAGTCACAGGCAGGATTGTGGGCAGCGATGCCCCCTCCGTTGGTGTGGCTGGAGCTACGATTTATCTGGAGGGTATGCAGAATTACTCTGCCACCACCAATGCCACTGGATACTTTACGATCACTGGTGTATATGCCAACAATATGTATGCTTACCAGATCCAGGCTCCAGGCTATCAGGGAGCTGTGGGAGAAGTATGGATAGGCAGCACAAATCATGATATGGGCAGCATTACCATCAATGAAATCGCCCTCCCACCTTCCAACGTAGTCGCTACTCAAGCGGTGGGTCAGAACTATGTATCAATCACATGGGATGATCCGGGTACCGGAGGTGGTGATTGGATTCACTACGACAATGGAATGAATGAAGACAGTATCGGTACCGGGGGTGTGGCAGATTTTGATGTGGCCATCAGATTCCCGGCCAGCGCTTTAGTGCCCTATGCCGGAATGAGCCTCCAGGCAGTAAAAGTGTATCCTGCTGGGGCAGGATCGTTCTCGATCCGGGTATGGACAGGAGGTACAGCATCTGCACCTGCCACGATGGTAGTTGACCAACCCTTTACGGCCACTATTGATCAGTGGAATACGGTCGCACTGAATACTCCGGTTCTTATCACTGGAACCGAAGAGCTCTGGTTTGGGTATCGGTGCAATGTGACTACTGGTTATCCGGCTGGTTGCGATGCCGGACCCGTGGTGGATGGCTTTGGAAATATGATTTATTACCAGGGCGCTTGGTCCACACTTACATCACTGGCTCCCACTTTAACTTATAACTGGAACATCCAGGGTTATGCCGGATTTTCCCAGCCTGCCAGAAGCGCTGGATTACAACCAATTACTACCGAGATGGTTAGGGTCAGCGAAGGCATGCTTGCCAGCTCGGGCAAAAAGAGCTCTGAAAACATTATCCCAAGGGAAGAACAGACCAGGGTGAGACAAGGTTATCGCGTGTGGAGACTTCTGGAAGGCCAGCAAGGCAATGAAGCCCTCTGGACCAGCCTCACTGCCAATCCCATCACTCCGGCTCTATACATTGACAACGTTTGGACATCTTTGGCAGATGGCACTTATCGCTGGGCTATACGGGCTGTCTATACCGGTGGGGTAATGTCCGTTCCGGTATTCAGCAACGCTATTGTTAAGAACTCCCAATTAGGCGCTATAGCAGGATTTGTCCGCAATCAGCAAAACCAGGGTCTGATGGGTGCCACAGTAATCTGTGGAAATGTAACTGCTACTACCAATGCCAGCGGTGCGTATTCCATACAGGTAAATGCGGGAACGCATACTGTGGCTGCCAGTTGCGATGGCTATGATCCAGTGACTGTGAATGGAGTGGTTGTCAATATTGGGCAGACCACGACTCAAAACTTCATACTCCCTCCTTCGAGTTACCAATTGCAGGATGGCTTTGAAAGTTATACAGATTTCACTCTTACATTCGCTCCCTGGACCTGCCTGGATGTCGATCAGAGCAGTACTTACGGCTTCACCGGGACCACATTCCCAAATTCCGGCACTCCCATGGCCTATATCGTCTTCAATCCCAGTGCCATAACGCCTGCCCTTACTGGTGCTGATCCCTATGCCGGCAGTAAATATGCAGCCTGCTTTGCGTCCGTCAATCCTCCCAACAACGACTGGCTATTCTCTCCACAACTCATGGGTGGAGGAGAATTGAGTTTTTGGGCCAGGTCTTTTGTGGCGGAATATGGCCTGGAACGTTTCAAGGTTGGTGTATCCACCACTGGAACTGCTCCAGCAAACTTTACCATCATCAGCGGCGCAAATTACATTCAGGCACCGGTGACCTGGACTCAATATACCTACAGCCTGGCTGCCTATGCGGGACAGCCAATCTACATCGGCATCCAGTGCGTTTCCAATGATGCCTTTATCTTTATGGTGGATAATGTAGCTGTTACCGGAGGAGGAGGACCCACTCCCACCACTCAGAGCATTCCTATGCTTAGTGGCTGGAACCTCGTTTCCCTGAATGTATCTCCGGCAGATCATGCTCTTGCCACGCTATTGGCTCCTATATCTGCGAGTGTACAGCAGGTGAAGGGAACTGAAGGAGTTTATATTCCTGGTAATCCCTACTCATCATTGACCTCCCTGACTGATGGTAGAGCCTACAGCATTCTGCTGAGCAGTCCCGTCACCTGGAATGTAACCGGGACAGCGATTCCTGCCTCTACACCCATTTCCCTGGTGGATGGTTGGAATCTTACGGCTTATCTGCCCCAGACAGCTTTGTCTGTAACTGCTGCCACGCAAAGCATTACGGCCTGGCTGCAACAAGTGAAAGGCACAGATGGAGTCTATATCCCCAACAACCCTTACAGCACTCTTACTACCATGTATCCTGGCAAGGGATATTGGATCAAGCTGAGTGGAGCGCACAACCTGATCTATCCTACAAGCCGTAACGTTGCGGAGCTATCCGAAGCACCAATGAATAGCAAAGTGAACCAGCTTCCCTCCAGCATGGTGCTTTTAGCGCGGTGTGACAATGCCAGCACGGGAGATATCCTGATTGCCAGAGTAAATGGCGAGTTGCGCGGAGCCGAAACCCTGATCAGTCCTGAAGGTTTCCCCGCGGCTCTATTGCAAATCTATACCGATACTGCAGGAGAGGAAATCAGCTTGTGGCTGCAAAAACCGGACGGCAGCGAAGTGGAACTTGCCAATCGCTTCAGCAGTGAGCCAAACTCCACCCTGGGCAGTTATCCTCAATTCATCAGCCTGGAGCTTAGGGATGGCAGTAACGAGATTACTGAACTGCCAACCCGGCTGAATGGCTGTTACCCCAATCCTTTCAATCCCAGCACCACGATCTCTTTCAGCATTGCAGAAGAAAGCGCCTGGGTAAAGATAAACATCTACAACCTCAAGGGTCAGAAAGTGCAACAGCTAACCAATGCCGAATATAGCAAGGGTCTGCACAGCCTGGTCTGGAATGGTACGGATGACAAAGGCCGGGCACTGAGCTCGGGTGTGTACATGATAGAACTGAATGCGGGCAGCTACCGCAAGACAGCCAAGGCTATGTTGGCCAAATGAACTATTTCACCCTCCGGGGCGTACTGCTCCGGAGGGTGATCCTTATGGAGGATATCATGAATAAGAAACTTGTATTTATCGCCGTTTTACTGTGCCTGATCATGGGCTTGAGCCAGGCAAAAATTGCTCAGCAGGGTACTGCCAAACAGGAAGTAAACATTCCTGTGTACAACACCATAGAACCCGGCAGGATCCCACCCACCTATACTTTCTCCAGAATCCCGAACGCGATCCTGACTTCATATTATGATTATATGATCGGCTCATACAACGCACTCCCCGTCCAATTAGTACCAGATAATGCAGGTGGGGGATACATGATGACATACCATGGTCAGCGTACATCCACGGGACAGCGTCGTGCATTTTATACATATGTCGATGCCAGTGGCAATATTGTAGGCGCTAATGAGATCACTAATATGGTAAACCGCGAAGGCTATCCCACAGTTGCTGTAGATCCTGTATCCGGGAAACCACTTTATGCCTGGCATGCCAATACTGATACCGATCCAGAGCTTGAAGTCCAATTTACTTCTGATGCTTTCTTTATCGGGATCCCAGGGTTATTCAACGATCTACAAACGATCATCAACAATCCCATCTCCATCCAAAACCCATCCGGGAATGTTACTACAGATAACGAATTCATCTGGCCTTCGGCCGTGATAGGACCCTCACCTGTAGCCAATAAACGCAGAGTGTATGTAGTAGCCAGGAATTCAATAACTCACTCCTACGGTCCCAGTGAAAACCCCTACATAGCTTATGCCGATTTCAATGGTGATGATATTGAAAACGGAATTCCTTTAATCTGGAGCTATACCAGTATTCCGGAAATGAATGGCTGGAACACCGGTGTGGAATGGCGACGTCCCTTTCATGCCATTACTTGTGATACACAAGGCAACCTGTATTATGCCGGATACCATTTTGCCACTACTTCGGATGGGGTTACTAACATCAATGAAGCGGATATGGATGTCTTCAAATGTTCAAATTACGGTCAGGGTACCTGGACCCGGGTTAGCGCTTTTAGCGATTTACCCAGTTGGAACCCAGCCAGTTCGCCCGGTGGAGTAGGATATTTTGCCAATTCCAGCGGTACTCCATACGCAAACAATCAGCTTACTTGGGCGATCGCAAACTCGTCCCACCTGAATGCCACAGTGGATGATCTGGGTAGAATCCATTTTCCTGCCACCTTTGCCTTGGGAACTTCTGAAAATACCTATTATCCGCTGTTTCAGGTGATGAAGGAAGTTATCTTCAACCCCACAACCAATCAGTTTACGATCAGTGAGATCTATCCCCGCAAGAATCCTGCGGATACATACAACCAATGCTTCCAACCCTGGGATCGAGTAGCGCCCTGGGGTGTTCCGGAATATGTAAACAATGAATTGTCGTTTGAATTGCATTATCCCTTCCCACATTGGAACGACACTTTTCATGATAACGCTATGCTCTTCCATTATAACAATGTCAAGATTACTCAGGGCAATGGAGAAGGCATGCTGGCTGCAGTGTGGCAGGATAGCCAAAGAGCCAGACTCTACAATTCCAATGGAGATCCGAACTATGCAAACTATGCCAATACCCCGGAAATCTGCATCAGCGTATCCTCGGACAATGGGAACCACTGGAGCGATCCTATCGTGCTCAACAATGTAGAGACTGCGCAATTTGCCGGCTTGAAACCCATGTGGGTGTATCCTGCTCACAAAGTAAAATTTGTGGGGATGCAGGGTAACCAGAAGGTGGGTAAGCTGGGGTTGATGTTCTACAACGACTATACCTGGGGTGCTTATGCAATTACCCCACCTGCCCATCCCAACAATGACGGTGGTCAGGTAATGTTTACAGAACTGCAGATTGTCTTCCCGGAAGCGGGTCCCAGCCCTACTGATCCCTTTGGCGAACCCGTTATCCTTAGTGGCAGTATGGCGGTAATGACAGGTGTGATGATCGACAACCAAATGGCCTCATCCGGAGACGTTGTAGCCGCTTTTGTAAACGTAGGCGGCACTCCTCAGCTCAGAGGCAAAGGAACGGTGCAGATCAATAGCGGTGTAGCCGGATGCCTGCTGCAAGTCTTTACCGAAAACAACGGTGAAAACATATTCTTCAAGGTGTGGGATGCCAGTGTAAATCAGGTACTTGATGTTGCCGAAAACCTGGCAAGCCAGGTCAATGGCACTGTGGGTAGCTGGCCAGACAATCTTTTCTGGTTGCATGCGGGAAGCAGCTCACTCCAGAATATCAATCTGCAGACAGGCTGGAACATGATCTCCCTGAACGTACATCCAAACAATATGGCCATTTCCAGCATCTTTGCCAGTATCATCGGCAATGTGCTGATGGTGAAATCCCCCGAAGGTGTTTATGAACCAGGAAATCCCTACAGTACCCTTACCCAGATGGCAGACCGGAAGGGTTACTATGTAAAAGTAACCCAACCCTGTATCCTTACCGTCACTGGCGCACCGATCGATGTAAGCATTCCGATTGCTATGCAGACGGGTTGGAACCTGGTGGCATATACACCTCAAAGTGCCATGCCTGTAGCTACTGCGGTGGCCTCAATTGCTGCCAATCTGCTCCAGGTAAAAGGCACGGAAGGTATCTATGAGCCTGGTAATCCCTATAGTACCCTCAGTACTCTCAGCCCGGGACGAGCCTACTGGATGAAGCTGAGCAGTGCTGCAAACCTGATCTATCCTGCCAGTGGCAGAGACAATATCAGCTATACATCGAGAAGTACTAAGCTTGAAGCTCCGGTGCTCAAGACCAATAGCCAATCCATCCTGATTAGCCTGGATGATTGTGCCCAAACCGGAGATATCCTGATGGCGTTCGTAGGCGAAGAACTGCGCGGCATAGCTGAAGTAATGGAAGTGGAAGGACGCAAGGGTGTCCTGCTGCAGATCTTCAGTGAAGAATTCGGCGAGCAGATTGATTTCCGCCTCAAAGCACATGCAAGCCCCACTATCACAAATCTGTATCCAGGATTACAAAGCGAACCTGGCAGTATTCTGGGAGATTATGCTACAGGATTGTTCTACAGCCTTAGTGCCGGGACAAGCTCTACTCCTGAGCTTATCACCACGATCGGCAAAGCCTGGCCCAATCCATTCCAAAAAGGCACCAATATCACTCTGAATATTGCCAAAGACAGTGCTCCGATCAAGGTCGAAATCTTCAATATCAAAGGCCAGAAGGTCAAGACCCTGCTCAGTGGCTCTCCCAATGCCGGCACTATGCTGTTGTGGTGGGATGGTTGTGACGACAATGGCCGTCAGGCCGCATCTGGAGTTTATTTCTGCCGTATGCACAGCGGGGATACTGCCCAAAATATAAAACTGATGTTAGTAAAATAGACGAAAGTGAGATGAAATCATGAAGATGAAACAAGTATTCCTGCTCATTCTCCTGGGGCTTTGCAGCCTGATGTTTGCTATTGACCCCTGGGGAAACCCTGTTGTTTTGACGGGGAGCATGACAGTGATGGCGCAAGTGAGCATTAATGGTGCCCCTGCAGAAAACGGTGATGTATTGGGAGCTTTTGTCAGCGTGGGGGGTACGCCTCAACTCCGTGGCAAAGGCAATGTTATGGTAGTCGGAGGAGTCCCCGGATGTTTGCTGCAAGTATACACCGAGACCAATGGTGAGACCATCATTTTCAAAGTATGGGACGAGAGTGCTCAGACTGAATATACCGCCTCTCAAACCTTGCCGACAGAAGTAAATGGCTCCGTAGGCTCTTATCCGGACAATATGTATCAGATCACAGCCGGTGGTGGTGCCATGGTCGATGATCCCTGGCCCCTGCCGCAAGTTCTATCTGGAAGTATGACCGTAATGGCGCAAGTAAATGTAAATGGTGCACCTGCCGTCAATGGCGACATCCTGGCAGCCTTTGTAACCGTAGGCGGGATCGAACAGCTCAGAGGGAAAGCTGCTGTGCAAGTCATCAGCGGAATCCCAGGCTGCCTGATCCAGGTATTTACTGAAAGCAATGGCGAAGTAATCACCTTTAAAGTGTGGGATTACAGCGCTCAGCAGATCTTTACCGACGGCAATACTTTGCTGTCTGAAGTAAATGGAAGCGTGGGATCGTATCCCAACAATATGTATCCCATCAATGCCGGAACTACGATGGTTACCGATCCCTGGCCCGAGCCGCAAGTCCTTTCCGGCAGCATGACCGTGATGGCGCAGGTATCTATCAGCAATACTCCCGCTGCCGATGGCGACATCCTGGCCGCTTTCGTTACCGTAGGTGGAACCGAGCAACTGAGAGGAAAGACCCCTGTACAGGTGATTGGTGGGATCTCCGGGTGTTTACTGCAAGTCTTCACTGAATCAAATGGCGAAGCTATCACTTTCAAAGTATGGGATTACAGTGCCCAGCAGATGTTTACCGATGCCAATACATTGATCTCCGAGGTAAATGGATCAGTTGGATCCTACCCGAATAATCTCTATCAGATCAATGCCGGCGGCACTACTCAACAAGTGGCTTTGCCGATGTTCAACCCTCAGGAAGGGGTGTATGCCACTGTCCAAAATGTAACCATTACCTGTGCCACTCCTGGAGCCACCATCCGCTATACCACCAATGGCACAGATCCCACCGAGGCTTCTCCGGTTTATTCTACTCCAGTTAGTATCCCGCTGGGTAGCACGATGACGATCAAAGCCAAAGCTTATCTGGCGGGATGGACACCCAGCATAATCGCCAGCGCTACCTATGTGATTACCGGAACCGTAGATAGTCCTATGTTTTCACCAGCCCCAGGAGTGTACACTACGGCTCAGAATATTTCCATGAACTGTGCCACCCCTGGTGCCCAAATCCGCTATACACTCGATGGTACGGAGCCTACAGCGACTTCCACGCTCTATAACAATCCGGTTACCATTGCTGTCACAACTACTGTAAAAGCCAAAGCTTTTCTGGTGAACTGGAATCCCAGCCCTACGGCTACAGCAGTCTATACAATCACTGGCACGGTAGCTGGACCGGTGTTTGCTCCTCCCGCGGGCACTTATACCACTGCGCAAAATGTCACGATTACCTGCGCCACTGCCGGAGCCCAGATCAGATATACTACGAACGGCTTAGAGCCGACTGCCACATCCACGCTATATAGTACACCGGTAGCGATTACTACTACCACGACCCTGAAAGCAAGGGCATTTCTAACGAACTGGGATCCCAGCCCTATAGTTTCAGGAGTGTATACGATCACTGGAACTGTTGCAGCACCTGTATTTGCTCCTCCGGCAGGAACCTATACCAGCACCCAAAACGTCACGATTACCTGCGCCACAGCCGGAGCTCAGATCCGCTATACCATCAATGGTTCAGAACCTACTACCACTTCACCGTTGTACAGTGCACCGGTGGCGATCGTAGCCACCACGACTCTGAAAGCAAAGGCCTTCCTGCTGAATTGGGATCCCAGCCCCACGACCACTGGTCTGTACACGATTACGGGCACGGTTGCAACTCCCGTAATCTTACCGGAACCAGGCGCATATACCACTCCCATTGATGTCACGATCACCTGCGCCACGGCTGGAGCCCAAATTCGCTATACTCTGGATGGCACCGAGCCCACAGCCACTTCCAGCTTGTATGTAGATCCCATTTACCTGGAAGAAGATGCCACAGTTAAAGCCAAAGCCTTCCTTGCCGATTGGGAGCCCAGTGCTACTGCCACAGCGGTTTATCAGGTCACAGTAAGCACTCCTGATGGCCCCGAGGCACCAATCGTGACTGGCATCCAAACTGTATATCCCAATCCCTTCTCAGCCAATCTCACCATCAAGCTGGGAATCAAAGAGGGGCATCAGGATTATCAGTTCAAGGTGTACAATCTCAAAGGTGAATGCGTTTACCAGACTTCAGGAAATGCCAAAGGCAGCTTTGAGCTTACCTGGGATGGACGCGGCTCAAACAATGTCCGGCTTGCCCCGGGGGTCTATTTGCTATCTTTCACTACTGGGAGAGAGCAGAGTACCCGCAGGGTGGTGCTGAACTAAACTCAACCCGTATTAATCCAACCCGGGGACTCACAATCCCCGGGTTGCTCTTTTCTGCCAAAGTGCAGTTTCCAAAGCAGTTCCGCACAAATCCCTTGACACCTGGCAGCTACCTTAAAACCTTCCTCCCAATCAACAATTATTAATCTCTAAAGGAGAATTAGGAATATGTTAAAAGTATCGATAGCTCCCGATGGCAAGGAATACCCCTTTCCCACCGAAGCAGAAAGCGAGCAGGAACGGCAGTATTTGGTTCAGATCACTGAAGAGCAGCGGAAGCTGGGCAGAAAGATTGTAGCTGTACAGGGTTTGGGCTTTGTAGGCTGTGTAATGGCAACCGTTGTGGCAGACGCCACGGACAAAGATGGCAATCCCCACTATTTTGTGCATGGACACCAAAGAGCTTCCAAACGCTCTTACTGGAAGGTGGCGACTATCAATGCCGGTATCCCACCAGTGAGTTCTTCCGATCCAGAAGTTCCGGAAATCTTCCACCGCACCGTGGTGGAAAAGAAGAATTTCCGTGCCACCAGTGAGGACTTTGTTTACTCTCTGGTCGATGTGGTAGTGGTGGATATTCAGCTTGATGCCACCAAACCAGCCTTTGGCGAAGCCGAAAAAGGCTATTGTGACATCTCCGCTTTCCGTGAAGGGATCCGCACCCTGGGGCAATACATCCGTCCCGATTGTATGGTGCTGGTGGAAACCACGGTCCCTCCGGGAACCTGCGAGAAAGTAGTGAAACCCATCCTAGAAGAAGAATTTATCAAGCGCGGGATCGACATCACCATCAATCCTCCTCTGGTTGCTCATTCTTATGAACGGGTGATGCCGGGTGCCAAGTATGTGGCTTCGATCCGTGATTTCTGGCGTGTATTTTCCGGTGTGAACTCCAAGAGTATCGAGCTGTGCCGGGAATTTCTCTCCAATGTCCTGAACGTGGAGGAGTATCCCCTCACTCAGCTTGATAGCACTAATGCCAGCGAATTGGCCAAGACCATGGAAAACAGCTACCGGGCCACCAATATCGCCCTTACTCTGGAATGGGCACGCTTTGCCGAACAGATTGGCGTGGATATCTTCAAAGTGCGCGATGCCATCCGCAAGCGCCAGGGCACTCACGACAACCTCTTGCGTCCTTCCCTGGGCGTAGGTGGATATTGCCTCACCAAAGATCCAGTGCTGGCAAACTGGGCAATGGGAGCCCTGTTCAACGTACCCGGCAGCCTCGATGTGGCTATCCGTTCAGTAAACATCAATGACACCATGCCGCTGCATACCATCGAGCTGATCAAGAAGGAATTCACCAATCTCAAGAACCTCAAAGTGACCGTTTTGGGCGTCTCCTATCTGGAAAATGTAGGCGATACCCGCCACAGTCCTTCCAAGATTCTGGTGGAATTTCTGCGTAAAGACCTGGCTCTGGTACGCGCTCATGATCCTTATGTGGAACATTGGGATGAACTGGAAGAAGTCACGGTGGAAAAAGACCTCGCTGCAGTGCTGCAGGATGCCGATGTGGTCGTCCTCGCCGTAGGCCACGATCAATACAAAAACATCGAGCCCAAAGACCTGGTGGATATGTGCAAGACCCGTCCCCTGGTGATCGATTGCTCGAATTTCCTGTCCGATTCCACCATCAACAAATACAAAGGCCTGGGCTGCAAAGTCCGTGGCGTGGGTAAAGGACACATAGTCTAAACAAATAACCTTATCAATATAACGAAGCGGGTGCTCATCCATCCGCTTTTTGCTTTGTTAGATTCTGGAAACGGTTTCTGGGCGTATTTGAAAAAGGCCTTCACCCTCGTGGACTTGGTACAGATTGGTTCGCAAATGTCCCCAATCATGTAACATGGGCTTTTAGCCTGTTCTACCCTCTGATTTTCTCACCAGAGGGACCCCAGGATTCGATACTTCTTTCATGCTTTCACCTAGATCACATCCAGGTTTGCACCTATTAGTCACCACCTGATCCACTCCAGCACATCCCCTGCCGCGCTTGGGAGGACCTTGAGTGCATCAGGAGATTAGCAGCAAGCGTCTATAATCAACAAGGGCTCTTATTCCTGCTATCTACCCGGATGCCTGAGTCTCCAGTGCACAATCGGCCCTACATTCCTACTGCGCTGATTCAGTTGAGTTTAAGTCAGGATCACCTCGAGATCGCCTCGAGTACTCGAGGCGATCTCGAGGTGAAGACGAGGTAAATACTACTTGATAAAACAGATGCGAGGTAAGCCAGGATTTCAGAGTTGCTTATGGTTTTAGATGCTAGTTTCGGTGACTAAACTGAAGCGAGAAATGAGGTTAAAGGTTTGCTTCCAGGAAACTTTTCAGTATTGGGAGATGAAATCTAATGATAGCTACTACTTCCTTGTTATCTATGCCAAAGTAGTCATGAGCGATGATGTTTCTCAAACCCCGAATTTTGTACCAGTCTATCTCGCTGTGTTTTACAGTGAATGCTTCCGACAGCCTGGAAACCATCTCTCCTATGTTGATGAGATGCATCAGGCATGCATCCAAAGTCTTGGAGTCCTGAGGTAAATCCTCAATTCCTGTAGATGAGACATACTGATCGATTCTATTCACAGACTCAGAAATCCCTAATAAACAGAATCTGTCTTTATCCAGCATATTTGACCTCCAGGAGGAGGTTTTCTTTGATATAGGGTTTCAAATATTCAATATTGGCAAGATCCACTTTCTTCTCGAATATCTGCTGCAAAAATCTGCGAAGATTGTATTTAGTCTCAAACAGATCCGGGCATTCAGGACTGAACTCTACCAAAAAATCAATATCGCTATCCTGCTGTTGTGCTCCCCTTGCATAGGAGCCAAATACTCCAATCTTTTGCACATAGTATTGCTCACGCAGCAGTAGAGCATTACGATCCAGAGTGCTGAGGATTTCTTCCAGGCAAAGCATATTGTCTCCTATGAGAGATGATTATCTCCAGCAAGATCACATTTAGCATTCGTGTCAAGTTTTTTTAGCCTCTGATACAGTTTCTCTACCTGGAATCCGCGTTCGTATTTGCTTAGTTCGGAAGCGACTATGCTCTCTTTTACTGGCTCCTCCAAAATGCTGAGCAGGCAGGATTTTATAGCACTTACGGATTCCATAGGGCAGATGGTATCTACTCCACATTCCCGCAAGAGGTCTGCCGCTTCACCCCATTGCGGGACCATAGCCAGAATGGGACGGCCAATGCGCAGGTATTCAAACACTTTGGAGGTGAGGGTACCCCGGGGACTGCTGCTGTTGATCACCAGGAGCAGTACATCTGCCTTCTGCATCTCGAATAAAGCTTCCTGGTGAGATAGCTGAGGCATCACTTCGATCATGGGTTTGATGCCGCTACAGTCAATTTCCTGGATCACTTCGCGGTTGAAACTGCCATAGAGGCGTATCCTTGTGCGTTCTGGCATCAAGGCTTCCCGGGAGAGTTCTTCCACAGCTTCATAAAAGTGTTTCAAGCTGCGGCGGGCGTAAATATTGCCAAAATAGCTGAAGGTGAAATACTGCGCTGAAGGGCGGGCAAGCTCCAGGCTCTGGTAATCCTCTTCGTCGTGACCATTGTAGATGACCATGGTTTTGTCACGTAATGCCTTGCCAAAGTGTTCCGCCAGATCATCCGCAATGCCCTTGGTAGCGCAAATCAGCAGACTGGCAGATTGCAGGATCCGGCGTTCCCAAGCCCGCGACGTGGCGAGCTTGAGCCTATTGCCCATCAGGTCATAATCCGAAAGCAGAGTCCAATAGTCCCTGTAATCCACCACTAATGGCAAATCATGCCGTTTGGCCAGCAGATAAGCTCCGATGGCAGATGAAAAGGGGCCACAGGATACATAGATGAGATCGAAATCCTGGCTGGCGAGCAGTTCCCGGCCAGCTTTCAGCAGATACGGTAGCCAGCCCACCTTGTCGTCCAGGGGATAGAGCCTGCGCAAGAGGAGTTTGAAGCGTTCCGGGGTGTTTTTGTAAATGGCCTGGGATTTGTCTTTTCTACCCTTGAACAGCCTTTTCAAAAGAGCCATGGGGTCGAGGGAAGGGGTTCTGGTAATGCTGGTTTCGCGGCACTGCTCGCAAAGCTTTTCGTCCCGATAGGCATATTCGATCTCGTCCACGCTGATCATGTGTATTTCTGCCCCCAGATCGGCCAGGTATCTTACCATTTTCTGGTTGCGAAGGGCAGCGGGACCACCCAGGGGAGGGTAGAAATAGCTGATATAGAGGATGCGCATCTTAGTCCAGGAGTTTGTGGATCAATTCAAAAAACTTGGGCTCCATGCTCTCCCAATTGAACCTGGTGGCGGATATGTCCTCACAACGCTGGCTCATTTGCTGATATTCGTCTTTGGGCAAGCGCAGCATTTTGCTGATGCAGGCAGCAATATCCCGAGCCCGATATGAAAGAGCCAGAGCGCCCAGATTGTTACGCTCGATCAGGCTCTTCATCAGAGGTGTCTTGATCGTGATCACCGGAAGTCCGGCAGCCAGGTATTCCAGCACTTTCAAAGGTGTAGCCAGGCTCATGCGCTTGACCCGGGGATTGAAGAGCCAGAGACCAAAACGGGAACGCTTGAGCAGCAGCCCGATCTTTTCTGCCGGGATCCATTCCTGATAAAAGATGATGGCATTGAGGTTGTAGGTATTGATGCTTTTGTTGAATTCTGCTTCCACAGCCGGGTCGTGAAATTTCCCCAGAATCAGGATCTTGAGCTGGGGGAATTCGCTTTTCAGGATCGTAGCACATTTCAGGATCTTGAAGATGCCCCGGTCTCGCGTCAAACCTCCAGCATAGATCAGATCAAACTTCATCTCACAAAGCTGAGCCAGAGCACCAGGAACATCGCAGCGGTAATCCCATACATTTTTAACTGGATAATTGGGCAAGACCAGGCATTTGTCCGATTTTGCTGCCGTAGCCAGTACCTGAACCAGGACTTCCTGATTCACAGCCGTAATGGCATCTGCTTTGGCTGCCAGGAATCGGAGCCCAATCAGGTATGTCTGCTTTGCCAGAGTCTTGAGGCTAAACAGGAAGCGCTCGGCAAAAGCATCGGCAAAGAATTCATGAATATCAAAGATTACCTTGGCACCAATATGCTTTTTGAGCCTGATCCCCACGAGCAGGGTGAGGGGTTCCACACAGATCACCAGATCTGGATTCAGGGCTTTGGCGGCCCTATAAAGCTGAGGTAATGCCTTGATCGGAGAGTCCGCTTCCACTACGCTTTGGTAGGGGTTTTGGGCATCATTCACCATCCCGTTGGTAGAGATGATGTGCACTTCAGCTATGCGGGCACAGGAAAAGCCCAGCTTGTAATACAGCCGTACATCATTGGTAGGATGAGAGTTTGAAATGATGCAGATCTTCATGGCCTATGAACCAAGGATCCCCAAAAGTACACCAGCTGCCACGGCAGAGCCTACCACGCCAGCCACATTGGGAGCCATGGCATGCATCACCAGATAGTTCGTGCGGTCATACTTTTGCCCTTCCACCTGCACCACACGTGCTGAAGCCGGAACGGCCGATACTCCAGCGGCCCCTATCAGCGGATTGATCTTGTTTCTGGTAAAAAGATTCATGATCTTGGCAAAGATCACACCCGCGGCAGTCGCTACACTGAATGATGCAGCACCCAGGATGAAGATCTTGATCGTGGCAGGAGTTAAAAACACATCAGCGGTGGTTTTTGCTCCCACGGTTAGCCCAATCAGGACAGTCACGATATCGATCAGGGAAGTTCTGGCTGTGCCCGCCAATCGCTCTGTAACCCCACATTCTTTCAAGAGATTACCCAAAAAGAGCATGGCCAGCAGCACTGCCGAACCGGGAGCGATAAAAGAGGTAACGATAAAAGCTACGATGGGGAAGATGATCTTCTCCCGTTTGGATACTACTCTGAGTGCTTTCATGCGGATTACACGCTCTTTTTTGGTAGTGAGCAGCCTCATGATGGGAGGTTGAATCACAGGTACCAGCGCCATATATGAATATGCTGCCAAAGCTATCGAGCCCAGCATATGCGGAGCCATTTTGGAGGCCAGAAAGATCGAAGTAGGGCCATCTGCGCCACCGATGATGCCGATGGAGGCAGATTCCAGAACGTTGAATCCCAAAAGCAAAGAGCCCATGAAGGTAGCAAAGATGCCAAATTGAGCTGCAGCACCCAACAGGATCAACCGGGGATTGGCAATCAGCGTAGAAAAGTCCGTCATTGCCCCTATACCCAGAAAGATCAGGGAAGGGTACACACCTTTTTTGACCCCAAAATACAGATATGACAGCACCGAGCCTTCATTTTCCACTCCGAGGCCCTGGGCTGCCATACCAGGAATATTGCCTACTACCATCCCAAAGCCGATTGGCACCAGCAGTAAGGGTTCAAATTCCTTGGTTATGCCCAGATAGATGAAGACAATCCCAGCCAGGATCATGACCAGATTGCCAAGCTCCACATTCAGGAAACCTGTGGTTTGGATAAACTGCATGAGTTCTTGCATGGGTGCTAAGCCTCCAGCTCGATCAGGGGGTCACTTTCCTGTACCGAATCACCCCGGGATACATGGACTTTTAAGACCCTGCCACCCTTTTGAAAGTGAATGTCGGATTCCATCTTCATAGCTTCCAAGACCAGGGCTACATCACCATCCTGAACGATATCTCCGGCTTTTACCTTCACATCGAGGATGGTTCCGGGAATGGGGGCACGCAGGACGTTATCCGGTGCAGCAGCAGATACATCCACCTGAGCCGGAGCTTGGTTGCGTACAGGTTTTGCCGCAGGCTTGGCTTTGATTTCCACGCCTTCCAGCAGCATCAGGATGTCACCTTCCTGCACCAACGAGCGTTCTTTGATATTGATTTTTGTGATTTTGGCGTCCACGGGGGAAGCGATCTCGGATTCCATCTTCATAGCTTCGATCGTGATGATGGTTTGTCCCTTCTTTACTTCATCGCCTTCTTTTACGGGGATGGAGACAATCACGCCGGGAATGGGGGCACGGATTTCACCAGTGCCGGGGTCATAGCCACTGCTGAAGGCAGGAGCCATTGGCACGGCTTTTTCCTGTTCTGCCAGCTTGGGCACTTCAAAAGTTTTATCTTCTTCTATCTGAACCAGATAGTCCTGGCCATTGATATTGATCTTGGCGTGGTTGGGAGTGTATTCCAGAATCCTGGCTTCAAATCTTTCACCATTGATCAAGAGTCGGTAGGTCTTCATTTCATCTCCTTCTGGCGGTGATTTCCCGGTTTGGCATACTCAGCACTCCGCTGGCACGCCATTGATTGGTAGGGGTTCTGCGGATAGTAAGCACCATTTTCCGGTGTTCTTCAATTTCCTGTTTATGCATGTGCAGCGCTGTTACTGCTGCCACGATAATGCTGCGGCTCATGCCTTTGGAAGCAGCAGTGACCTTGCCGGATGAGTTCATTTTGATCGTGTCCGGTTTCTTAGGTTCCCGATTAAGGTGGATCAATTGTCCGATAATGATGCTGGTAATCAGCAATGCACAAAATACTACCAGCATGCCAACGAGGGTTATGCTGCTGCCATAGAGGACAATGTGCTCGTTGAATTCTGCTGCTTGAACCTGGATATCATCAGGCACGAAGCCCAAGGCTTGTAAGGACATATTGTCCCAGCTTTTGTCCAGAGGGTCTTCATTACCTAGCATTGCCTTGAGCTTTTTCAGGGGGATACTCAAAGTGGCTGCAATTTCCGTAAGCGTACTGAGCTCAGTATAGCCATAGATGCTGTATTGCTGTGCCAGCAGAGCCCGATAAGGGGTGATGTCCAGACGGCGCAGGGTCATATCATCGAGCTTGGTATTAGCCGGCTCAATGCCCAAAAAGTTCTTCCATTTGGGGATATTGCCGATACTAAGGCGTTCCGCTACTTCCCGGAGGGTATTACTATCCCGAAAGCCGTATTCGCTGAGGATTTCCCGTTCTCTGGTCTGAGCCAGGGAATCTGATACAGCTTGGGTAAGTGGTAAAGATTCCTCCTGCGCGCAGATCAGCACTGGCAGGATGAGTATAAAGAGTAGTGAGGCCAGATATCTGTACATCATCTACCTACAGAGGCATATTGCCATGTTTACGGGGTGGGATGCTGTCCTTTTTGTTGGCCAGCATTTCCAAAGCCCGAATCAGGCGGAATCTGGTTTGTGAGGGTTCAATGATATCGTCGATATATCCACGTTCAGCGGCACGATAGGGGTTGGAGAATTTCTCCCGGTATTCCGCTTCCCGGTCTTTCAGAGCTTGCTTGGGATCCTCGCTGGCTTTGGCTTCTTTGCGGAAGATCACTTCTACAGCGCCTTTGGGACCCATCACAGCGATTTCTGCCGAAGGCCAGGCATAGACCAGATCGGCACGCATATGACGGCTGTTCATCACGCAGTAGGCTCCACCATAGGCTTTGCGGATGATCAGTGTGATTTTTGGAACTGTAGCTTCAGCAAAGGCAAAGAGCAGCTTGGCGCCATTGCGAATGATGCCATTATGCTCCTGTGAAGTGCCGGGTAAAAAGCCCGGGACGTCTTCCAGCACCACCAGCGGGATATTGAAGCTATCGCAAAAACGGACAAAACGGGCTGCTTTGATCGAAGCATCGATATCCAGGACTCCCGCCAGCACTTTAGGTTGATTCGCCACGATGCCTACCGGATGACCATTGAGACGGGCAAAGCCGACCACGATGTTCTGAGCAAAATTGCGCATTACCTGCAAAAACTCACCTTCATCCACGATAGGATGGATCACGTCCAGGATATCGTAGGGTTTATTGGGGTTTTCCGGAATGATCTCGTCCAGTTCGCTGCACAAGCGGTTTGTGGGATCAGTGCCAGGCACAAATGGTGGATCCTCCATATTGTTCGAAGGCAGATAGGAGAGCAATTTCTTGATCAGCAGCATGGTTTCTTCTTCACCATTGGTAATGAAATGTGCTACCCCGCTTTTACTTGCATGCACTCCGGCTCCACCGAGATCTTCGGTGCTGACGGTCTCGTTGAGCACAGTTTTCACGACCTTGGGGCCGGTGACAAACATGTAGCTGTTGTTCTTTTCCATCACCACAAAGTCAGTAATGGCAGGGGAATACACGGCTCCACCGGCACAGGGACCCAGGATGGCAGAAATCTGCGGGATCACTCCACTGGCCATTACATTACGCCAGAAGATTTCTGCATAGCCTGCCAGGGCGTCCACGCCTTCCTGGATGCGGGCTCCGCCGGAATCGTTCAAGCCGATCAGCGGACAGCCGTTTTTCAGCGCCATATCCATGATCTTGCAGATTTTTTCCGCATAGGTCTTGGACAGGGAGCCGCCAAACACGGTGAAATCCTGCGCAAAGATATACACAGCCCTGCCACTGATGGTAGCGCTGCCGGTGACGACGCCATCGCCATCGTAGATGTATTGCTCCATGCCAAAATTGTGGCATTGATGATTTACAAAGAGATCAAACTCCTCAAAGCTATCCGGATCGACCAACAGGCTAATGCGCTCGCGGGCAGTTAGTTTTCCCCGGGCATGCTGTTCTTCGATGCGTTTTTCGCCTCCCCCCAGCATGGCTTTGCTGCGGCGGGCGCGTAGTTTTTCCAGTGGCTTCTTGTCTTCCATTGCTTTCGTCCTATATTCGCATTTTTCCACAAATTACTCTTATTGCCATTATTTAAAAGCAAGATTTTGAGTAAAGAGAAATCTTGCCGCTGGCTCCCTCTGGCTTGAATTACGCTATCATTACGCTATCAATACGGATGGGATGCGTATTGATAGCGTAATTGGATCAGGAAGCGTGTGGGGCTTGGTGGCACACAGATTACGTAAATGGCACAGATTGTTAGGATGTGATTATTTGCGAACGTATAAAGCGAATAAACGTACGAGGCAGACTAATGTAACATAGGCTTTCATCCTGTTGTACAGCAGGGTTTTCGAACCCTGCGTTTTTGGCTCGCAAACGTTCCCGTTTGCGTAGCACGGAACGTGCTCATTCTTCTTTCTCGGCCTGCGGCCTCGTGGACACGGGGACGTGCCTTATCCAGTGCTAATCCCCAAATCGCATGTGGCGAGATTCTGCTTGACAATATCCCCCTGCTCCGGCTCTGGAATAAGTACATAAAACTGGAACACAAAGGAACTTGCATGAAAGAAGGTTTTATCCCCAAAAACGACTTCCATTCCATCTTCTTCTCGGATAAAGCAGAAGGGATGAATGGTGATATAAAATCCCACTTTTTGAATCACCTGGAATACTCTCTGATCAAGGACAACACCACGGTTCAGCCCTGGGATATCTATTATGCGCTGGGACTAACCCTACGCGACAGGCTGATCGAGCGCTGGCTACGCACTCAATATGAGTATCGTAAGCGCGATGTGAAAAAAGTGTATTACCTTTCCATGGAATTTCTGATTGGGCGCCTGCTCGGAAACAGCCTGGTGAATCTCGACAAATTCAATGAATCCTATGATATGCTGAAAGAAATGGGCTATGCCCTGGAAGATATTGCCGAACTCGAGCCCGACATGGGACTCGGGAATGGGGGTTTGGGACGTCTGGCTGCCTGCTTTATGGACTCATTGGCCACGCATGCCTATCCGGCTTATGGCTATGGAATCCGCTATGAATTTGGCATCTTCAAGCAGAGTATAAAGAATGGCTATCAGGCAGAAGAGCCTGACCACTGGCGCAAGAATGGCTGTCCCTGGGAAATCAAACGCCCGGAGATCACCTATCGTGTACGCTTCAAAGGCAGAGTGATCACAGAAAAGCAAAATGGCAGCCCTGAAACCTACCGCTGGGTGGAAACCAACGACGTCATGGCTGTAGCCTGGGACATCCCCGTTCCGGGCAATCAAGTGGACAATGTCAACAACCTCCGGCTCTGGGAAGCCACTGCCACGGATGAATTTGACTTTGATTACTTCAACAGCGGTGACTATGTGAAGGCAGTCGAGAAGAAAAACATCTCGGAAAACATCAGTAAAGTGTTGTATCCCAACGACAACGTGCATTTGGGTAAGGTCTTGAGATTGCGTCAGGAGTATTTCTTTGTCTCCGCCACGCTGCAGGATATCTTTGCCAATTGGAAACGGGATCATGACAGCTTTGCCCAGATTCCTGACAAAATCGCCATCCAACTCAATGATACGCATCCGGCTCTGGCTATTCCGGAAATGATGCGCATCCTGATCGATGAAGAACGGCTGAGCTTTGAAATAGCCTGGGAGATCACTCGCAAGACCTTTTCCTATACAAATCATACTGTCCTACCCGAAGCATTGGAACGCTGGAGCGTGGCGCTCTTTGAGGAGCATCTGCCCCGGCATCTGATGCTGATCTATCAGATCAATGATGTAGTGATGAAAGAAGTAAGCCAGCGCTATCCCGGTGATATCATCAAAATGCGCAATGTCTCGATTATCGAAGAAGGTCTGGAAAAATCCCTGCGCATGGCCCAACTCTGCATCCATGGCTCGCATACCGTGAATGGCGTGGCAGAGCTGCATACCAGGATCCTGCGGGAACGGGTCTTTGCCGATATCGAAGAGATGTATCCCGGCAAGATTCAGAACAAAACCAATGGCATCACTCCCCGGCTCTGGCTGCTGACCTGCAATCCGCTGTTGGCAAGCTTGATCTCGGAACATATTGGCAGCTCCTGGATTCGTGATCTTCAGCAGCTTCGGGGCATCGAAGAATATCTGGATGATCAGGATTTTCGGGATTCCTTTTTTGAGATCAAAGAGATCAATAAGAAACGCCTCAGTAAATACATCTATCGCCAGACGGGAATCCGAACCCGCCCAGACAGCATCTTCGACGTGCAGATCAAGCGCTTGCATGAATACAAACGCCAGCTCCTGAATGTGATGGGTACCATTGCCCGGTATTATCGCATCAAGGACAATCCCGATATGGACTTTGTCCCCCGCACTGTGATCTTTGCCGGTAAAGCCGCGCCGGGCTATTTCCTCGCCAAGCGGCTGATCAAGCTGATCAACAACCTGGGCACGATCATCAACAAGGATCCGGATGTCCGGGATCGGCTGAAAGTGGTGTTTCTACCCAATTACTCAGTTTCTCTGGCAGAGAAGATTATCCCTGCTGCTGATCTTTCTGAACAAATCTCCACTGCCGGTTATGAAGCCAGCGGTACGGGCAATATGAAGTTTGCCCTCAATGGTGCTTTGACCCTGGGGACATTGGATGGTGCCAATGTGGAGATGGCAGAGGAAATCGGCTGTGAAAACATGTTCATCTTTGGCCTGAAGGCAGAAGAGGTAAGCCAGATCAAGGCTTCTGGATACCGTCCCAGGGATTATTATGAGCAGGATGCGGAACTCAAGCGGGTGGTGGATTCGCTGCTGGATGACACCTGGTGTCCCAATGAACCCGGCATCTTTGCCCCGATCTGGAAAGCCCTCATGGAAGATGGAGATATCTATCTGCACATGGCTGATTTCCGTGCCTTTATAGATGCCTCTCAGGATGTGGACAGGCTCTATGCCCAAAGGGACGAATGGATCAAGAAAGCCATTATCAATATCGCCCGCATTGGCAAATTCTCCAGCGACCGCACTACCAGAGAATATGCCAATGACATCTGGCATGTGAATCCGGTGATATTGGATTTCGGAGGCTAAGCTACAGCAGATTGGGAGTATATGAAAAGGGATTGGCGCAGGATCGGGTTTATCTGTTTGATGCTGGTGTTATCGGGAACGATAGCAGCCCGGGTAGTGATCAATGAGCTGTGCTATGATCCTGCTGGGGCAGATAGTGGCAAAGAATGGATCGAACTCTATAACAGGGGCGCAGAACCCATCGATCTCTCGGGTGCCATCCTGCTGGCGGGAGGCACTTCATATTCCATTATATTCACCTTTCCCTATTTCGTCCTGCGTCCCGGAAGATACGTTCTGATCGGCGGCCAGGACGTCCCCAATACCCATTTTACTGCAAATTTCACTCTTCAAAATGGCTTGGGAGATACGGATGGAGTCCGTTATCAAAGCTCCGATGGGTTTTACAGCGATACCGTGCTCTACAGCAGCCCCAACGTGAATGAACTCATCGATGACAGCGGCCTGCCTGGCACCAGCTTCGCTCCCAGTGCCACCAATGGCAAATCCCTCGCCAGGATTATGGACGGATATGACACGAATCTATGTGCAGTCGATTTTATCGTGGAGACAAATCCTACTCCCGGGCTACCGAATCGCGTGTATGCAGATTATGCCATATCTGGAGCCACCTGCAATCCGATTGAAGATGCATATCTTGTAGCTTTTCAGATCAAGAATCTCTCGCTGGTTACCCCTTCAGCCTATGCGGAGATAAGCATTACTCAAGCTGGGGAAATCCTTTACAATGCCCAGCTTCCTCCCATCGCTGCCGGAGACTCAATCCACTTGGAGGCGATTGTACAGCTTGATTGGGAACCCGTGGAGATAGCTGTGGCTCTGCCTGATGATCCGGTAAGTAGTAACAATATCGTGATTCTATATGCAGATTCAGGCGAGATTGGGTTACCGGTGATCAGCGAGATCTTTCCTACTCCTGCTACCAGCAAACAGGAATGGATCGAGATTTATCAAGGCTCTCCCAGTAGAAATCCTGTGAATTACGTGATCCGCGACCGGGCGAATAATCGCATCAGCTTCAGCCTGCCCCCAGCCTTGGGTTATTATGTACTGTGTACCAATGCTTCAGCTTTGCTAGTGGATTATCCGGAGTGCCCACCTACAAGTATCATTCAGGTGGCATCCTGGGCTGCACTCAACAACGATGGAGATGACCTTTATCTCTATGATGAAGGCGAAACAGAAGTCCTGGATGCCATGAGTTATTCAGGCTCACAAATAGCCAGCGGGAAATCTCTGGAGCGGGTAGTAAATACCTCCGGTGGCCTGCTTTGGCGGCTATGTCTTGATCCCTTAGGTGCAACTCCCGGATTGCCAAACAGCTCGCCGGGAACTGATCTGGGTGAGCAAAGTGACAAGGTAAAGATCATCGGTTCACCTCTCGACCCCCGGAGCAGTGAAACAATAATCATCAGTTACAGCCTTCCCAATGCTGCGAATAGAGCAAATTGCTATATCTACGATCTGGCTGGGAGAAAGCTGAGAACTCTCGCTGAAAGCAGCCAGATTCCAGATCGGGGCAATCTGTACTGGGACGGGAAAACTCAAAGCGGCAAGATCGCCGAGCGGGGCTTGTACATCATTCTATGGGAATCTCAGGCCACCTCGGGTGGCAAGGTCTATCGCAAACAGCTTACTGCAGTGATCAAGTAAAACAGCCCGGATGATATCCGGGCTGCGCTATTTGATAGGGAGGGATTTGGTTCTTATCTTACCAGCATCAGTTTGGAACTGGAGACCAGCTTGCCAGCCTGCATGCGGACCAGATAGATGCCGCTGGGGCAATGCGAACCTTTGCTGTCCTTGCCGTTCCAGATCAGGCTGAAATCGCCCTGATCCTTGATGCCTTGATTGAACCCAATTAATGCAGTAGAATCCCCACTACTAAGAAAAGTGTTGCATATAATCGCCTGTAGCATTGATTTGAAATCAATCATAAACCCAAATCAAGACGGGAGAAAAATATGCAACAGAGTCATTCGAAAAAGAGCCTAGAAAAGGGTCAAGTCAAAATTGAGTTTAGCCCCAAATTGATCACATCGTGGGGAGGAACAGCAGCATTAT
>Ga0208041_1000557_pt1 | contig 34418 bp, 26 predicted proteins | sample AD_SCU002_MetaG_FD_184453 | JGI IMG/M metagenome (GOLD analysis project Ga0208041, IMG submission 184453) | Active sludge microbial communities of municipal wastewater-treating anaerobic digesters from China - AD_SCU002_MetaG (SPAdes) (version 2) | ecosystem: Engineered > Bioreactor > Anaerobic...
ACATAGAATATTAGCAGCATTGAGATCTTTTGAAGGAGGTATTAGTTTCTCTGGCATAGTAGAGGCAGATGAGTTGCTAATGCAATATTCAGAAAAAGGAAGGAAATACAAGAGCAGAGAAGAATATCAAAAAGCTAAAAAGAAGCGACATCCAAAAGTGGCAGTATTAGTAGTAACAGACAGAGAGGGAAATTTACTTTTCAAACATGTAGGAGATAAAAAAGTTAAGAATGAGCAATTGAAAAAAGAGCTAAATAAAAGGATAACAGAGAGTAATGTACTATGTGTAAAGCCTAAAAAGGAATTTAAGAAGGCAGTTAAAGACATTAATAGTAAAAAAGTAATAGTAAACAAAAAGCAATTAAAGAGAGGTCTATACAGTGTAGAGATAGTGGAGAGCAAGATAGACAATTTTAAAAAATGGTTGATAAGATTTCATGGAGTAGCTACGAAGTACTTACAGAGCTATTTGATGTGGTTCGTAGTGATGAATAAGTACTTAAAAGATATGATAGACCCTGACATTGGTAGGTTGCTAAACTTGTCATCGCACGATAGATGGGCGTGGGACAAGTATTGGAAATTAATGAAGTTGAAATATTAATAATAGCAATTAAGTCTAACAGAATATTATTTTACAAACACCTTCTCTCGTTCCCTCAAACACATGTTTATAAAGGCTAATTAATTATTCGAAAAAGTATTCGTTACAATATATTATTTGTTTAAATTTCTTAATAATACAATTTTTCCAAAATTCTATTGTTTATATAAAACATTATAGAACAAAAATATTGGTTAAAGTAATTTTTAAAACATTATTTTAAAAAATCCACTAATTTGTATTTACAATTTTTTTTAATGTTGATATAATTCGAATTTTTTTTATAATTTAGCTTAACCATTAAAACCTAAACATATGAAAAAGTTAATTGGAATTTTTACAATAATCATGATTGCCTTATTATTAGTACAATGTAAACCAGATGAAGAAGAACATGAACAATTTGATATGAATTTATTCAAAGATGTTGCTATTGCTGAGCAGCAGGCAAATAATCTGTATTCCACTGGTACAAATAATGTGCAAATCGCTGAGGGACAATGTGTTGGTAAATCTACAACTCTCCAATCATGTGCTACTATTACTATTAATCCATTTGATTATACTACTTTCCCGAAGTCTATTATTGTAGATTATGGGACAACAAATTGTCTTTGTGATGATGGTTTCTACAGAAAAGGGAAACTGAACATAACTATTACTGGCTGGTTAAAAGATAGTGGGGCTATATATACAACTATACCAGAAAATTATTATGTAAATAATCAACTTGTCCAGGGAGAACATGTAATTACTAATCTAGGTAAAGATACAAATCAACATTGGGTATATAAAGTGGATGCAGATATTCAAATAACAGTACCCGATGGCATAATTCATCATATAATTCATAGAAATAATACTTGGATAGCAGGTGATTCTACTTTATTGAATAAATTTGATGACGAGTGGCTGGTGTCTGGAAATGGGAATGGAACCACTACTAATGGCACTGCTTATACATTTAATATTCTTAATCCTTTACTTATTAAGGGGAATTGTCAATGGATAGCTGCTGGTATTTTGCAAGTAAATTGCGGCGGTTATACTGTGAATATCGATTATGGCAGTGGAGATTGTGATGGTATTGCAATTTTATCTTATAACGGACAAAATTATACTATACAATAAGATTTCTATCTTATTGTATAGTTTCCAAATTATAGATAATTTTTATAAAATCAAATTACACTCTTAAAAAAGTATTGCTTCTTATTTTATATTTAAATAAGTCATTTATTGATATTACAATTCACTGAATTAAACTGCAGACAAAGATTTTATCTATTCCTTATATAAATCATTTCCTATAGTAGGATTTACTTTAAATATGTTTTCAGATAATTAAAAAATATTTATTTTTATTGCATCAATAAATATATTGATTTTAATCAATATATTTATTGATAATAATCTACAATATATATTAAATTTTAAATATCAATAGAGTGTTGGAGTTTGGATATCATATATTAATTTTGCTAATTAAATAATAAATAATATGAAAGAAATCGTAAGACATCCTATTCTCGACATTCCAGTAGTAGAAGAAGTAGAATTTAACTATAACGGACAAAAAGTAAAAGGAAGAAAAGGCTACAGTATAGCTGCAGCGCTTCATTTAGCTGGTTTTCCTATTCATAGTCATAGTTTAGATGGCAGACCAAGGAGTTTAGAATGTGGAATAGGTAAATGTGGAGCTTGTGAAATGCTGGTAGATGGTGTAGTGAGAAGGATCTGTATTACTAAAGTAGATGGTGTAAAAGAAGTACTAGAAATACCTAAAGACTATATACCACAAACCAAAAAATTCCCATTAGATCAAGCAAATGACTTGTATCATACAGAAGTAGCAATAATAGGTGCAGGTCCTGCAGGATTAGCTGCCAGAGAAATATTAAATGATTTTGGCGTTCCCAATATTGTAATCGATAGCAATGAAAACATCGGTGGACAATTTCTCATGCAGACACATCAATTTTTCTTTTTCGAAAAAGACCGTAAATATGGTGGTAAACGAGGTTTCGAGATAGCTACTATGCTAGCGGGGAATGATCATAGTAATATTTTGCTAAACAGTGTAGTGTGGGATATATTTGATAATAAAATATTAGGTGTTAAAAATATTAAAACCGAAGAAATATATTATATCAAAGCCGAACATCTAATCGTCGGTACTGGTGCAGTGCCGTTCATACCCGTCTTTGAGAATGATGATTTACCTGGAGTATATACTGCTGCTGTAGTCCAAAAACTTATGAATCTCGAGCATGCTCTACTTGGTAAAAATATTCTCACCGTAGGTGCAGGTAATATTGGTTATTTGACTTCTTATCAATTAACTCAAGCTGGTGCTAATGTTGTAGCAATTGTAGAAGCTCAAAAATCAGAAGGTGGCTTTCCTGTTCAAGCCAATAGAGTTAGACGTTTGGGTATTCCTATTCTTACTGGTTACACTCTCGTGAAAGCTATCCCCAATGATGATTATACAGCTGTGAAAGGTGCTGTTATTGCTCAAGCAGATAATAAATTTAAACCAATTAGTGGTACTGAAAAATTGATAGAAAATATTGATCTGATAAATATTTGCACTGGATTAATACCAGATGATCAATTATTAATTTTAGGAAAAGAAGTTTTCGGGAATAAATGTCATGGTGTAGGTGATGCTATTAGAATAGGAGAGGGGACTAGTGCTGTTCTCAGAGGTAAACAAGCTGCCTTTGAAGTGTTAGCTGATCTTGATATTCGATATGATTATGATGATTATTTAGCTATTTCTAAAGAATATATTGATAGTCAGCAGCATCCTATACGTGTTTTAGATAATCCAGCTAAACCAACTGAAGCAAGGAAAAATAAACCTTTTGTAATTATAGATTGTTTATATGGTTTTGCCTGCAATCCTTGTGTGTTTGCTTGTCCACAAAATGCTATTAGCAAGTCTAGTACTTCTACAGTCCCTGTTATTGATTATGATAAGTGTACTGGTTGTCTAGATTGTGTGTATCAATGTCCTGGTTTAGCTATCGTTGGTTTTAATATTAATAAAAATAAAATTTTCATTCCTACAGAACATTTCTTGGAAGAGAATTCACAAGTGTATTTGGTAGATAATTATGCAAATAAAATTGCTGAGGGTGAAATAGAAAAAATATTGATGAAACCAAATAAAACAAATGTTGCTCGTGTGCGAATAGATAATGTTTTTAACAATGAAGATATTACAAATATTAGAGGGTTGATTCCTAAAAATCAATATCCTGAAAAATTAATTTTAAAACAATATGAAGAAGTAGTAGAAATCGAGGATCCTTATGTTTGCCATTGTGAAGATATTACTTATAATGAAATTTTAGATTTCGTAGGAGATAGAAAATTTGTTTCTGTAATGGATGTTAAACACAATACTAGACTCGGTATGGGGCCATGTAGAGGCAAACGTTGCATTCGTAGATTGAGGTTAAAATTAGCTAGTGATGGCATTACACTTGTAGGAGATGCTACTCCTCGTGGTCCTTTATCAAATCAAATTTTACTAGGTGAATTGTATCCTCGTAACATAAAAGAAAATATTATTCCTGTTGGCACAAAAAAAGATATAGAACGTAGACAAGTAAATGTTTTGATAGCTGGTGGAGGTATAGCAGGTAGCTCTTTATTTAGATATTTTGCAGAGGCTGGTATGAAACCAGTGTTGATTAATTATGAGAAAGGATCTTCATGGCGAAACATAGCAGGAGGACGACCTGCATTTTCTATTCCAGAACTATCAGATATAGCTAGACACAATCTTGAAATCTTTGAAGAATTAAACAAATATAAAAATATTAATTTCAAACCTACTGTTTATGTAAATTTTGCTCATGATGAGCTAACATATAAATCTCTGGAATCTTCTAAAGGATGGTCTGATGTTTATGAAGTTTCACCAAAAGAATTTTCTAAAGAGATAAGCCCATATTTCAATCCTTCATTAGATACTTATCTAGCAGCATTCATTACTAGAGAGTGCTGGCAAGCTAATCCTGGTAAAACTGTAGACCTTATTCGTAGAATTGGATTAGAAAATGGTGGTACTATTTATGAAGACGCTACTTTAATTTCTGTAGAAAAGAAAAATAATAAATATACAGCTATTGTTAAGATGAGTGACGGCTCTTATATAGAATTCGAAGCTAATAATTTCGTAAATGCTCTAGGTGGTGAAGCTGAAAAATTTGCTAATATGCTAAACATGTTTCCTGGACTATATGCTGTGAGACATCAAGCCTTCATCACTCGTCGATTACCATATCTTGGCAAAAATGGTGATAGTCTAGATATGCTGATAGATAGGAGGAAGATAAAAGGATTTAGTGCAGTGTATGGACAACAATTGTATGAAACTGGCCAAATCATTGGATGCGCTTCTCCTGCTATAGATGCTGCTGATTCTTATAAAGATATTAAATTAAATACGAAGGAATTTTTAAATATTATTTCAGAAGTTTTTTGTGACTGGATACCTATGCTGAGTTCAGTGCAATTCCAAAGCGTTTGGAGTGGTTATTATACAGAGCCTAGAATGATTATTGATCCAGAAAATGGACTTTTCGTAGGTATGCGTGGACAAGGCTTTATGCTTAGCCAATATCTTGCTAAATTGTATGTAGATAAATTAACTGGAAAAGAAGTTCCTTATTATTTTGATGAGCTAAAGCTCACTGGTAAAGGACTTAGTGAAACTGCTTTTAAATAGATTCTACTATTTTTTTATTATTTTTGTTCTTTATTTTTTTTAATTTTTAATTGATTAAAAACTTATGTCTCAGAAATTATTAAGTTGGCATAAAAAGATATTTGATAATATTAGCAAGCAATATGCTGATAATAAACTACCTCATGCGATTTTACTTTCTCAAAAGATGAATGAATGTGCTTTTGTATTGGCTAAATCTATTGCTCAATTGCTTGAATGCTCTAATCCCAAAATAAATAGTGAAAATACATTAGAAGCTTGTGATGAATGCTCTAGTTGTAAAAAAGTTAAAGAATATACCCATTTAGATGTACATTATTATTTCCCTATAATAAAAAGAAAAAATAAAAATTGCTCTGATGATTATTTCCAAGAATGGACAGATTTTTTGAAACTTAATAAAGAAATTATAGAAATAAATAGCTGGATCAGATTCATTGATGCAGCTAATAGTCAAGCAATTATCTCTGCTGAAGATTGCGACAGGATTGTAAATATCGCTCAAGAGAGTAGCTACGAAGGGAAATACAAAATTTTTATCATTTGGGAAATGGAAAAACTTTTTCACGCCGCAGCTCCTAAATTATTAAAAATTATTGAAGAACCTCCCGCAAATACTCTTTTTATTGGCATAACAGATAATTTAGATTTAGTATTGGATACTATAAAATCTAGAATGCAAGTCATTCATTTGCCTGCACCATCTCCAGAGGAATCTGTGACTACACTTACAGAACTATTTAATATTGATAATGCTGATGCTCAAAAATTGGTTTTTAATTATGGGAATAATTTACCTCGTATAGTGGATAATATCCACAAAGACAATATGCCAATTTTAATAAATGAATTTTTTATAAAATGGATGAGATTAGCATTCCAAATGAAAGCTTATGATTTGCTAGATTTAGCTACTGAATTTAATTCTTTTGGTAGAGATATTCAAAAAATGATACTCATACAATGTTCTCAATATATAGATGCTATCTGGCTTGTCAATCATAATATACCAACTTCATTGATACTTAATGAGCTAGATGAAAAATTTGTACAAGATTTTAAAAAATTTATAGACGATGACACAATTCCCGAAATATCTGTAATAATTGATGAAGCTATTAAAAACATTGAACGTAATGGTGATAGCAAATTAATTTTCTTTGATATTAGTCTAAAAATTGGCCAAATTTTTAAGAAAAAATATTTTTTAATAAGAGCTTGATTTTTTTGGCACAATTTTTTCTCATATTTTTTAAAAAAAAGTATGAAAACTAAATTATTTTTCCTCATTTTTGTAATTAATTTATCTTTATTTAGTGCAGAATTAAGCATATCTATTGCTCCAATACCTACACCATCGTATGTTTATGTAAATGGTAGACTTTTAGCATCAGGTTTTTCTCCTTTTATAATTTCTAAAATACCTGGTGGCCTACAAAATATTGAAATTTATACTAATGTAGGACCTTTTAACACTCCTATTTTACAATATAAGTGCAAAATCTATATTAATTTCAATGAATTTGTTGGACTAAAATTTTTAAGAAATGGTCAGTACATTGTAGAAGAGAGATATAATCTACATCCAGAGCATCCACATGGAAATAATCCTGGCCATCATTATGGGCATGATAATTATAAACCAAATCATGGACAATATTTTAGCTATACTGGAATGTACCCAGAAACTTTTAATAGTCTTTGCTCTGTTTTGCAAAATCAATCTTTTGATTCAAATAAATTGATAATAGCAAAAGATGCTATACTAAAGAATGGAATTAATGCTTCTCAACTAAGGATATTACTTTCATATTTCTCTTTTGATTCTAATAGATTAGAATTAGCTAAATATGCTTATCCTTTTGTTGTAGACCCACAAAATGCTTTTATGATAACTGATGCGTTTACTTTTTCATCTTCTGCACGAGAATTCATGGAGTTTATTAATCATTAAGATAATTACAGTCATTAAAATTGTAAGTATATAATTTTTATCATCTTTATAATTCATTTTTTAAATGTAATTTTGTAAATACATTTATAACGAGGAAAAACGCTCAAAGATGAAGACTTTTTATATAGAAACTTACGGTTGCCAAATGAATGTTGTAGATAGTGAAATAGTAACCTCTATATTGCTTAGAAATGGTTATTTGTATAGTGATGACGCTAAAAATGCTGATATAATTTTATTAAATACATGTAGCATACGAGAGCACGCAGAGGATAGAGTAAAAGCCAGGATTAGACAATTAAATTCTCTGAAAAAAACCAACCCTTCTTTAAAAATAGGTATTATCGGCTGTATGGCAGAAAGTTTAAAAGAAAAATTATTAAATGAGTTGCCAATGATAGATTTATTAGCTGGACCAGATGTATATAGAGATTTACCAGAAATAATAAGTGAGGTAGATAGAGATAATAAAATAATAAATACTATGCTATCAGAGGATGAAACCTATTCAGATATCTTACCTACTCGCTATGACACTAATGGTATATCTGCATATGTATCTATAATGCGTGGTTGTAATAATTTTTGTAGCTATTGCGTAGTACCATATACTCGTGGTAGAGAGCGAAGTAGAAATATAGACTCTATAGTCAATGAAGTTTCTTCACTAGCTCTACAAGGGTTTAAAGAGATAACTTTATTAGGTCAAAATGTAAATTCATATAATTATCTTGAGACTAAGTTCCCATCACTATTAAATATTCTAGCTAAGCAATTTCCTCAAATATTATTTCGCTTTGCCACCTCGCATCCTAAAGATTTAAGTATAGAATTAATAGAAACTATAGCAAAATATCCAAACATTGCTAAATCTTTTCACTTACCTGTGCAATCTGGTTCTGATGCTATTTTAAAAAGAATGAATAGAAAATATTCTGTAGCTGAATATTTAGAAAAAGTTAGACTATTACGCTCAGCAGTACCAGATATTACAATTAGTACAGATATTATTTGTGGCTTCTCAGGTGAAACAGAGGATGATCACAAACAAACTATAGAACTCATGAAAGAAGTAAAATATTTTTTTGCATTTATGTTTAAATACAGCGAACGCCCAAACACTGTAGCTTCTCGCAAATATGCAGATGATATAGATGAACAAACAAAAACTCGTAGACTAAATGAAATAATAGATGTACAACAAAAAATATCTTATGAGCTAAATAAACAGGATCTTGGCAAAACATTTAAAGTGCTTGTAGAAGGTACTTCAAAGAAGAATGATAAGGAAATATTTGGACGTAATTCACAAAATAAAGTAATCGTATTCCCAGGAGACATAAGTATGAAAGGTGAATTCGTAGATGTAGAAGTTATAGATTGCACATCAGCCACATTGATAGGAAGATTAAAAAATTAAATAAATAAAGATGAATATTGATAATAATGAAGGTAATTATATAATATTTTTAGGTACAGGTACATCTACGGGAATACCAGTAATCAGCTGTAAATGTGCCACTTGTACCTCCAATGATCCTAGAGATAAAAGATTTCGCACCTCAGCATTTATTCATTATAATGGACTAAAATTAGTAATAGACTGCGGTCCAGATTTTAGACTACAAATGATAAACAATCAAATAGACGACATAGACGCTATATTAATAACTCATGGACATAGAGACCATATAGCAGGCATAGACGACATAAGACCTTTTAATTTTATACTTGGGAAAGTAATAAACTTATATGCAAAAGAAGAAGTAATGAGTCAACTGGACAAAGAATTCCCATATATTCTGAATCCTAATGGTTATTTTGGTTCTCCACAATTAGATTATCATAATATTAACGATAGCATTTTTTTTATTGAGAATAATCCAATAATTCCTATTCCAGTATTTCATGGGAAATTAGAAATACTAGGATTTAGATTTGGTAATTTAGCCTATATAACAGATGCAAGCCAGATACCAGATAGTAGTATGGAACTCATAAAAGGAGTAGAAATATTAGTAATAAATGCATTAAGACGAAGTCCTCATATTTCTCACTTATCATTACCACAAGCATTAGAAATAATAGAGAAAGTAAACCCACAAAAAGCTTTTTTAACACATCTTTCGCATTTTTTACCACCACACATACAAATATTAAAAGATCTACCTAATAATGTATCACCAGCATATGATGGGTTGAAAGTAGATTTTTAAAAAAGGAAAAGGAATAAATTTTCATAAATTAGTCAATTTTTTATTGTTTGGAAATTTATTTGATTAAATTTCCAAATTTTAATTACTTTTGTAAAAATAATACGTTATGAAACAATTAGTTGACAATCTGGTAGAACATTTATCAATGGGCAAACAAGAGCATTTATCATTTCTCGATGGTCTCTTTTATTTATTAAAACAAAAAGATGCAGATGTAGTAGACTACCAAGGTCTCAAAGCAGAAAGTGTATCTCCACAATGTCCTAAATGTGAAAGCATTAACATAATAAAAAATGGCCATCAACAGGGTCAACAACTCTATCAATGTAAAGAATGTGGCAAAAACTTCAGAGTAACTACAGGCACCTTTGTATACAATCTACATAAAAAAGAATTAATGCTTGACTATATTCTATGCATGCTCGAGGGTAAAAGTTTACGTCAATGTGCTAAGGAAATAGGAATAGATCTGACAACGAGTTTCGAATGGAGACATAGGATACTGACGGCACTCAGGAGCTTCGACGATAATGTTAACTTCTTTGGGATAATGGAGCTCGAGGAGTTGCTGATGAAATATTCAGAAAAAGGAAGAAGATACAAAAGTAAAGAAGAATATTTGATAGCTCAGGAGAAAAAACAACACAATGTGGCAGTGCTGGCAATGAAAGACAGAAGTGGCAATATGCTATTCAATTTAATTTGTTTTGATAAAGTTAAGAAGACGCAATTAGAAAAGATATTGAAAAATAAAGTATCTACAAGTAGCACGATATGTGGAGAAGATAGAAAAGAGTTCAAGAAGTTTAGGTCAAAGAAGTTAAAGAGTAAGGCAGTGAAACGAGAATTAGTGAAAAATCAGAATGACACATACAACATAAATACGGTGAGGCAGCATACAGTGAGGTTTGCTAAGTGGATAGACAAGCAGTTCAGAGGTGTAGCTACGAAGTATTTACAAAGTTATATAATGTGGTATATAGTTAAGCACAAGTATTTATTGAATAAATTAATAGAGGATGTAGGGAGGATGCTGAATTTAGCTGCGTCGGATAGACGTGCATGGTATGAATACATAAAGCTTAGAGCTAAACCAATAGAAAACCTAACATAAATAATATTTTAATCTTACCCTCTCATCTCTTCAAAAATGACTATACATATTTTTAATGCATTATGTTATTAAATCATTTGTAAAATTCGTGCCAATTTATTCATCTTTGATAGTTCCTACACTTTAAAATCTTTTTAGTTTGATATATTTTTATCAATTATCATATATCTTTAAATGTGATTCGATTATATTTGCAATAAATTACTAGTTTTTTGATAGCCAATAATCATATTTACAATTCAATATTTTGTTGTCCTAACTGTTCTGTAATAAATTTTTTCACAAAATGAGCAGTATATCCTTTATCTATTGTCATGATTTCTGGTAATGAACCATTAAATATTATTTCACCGCCCATATTCCCACCCTCTGGACCTAGATCTATGATATGATCGCAGTGTGTTATTACTTCTAAGTTATGCTCGATTACTATCACTGTATTTCCTAGATCGACTAATTTATCTAAGGTTTTTAACAAAATGGAAATGTCCTCGAAATGTAATCCTGTGGTAGGTTCATCTAATATATATAAAGTTTTTCCAGTAGATTTTTTGATTAGTTCAGTAGCTATTTTTACTCTCTGAGCTTCTCCACCACTTAATGTTACTGAAGATTGACCTAATCTAATGTAGCCCATTCCTATATCATTAATCATTTTTATACTCCTCTGTAGTCTTGGTTGTCCATCAAAAAAATTATAAGCTTGCTCAAAAGTCATATCTAGTATTTCACTAATATTTTTACCTTTAAATCTAATCTCTAGTGTTTCTCTATTATATCTTTTACCATTGCATGTAGGGCAAGTAGCATAGACATTATCCATAAATTTCATTTCATATACTAAATATCCTGTCCCTTTGCAAGTATCACATCGTCCACCACCTACATTAAAGCTAAATCTACTTTTACTGTAACCACGCATTTTAGATTCTGGCTGTTGAGAAAATAATTCTCTAATATAGTCAAATATTCCTATATATGTTGCTGGATTGCTACGTGGTGTCCTACCTATAGGTGATTGATCTATGATAATTATTTTATCAATATTTTCTATCTCATCTATATTATCATATTCTAAACAATTATGATTTGATTTATTTAAAATATTAAATATAGCTGGATATAGTGTTTCTGTTATTAGACTAGATTTGCCACTTCCAGAAACTCCAGTGATAGCTATTAATTTATTAAGCGGAAAATCAACAGTTAGATTTTTTAGATTATGTCCTTTAGCTCCTATTATAGTTAAGTTTTTACCATTGCCAGTTCTGGGTTCTAGCTTTGGTGTAAATTTCTTTTTCCCACTTAAATATTGGCAAGTTAGTGATTCACAATTTTTTAAATCTGCTGGTGATCCTTGAGCAATTATTTTACCACCATGTTCGCCTGCTCCAGGACCGAAATCAATTATTTGGTCTGCAGAGAGCATCATATCTCTATCATGCTCTACTACTATTATTGAATTATCTAAATCTTTAAGTTTAATTAATGAATTTATTAATTGTTGATTATCTCTCTGATGTAAACCAATACTTGGTTCATCTAATATGTATAAGACTCCTGTCAAGCCAGTACCTATTTGTGTGGCTAATCTTATTCGCTGAGCCTCGCCTCCAGATAAACTAAATGTAGGTCTGTTTAGTGTAAGGTATGATAAGCCAACGTCTAATAAAAAATTTACTCTAGTTCTTAATTCTTTTAAAAGTTCTTTTGCTATTATATTTTGTTTATCATTAAATATTTTATTGAGACTGTCTATCCAGTTGATTAGAGCTGTCATCTCCATATTAGAGACTTCTGCTATATTTTTATTATCTATTTTGAAATATAAACTTTCTTTTTTTAATCTAGCTCCTTCGCATGTAGGACATGGTTTAATGGTTTGAAAAACATTTGCCCATCTACGCATCATAGCATTATCTGCTTCAGCTAATTTATTGACAATATTAATAATACCATCATAGTTTAGTTGATAATCAGATGTGATACCAATATCTTTATAATTTATGTTTATTATTTCATCGGTACCATATAATAATGTTTGAATTACTTCATCAGGAAATGTTTCTATAGGATCATCCAATGTAAGATCATATTTTTGTAGGATAATTTCCAATTGCCTAAATGTCCAATTATTTTTGTATTCACCAAAAGGAGCTATACCGCCCTCTCTTACACTTTTTCTTCTTTCTGGGAATATTTTATCAATATTTATTTCGCTCACATAACCCAATCCTCTGCAAGTGGGGCAAGCACCATATGGTGAATTAAAAGAAAAGGTATTCGGTTCTGGTAGTGGATATGAAATTCCTGTATCTTCACACATTAAATTTTTTGAGAAGTAAGTTGGTGTGTCATTATGTAATATTATTAAATTGCCACCACCATATTTGAGTGCCAAATCTATACTGTTCTTTAATCTTTTTAATTTAGCAGGATTTACATCTACTTCATCTATCCATAGTTCTATATCGTGGGTTTGATAACGTTCTAATTTCATACCTTGTTTGATAGTAGTTAGTTTACCATCTATCCTCATTTGCTCAAACCCAAGTTTAGCATATCTTTCGAAAAGTTCTCTGTAATGTCCTTTACGTGCTTTTACTAATGGTGCTAATATGTGAATGTGCTCTCCTTTAAATTTTTCTTGTATTTTTTGAATAATTTCGTCTATTGATAACTGTAACATCGGTTTGCCTGTCATATATGAATAGGCTGTCGATACTTTAGCATATAGTAATCGTAAATAATCATATATTTCAGTAACTGTCCCAACAGTAGAACGAGGATTTTGTGAAATAGTTTTTTGCTCTATAGCTACTACTGGAGGTATGCCAGTGATATTATCTACATCTGGTCTATCAAACATGCTTACGAATTGTCTGGCATAGGCTCCAAATGTTTCCATATATCTTCGCTGTCCTTCAGCAAAAATAGTGTCAAATGCTAATGAGGATTTTCCACTACCACTTAGTCCTGTGAAAACTATTAGTTTATGTAAAGGTATTTCTAATGATATATTTTTTAAATTATGTACTCTAGCTCCTTCTATTATTATATTTTCATTAGCCATTTTTTCTACTCCTAATCAAAAAAATTTAATTTGCAAAATTAATAAAATTATGTAATTTTTTATTACTACATAATATTAATTTTACAAATTAAAACTTTAAATAATCATTTTATATAGAAAAAATCAAAAAATTTTTAATAGTGAAAAAAAATTTGTTTTTTTAAAATTTTATTTATTTTTGCAATGTAATTTTAATTTATAAATAAAAGGGAATATTAATGAAAAAAAATTATTATTTTAAAATTTTTGTATTTAAAAAAAATTATATAATTTTACAGTCAAATTTAGAATTATGAAAAAAAGTTTATCATTCATAACCATATTTTTAATACTCCTATTATCAAATACCTTTTTGAAAGCACAGCAAGAGGCACAGTTTACTCATTATTTCCAAAATTTTAATGCTTATAATCCTGGTTTTGCTGGAGTTAAAAATTCAATTTGTGCAACAGCTCTATATCGTAATCAATGGTTGGGTTTCAGTGAGGTAGTAAATGGTAAAGAGTATAATGTGAATCCTAGGACCATGCTATTAGCTGTGGATGCTTATATTAAACCACTTCATGGTGGCTTAAATCTCATAGTTTATAACGATAAATTAGGTTTCGAGAATAATACAGGTGTTAAAATTGGTTACTCGTATAATTTTTATATCCGTGATTATGTCTTAGGTGTTGGTTTTAATGTTCATTTTCTCGATAAAGGGTTAGATTTTTCATTATTAAATCCTCTAGAAGATAATGATCCATTATTAATACAAAGGAGCAATCAATCAGATATGGTAATAGATGCTGACCTAGGAGCTTTTTTATTAAAACCAAATCAATTTTGGGTAGGTTTATCGAGCCTCAATTTAATTCAGTCTTCTGCACAGCTATCAGATGTTTCTAATATAAAACTAAAGAGACATTACTATATAACAGGAGGTTATATTTTCTCACTTAATAATGATCAATTTGAAATAAGACCATCTGCTTTGATTAAAACTGATTTTGTATCAGCTCAATATGATATTAATGTACAAATGTATTATCAGGGAATGGTATGGGCTGGTATAGGATATAGAGTACAAGATGCTATCATGCTTAATGTAGGTGCACAACCTTTTGCCAATAGTACTAACCAGGGACTTGCTCCGCTCTCATTTGGATATTCTTATGATTTTACTACTTCAGCTATTGGCAGACACAAAGTGAGCTCTGGTAGTCACGAAGTATTTATAAATTATTGTTTTTTGATTGAAAAAAAGACATATAGACAAGGTAATAGAAATGTTAGATTCTTATAAGAATGTAACCTTAATTAAATTTTTTACGTTTAATCGATAAAAATTGAAAATAATGATAAAAATGAATATAAAAACATCAAGAGCAATTCTAAAAACCGCAGTAGCAGTTTGTTTAATATCAATTGTTTCTACTGCATGTGATACTTCAGACAATGGACAGCTAGTAGGTGTGAGAGATCGTCCGATGTGGTATCAACCTACTCCTTATGGTATGGTATTTATTCCTTTAGGTTCATTTATTATGGGCCAAAGTGATCAGGATGTACCTTATAATCAAATCCAGACTAATAAGGTTGTTTCCTTACAAGCTTTTTATATGGACGAAACTGAGATTACAAATAATGAATATCGACAATTTGTTTATTGGGTTAGAGATTCTATAGCTCATACTATATTAGGAGAAATTAATGAAGAGCATTTAATTACTCAAAATGAATATGGCGAGGAATTATTCCCACCAGCTATTAATTGGAAAACTAAAATTAACTGGGAAGGACAAGAAGAAAGAGAAGCTCTCGCTGATATGTATCTGCCAGAGCATGAGAGATTTTTCCGTAGAAAACAATTTGATGTTCGTAAATGGAATTATGAATATTATTGGATAGATTATCGTGCTGCTGCTGCTAAAAATTGGGATAGCCCTCTAACTAGTGATCAAACTGATAATGTATCTATGCCTATGTGGAACAATAGACCGCAAGGTTATAAAGATCGTTCAATTTATGTTAAAAAAGATGTTATTAATGTATTTCCTGATACTCTCTGCTGGATACATGATTTTACTTATTCATTCAATGAACCAATGACACAGAGCTATTTCTGGCACCCTGCTTATGACAATTATCCTGTTGTTGGCGTTAACTGGAAGCAAGCTAGAGCATTTTCTATCTGGCGAACAAATTATCTAAATACATATCTATCTCAAACAGGTAGTTCATATGTTAATGATTTTAGATTACCTACAGAATCAGAATGGGAATATGCTGCGAGAGGTGGATTACAATTAAGTCCCTATCCTTGGGGTGGTCCTTATACACGTAATTATAACGGCTGTTTCCTAGCTAATTTTAAACCTTTGAGAGGTAATTATGTAGATGATGGTGGTTTGCATACAGTCATTGTAGCACATTATTCTCCTAATGATTATGGATTATATGATATGGCTGGTAATGTGGCAGAATGGACTAATAATGCTTTTGATCCATCTACCTATCAGTATGCTCATGACTTGAATATGGATTATACATACGAAGCTAAGGAATCTGATCCACCTGTATTAAAAAGAAAAGTTATTAGAGGTGGCAGCTGGAAAGATATAAGTTTTTATATGCAAGTGAGTACTCGTGATTATGAATATCAAGATACTGCTACTTCATATATTGGATTTAGAAATGTACAAACATATTTAGGTCGCCATAAAGATGATGGTCCAATGTCATCAAATGTTTATCGTTAAAATAAATCAACTAATTAAAATAAATTAAAAATTAAAAAATTAAAAGTTATGGGTTTTTTAGACAAAATTGTAAAAAGTAAAGCGTACAAAAACTTTATGACCAAATTGTACGGTATTGGTGCTTCTCTTGTTATTTTAGGTGCACTTTTTAAAATCACTCACTGGCCAGGAGCTACTATAATGCTTAGTATTGGTATGATCACTGAGTCTATCATCTTTTTCTTCTCAGCATTCGAAGAGCAACCTGTTATACCAGATTGGAGTTTAGTATATCCTGAATTATGGGGTTATTATCACCCAAATGAACCTATGGATGAAGAAATGCTTAAAAAGATTGAAACTCGCAAATCTACTGAAGCTATAGGTGTAGGAGGAGGAATACAAATAAAAGATAGCGTTACACAAAAATTAGATAAAATGCTTGAAGAAGCTAAAATAGGTCCAGAACTTATCGAAAGCCTCGCTGAAGGTATGAAAAACTTAAGTGAAAATGCAAAAAAACTCTCTGGCTTAGCAGATGCAACTGCCGCTACAGATAATTTCGTTACTAACTTAAATACTACTGCTAACACTGTATCTGAACTTAATCAAACTTATCTACAAACTAAAGAATCAACTGCTAAAGTTATTGGAGCAAATATCGAATTTGCTGATAATTTAAAAAATATCGTTTCTAATTTTCAAAAATTATCTCAAGCTTCTGAAGATAGTGCTAAAAGTATGCAAGAAACAGCTAATGCAAATAAAGTATATGCTGAAACAATTCAAAATACTACTAATAGTGCCAATCAGCTTGCCAAAGCATATATTGAATCATCAGAAAAACTAGTAAATACTACTTCTAAACTCGATTTACAAGGGTTTGATAATGCTAAGTTGAGCGAACAATTTGTAAAAATTACAACTAATCTTTCTGCTTTAAACTCTATCTATGAAGTACAGATAAATGAATTACAAGCTCAATTAACGAAGGTTGAAAATTTCGGACAAGGTGTAGATAGTTTTACTAATAATGTACAAGAAATACTTTCTTCCATACAAGAATACAAATCTCAAACACAAAAATTAACACAAAACTTGCAGTCTCTTAATACCATTTATGGTAATATGTTAGCTGCAATGAGTATTAATAAATAATAAAAAGGAGTTTAAAAGATGAGTGCAAAAAATTGTGCGGAAACTCCGCGACAAAGAATGATAGGAATGATGTATTTGGTGCTTACAGCAATGTTAGCATTAAATGTATCCAAAGATATCCTAGATGCATTTATCATAGTTAATGATAGTATCGAGGAAACTAATAGAATCTTTTATGATAAAGTACAAGGCAATTATGCTATGTTTGAAAAAGCTTATGCTTTGACTCCTGAGAAAGTAAAAGATAATTATGATAAAGCATTGGTAGTTAAAAAAGAAGCTGATGAGTTAGTAACATATATAGAAAATTTGAAAGCTGAAGTAATCTCTGTAACTGATGGCATTCCAATAGAAGAGGCTAAAAAAATAAATTTAAGAGATGTGCAAGGTAGAGATAATTTCGATGCTCCTACACATTTCTTTATAGGTGATTCTCAAGATGGTAGTGGTGGCAAAGCTAGAGAATTAAAAAATAAACTTGTCAGTTTTCGCAAAAAAATGATAGAATTACTTGGCAAATACTCAGATAAGGTGAAATTGGGATTAGATATTGAGAATAAAATGTATCCTACTATAGAAGGCGATCAGCAATTAAATTGGGAAATGACTAATTTTTATCATACTATCTTAGCAGCTGATATTGTAATTTTGAATAAACTTATTCTAGAAGTTAGAAATATGGAAGCTGATGTTGTAGCTCAATTATATTCTGCTGTTAGTGCCGAAGACTTTACTTTTGATAGAGTAGGTGTGAAAGTTGTACCGAAGTCTAATATTGTAGTTGCAGGAGGAGAATATGAGGCTGAGATATTTGTGGCTGCATATGACTCGCGTCAAAACCCAGAAATTTTAATCGGTGATGATGTAGATACCGTAAATATGAAAGTTCTTGGGAATGTTACTAAACTAGAAGGTGATAGTGGTCGTGGTATATTAAAAATACCTGCTGGCTCACCAGGTAATAAAAAGTTTGGTGGTACTATAACAATAAAAAGTCAATCAGGAGCTGTGCAAACATATTGGTTTAAAGAAGAATATTTTGTGATGTCTCCTACAGCTACTGTATCTGCTGATAAAATGAATGTATTCTATATAGGTGTAGATAATCCTGTGTCTATATCTGTGCCTGGTGTACCTAATGATAGGGTGCGAGCTAGTATAACTAATGGTAATATTATACCTCAAGGTAATGGTAAATATATAGTAAAAGTGCAACAGGGTACAGAAGCTACTATAAATGTATCTGCAGAAATGAATGGTAAGGTGATGACAATGGGAAGTGCTAAATTCCGTGTTAAAAGAGTACCTTCTCCTATAGCTTATGTAGCAGGTAAACCTGGTGGTAATTATACTAAAACAGAATTACTAGCTAATCCATATGTAACTGCTGTAATTGAAAACTTTGATTTTGATCTAAGATTTGATGTTATTTCTTACAGTTTTACATATAAATCACCGGCAGGAGATCTACTTGGACAACCAGTAAATGGCTTTAGGTTTACTCAAGATGTTATTAATATTGTACAAAAATCTGGACGTGGCTCTAGATTCTATGTAGAAGATATTAAAGCTAAAGGTCCAGATGGTAGCGTGAGAACATTGCCTACTGTATCCTTGAGAATAACAGGTTAAGAAAATTTATAAATATGAAATATTTAAGTTTTTTAGGTTTATTCCTAATTGTATGCTTAACGAGTTTAAAAGCTCAAGTTTTTCAGGCACCAGTAGATGGAGCTTATGAAAAAACAGATTTAACTAATAGAGTGCCAGTACCATATCAATACATTCATGAATCTGATGTATTCTATGCTACAAGAATATGGCGCGAAATTGATATGAGAGAAAAGATAAATCAACCATTTTACTTCCCTATGCAACCTACTAATGGACGTTATAATCTGATGTCTGTTATAATGATAGGTATTCAAGAAGGTGGCATCACTCCTTATAATCCAGAATCAGATGATTTTAAAATCCCTTTGACTAAAGAAGCTGTACAAAACATTATTCGAAAAGAAGAAAAAACAAAAACTTATGATCCTTTTACTGGTGAAGAGCGTGATACTGTAATAGTAAGTGAATTTGATCCATCTACAGTAACCAGATATCGTCTAAAAGAAGATTGGATTTTTGATAAACAACGATCTGTACTCGAATGTCGTATTATTGGTATATTACCACTTATGGTTGAATATGAACTTGATGGAATTACTGAAAAAGGAACTAGACCATTATTTTGGATATATTTTAATGATTTAAGGCCTTATCTCGTACGCTATGAGTATTTTAACCGTGTAAATGATGGACAAAGGATTACATATGATGATGCTTTTGCTAAAAGAATGTTTAATAGCTATATCATTAAAGAGTCTAATGTGTATGATAGATATATCAATGCTTATGCTACTGGATTAGATGCTCTATTAGAAAGTGATAGAATCAAAAATGATATATTTATCTTTGAGCACGATTTATGGGAATTCTAATAACTAATACAAATAATAATAAAAAAGCCGTATTAAAAAATACGGCTTTTTTATTTATAATCAAACTAAATCATAATCCCCAATTATTTTTATCTAAAGTTCTATATTGAATCGCCTCAGCTAAATGATATGCTTTAATAATTTCTGAATCATCTAAATCTGCTATTGTACGTGCTAATTTAAGTATTCTATCATAAGCTCTGGCTGACAGAGACAATTTCTCCATAGCATTTTTCAATAAAATCATTCCCTCATCCTGCACTGGACAATATTTTTTGATCAATCTAGAATGAAGTTGGGAATTAGAATATATTTTAGGTAAATTTTGGTATCTGTCTTTTTGAATCTCATAAGCCTTCATTACATTTGCTCTAATATCATTAGAACTATGCGTGTTTTTAGTAGAAGCTAATTCTTTAAAAACTAATGGAACGACCTCTATATGAATATCTATACGATCTAATAGAGGACCGGATATTTTGCTTAAGTATTTTTTAATAGCTCCTTGTCCGCATGTACATTGTTTTTCTGGATGATTATAAAAACCGCAAGGACAGGGATTCATAGCAGCTACGAGCATAAAATTAGCTGGAAAAACAGTGGCATATTTTGCACGACTAATAGTGACTAAATGATCCTCTAAAGGTTGACGTAGTACCTCTAAAACAGATCTTTTAAATTCAGGTAATTCATCTAAAAACAAGACTCCATTATGAGCTAGAGAAATTTCGCCAGGTTTAGGAATAGCACCTCCACCTACTAGTGCTACATCACTAATAGTATGATGTGGAGCTCTGAAAGGTCTCTCTCTAATAAGTCCTTCATTATTTTTAATTTTCCCGGCGACAGAATATATTTGAGTAGTTTCTAAACTTTCTTCGAAAGTCATAGGAGGCATAATAGTAGGTAATCGTCTAGCCATCATAGTTTTTCCTGCACCAGGAGGTCCTATCATCAGAATATTATGACGTCCAGCAGCAGCTATCTCCATAGCTCTTATTACATTTTCCTGCCCTTTGACATCAGCGAAATCTAATAGAGGATCCCAAGTAGGTTCATATTTTGTATTATTTACATCTACATCGTAAAGAGGTAAATAATTTCCATGAAAAAATTCCACAACTTCAGATAATTTTTCAAAACCATAGATATTGATACCTTCGACAACAGAGGCCTCACTAACATTAGCTTTAGGAATAATTAAATTAGGGAAATTATTATTTCGTGCTTTTATAGCAATAGGCAAAATGCCATGTACAGGCAAAATAGAACCATCTAAAGAAAGTTCACCAACGATGAGATATTGAGACCAATCTACGTTAATTATTTGTTTATTAGCTCCTAAAATGCCTAAAGCAACGGGAAGGTCATAATGCGATCCTTCTTTTCTAATATCTGCAGGAGCAAAATTTATAGTAATCTTTTTACCAGGAAAAGGAAATCCACTATTAATAATAGCAGGTTCAATTCTATTACGACTTTCTTTAATAGCATTATCAGGTAACCCTGAAATAAAAGTTTTATTACCAGGAGCTAAATCCACTTCTACTGTAACTATAATGGCATCAATGCCATAAATAGCAGCTGAAAAAACTTTTAAAAGCATATTTACTATAATTCTCTAAGCATGGCTTTGATGATAGCAGATAGCTTGGGTTCAGCAGCATCTGCTGCTTTTAGCACTTCCTCATGAGATATAGGTTGAATATTATCAAACCCACCGAGATCAGTGATAATAGAAACGCCAAATACTGGTAAATCACTATGCACAGCAGCTATCACTTCTGGAACAGTAGACATACCTACTGCGTCAGCTCCTATAATTCTAAAAAATCTATATTCAGCAGGAGTTTCGAAAGTAGGACCAGTGACTCCAATGTAAACGCCTTGTTTAACATTGATATTTAATTTATTAGCACATTTCATAGCTAAGTCAATGAGTTTCTTATTATAAGCCTCGCTCATATCTGGGAAACGAGGTCCTAGCTCATCAATATTTGGTCCTAAAAGTGGGTTAGTACCCATAAAATTAATATGATCGTTAATAATCATAATATCACCAACATTAAAATCGGGATTCATACCTCCAGCTGCATTAGAGAGAAATAAATACTTGACACCGAGAGCTTTCATAACTCTAATGGGGAAAGCCACTTCCTGCATAGTATAGCCTTCATAATAATGGAAACGTCCTTGCATAGCTACAACATTTTTCCCTTCTAAAGTTCCAAAGATTAAGTTGCTAGAATGTCCCATGACTGTAGAAACTGGGAAATTGGGTATTTCTTTATAAGGTATGACCATAGTAGGATTAATTTCATTACCTAGATTACCTAATCCAGATCCTAATACTATTGCTATCTCAGGGTGTAAATTTACTTTACTTTTGAGAAATTCTGTTGTTTGCTTGATTTTGTCTAACATAATCTAAAATATATTTATCGTAATTAATTTTCAAATGTGCATTTTGATGAAATCTAACATCAATTGGCAAATAAAATATTGGCAAATCTAATAAAAATTTTTTAATTGAAGGATGTTCTAACCTTGGGATATCTTTTTCTGTAGTTACAATAATTTTATTACTAGAAGGGTAATCATTAAATGATTTTATAAGCTTCATTACATCTTTTTCAGTAAACTGATGGTGATCTGCAAAATAAAATCTAACTAAATCTTTGCACATTAAAAGCAAATATTCATCTAACCCATGTGTATTAGCAATAGCTGTAAAAACAAAAATAGCATAGGGAGTTTTATTTTCGAAATTATTATTTAGAGTCTCATCAAACACTGGTATAAAATTTTTATAAAAAATATAACTAATAAATAATTTTTGATGAGGTTGTATTTGAAAAGATTGAATAACACTATTATATAAGATAGGTGAAAAAATAGTAGGAAATTTAGTAATAATGATAGCATCTGCTTTTTTATATGATGATTTAGGTTCACGAAGTTTGCCTACAGGAAATAAATGGTCATGATAAAAAGGATGGGAATAGTCTGAAAGTAGTAACTGTAAATGAGGTTTTACTCTTAAATGTTGCATAGCATCATCTAATAAGATTACATCTAAATGTGGATATTTTTCTATTAAAATCTTAATACCTTTAGCTCTATTTTCACAAACAGCTACTGAAAGGGTATTACCAAAATTTCTTTTATAAATCAAAGCTTCATCACCGACATCAATGACAGTAGAATCACTATTAACTTCTAAAAAACCATGCGTTTTTCTCTTATAACCTCTTAAAAGTATAGCTACATTATAACCATTATCTAAAAGAAGTTTAGCAGTATAAATAGTATGGGGAGTTTTGCCATTGCCACCCATAGATAAATTACCTATGCAAATAGTTGTAATAGGAGGATTATATCTTTTACATATTTTAATAGAATATAAAAACTTGCGAAAAAGTTGAAATATATAAAATATTAAAGCAAAAGGATATAACAAATATTTCATAAAACAAAAATAGTAAAAATTTTTATAAAAACATAAAAATTACAAAATCAACTTTAATAAATATTTATTATGTTTACTTATAAAAATATAATTTTCAATAATTTGCGATTAAAAATTATATTTTATAAATTGTAATAGAACTAATCCGCATTTTTCTAAAAAAGACAAAAATTATCAAAAAATTATTTTACTATTAAAAAAATAGCAAATCATTTAGAATGAACCTATTTTTTTAAAGTAAATAAGATATATGAATTTTTTTAAATTAAAGGAAGTTTATTTAAATTATTTTTAAGATAATTATTAGGGTAAGAGAACCGAGAAGTAATAATTTCATAGGTTTTAGGAAAAATATAGATAGATGTTCGAAAAGAGAAATAACAAACATTTTTTAAATGTTTCAAACAGTATATGATATTTTACTTACTCTAGAATATTCATACCAGGCAAATCTGTCCGAAGATGCAAGATTAAGCATTCTACCAGTATTACTGATTATGCCTTCTGACAAATATTTACCTATCGTTACATACCACATAATATAGTTTTGCAAGTATTTGGTTGCTACCCCTCTAAACTTCGAATATATCCATTTAGTGAATTCCTCTGACTTAGCCTTCACTATAGCAGTGCTGTAGACACCTCGCTTCTTCCTTCTGGCTCCTACTATCTCTTTATGTTTAACTTTGCTCTTTCTTATGTGTCTGAATGCGTATTTTGTACCAGTGCATAATACTGCATCTTCTGTTATTCTACCTTTTAGAAATTTCTCAATGTCTTCTTGCTTTGCTCTGTTGCTCTCAGTGTTCCTAAATAGTATATTTCCACTTCTATCCGTTGCAACTATTACAGCCACTTTTTTGGGCTTTTTTCTCATCGCTCTTTTCATTTCTTTTACACTTGAATACTGTCTACCCTTTTCAGAATAATCCATCAGCAATTCGTCTATTTCTACTATGCCAAAGAAGTTTACATTTTTGTCAAAATTCTTTAAAGCCGCTAATATTTTGTGTCGCCAAGTGAAGCTTGTTGGCAGACTTATGCCAACCTCTCTAGCACAAGCTCTGAGACTTTTACCTGCTACCATACAACGAATGTACTCGAGCATAAGTTGAGATTTCTGTAATCGATATACAAAAGTGCCCGTGGTAATTCTAAACTGTCTACCACAATGTTTGCAAAGATAATTTTGCATACCTTTTTGTTTGCCATTTCTTACAATATTGTTGCTACGACAGTTTGGGCATAGTGGAGGAGTGCTTTGAAGTTTCAAACCTTGGTAATCTACTACGTCAGCTTCATTTTGTAGTAGAAAATCATAGAGTTTATCGTAGAAGGCTTTAGAGTCTTCCTTACTCATAGCCAGATGTTCATTAATATTATCAACTAAAGTCTTCATAAATATTGAATTTTTGGCAAATATACATAATAATTTTAATATGATATTAATATCATATATTATTTTAAACATATATATTAATAATTTATTATACCCTCCTTTACCTCTCCTATTTCATACTTTCTTTCAACTTTTCTATCAATTTCCTCTGTTCGTTATTTAGTTTTTTAGGAAAATTAACCTTTATTTTTATGAACAAATCCCCATGTTTATTGGGATTTTCATATATTGGCATACCTTTACCTTTCACTCTTAATATTTCATCGGGTTGCGTACATTCTTTTAATTTCACTTTAACAGGTTTATCTAAAGTAGGAACTATCATCTCACCACCCAGTAATGCCGAGAATAGATCCATTTCTACTTCTGTATATAAGTCATCACCACGTCTTTCAAATTTTGGATGCTTTGAAATATGTACGTTTATTAATAAATCACCGTTTACATTAGGTATATTATGTGATTCTCTTTTGATTCTTAATATTTGTCCATCTCTGATGCCAGGCTTTATTGGAACTCGTATTTGCTTATTATTTATGTTTAATATTTTTTTTGCACCATGATAAGCTTCCTCAAGTGAAATGTTTAGATCAGTAGTATATTCCGTTGGCCTATTTTGTGCTCTATTATGAGTAGTTCTACTGCTTTGCCTATTGCTACCCTGAGTGTATATATTATCAAAATTAAAATCTGATCCGAAAAACATTCTAAAAAAGTCAGAAAATGGACTACTGCCACCTTGTCCAAAGATATCTCCTATATCAAAAGTATTATATTGATATCCACCTTGTCCTTGTTGATAGTTGTTATAGTCAAAATTTTTATATTTATCCCAATTAGCACCAAGTTCATCATATCTTTTACGTTTTTCTGGGTCACTTAACACTTCATATGCTTCATTGATTTCTTTAAATTTCTCCTCAGCTTCTTTATTACCAGGATTTTTGTCTGGATGATATTGAAATGCTAGTTTTTTATATGCTTTTTTAATTTCTTCCTCGCTACTATTTTTAGAAACTCCCAATATTTTGTAATAATCTTTGTATTCCATATTTCAATAAATGATTTGTTTTTATTTCGTTTTTTTTATATCAAAATTTATGCAAAAAATTTTTTATGTCTAAAAGACAGACTTTTTATTGATATTTTTATATGCTAAATATTAATCCTATTTCCACTGGATTAACAACTGGGCCTTTGTTTGGTTTGAAAAGATTACTAAAATTATATTGCACCATACATCCTATATGATTGATATCAATTTTAAAAATTAATCCAGTCTTAGATTTATTGAAACTAGCTAAATTAAATTCTTTGTCATTTACAATTTCACTAGTTAGTTTCAATTTATAGTAATTAAACAATTGAAAACCATATACTAATCCAAAGCTCATATCTATTTTATGTTTAGATTTGGTTTTTAATTCCAACAGCAGTGGAATTTCTAAATAGGACGCAGATAATTTAGTTTGCTCTATGTTTACAGCAATAATAATGTTATCATCTGGCTCTATATGTATACCATCGTCATATTCTACTACATTTCCAGTTGTTTCTAATATGTAATTGACCCATTGTAGGCCTAAACCAGTTACTAATCCCCAATTTTCTTTATTAGATAATGAAAGTGAAATTTGTAAAAAATTAAACTGAAAACCTATAGATTTATTAAAATTTATAGATAAATAATCATAGTTATTAGGTAAAGAAAAAGATAATGGCGACTGTCCATAGTTTGTATATAAAACGCCAAATGAAAGCCAGTTTCCTCTAAATTTTTCATTTTTATCTTTAGATTTTCTATTATAGTTACCACTACCAAACATTATTATATCTTCATCTTTTACTTTTTTTGTTTCAGCCTCAACTATTTCATAATTTACTGTATCATTAAATATTTGATCGTTTATTATTGTAAAATATTTAACTAATTTCAATGAATCATTTTTTACATCTATTTTCTTTTTTGATGAGATTATATCAGATGCAGCAGATTTTTGTATATTTATATTTTTAGGTTTACCAAAATAATTTATTATACTGGTACCTCGAGCTAACAAATTTAATTGATTAACAGCCTTTACATTTATTTTAGCTGCTCTATCTGTAGTAGAGATTAAATTCCACACAGACAGGTCTGCAGCATTTATAAAGCTTGATTCGTTAGCTGTTATTTTTAGATCTTTTACCAATCCTTTGATTATCAAATTACTAGCATTATCAATGTTTATTTCCAATTTATTACAAAATATTAACATTTCGCAGTACGAAGCATTGTCTAAGTTTATATATAAACTATCAGCTTTTAAAGTGTCTATGATTTTAACCTTAGCTCCATTATTTATGTCCATTTCTTTAATATTATTATTTATAAAGATAGTCTTATTTTCATTTTTAAATGTTAGTATATTCTGATTGCTTAGATTTGTAAAATTATTATAAGGATAGATGGAATCTGATAAACGCAATATGTATTTGCCATTTTCTAAATGTATTTTATCTATATTTTGACTTATTAAATTATTAATAAAAATTATTAAGAAGGAAATTATAAAAATACATTTTTCCATATTGTTCAATATATCAAGAATAATTTGTAAAATTATAAAAAAAAATTAAAAAAATTTGCAATAAGCATTTAGATAATAAAATTTTATAAATATTTCTGAATATAAAAAATAACATTAAAATTAATTCTATACATAAATTAAAATACCTTGAGAAATTATTTATTAACAAATTTGTAGTGGTAATTCATTAATTACCACATAAAATATATGTTTTATCAAATCATTTCGTATCGGAGATTTTTCATTTTATAATTGTTTAAAATAATATATGATATAATAAGTTAAATAAATTACTATCTATACTTTTCTAATTATAAATTATAAGAAAAATAATGGAAATTTAAATTTTTAAATAATTTTTCTATAAAATATATATTAATATTGATTTAAAATATATAATAATTATTAATTAAATATCATATTTAATTTTAAACAATAAAAATATAATTGTTTAAATTGCTTAGCAACAACAGATAAATAACATTTTTACTTTTCATATATGTTTGTTAGTTTACAAATTTTATTCTTCAAAAAATATTTTAAAACAAATAAAATCAACACTCCTATAAAATTAGATTCGCTTATATATTTACAATAATAATATTTAGACGTCTGATTTAAAAAAGATTATTTTATTACTATGTAATACCAAAATTTTTGTGTTTACTTTTTAGTTTTTTTGCTACAAGGTTATAATCTTGTTCTTTAATAAATTCTATCATTATACTGCTACTAATCAATATTTTAGGATTTATAGATAATCTAAAAATTTCACTATAAACTTGTTTTCTTGTTTCAAAATTATAGACTGAATTTTTTTTAATATTTTTAAGATATATAAGTGAATTTGATATAAAAATAAAAGGATAAAAAATTGGGAAAAATAATAGTGAGGTGAATTTGACTCTAGTAAAAATATATTTATTGATTCTGAAACCAGACAATTTGGCTAAAGTTCTTAATTTTTGTATACCAATTAAAAAAATATGGCCAAAATATATTTCATCAGAAATATCAGTGTTTACCATCCAAATACTATCTAATTCATTAGGGGGCATTTTGGTATTAAATCTTTCACTTTCTGATAATAAATAACTAAGTTTAGCTCTGAGATTAGAATAATTTGGCGTAGTAATTAAAAGGATTCCATTATCTTTTAAAACTCGGTTAAATTCTTTCAAAGCTACATATTGATCACTAAAATGTTCTATTCCCTCTTGGCAGATAATAGCATCAACAGATTTATCATTTAATGGCAACCCATCTTTTATATTTACTCTTTGGCATGTGATACCTTTTATTTCGAAATATTCTGGGAAAAGATCCATAGGAATCGGATTAGCTCCTATTTCTTTTAAAATACGTGATGTTATTCCATTACCTGCAGGGAAATCTAATACTTCTTTTCCTTTATAATAATCTATATTGTTTATTAAATATTTTTTAACATGATATTTGATACTTTTAGGATTATTTTCGTATTCCATTAGAAATAAATATAATAATTTAATATTTTTGTATAAAAAATAATTTGCAATATTATTTAAAATAAATGAAATAAAGAAAAAAATATATTAATTTAAATCTTCTAACAACATATTAAGGTAATTTTTATAACGTAAAGGATTAATTAATCCACTTTCTACAGCTGCTATTACTGCGCATCCTGGCTCATTAACATGTGTACAATTATTATATTTACATTTAGAGATGAAAGGTTTGAATTCTCTAAACCAATGCCCTAGTTCCCATTTTTCGAACTTTGGTATTCCAAATTCTTTGATACCTGGAGTATCTATTATAGCTCCGCCAGAGCTTAAAAAATGCATCTCAGCAAAAGTAGTTGTATGCCTTCCTTTTTTATATTTATCAGAAAGTTCTTGAGTTTTTATTTGTATAGAGCTGTCTAATTTATTTATTAATGATGACTTTCCCACGCCACTTTGTCCAGATAGTAGAAATGTTTTGTCTTTTATATAATTTTTTAATTCATCAATGCCTTCATTTGTTATTATAGATGTCAAAAAAATCTTGTATCCTATCTGATTGTAAATATTGTAAAGTGTATTAAAATATTCATCATTTTCATTATATAAATCACACTTATGAAATATTAAATTAACCTCTACGTTATATGCCTCTGCTAGCACAATAAATCTATCTATAAATCCCATAGGAGTGTAAGGATGATGTGGAGTTATCATTAGCAAAGCTCCATCAATGTTTGTAGCTATTATTTGATAGGTAGCGCCAGATTTGGTTGCTCTCCTTAAAATTGCATTTTTTCTATCATAAATATTAGTAATTATTCCCGTTTTTTCATTTTTATTTCCTTCAACATATATTTCTACATAGTCACCTACTGCTACGGGATTAGTGGTATTATAGTTTTGAAGTCTAAATTTACCTCTTACTCTGCAAGGTATTAATTCTGAAGTGTTATCTATTTTGACATAATACCAAATGCCTGTACTTTTAGTGATAATTCCTCTCATTTTATAAAATAAAAAAGTAAAATTACAAAATATTATCTGTTTTAAATTTTATCTGGTGTACCAACACAAGCTACACTAATTTTAACGTTTGGTATATTTTGAAATAATTCTATTAGTGATACAGTAGTAGCTCCAGTTGTAATAACATCGTCAACAATTAATAAATGTTTATTAGCAAATTTTTGAGTATTTTTAATTGCAAAGACACCATTAAGATTATCATATCTTTCCCATTTAGATTTTTTAGTTTGAGTTTCAGTAAATTTAGTTCTCAAAACGTCATTAGTATTAATGGGAACATTCAATACCTGATTAATACCTTTGGCAATCATTTCTGCTTGATTATAACCTCTAATTTTTTCTTTTTTAGGATGTAATGGAATGGGAATAATGACATCTATATGTGGATAAATATTTATAAGTTCATTACCAATCAATTTGCCAAAATAAATACCTACATCTTTACGTCCCTGATATTTAAGAGCATGTAAACAATGTTGTAGAATGCCTCCTTTGTAGAAATAACACAGTGCAAATGCATATTCGATGTTTGCTTGTCCAATAAATTTTTCGTAAAGTGGATTCTCAATATAAGTAGCGAAATAAGTAAAACCTAATTGTGAATAACATTCTTCACATAAAATATTTTTATTATTAAAAATAGGTTTATTACATGATAAACAATAATTAGGATAAAAAAGTTGAAAAAAAGAATCAATAAAACTCTTCATTATGAGATAATGAAACAATAAGAATTACTATTCTAATTTCAAACTGCCCTCACCTAATACATAATCATTTGTAAAAACAGAAAAATAATATATTCCAGGGATAAGGTTTAGATTATCTCTTGCATAATCAAGACATATTTTTTGAGCTTTACCATTGTATTTAATAGTAGTTTTCTCAGAATATTGAAGAGTTTTTCCTTGATAATCAAAACTATAACTACCTTGAGTTAAAATTAGTCCATCAGGTCTAGCAATGCGAATGTATAAAGTATAATCACCTGGAGGTACTAATTTATTTTCGCCCACAATGAAGCAAATATTAAATTTATTAGTACGACTTGCTTTATCAGTAGGAATGTCTTTATCACCTCGTGTTCTATAAGCTATGGGAGTTACATTATATGCAACCATATAAGTAGCAGCATTAATAGTTTTAGTTAATGAATCACTGATAGTAGCTAATTGTGTCGATTTAGATATTTCAGTTGTCAGATCTTCTTTGAGTTTAACATTTTCTGCTGTTAAGACTTGATTAACTCTATATAAACTATCTATTTGATTAACATAGCTTTGAGTGATATTTCTCAATCTATCAAGTTGTCTTTTGATACGATTATAATCAGCTTGTGATGCTATTAATTTCTCAATTTCTTTAGCTTGCTGTTGTATTATACTATCTTGATTAGTTAATTTAATATTTAAAGAACCATATTCTTCTTTTATATTGTTATATTCTGTCATTATACTATCTAATTCATTTTTAAGCTCTAAAGACATTTGCATATTCTTTTGATTCTCTATTACAACTGTTTCGAATTTATTATGAGAACTGAAATAAAGATAAATAAAAATACCATTTGTGATTAATAGCAAAATAATTACAATAATATAACCCGTTTTTTTGTTGCTAGACTTTTGTGTATTAGCACTATCCATGTTTTGATTATTTACATCGTTCATAACGTATATTTTTTACAAAATTAATTAAAATATTTAAAAAAAATAATTTTAAAGAATAAACTTAGTATCCTTTAGAATTTCTTTAATTCCATCTTCTAGAGAAGTCATAGGCCTATTAAGTAATTGCTTCATTTTGGCAATATCTGGCAAACGTCTTTTCATATCCCCTTCTTTGAGGGCAGGCAAAAATACCAATTCAGCATTAGCATTAGTGATTTTATTAATTAAATTAGCCAATTCAAGGACAGTAGTTTCATTATTATTACCGATGTTAAATATTTTAGGATCTAAATTGGGATTATCTATACATTGCAATAGATGATTATAAGTAGCGTCTACATTATCATTTATATAACAAAAAGTACGAGTTTGAGAGCCATCACCATAAATAGTAATTTTCTTTTCTTTGAAAGCCTGTCTGATAAATTTGCTAATTACAAAATCAGGATTTTGCTTAGGACCATAAGTATTAAAAAACCGAAATATTGAATATTGCAAGCCAAACTCTTGATTAAAAGTTTTAAGATAAATTTCGCTTAAATTTTTAACAGCTGCATAAGGAAGTCGAGCATTAAGAGGTGTAGTATCTTCATTTTGTGGAAATTCTACTGACTCACCATAAACCTCAGAGCTAGAACTATAAAAGACACGTTTTACTTTAGTATTTTTAGATAGTTTACAGATATTTTCTGTCCCATAAATATCTTTTAAAACATTAAAAGGCTGCTCTAAAGTACGTTGTACACCAACTACAGCAGCATAATGAAAGACATAATCTATAGGATAACTAAAAAATACCGCACTAATATCATTATAATTATTTACATCTAATTTAATAAATCTGAACCTATCAAGATTTTTTTTAGGTAATTTTTCTAAAGATCCTGTAGATAAATTATCTACTGCTATTACAAAAAAATCTGGATTACTAAGTAATTTTTCTACCAAAGAGCTACCAATAAATCCTGCACCACCAGTTACTAAAATATGTATCATAATATTTAAAATTTTAACTTAAACTAATTATCTAAAATAGATAACAAATACTTACCATAACCACTATTTAAAAGAGGAATTGCCAAATTTTTTAATTGAATTGCGTCAATAAATCCCATCCTAAAAGCCACCTCTTCAATACAACCAATTTTTAGATTTTGTCTTTGTTCGATCACCTGAACAAATTGCGAAGCTTGCAATAAGCTCTCAAAAGTGCCAGTATCTAACCAAGCAGTACCTCTAGATAAAACTTTAACTTTTAATTTATTAAGTTTTAAATATTCTTTATTAACATCAGTAATTTCATATTCACCTCTAGCACTTGGTTTTAGAGATTTTGCAATATTAATAACATTATTATCATAAAAATATAACCCAGGAATAGCGAAATTAGATTTAGGATTTACGGGTTTCTCCTCAATGGAAATCGCATTAAAATTATCATCAAACTCTACAATACCATAACGCTGAGGATCAGAAACATGATAAGCAAAAATAATAGCTCCATCTGGATCATTACAATTTTGTAATAATTTAGCAAAACCATTAGCAAAAAATAGATTATCGCCGAGTATCAAACAAACCTTATCATCAGCTATAAAAGACTCACCAATTACAAAAGCTTGAGCTAATCCATTAGGGACAAGCTGCTCTGCATATGATAATGAGCAACCCCATTGAGAACCATCTTTTAACAATTTTTGAAAATTAGGTAAATCCTGAGGAGTAGAAATGATTAAAATATCTCTAATACCAGCCATCATAAGAGTAGACAAAGGATAATAAATCATAGGCTTATCATAAACAGGTAAAAGTTGCTTACTAATAGCCAGAGTAATAGGATAAAGTCTAGTACCGGAACCACCAGCTAAAATTATTCCTTTCATAAAGAAATTATTTTTTACAAAAATAAATAAAAAAAAGAAAAAGGGGAAATTATGAAAATAGGAAAATATAATTTATGTTAGGTTTTCTATTGGTTTACGTCTAAGCTTTATGTATTCATACCATGCACGCCTATCCGACGCAGCTAGATTCAGCATCCTCCCCACATCCTCTATTAATTTATTCAATAAATATTTGTGCTTCACTATATACCACATTATATAACTTTGTAAATACTTCGTAGCTACCCCTCTGAATTGCTTGTCTATCCACTTAGCAAACCTCACTGTATGCTGCTTCACCGTATTTATGTTGTATGTGTCATTCTGATCTTTCACTAATTCTCGCTTCACTGCCTTACTCTTTAAATTTTTCGACCTAAATTTCTTGAACTCTTTCCTATCTTCTCCACATATCGTGCTGCTTGTAGATACTTTATTCCTTAGTATTTTTTCTAATTGCGTCTTCTTAACTTTATCAAAGCAAATTAAATTGAATAGCATATTGCCACTTCTATCTTTCATGGCTAGTACTGCCACATTGTGTTGTTTTTTCTCCTGAGCTATCAAATATTCTTCTTTAGTTTTGTATCTTCTACCTTTTTCAGAATATTTCATCAGCAATTCCTCAAGCTCCATTATTCCGAAAAAGTTAACATTATCGTCGAAGCTCCTGAGTGCCGTCAATATCCTATGTCTCCATTCGAAACTTGTCGTTAGATCTATTCCTATTTCTTTTGCACATTGACGTAAACTTTTACCCTCGAGCATGCAGAGAATGTAGTCTAGCATTAATTCTTTTTTATGTAGATTGTATACAAAGGTGCCTGTAGTTACTCTGAAGT
>Ga0208041_1000579_pt1 | contig 33324 bp, 32 predicted proteins | sample AD_SCU002_MetaG_FD_184453 | JGI IMG/M metagenome (GOLD analysis project Ga0208041, IMG submission 184453) | Active sludge microbial communities of municipal wastewater-treating anaerobic digesters from China - AD_SCU002_MetaG (SPAdes) (version 2) | ecosystem: Engineered > Bioreactor > Anaerobic...
TCGCTCTTTTCGTTTTCCAGGATTTGGTTGATGTCTTTGATTTGGTCCATAAGATCTTGCCTCTCCCTGATGATGCTCACACTTGCTACCTCCTTTCAAAAAAAGGCCCCGGGTACGGGAATAACCGGGGCAACGCCTTATTGGTGGTGCTTGTTACGGGGAATTGGGTAACTCGTTCGCATACTCAGAAAGGCCGGTGGGTAGTCAGGCCACCGGCAAATATTCCGTCGTCTGATCGCGTCATTTTCCAAGGAGGTTTTGAGTTGAAAAGGGGTTTCTGGTCTGCCTGGATATGGGAACGAGGTTCTTTGTATCGAGAAAATAGTTAACATAAATCAGAAAATCGTTGAGCTATCATATGGATATCAGAACTTACTGCAGGAGGTGCCTATTGGAATTTCGACTAGCACAGATAATCGCGGCGATAGAAAAACTTGACTTGAGTTTTAATGCGGTTTTCATGCAAACTAACGACGGAGGGATTCAGAATTCTTTAGATGCTTTTCTCGATTTACTTAGAAGCGACAGGGTAATTAGCCATATTTTCTCATTGATCGAAGATCAGTGTGAAAAAAAGCCTATATTGGATAATTGGCTTAAAGAAAACACAGGATACATTTATTCTCTTCCAAACAAGATTACAGAGAGAACCTTGCTTACTAGAGATTTACTAACAGAAACAGTCACTAAAGGAAGAGATCTTACAGTCGAATTGACAAATTCTTGGTACACAGGGGGTATTGGTGTAGCTACGACGAAGTTTCTACAAGACTTTCTCGGATCTTTACACAGAGATTTGAAGAACCTGCTTATAGATATGCGTGTTGAAGCTGAACTTGCTCAAGCTAATCGAATCTCCGAATCAGTAATCACGAACATAATCTTCGGAGGAAATGTGCAGAATGTACAGGGTGATATGAACCAAGTGGATATGGGGCCTCCTACTCAAAGCTGATAGTCATCTTGTCGATCTCGCTCTCGATACTGGTTACCCTAAATCCTTTGGCTTTCAACACCATCTCGATGAACTCGTTTGCCCAGTCTTTATCTGCGGAACCCTTGAATTCGAGCGTGATTCTCATATTGGTGTCAAGTTCAAAACTAAGTTCTCTGACAATGTCATTGGCAATATCATAGATAATATCCTCGAGTTCTTTTCCAGGGCTTGCGGTTTTCCAGCTACTCAGATTCATAATCAACCTCCAGGGGGGCTTTGTGTGGAAAAAAGAGAGATTAAGAACATAGTTTACGGTGAAGCGAACATACAAAACGTCCAGGGAAATGAGAACCAAGTTTATCAAATGGTCGGCAGCTCCGTTGAAGACATGATCAGCAGCCTGAAGATGAAGCTTAATTCTATATCTGATCAAGAACTGAGAGAAGATGTAGAAGCTCGCGCCGATCAACTTGATCTGGAGTCTAAAAAGGAGAATCCAGACAGGAAAAAGCTGATGCGAATCAAAGAGTTCTTTGAAAGGCACTTGGGCACTCTCTCAAGCGTAGCCTCGCTTGGAATACAGATAGCTCAAATACTTATGGGACAAAAGCTGCTCTGAAATAATAACTTCCATGTAAAAGCTATACTTCAGTTTCAATTCTAAGGCTGATCTGTAGTATCATTACTCAACTACTCGCGAGGGAGTTGTCCGTTGAATCGATCAGACGAGAATTAGAGAACTGCCCAAAAATCCTCCTAGCAACTAAGTTATTATTGCAGCAGCTACCTCCGTGTTTATTTCTTCTCTGACTTTCCGACTTCCCTCGCGTTTTCTATTTCTCCCTCGCCGTTTTACGGCCGGATGGTCCCACCTGCGGCAAGGTTAGTTATTCAGTTGTCAATGACCAGGTTGCAGAAATTGGTCTAAACTTCTACTTTCGATGTATGCTTCGGGTAAGGGTTGGCTAAAGACTCTTCAGGATCTTCTTGAAACCCAGGATGTTTTAACCATGGGAAGATTTCTTCTATCGTTACCCCCAGAAAGGAAGCCAGCCTGCCAGCTACTTCAAGGGAGGGATTATCTCTGCCTATTTCAATCAGAGTTAGATGGTTCCTAGATATCCCAATCCTCTCTGCGAGCTGCTTTTGTGTAAGCTCAAGCCTTTGCCTATGTTCTCTCACTCTGTTTTCTCTCATTGTTTGCCTCCTTTCTAGTCGAGATTACCAACAATATTGTACGTCGATTAATCCAACAATGTCAATTAAATCAACGTTGCCATCGTGTAAAATGTTGGAATTATCAACTCAGGTCGAAATTACCAACATTAATGCTAAAATTATGTTGGAGGGGAATTATGAGTAAATTGGCTGAGCGCCTAAAGGAACTCAGAAATGTAAAAGGACTTAGGCAAAGTGACCTTGCAGAATTGTTGAATGTTCCTCGGTCAACTTTGGCAACATGGGAAACAGGGAAATTCAATCCAGATCTGAAAACGATAGAAAAACTCTCGGAAATTCTAGGCGTAAGTATTGATTACTTGCTCGGGAAAATAGATAAAGAAGAACATACTGAGCCATTGTCAATCAGGTTGAAAAAGCTAAGAGCATTGCTCGGAATTACCCAGGAGCAGTTCGCTAAAAGATCAGAAATACCTCTTGAAATAATAACGGCCATTGAGAATGATCAGGAAGTTGATCCAGTTGTCTTTATGAAGCTAGATATATTAGGAACTCTCCTGACGTTTGAAAAGCTAAAAGATAGGATTGTTCCATTTAGCGAAATGAAGAAAATCCCGATTCTAGGGAAAATATGCGCTGGCAATGGAGAGCCGGCTTACGAAGAAATACTCGGATATGCTTATGACCCAAGGGGAAATAGCGATTTCTCGCTATTAGTGAAGGGCGATTCCATGTCACCAAAGTTCAATGATGGTGATTTGGTCTATGTGAAGAAACAAACTCACGCGCGAAGCGGTCAGTATGTGGTTGCTTATGCAAATGGTGACGAGTGTATTCTCAGGCGATACATACACAGTAATATTTCGAACGTCGTCATACTAGAGCCTGAGAACCCGGAATACGAAAAAGTTATTCTGGTCCTGCGGGACAACCCGAAGTGGGGAATTATCGGAGTAGTGACAGGTAAGTATTCCAAGGAAATTTAGTACCACTTCTTTCTGAATTGGGGAAGGTACGATGAGGAATAATAGGGGGCAAATAGTCATGAAGTGCTATAAGCTTTTTTATTCTTCTTCTTGTTTTTGCAAATTTTCTAAAACGAGATACTGGTGAGCTTATGAATAGGGCAGTATTCTGGATTCTTTTAGTGCTGGCAATATTCTTTTGCTTAGCCGGCTTTGGAGCTCTTGTTTCAGAAAAAGACATGACTGGTTCGGTGATACTTTTCGCTATCTCGTCAATAATACTCGCAGTAGCCATCTTATCCAGGGGAGAATCAAGAAAGTCCACAACATACCTACCAGAAGAACGTTACCACGATGAACTCGAGGAATTTGTCTTTTATAGATATAAAAATGGGAAATCGAAGCTAGAAATTATCGGGGAAATATTCGATAGTTTCGGCCCAGATGCTGCAAAAAGAGCCTCTGAAAACTTTGATTATTGGATTGTTCAAGAGCCAGATAATAAAGAGTATATAAGCGAACCGCCAGCTATGATTTATAGCAGACCAAATCAGATGCAGCAAATCCCACCCGAACCTATTGGACTTCAGATCGCTGGTGCAATACTCGGGATTCTCTTTTCTATGCCATTGCTTCTTATAGCAAATTTTAACCCCCTATTCTTTCTCGTTGGCTTTATGGGAATCATCGGCGGGGGCTTTGGATTTACGAAGCCAAAAGCCGCAAGGGTTTTACTCTCTATTGCCTGTGTAATGTGTTTCTTTTTCGGCCCGGCGGTTATCGCTCTTCTTTTGCTCATTCCAGTAGGTCTATTAGAAGCTCAAATTCTACGAGATTCAAGAAGGAGAAAATGGAATAATTATCGGTGACTACATAAAATGATATCAAACAACCGTAGTAGGTGAGTCTATGAGTTTGGAGGATTTGAGGTTTAAGAGACGGGTGTTACTAATCATTTCTCTGTTACTGATATTAATAGCAATCGGGGTCTTTATTTCGAAGAACTATAGCCTCGGGGCCATTGTTTTGTTGGTTGAGCTTGTCTTACTTTTTATTTTCACTAGAATTTCGGCTGTTGAACCGCCTCCTATATCAGATGAGGAGCTTAAGCGTAAATCCACCAATAAGGAAGAACTTTATGCCAAATAGAGAAGAAGGCGCGAAGCGGTTGAGGGTAGTAACGACTTTCAAGAAGAAGGCGAACAAGAAAAATATGAAGAGAAAGGACTGGAGACGATGAAGGAAATAGAGTCGGGCGTAATGGTGGGAATTATCAGGGCTCTAGCAATTATTCTTCTCATTAACGGTATACTGGGAGCAATTTTCATCTACGGTTTCGGTGCTATTGTTTCCCTTCTGGTTCCGCCTGTATATAGCATTATATTTGGAGCTGTTTTGTTCGCAGTCAGTTTCATATTGCAAACCTAATCCAGGAGTTCCAATGAAAAGAGAATAGAAGAAGGCAAAGCCTACAAAAAGGGGGTATGGAGATGGAAGAGAAGAAAGGGATGATAGACAAATGAGGATTGTGCTCGATGGAGAAAACATTTCCGCAAACAATATCCCTATCTACGAAGCTATAAAGATTCTCCAATCGATTCAAAACATGGCGTCCTTGATAAATGAAATCAATGAAAAGGGGCCCTATGCCAACCTGAAGCCTTCACAGTTAAACCCCAAGAAAGTGACATTGGCAGTAACGAGCATCAGCCCAGGTTGCGCTGTTTTGAATGTTGAGCCTTTCAACCCTCAACTCGGTTTAGTCGGAGTAAAGAGCAACTCTCAGCAAGTGTTAGAACAAATGGAAAAACTTTTCGTCTCTATTTCCGAAAACAATTCAGATAGCGTCATTTCAATGTTTCCGTATTCCGAGCAAAGAGAAAGCGTGTTGAAACAAGTAAAATATATGCTTCATACTGATTCTGTCAGTGTCGGCATTCTTACTTCGGACGATAAAGATATTACTTTTGGCAAAGAATGGGAGGATTTAATTTATTCGCTCTCGAGGGTTGAAAAGGAAGTCTTCCGGGCAAGGGTTATAGGATTTCTTAATGTGGTAGATTCAAGAAGATTTAGAGGGGAAATAAGAACTGGAGACTACTACATCAGCTTCAAGGACCCGATTATTGGCGAGAAGTTGCAACAGTATTATAATAAAAGTGTCTATATAGAGGGTGAATTTCAGCTCACCACTTTCAAAAAGAAGGGATTGATTCTCGTGGGAATAAACAATATACGGGAATTACTCGACAGAATTGAAGTAAATGAGCTACAGTACAAAGACAAGGTTTATGTTTTCACAAAGCCTTTAGGAATAACTACAAGCAAACTTGAGGATGGTACGTATGAAGTTGCTGCGCCGGAAATAAAGGTTCGCGGCTACGGCAAGCATTTCGAAGATGCATTGCTTGACCTGAAAGAAATTTTCGCCAATGCGTATTATCTGATTAAATACTCTGGCGAGCCTATTTCCAGGGAGTCCAGGTCTATTGTTGAATTCATCAACAAACACTGTTGTGAGGTGAAACCGTTTGGCTGCTAGAAATTCTGACAAGGTAATAACGAGCCTTAAGAAAAAAGGATTTAAGCAATTAGAAAACGACCATCATTCGTTCTACCCCACAAACCAAAATGGTGAAAGAATCATTGGTATGCGGACCAAAGTCTCGCACGGTTCCAAGCACGATATAGGCGATGACCTTTTGAAGCAAATGGCAAGGCAGACAGGGCTTTCATTGAACGAATTTTTGAAACTAATAGATTGTACTATTGATAAAGAGAAGTATCTTGAACTTCTTGGAGAAAGAGGCCTAGTTGGCTGAAGAATGATTCGACTAGATGAAAAAAACATCGACGAAATCTGGGTTCTTAGCGAGAAATCTATCGCCCCTCTTAATTGAGGGGGCTTATATTCTGGGAGGTGATTCGTGAAAGCCGCAGGAAACAGCATAATTCTCACTTCTGAGAACCCTGAATACAAACCAATAAGGATCAATAGAGATAGATGGACCACCGAGTGTGCTATTATCGGTGTAGTAGTTGGACTGAAGAGAAAACTTTCTGATTTTTGATTATTTGGGGGACTTCTGGAACGGGGAAAGCTTATAGTTAGTGCATTAAAGCTTTTAGATAAGCAGTGTCTTGTTATTAATTCTTGTGTGTTGGACATTGCTGCCTTTTCCAGGGGGTTGTGTTATGGGGAAGATACTTAGTTTTCTAAAGGACTCTAGGTACAATATTCTTGAGTGTGGTCGGATTAACCTAGATTTTGATAGATTTACTGAGTACAAAGAAAGTGCCGAACACAAGTCTGAAAGACTGTTTGAATATCCAACACTTCAAAAGAAGAAGATTGTACCATCCTCTCCGTATGCTTCTTCGATATTCGCTTTTTTTCTTGATGGCTCAAGAAGAACGTACAAAATCGCTGACTATATAACCCCTGACGGACGTTACTTGCCGATCGTTGCTGGTCAAATAGGTGTAGCAGTTTTAAAAAGAGAATACTCAACCGGCGACCTGAGAGTGCTCAGAGATTATTCAAGAATTGAGTCACTAATAGTGTTTCCAGATCAAGGTACAAATGAAAACGAACTCAGAGAACTGGCTGAGGCTATCAAAAAAATCAGCAAAAGGAGTTTCACTGTTACAAGGTACAATCTCAAGAAGGAAAAGGAACCTGTTGATCTTGCGATTGCAAAGATTACAAGTATGATGCACAATCTTGAGCTAAAGACAGTGAGTGACCTCACTGCCAATAGTCTGCTTTCTCCAGGCGAAATGTTGGTTCTCGATGGCTCTCTCGAGTTTAGGAAAAAGATAGATATTGTGCAATTTAGAAACATTGTTGGTTTGTCAAAATCCTTTCGGCCCAGCTCATCTTTGGTAAAAGGAAAGCAGAAGTGCGATGTTGGTGCTCTTGTGTCTTCTCTACAAAGAAGAGAAAGAACACCAGTGTATCTGACTACTGTGGAGAATAACAAAATAGGAATGTGGTATTTGCGCATAAGAGAAACAAAATACATGTCAAATCCTCTTCAAGGAGTACTAAAACTCGAATGTTTTGCAGTTGATCCAGATGAGCAGGAAAATGGGCTACACAGTGACAGAGTAGACACCATCTCCGAAAACGTTCTCAGAGAAAGAAACGTGACTCCTTATGGTTCAGATCTGAGATGGGCAAATCACATCTATCCAATATACCTAGCAGAGAATTACATAAAAAGCTGTTTCATGAGTGACGTGGTCTTCGAAGGGCTTTTTTAGTTTAGGAGGATTGCATACTATGGATAGCAAGATCATTGGTAAAGTAACAGCCACAGAAAGGTCTCCAAGCACGTGCACAAAAGTCAGATTCTGGGTTAGACAGGATATGCTTGTCAGACCATTCGATATAGTTAAAATTGAAAATTCATCAAGACTAAATGACGAAAAATACAGCTACAGTTTCGCAATCATAAAGGACCTAAACTACATAAGTGATAGTGCAAGCGATCTGGCCAACTACGTCTCATCTGATTTTGGGGATGTGCACATTGATCCTCAGAACTCTCGCCTTGGAACAACAATAGCCATTGCCGAAATCCTTTACAACAATCAACAGGTGGAAATGCCAATAAAAGAAGGTTCTAAAGTTTATTGGGCGTCGGCAGATGAAATAAGAATTGCATTAGGAATTGAGGAAAAAGATGACAGTATCCCTGCAGGCTATATGCAGATGTCAAATGGAGAAGAGGTTCAGGTTACGGTTAGGGCTTCCTATCTAATAGGACCAGAAGCCGCTCATCTAAATATCGCAGGAATCTCCGGGTTGGCTACCAAGACGTCATATGCTATGTTTCTTCTTGGTGCAATCCAACAGAAGCTTTCATCAGAAGTATCTTTCATCATTTTCAATGTTAAGGGTACTGATGTTCTATCCATTGATATTCCTGCTCAAGATCAACAATTCCACGAAGACAAAGGTTGGGAAAAATGTGGCTTGCAGGCAGTTCCTTTTAAGAACGTGAAGTTCCTATACCCTTTCTCCGAAAACAATAGCTACCATGCAAGCACGCATCTTAACGCAGAAATTGTGAAAGAGCAGCAAAGTAAAGGGAAAAGTTGGAATTACTTCTATGACGTGGAACATGGATTGAAAAGGTTATCACTGCTATTCTCAGATATTGAAGATCCTACGTCTGCGTTTGATAGCATCTGCCACAGACTGGAAGAAGAAGAACCTAACAGTTGGGAGTCTCTGAAAAAGAGAGTCAAAGAGTTGTCCACAAAAGGAGGAAAGGGTGACAATGAAATACATATTGCTTCTTGGAGAAAGTTCAAGCGTCTAATAGATGTTAGAACCTCGCATGATATTTTCTGTGAAAGGGCTCATTCTACAGAAAGACGCCATAAACTTATTGAAGAAGCGATTGAGGAATTATCTGCAGGAGAAGTCCTAGTAATTGATGTTGAACCTCTTCCTGACTATTTGCAGTGTCTTGTTTTCGGCGACGTGATCGACACACTGTATTCAATCAAACTTGGGAGTTTTGAAGGTTCGGAAGATGATTCTGTTGACAAATTAGGTAGAGTCATTATATTTGCGGATGAACTAAACAAATATGCTCCTAAGGGGTCAGAGAGATCAAGATCTCTTACTAACAGTATTTTGGAGATAACTGAGAGAGGAAGGTCGCTTGGAGTATCTCTTTTTGGAGCTGAACAGTTCAGAAGTGGAGTTCATGATAGAGTTCTTGGAAATTGTAGTACAAACGTGTTCGGACGTACTAGCTCAGTGGAACTAAACAAGTGCGCTGACTACAAATACTTGCCTGACTCTTTCCAAGGAGCATTGACTATGCTTCCACAAGGAACTCTTATGTTACAGCATGCTGTTTTCAAGACTTCGCTCATAAAGATTCATTTCCCATACCCTTGTTATTATCAGCCGAAGGGAGGAAGCAGATAAGTTGAACACAGAAAAGACAATAAGAATTGGCGGATTTGTACTTGACACACTCACAACCGGAATGTATACGAATTCTCTAGATGTTGTACGAGAATATGTTCAAAACTCCTTCGATGCAATAAGGGAAGCCGAGAACAAAGGGATTCTCAAGAAAAGGTCGGGAAGGATAGAGATAACAGTTGATGAGAAAGGGAAGAGACTGATTATCGAAGATAACGGTACTGGAATACCCGCTCAGCTTTTTGCTCAAAGATTGCTAAATATCGGTCTTTCAGAGAAGGACCTGGAAAGTGATACCGGATTTAGAGGAATAGGTAGATTAGCAGGAATTGCTTATTGTGAAAAGCTCATCTTCGATTCTAAATCACACGAAGAACACGAAGAGTCGCATCTAGAGATTGATTGCGAAGAGCTGAAACATTCAATGTCACCCTTTAGCAAGAACAGTGACGATCTGCTAGAAATAATGTCTAGAAATACGAAGATAACAACATCAATAAACAAGACTGACAAGCATTTCTTCAGGGTAACCATGAATAATGTATCAATGGAGACACCCGAGCTTCTTTCAAGAACCGCTATCGAAGGCTATCTGTCAGAAGTGGCTCCAGTTGAATTTGACTATCAAAGATTCGTATTTGCAAAGAAGATTGAGGAATGGCTAATCAATAATCAAATGGAGCTTCCGACAGTTGCAGTGGTTGTGAGAGCTTCAGATGGCGAAAGGCAAGTATTCAAACCGTATAGAACTCACTACAAGACACGCAATTTCAAACTTGACATAATGGATATCGAATTCTTCGAAAGTAGAGAGGATGAAAAACTCAGTTTTTGGGGCTGGTACGGGAAAAGTGATTTGCTTGGGATGATAGAGGATTCTCGTTCGGCAGGGATAAGAATGAGAAAAAACAACATGAGCATCGGCGGAGCGCAGAGAATAAACGAGATCTTTTCTCAAATTGCTCCCAGTAATGAACGATTCAACTCTTACTATATTGGTGAGATTCATATCATTAGCTCTGATGCCGTGCCGAACGCAAGACGTGATGGCATGGAAGAACTTGGGGCTTGGCCAAGAATTAAGCAATCGATGAAAGTTTTCTTTGATAAGCTCTGTAAAGACGTCAGAGATGCTTCTGGAGCAAGAAACAGGCCAATGCAAAAGATTCGCGCGCAGACTGCAAAGGTAATAGAGGAAGCATCTATTGCGCAACGCCAAGGCTTTTGTTCAGAGTCTGAAGTTGATGCAGTACGGGGAAAACTCAAGAAAGAAATCGAGATTGTGGAAAAGGCTAAGAAAGGGAGGAATAACGAGGGGGATCATAAAGAACTCGAAAAAATCTCACAAGAACTGAGTGAAAGACTTGATTCACTAGAAAAACCGAATTACATTGCCAAGAGACTGAAACCAGAACTGGATAAAAAGCAGCGGAAACTTGTATCTGAAATCCTGAATATCCTTATGACCACTTTAGATCCGAACAACTATCGTCTTGCTAAGAATGCAATTCTTGGAAAGTTTGGACTGAATGGAGAAGATGATGCGTGAGAAACGTACTACTAGTAGAACCTGACTATAAATCTAAGTTTCCGCCGCTTGGTTTGATGAGAATTTCAACTTATCATAAGCAACTAGGCGACAAAGTGGTCTTCAAGAGAGGAATGTCAGATGAAGCGCGAGCTCTTTCTTGGCACAAGATATACATATCTTCCTTATTTACGTATGAACTGCGAAGAACGGTCGAAACAGCCAAATATTATCAGAAAAGTGTTGAATCCTCAAAAGACATTTTCATAGGGGGTATTGGTGCAACTCTGATGCCGCATTATGTAAGAGCGAATGGCGACTTTTCCATTATTGAAGGTCAGATTGATTGTCCAAATAAGTTGGAACCTGGTTCTCCAAATCTAGTCACACTACTTCCGGACTATGATCTTCTGAGCTGTACTGAAAAAAGATATACTCCTAGCGATGCTTACTTCTGCCGTGCCACTATCGGATGTATCAGAAAGTGCACTTTCTGCGCTGTGCCGAAACTGGAGCCGAAATTTCGGAAACTCAGATCTCTCTCCTCTCAAGTGAAAGAGATCATTAAGACCTTTGGAGAGAAACAAGATCTGATCATTCTTGATAATAACATTCTTGCATGGGAGCAATTCGATAAGATTATTGATGAGATCAAGGATTTGGGATTCGAGAAAGGTTCAAAAAGGGAACGAAGGAAAAGAGCTGTTGATTTCAACCAAGGACTTGACGCAAGGCTTTTGACTGAAGATAAGGCACGCCTGCTATCGAAAATTTGTTTAAAGCCCGTTAGGCTTGCTTTCGACACGATGGCGGTCGAAAAGCATTACAGGAAGGCCGTTATAAGACTGGCAAAGAATGGGTTCTATGAATTCACGAATTATCTTCTCTTCAATTGTGAAGATTCTCCGGAAGACTTTTTTTACAGGATGAGTGTGAATCTAGAATTGTCAGAAGAGTTAGGCATAAGAGTCACTGGTTTTCCAATGAAGTACTCACCAGTAGATAGTGTGGTAAGACGTTATATATCTCCAAAATGGAAATGGAAATATCTTAGGGGGATTCAATGTGTTCTTCTCGCAACACACGGAATGGTTAGTCCCAACCCAGAATTCTTCGCTGCAGCGTTTGGCAATAATTATGAGGAGTTTTTGAATATTCTTTCAATGCCAGAAAGATACATTATTCATAGAAATGCCTACAAGGAAGAAGCAAAAGACTGGTTAAGAGAATATAAGAAACTTTCCGAATCAGAACGAAATGCTCTTCTCGATGTTCTAGCAGAAATAGTGAGAACTAAGAACAAGATAAAGGTTTTTCGAGAGAACAAAAGATTTCTGCATCTTTTGAATTATTACTACCCCGATGTCAAAGGATAAAGTACCAAGATAAGTTGATATTACAACAAGAAGGTTGAAGTAAACAATTCAGTTTTCAAGTTTTTTTGATTTTACATAGAAGGATGTCAATAGAGGTGGCTTTACTGGATAGTTTGTGAATCAGTATCTAAATTTGAGGTGGTTTAAATGAAACTAACCAAAATAAGTATTTTCAAGTTCAGATCCATAGAGAAAGCAAAAATATGCGTTGGAAGAATAACAGCAGTAGTAGGCGAAAACAATGCAGGAAAATCTGCAATTCTCAAAGCGCTCGATGTTTTTTTTCACTACGAAAAAGATCATTTTATCCGTGGAATTCACGATTATACAAAGAATTCTCAATCAACGATTGAACTAACCTTTTCCAACATTCCAGATGAAGTAAGGGGTTTGATGAAAGTGAAAGATACTCTTTCTTTGAGATTGAAATGCAAACCACCAGAATACGAACCAACTTACGAATACAAGTTTGAAAATAAATGGGAAAAATGTAGTAATAATACAGTAGAAGGCTTGTTTAAAACTATCAACTTTGTACTTATTCCTCCAATTAGAGACCCTAAAGAAGCAGAGATAGAAGAGAATACCTTGCTCAAAAAAATCGTTTTTGAATACCTAAAAAGAAAGACTGAAAACCGAGACAACTTGTCCAGCACTGTTCGGGAAGCGACAGATTTAATTCAAAAGAGTGCATTTAAGCATATCGAAAACGATCTAGAAAAACTATATCCTTTGACTCATAAATTCAAGTTTACCATTGATTATAAGAATGAGGTTGATTATGGTCTTCTAATAGACAACATAGCACTAAGAATAACAGAAGATTCGCCAATAACAAGCTTTCAGCTAAAGGAATGCGGGACGGGTTTACAGAGCCTAACAATAATAGCCCTCTATCTATACTACACAAAGCTTATATACAGAAATGCGATTCTTGGGATTGAAGAACCAGAAACAAATCTTCATCCACAAGCCCAGCGTGAGTTTGTTAGAAAGCTGAATGATTATGCCGAAAAGTCGGATACACAAGTTATATTCACAACACACTCATCTGTTGTTGCAAATGAACTTGATCATAAAAGTATAGTACAAGCACGAAGAGAAAACGAAGAAAGACGTGGCTTTAAAACTGTTTTCAATCAAGTGGGACCAAAAGCTAGTGCATCTAAACATATTGGAAGCGAAAAGTACTATACTTTTTATAGGAGACGGAATAGTGAGTTCTTCTTTTCTAAATCAGTTATAATACTTGAAGGAGAAGCGGATGTGGAAGCTGTTAGATGCATAGCAAAAAGGAACAGAATTGATTTAGAACAATCTGGAATTGCACTTATAACACTTAATGGAGTAGACAGTGTTTTATATCCCTATTACCTTTTAAAAGAATTGCACATTCCTTTCATTTTGGTGACTGATAAGGATTTCTTTCTAGATTACATAGAAAGTGAAAAAGACTCAAGCAGAGACTCGAATGGATTCTATAAATACAGTAAAAAGTCGCTGAATCAAACAAGGCTAAAGACGCAACTGAAAGGAATCTTCAAGAGTGAAAAAGAAAGAGCAGAACTCCTACAGCATTTGAAAAAAGGACATTCAAGTCTTCTGAAATTCCTCACACAGTACTCAATTGTCTGCATGAAATACAACTTGGAGATGGATCTAATTTCTACGAAATCTGGAAAACAAGCATACTGTGATGTTCTTGGTCTCAATTACAATGTAGATAACAAAGAAATTCTCACCAAATATAAGTCTAAGATAAAAAGCCCGGAGAAAGTGTCTGCTGTTTTCGAGAGACTTACAAATAAGAAATTGCCTTTGTCTTTGATGGCAATTGAAAAGTTTATGAAAACCTTTATAGAAAACGGAAAATAAGAAATATGATTTTACTAGCTTAGTTTATCAAATTTGACAACTACTCAAACTGATTTGGAAAATGGTCTGGAAGTCTTTGAATTCGAATTCATCCTCAAATCACACTATCGGAAGTCCCAAGCAAAGGTTCTTTGATTCTGGATTTGAGGACTTCCTCCAGTTCTGGAAGCGCCTTGATCAGCTCAGACACTATCTTCTGGTCCAGCGGCATCTCCGTCATCATCTTGGCCGCTTGCGGGAAGGAATAAGCCTCCCTGTATGGCCTGTTGGCCGTGAGAGCTTCAAAGACATCTGCGACCGCGAGAATCTTAACTTCAAACGGAATCTCTTCTCCCTTAAGTCTCAAAGGGTATCCCGAACCGTCTTCTCTTTCATGGTGCATGTATGCGTAAGGTACATATTTGCCGAGATATTTGAACTGTTCAAGCAGATTCTTCCCGCGCTCAGGGTGGTTTAACATCACTTCCCATTCGATTTCGTTCAAAGGACCACGCTTTCTTAGAATGCTTGTCGAGATTCCCATCTTTCCTATATCGTGAAGCTTGGCACCGTTGACAAGCTCGACAAGCTTCTTCTTCTTGAGTTTAAGTCTCTTTCCAAGGATCTCCGCTATCTTTGCCACGTTCTTTGAATGGTAGGTTGTGTAAGGATCCTGTAGCTCCCACATATAGACTGTAGTCTGCAGACCCTGGGTCTGATGATACCTGGAAAAGGCGATCGCAAGAACTTCCATCATCAGGAGAACTCCAATCAACCCGGAGATAAAGGCGTGAAACACCAGCCAGTTGTACAGGTCGTAACCCTTTATATCGACATGAAGACCATACGCAAACAATTCGTCCCTTTTATTTGAAAAGCTTATTCTATCGGCCATGGAAAGGCTTTCAAGAATTCGATGTTTGTCTATTGAAACCATTACAACAAACCCTTCGGCGGTATTGTTTGCCAGGCTGTCCCTCACGTTCATATAGGCATAAAGCTCTTCATTTGCCACGAACAACTCATAGTCCTCAGCGATCGAGAATTCTTTCGGTCTCTCAATTACATCTATGGATCTCACAGGAGAAATATCGTTGAGTATTTCTTCAAACATGTTGTCAATGAACTCCATGTTCTCAGTTTCAAACGCATTGAACATAGCATTCCACTGAAAATAACCGATGGACAGAGTCGTTAGAAGAGCGTCAACGGCTTTCTGGTAGATTTCCGAGTAAACCCTTTGGGTATAGGCTTCTGCTTCAGACTGGAAAACATGAAACGGCAAGAGCATGAGCGAGAACATAATGAGAAAGACAATGAAGACCAACTTGGGTCCGGCGAACCTCAGTTCCGAAAATCCTTTCACAAGAAATTCCCCCTATTTTCCACACTCCCAGTTCTTTTTTATTACATTTACTCAGTGAATCAATAATACGATTAAAATTAATATATCATACGAGTATTCAAATCTAGCGTTGTACATAAACCTTGAAACTCTACCACGAATGTTAAAAGTAGCGTTGTAACAAACGGAGTATTAGGTATTTTGTGTAACATAATATAGAATGATTTATGCATTATTAATTCTTCGAGGGGGATGTAATGTGATAGAGAATAAGGTGGCACACGAAATCTTGTACATTAAGGACTTTGGAAAAGGCATGCATAGAAGAACTGCGAAAATCAAGTTGCTCGAAAATGATGTCACAAGAGAAGACCTTCAAAACTTAACTCGCGACATCTGGTTGGAACACGGGCAGGACGTTGATGAATTGGTGACCGTGTTCTACCTTCCGGATATGGATACCAGTTCTGTGTCTTATGCGTTCGGGGGATGTATGAAAGGGAAAGGGTGTTATGTCACAGTAGTCAAATAGAGCACTATTCAAAGGAGTGATGTAAGTGTGTTCAGAAGAGAATGAGAAAGCAAGGAGTTCAGAAAACGCATTGCTAGACAAATTGAGAAATGTTATCCAACGAGCTTTTGAAAAACTGCTTGAAAATGATAGTTTTCTTCTAGAAAATGATTTGCATGAACGGGCAATATCGCATTGGTTCGCTGTTTATCTGAATGATGAGATACAGGATTCTTTTCCCAAAGAGAAATACAATGTCGACTGCGAATACAATAGAGATATAACTAGAGATGCTGGAAGGGTAAAGAAAGCTTTCTTACTGAAAGAAGAGATAAATGCGGAGTTTCAGAAAACCTCTGAATGTAAGGCTTTAGAGTATTTTGGTGAAAGAAGTGTATATCCGGATATAATTGTTCATAAGCGCGGAAGTAATGCAGATAATCTTCTAGTTATTGAAATCAAGAAGAGCAATTCGAGGTTTGATAATAACTTCGACACGCATAAACTTGAGGCGTACACTAGAAAGGAATTTGAAGAAGATGTTCTGAAATACAAGTACGGTGCTTTTCTTGAGATTCAAGTTTGCAGAAAATCCAATTTTATGTTTAAGGCTTTCTGGTTTTCTGAAGGAAAGAAGATAGACCAGAACGTCTTTTAGAAGCCAGCTTTTGCAGGCTAACTCCAGTGTGTTTTCATCGAACATCTCGATTAATCCTATGATCTAGTTAGGAGGTGTTTTTGTTGAAAAAAGCCGCTGCGTACGCGAGGGTCTCAACGCTCCATCAATCTGATCTCAGCCTGGTCGGGCAATTTGAAGAATGCGACAGATATGCCGAAGGCAACGAAATTGAGATTGTGGCATACTATGCAGATAAGGAAACAGGTAAAGTCAATCGCAGGGAACAACTCGATGAACTGATCGATCATGCAAATAGAAGAGAATTCGAGTACATACTTGTCGATGACTTTGACAGGTTTTCCAGAGCAGGTGCCAGGGGAGAAGTTTTCATACAGGATCTCGAGGAGAAGACCGGAGTCAGAGTGATAGCCGTAAGAGACCTTGTTGACACGTCCACATATATGGGCAAAGTTTATAGAGGCATGAAACTCATACTCTCTGGAGCAGAGAGGGACAGGATAGTCGAGAAAACAAAAGTCAGGATGAAAAACTATGCCAGTATGGGTTACTGGATGGGCGGCAATCCTCCGTACGGTTTGAAAGCTGTTGAGGTCAAAGATAAAGAGGGAAAGCCAAGGAAAGTCCTGGAAGTTGATGAACAAGAAGCTCCTGTGGTCCATGAGATATTCGCTCTCTTCGCCCAGGGAAAGAGCATTAACTTCATCTGTGAGTTCTTTGCAGATAGGAAGATCCTCAACCGGAAAGGAAAACCCTGGTCAAAGACTGCCATTTGGGACATTTTACACAATGAGAAATACATAGGTTCCATAGTCTACGGAAAGGGATCTAAGAGATATCATCACATAAATAGGAAGGACGCCCTCATAGTTGAAAATGCGATCGATGCTATTATCTCCAGAGAGCTGTGGGAGAAAGTTCAGGAACGATTCTCCAAACACTCCTGGTCGCCTAGAGTACACTTCTATCTGCTAACCGGGCTCATCAAATGCGGCGATTGTGGCGCATCTCTGGTCGGGAACGGTTCGAAGAAAACAAGTTATGTATGCAGCGCGTGGAAAAACCACAAACCTGTTAGATATGTGGGCGTTGCCAAAAGTAAGGTCGAAAAGTTCGTTATCGACTATATCCGGCACGAAATGTTTGGTGACATGGACAATGCAGACTATGAAGAGATTGCCCAGGAGATGAACCGAAGAGCCGTCAGAGAAGATAAAATCAGAGGAAAGAGGATCGAATATCTGAAAAAACAGTTGTTTGAAGTGCAAGCTCAAGAAGCAAACCTCGTTGAAGCAATCAAGAGTGGAGTAGAAATTTTACTTTTGAAGGAAGAGGCCTCCAGAATCAAAGAAAAGAGAGAGTCCATTCAGAGCGAACTCAACTATCTGGAGAATCCCGAGAAGCAGCATTTTGTAACCGCTCATGAGCTGAAGGAAAAATGGGAGAATATAAAGAACAACCTGGATTCCGGAGATTGCTACAAATTAGATGAAGCCATTCATAACCTTATCGAGAGAGTAGATGTTTTCCCTGATGGGTATATAAGAATTGTCGAAAGTAATGCTTGAAAAGCCGATGGATAAACAGTCCGTTTTATCCGTCCTTTCACGGAGAGGTTGTCTTTGCCGTGGGGCTGCCAGGGTTAAATCGCTTTTTTCTCTAAAATTTTGTTGTAAAATCTCCCGAAAGGGAGATTTTTTTAAGGTGAACGCACAGCTCAATCGAGTATTTGCGAGGCAAAATACAGTCATTGATTTGTCCAAACGCTACCCACTTTAGAGTGCTTTATTTAAAATGAATGATGCAATTTTACCACGTATCACATTACCTATCTCTCCACCAGGAAAGCGATGCAAAAATTTCCTTGATAGCCCATTTTTTACATCCAAATGAGACTACGGATCTCACGAAGTGCGTGTATGTAACAGCTAATAGAAAGGAAGAAGAGAAGGGAATCGGAAACAGGAATCGAGGAGATGGAAGTCAATTCTGACCTGTTCGAGTAGTAAAGACCAGAGCATGTAATATACTCCCAAAAGTGAGACAAGTATAAGAGGTTGAGATCGAGCATTCTAAGGCATCCATCCCCGAATCTGGCATTGAATGACTCCCTGAAGCCATTCTGTTGTGGCTTGCCCTTCTCTATGAACTCATGCCTTATCCTGGCATTGGAGAGGAACCTGTTCAATCTCCACTCTTTGAACTCGGAGCCATTGTCAGTTCTGAAGATTCTCGGTCTTGAATAGAGGGCTATTGACTTTTCAATGACCGGCAACACTCTGGATGCGGGGATGGAGAAATCTACCAGTATTCCAACGACGAGCCTTGTGAAATTGTCAATCACAATAAGGATTCTGAGCTTTCTACCTCTCAGGTACAACTCGAGGAAGTCGGCGGACCAAACATTAGCCGGATACTGGTGTCAGGTTCGACGGAACGGCAGAGCTGGCATATCTCCTCAGCACAGTGGAGAGTCGTCTACATTATTCCATTGAGTGAACCGCTTATAATATATATCTACTGGCTTTTCTTTGAAGAGGGGAACGATAACGGTCTTCTTTCCATACCGATTCTCAATCTCGGGGCATCGTATTTATCGGGAATAGTATCCATCTGGAATCTATCGCCGTTCATACTAGTCGTTGCATCACTCTGCACGAAGACAATTTTTTTATTAGTCTTTCTTAAAAAGCTGTCGAAAGGAGAGTTGAGAACCTGTAATAACGATATATATTATTTTTGATTGCGGAAAACAATTAGATATAGAATTTCGGAGCAACGACCAGAGAATCTCAGGATATTACAAATGAAGGTTCCTGAAAAGCCATAGATACCTGACAAGACAATAAAGAGCCATCGGGCAGGCGAACGTATCTGACTGACAAGTTGGTATAATTCTTACAAGTGCAGAAATATCTCAGCAGGAGTATTGTTCCATCTTTTTGTTTCCTGCAGATCATTAAAAGGAGGTAATCGTTGTGAAGAAAGTCAGAGTTCCCGTAATTCTGGCACTGCTGATCATGGTCTTCCTGGGTGGGACCACGCTTTATGCCAAACTCACCTATGGATATGTGACACCCGGTCCGGATACATGGTACCGAAAAGACGTTGAGGGCTTCCAGTACGCGGCGAGTCTGGTCGGCGTCGAAGTTGTTGTGCTGAACTCCGACTACGATACTGAGAAGGAGATCGCCAATATCAACACTCTTGTCAACATGGGCGTTGATGGAATGTGCGTCTTTTCTTTCAATCCGAATGGCGCTTTTATAGCCGCCAGGGAGGCCGGTATGGCCGGGATTCCGCTGGTTGTAACCGACAACGTTGGACAGGTTCTCCAGTCCGAACACGATATAGTGGCCTGTATCGATTTCGACTGGGAGGGTATGGGTATTAACGTTGCCAACTACATCGCCAAGAACTACCCGGGAGAGAAGATAGCCTGCATAATGGGGCTCTTCGAACATGTCCCGGTCCAGATGTTCCGCAGTACTTTTGAACCGGAAGTCAAAAAGCTGGGCGTAAACACTATTGTGGCTATAAGAGACGGAAAGTACACCCCGACCGTTGCCGTAGATCAGGCCCAGGACTTGATAGAGTCTGGTTACGATTTCTCCATACTCTTCAGCTTCAATGAGGAGATGGCCGCAGCCATAGTCAGAATGCTCAAGACGAGAGGTCTGCTCAACAATCCGATCAAGGTCATAACCACCAACGGTGCCCCTTATGGTATTGAACTGATAAAGGAAGGTAGCATAATGTACTCGATCTCCACTTCACCCGGTTGGGAAGGGTTCGTTTCCTTCCTCGCGCTACACGCGTACACGCAGGGCTTGATAAAAGAGCACGATCAACAGATCCTACTACCGAACACCCCGATAACGCCTGAAACAATCGACGACAAAACGAAGGTTGTTCCATGGGATATCGATCCCGTCTGGATCGAACTGACTAGAGAATACTTCCCGCAATACAATTCTCTCTATTGAAAGTGAGATATTATGGGGATGGAGGGACAGACCTTCATCCCCATTTTGTTTATTCTTTTGTGAGGGGAAGAGAATATCATGGAGCGAAAAGAACTCGTTAAAATGGATAACCTGGTAAAGATATACGGACATCACAGAGCGCTGGATAGCGTCTCTTTCAACCTTATGGAAGGCGAGGTACACTGTCTGGTCGGTGAAAACGGAGCCGGAAAATCGACTCTTATAAAGATTCTTTCGGGCGCTATTTCTCCAGAAGCAGGGCAGATATTTATTTGTGGAAAAGCCGTCGGTTCTCTCAACCCCAGACAGTCGATAGAACTTGGTATCTCAACAATATATCAGGACGCCGAGCTCGTAGATTCTCTCACGGTGGCCGATAACGTATTTCTTGGCGACGAAAAGTCCGGTAAGTTTCCACTGATCGTTGACAGCCGCGGTCAGGAAAAAAGAGTAAAGGAGATCATCGACGCCCTGAAGATGAACTTACCGGTGGACGCTCTGGTGGAAGAGTTATCTGCTTCACAGAAACAGATGCTCCAGATCGTCAAAGCTCTCTACAGGGACTCAAAAGTGCTGATTATGGATGAACCGACCAGCTCACTTGGGATAGATGAGACTCAGGCTTTGATGGACATCGTCAGAAACCTTAGACGGAGGGGGATCGGGATAATATATATCTCCCACTATCTCGAGGAGATCTTCGATATAGGAGACCGTGTAACGATCCTCAAAGATGGTGTGGATATGGGGACCTATAACGTGGTCGATATAAAGGTCGATGAAGTCATAAGAAAGATGGTCGGTCGCGATGCTTCGCTTTTCTATAAAAGAGACTCCGCCGAAATAGGAGATACTCAGCTCGAGATAAGAGGTTTTTGCAAAGCTGGCACTGTTGAAGACGTGAGTTTGTCTGTAAAGCGTGGTGAGATATTCGGACTGGGTGGTCTAGTTGGCTCGGGCCGCAGTGAACTGGTATCTCTGATCTTCGGTGCCGATAGACCAGACAGAGGCGAAGTGGTTTTAAATGGAAGAAAACTAAGAATCAAATCGCCCGGAGATGCCATTAGAAAGGGGATCGCGCTGATAACCGAAGACCGCAAAAAATTGGCTATGTTAAACGGCCGTGATATCGTCGAAAATTCATCGCTAGTCCACAGCGAGAATTTCAGGGGTTTTTTGCTAAAAAAACGTGAGGAGAGAAATCTAACGAACGAAATCGTCAACAATCTATCGGTGGCCGTTCAAGACGAATCGCAAACAATTGAGGAGCTCTCTGGCGGAAACCAGCAAAAAATAATCATTGGACGCTGGCTGATCGACGACTCGTTAGTCTATATCTTTGACGAACCAACCAAAGGAGTAGATATTGGCGCCAAAGAGCAGATTTACGAGTTGATGACTGGACTGGCAAAAAAGGGGAAGAGTATCATCATGATCTCTTCCGACATGCCAGAACTTCTTTCGATGAGCGACAGGATCGGTGTCATGCGCTATGGCCGGCTCGTGGAGATACTTGACAATACAGGGATAAAGGAAGAGGATCTTATCAAGCGCTTCATAGGAGTACAATGAAGTTTGGGAGGTAATTGCAATGAATAGTACGGAGGCTTCTCAAGAGACAAAAAAAGTACTTTCGAGAAGGAGGAGTTCGATACTTAGAAGCCAGTGGTTTTTCCTTCTAGTGGCGGAGATTATTATCGCGGTCATAACCGGAATAGTCAACCCCAGGTTCTTTACAACCAGCAACATCATGAACATACTCGAGCAGATAGCGGTTCTTGGAATAGTCTCCTCTGGTATGACACTCCTAATAATCTCCGGGGAGATAGATATATCGGTCGGGGCTAATATCGGGCTCTCTTCCTGTGTGATGGCCATGATGATAAAGAGCGGCAACGGTTATCTGCTCCCGGTTATCGTGGGAATCGCGCTAGCAGTTTTCAACAGTCTACTGGTGGGTATAACGGCAAGAGCCTTCAAAGCTCCGTCATTTATAACATCTCTTGCATTTACCAGTGTTTTCCAGGGCGTGGCCCTGGCAATAACCAAAGGATCCTTCCAGACTATATACGGGCAGTTCGAGTTCATTGGAACTACACGTCTCTGGCAGATTCTTCCTTTTAGTTTCATAATCAGTATAGGTGCTTACATAATCGTTCATTTTCTGCTCTCCTACACCAAGTTGGGCAGACGAACCTACGCTGTCGGAAGCAATCCTTCGGCTGCCTACCTATCTGGAATCTCCGTGAACAGGTCCAAACTTACGGCTTTTCTCTTGAACGGAATCTTCATAGGCATAGCATCCATGGTGCTGCTATCAAGAATCGGTGCGGCACAGCCTTCAACAGGAAGCGGGATTGAGCTCAAGGCAATCGGAGCGGTCGTAATTGGAGGAACGCCACTTTCTGGAGGGAAGGGTAGAATAATCGGGACTTTTTTCGGTGTGCTTCTAATGGGTTTGATATCCAACTCGCTGAACATGCTCAGGGTAAATCCCTACTTTCAGACTGTCACGTTCGGCGTTCTCATAATAGCTTCACTGGCCATCAGCGTGCTCAGTACTTACAGCAAGCGCGGAAATATAAGAACTTTCTTCGGAAGAAAGGATGAAAAGCGGTGAAAAGACAGAACTTCGAGATCGAAAACGACAGAATCCGCGAGCTTTTTCTAAAAGAAAAACACCGGGAACCGGAAAGATTCGCCAGAAGAATCGACCTATCATGGAGTGTCTGGATGTTCGGTCTTGAACCTATCGAAAACTCTGTGGAGAGACTTAAGAGAAACGGATTGAGCTTTTTAGAGCTCAAAGGCGACATTTCGATGGAAGTCGAAAAGGTTAGATTGGCAATCGATAGGTACGGAATGGCCATTTCAGGCGTTTGCGGTCTCTTCTCACCGGACAGAGACCTTTCCAGTCCCGATGCGGAGATCTCTGGAAGGGCTATCGAATATATACTCAGAGAGATCGAATTCATCTCAAAGCTCGGCGGAAAATACATGATAATCGTACCCGGAGCCGTGGGAAGACCAAAAGCCATTGACTCACAGGAATTAGAGCGGAGTGCGAAGAACCTAAAGACATGCGCTAAAGCCTTCTCTGCGGTCCGAGTGGCTGCCGCCATAGAGCCAATCCGTTCTGCCGAGGTTAGCATCGTTCACACAGTGGGCGAGGCCATTGATTATATCGCTTCAATCGATGAGCCTGCCATCGCGCATCTTAATGGTGACATATATCACATGCTCAACGGGGAAAGACACATTGGCCTGGCTATCCTAGAATGTGGCGATAGGTTGATGAATCTCCACATCGCCGATAGCAACAGGGACGCGCCGGGAAAGGGAATGATAGACATTGACATGGTCATTATGGCCTCTTATCTGGTTGGCATGAATAGACCGGGTAGATTTCTTACCTTCGAACCGCTTGGACCATACCCCGACCCTTACGTATTATCCACACAACCATGCAATGTAGATGTTATGGAGAGGCTGGTCAGCGATTCTGTGAGTTACTTCCGTGAAAGGGAAGAGATAGTCAGATCACTTTAAAAGGGGGAACAGCAATGAAAATAAGCTTCCACACAGATGCCTTCAATTCGGCAGTATTCAGCTTTGAAAAGGCTCTTCAATGGGCAGAAAAGAACGATGTGCACTTCATTGAGCCAGGAGTGATAGATGGCGTCTCATGGATTCACGGTCTGGGTTATTTCCCGCACGTATCGCTCGCGGAAGACCCAATGAAAATGCGAAAAAAGTTAGAGAGCTACGGTGTTTCGCTTTCACAAATTGATTCGGCTTTCCCGCTCTCGGGTGACGATGGTCTCTATTTTGGTGTTCCGTACGTTCTGAAGTCCTTGCCATGGGCTAAAATAGCCGGTTGCCCCAATATCGCCACGACCGACGGACTTAAGAAACCCGCTGGCTTCAGTGACGTTGAAGCCCTCGAACTTATGAGAAGGGCCTATGGCACTATCGTCGAGACGGCTGAGCTCTACGGGATCAACATAAACATAGAGGTCCACGGCTACTTCACTACCAACCCCGACCTCCTCGAATTGATGCTCGATTTCATCGATAGTGACCGTCTAGGACTAAACCTGGATACGGGCAACAGCTTCATCGCCGGCAATGACCCTGTGGAATTCTGTAAACGCTTTATCGGAAAAATTAAGCACGTACATATCAAAGATGTATCGGAGAGCCTGGCAGCTACTATGAGGGGAAAAGATACGGGAATCGGGATAAGCCACTCGGCCATCGGCGAAGGGGTGAACGCCGGAAATATCAAAACGATACTCCGATTGCTCAAGGAATATGGATACGACGGCTACATAAGCATGGAATGCGAAGGCATGGGCGGACCTCTAATCGAGAAGTCGCTTGCCTGGGTGCGGGCGACACTGAAAGAGCTGGGAATCCCTGAGGAGAAGGAGCCTGAGTTCTGCGATTGAACGATCTTTTTATTTCTTACTTTTAACCGGCATGCTTTTTCGAAGGGCAATCCACAATCTGGGATAATTGACCCTTTCTTCGAGGGCTATAGTGGCTCTTTTGACCTCAGTGGTGGTTACCGGCTTGACAAAGCTCCAATGTATTGTATTATTTATACATCGAGTCGAAAGAACCGAGAGGAGATGTAATCGTGTCGAACGCAAGGACTGAACCGGGGATTACTATCTGAATTTCCCTCCATGGACCGCGATCATATCCGGTCTTTTCTCTCGAGTACCGCTTGTTACTTTTCCCTTAATGAAAACCTCAAGAGCAACGTTCATAATTGAATCATCGGATTTTGAAATATATAAGGACAGGAGGAGACTTATTATGTCGGGGTTTAAAGATGTGGACCTGAAACGTCCCGCTGCCAAGAGGGAGGAGGAGATTCTCTCTTACTGGCGCGAAAATGCACTCCCGGAGAGGAGCGTGAACGAGAGGGAGGGATATCCGGAGTTCGTCTTTTTCGAAGGGCCGCCAACGGCAAACGGGAAGCCCGGTATTCACCACGTTATTTCCAGAACTCTGAAAGACTGCATATGTCGCTTTAAGACTATGCAGGGGTACCAGGTGAAGAGAAAGGCCGGCTGGGACACCCACGGTCTCCCCGTCGAAATCGAAGTAGAGAAGCAACTCGGCTTTTCGTCGAAGCAGGAGATAGAGGACTACGGCATTGAAAAGTTCAATCATAAGTGCAAGGAATCAGTATGGAAGTACGAAAGCCAGTGGAAGAAGATGACCGAGCGAATAGGTTACTGGATAGATATGGAACATCCCTATATCACTCTCAACGATAACTACATAGAATCAGTATGGTGGATTCTCAAGCAGTACTTCGATGCCGGTCTTATATACGAAGGACACAAGATAATGCCCTACTGCCCCAGGTGCGGTACACCTCTTGCTTCTCACGAAGTGGCGCAGGGTTACAGGGACGAGACGATAGATTCTATATACGTCAAGTTCAAATTGAAAGGTAAAGACAATGAATACTTCCTTGTCTGGACTACCACGCCCTGGACGCTTCCTTCCAACGTCGCGCTGGCCGTAAACCCCGATTTTAACTATGCGAAGGTCGAAGTCACGCTCGATACAGGCAAAAGAGAGTATTACTACCTTGTCAGAGAGAGACTGACAGCTCTTCTCGGGAGTGATGGGCATTACAGTATTGTTGGGGAGATGAAAGGAAGAGAACTCCTCAAGATGGAATACGAACAGCTTATTCCTTACGGAAAGGTAGATAAGAAAGCCTTCTATGTGGTACCCGGCGACTTCGTTTCGCTTGAAGACGGTTCCGGCATCGTCCATATGGCACCGGCTTTCGGCGAGGATGACAATATACTGGGCAAGAAATTCGATCTGCCGATGCTCCAGCTGGTTGATAGAGAAGGGAAGATGACACAAGAAGTAACGCCATGGGCGGGTATGTTCGTCAGAGATGCCGACCCGCAGATCATACGTTACCTCAAGGACAGAGACCTCCTTTTCAAGAAGGAAAGATTGACCCACTCCTACCCCTTCTGCTGGCGGTGCGACACGCCGTTGCTTTACTACGCCAGAAAATCCTGGTATATAAAGACAACTGCCTACAAGGACAGACTGATAGAGATAAACAACACGGTGAACTGGTATCCGAAGTTCGTCGGTGAGGGTCGCTTCGGCAACTGGCTCGAGAACATGGTTGATTGGGCGTTGTCCAGGGACAGGTACTGGGGAACGCCGTTGAATGTATGGAAATGTGAAAGTTGTGGTTCGCTGACTTCGGTAGGTTCAAGACAGGAGCTCATCGAGAAAGCAATCGAAGATATAGCACCCGATATAGAGCTCCACAGACCGTACGTAGACGATGTACATCTTCGCTGCGAATGCGGAGGTACTATGAGCAGGACCCCCGAAGTCATAGATTGCTGGTTTGATTCAGGCTCGATGCCGGTCGCCCAGCATCACTACCCCTTCGAACATAGAGAGGAGTTCATGGAAAAACTCTTCCCGGCCGATTTCATCTGCGAAGGTATAGACCAGACAAGGGGTTGGTTCTATTCACTGATGTCTATCTCGGCCTTCCTCTTCGACCAATCACCCTACAAAAACGTTCTGGTGAACAACCTGGTGCTAGACAAGAGCGGTCAGAAGATGTCCAAATCGAAGGGTAACACTGTTGATCCGTGGGAGATAATCGAAAAGTACGGCGCCGATACGCTCAGGTGGTATCTGCTTGCCGTTTCACCACCGTGGGTACCCACTAAGTTCGATGAAGAGGGTGTAAAGGATACTTACAGCAAGTTTTTCGGCACTCTTCAGAGCGTTTACGCATTCTTCACCATGTACGCGAATATAGATGGTATCGACCCGGTCGATTTCGAGCTGCCCGTGAAGGAGAGGGAAGAGATAGACCGTTGGGTTATCTCCCGGCTAAATACACTTATAGGGCAGGTAACAGACTTCTTGAACGGTTACGATCTCACCAAAGCCGTCAGGGCGATACAGGGCTTCGTCATCGAGGAGGTTTCTAACTGGTACGTTCGAAGGACCAGAGACAGGTACTGGACGAGCGAACTCGACTCTAGCAAGAAGGGGGCCTACCTGACGCTATACGAGATACTTCTCACTGTGGCCAAGCTTATGGCACCGATCGCGCCCTTCACTGCAGAGGAGATATACAGAAACCTCACGCATGGAAAGGAAGACTCAGTCCACCTGCAGTTCTATCCCAAAATGGATGAGTCTCTCATCGAGCCTGAGCTGGAAAAGAGAATGGCGACGGTTATGGACCTGGTAACCCTCGGAAGGGCCTGCCGTAACAAAGTGCAGATAAAGGTTAGACAGCCGCTCCCCAAGATTCTTGTCGATGGCGGTATCAAACCCACCGTTGAGTCGATGAGGGAACTCATACTCGAAGAGATCAACGTCAAGAAGATCGAGTACATAGAAGATCTGGGTAAATACGTAAAATACGAAGTGAAACCCAACTTCAGGATAATGGGTCCGAAATTCGGGAAAGACCTCAAGGCGATAAGTGCAGCACTTAAAGCCCGGGAGGCTGCCGGCATTGTCTCGACCATAAAGCGAGAAGGAAAGCTCTTTCTCGAGATCGGTGGGAACAGTTTCGAATTGATGGAAGAAGATCTGGACATAAGGATACAAGAACTGGCAGGCTTCACCTTCGAGATGAGCGCCGACAATTTTGTCATACTCGACACGGAATTGACTCCGGATTTGTTGCAAGAGGGACTGGCCAGAGAGATGGTCTCCAAGATACAGACGATGCGGAAGGACGCAGGCTTCGAAATAACCGACAGGATAAGGGTTTTCTACTCCGGGCCGGAAGAAGTGGTCAGGGCCATAATGGTCTTTGAGGCTTACGTAAAGGAAGAGACTCTTGCCGACAGTCTTACTCCGGACGATAGCATCCAAGGCGGGACAAAATGGAATCTAAACGGTTACGATACAATTATAAAGATCGAGAGAATCGCAAAGGAATCGTTATAGAGACTATCTTAGCTTAAGACAGACAAAAACCGGGGGAAAATCTCCCCCGGTTCTATCAATTGACGATTATATTCACAATGATATTCGGGTCAAGAACTCTGAAAGTGAAGGATTCAGCTATGAAAAGCTCCACTTCTTCATCGGAATGACTGTGATAGCCAATTTCAAAGTCTCCACCGATTACCATTTCCAGGTCTTCGTGGTCTTTAGGAAGAAGCAGTCCTCCCTGGAGGACCCTGCTCACGACTATGTCAGTACCCAGCAAGGATTCGATACGTTTGACAAGAGGGTAACCCTGTACGTGGGAGTTGAGCATTGCCAGTGTTTCGGGGTTAACAACAAGAGCGAAGGGTCCACTGGCGAAGTTGTCCTTCAATTTCTGGACGGCCCTGGCTAGCGACTTCACTATTTCTTCGGGCTTTTTACCCAGCGATACAGGCTCGGTTTTGGCCTCCTTCACAAGGCCCTTTATCATACCGGCTTCGAAACCGTTGTATATTGCGTTCTCTTCGAAAAGCGCTATCTTTCTGGCGGCCTCTTCAAGCGGTCCGAGATCGGGATCGGCCGTTCCCCTGTCTATGTTGTCCAGTTCCCAGCGGTTCAATCTGAAAGGGATTCGTAATTCCACCAGAGGCTTTGCCTTCCTGAGACCTGCGCCAACCTCATTTCCCGTCTCGATCAAATCGAGCCTCCCCTCTGGCAGGAAAGAATACTCCCAGCCTTTCGGCCCCACAACATTAATCACCCTTCTGGCCGAAAGATAGTTCTTTAGAACCTGACCGACTCTGTTGTTGACTTCCTTCCACGCCTCGCTCGAAAGCGGGGCGAGCTGTCTTTTGAATATATCCACACTCATCTCCCCCTTATAGCTTTCCTATCTTCAGCGAGCCATCGCCTGACTGACCGCCGGTTTCTTCGACCTCTGTAACCGGTGCAGATGTGAAGAGATAAGTCCTGAGCTGCTCGTCCCAGCCATCCATGTTTCTTCTGAGCCATTCGAGAGCCATGCAGGCATGCTCAATCTCCTCGTCGCGGTTGTGAGCCATGATAGCCTTCAGTTCTGGGTCAGACGAAGCCTCTACTCTTTGATTATACCAGTCGATGGCCTCGATCTCTTCCTTGAGGCTGTTCAAAGCCCTGGAGATGTTTCTAGCCTTTTCATTAAGCACTTCGTACGGTTCATGATAATTGCTCATAACGGACCTCCTTTTCTAAATTCGGTGAGCCTTACTGTGAGTATGACTGGATAGGACAACTTAGGGTTTAAGCCATAAAAAGCATCGTTTCGTTCACAGCAAAAACAACAGCTTCCTCAAAACCTCGAAATAGTCGCTCTCTGTGAAAGTCAACGTCCTGTCATCTGCTTTCTCAACCCCAGGGAAGAAGGATAATCTGTGGGTCTGTGTGTGTTCTATGTACACGATCTCTACTTCAAACTTTTCCGGAAGGGTCATAGGCTTTATGGAGCCGTTCGAAATAGCCCTTGAGACGCCCTCTTCAATCAGCCTTACGACTTTCGCCGGATGGATCGAATCAACCGATGAGCCGCTTCCGGTGTTGGTTACGACGGTCTCTATACCCGGGACTTTATCACGGGCGATCTTTGCAATCCCCGCATCACCGCTCAGAAAGACGACTGGAACCTTATAATATGCTGCCGACATTGCGTTCATAAGGAATTCGCTCACCAGTTCTCCGTTAATTTTCAAAGAGAAGATATCACCTGTCATCGTGTGCGAAAGAGGGTTGAGCCCCCTCCCGGATGGCGAATGGTATCCGGTGAAAACGACGGCGTCGAAGGATGCGTCTATTCCCTGCATCATCATGAAAGGATCCCTGGCCCAACCCCTGATTATCCTTACGCAATCGGGTAGCGCTGACGGGTCGATATTCCTGGCGCTACCGTGAGCATCTCTTATTAATATCTCCGAGGCTCCAGACTTCATGGCCCCGCTTATCGCGGCGTTCACTTCGGCCGTCATCTGCCTTGAAAAGTACGTGTAATCGGCGTGACCTTTGTTTGTTTCATCCCAGGAAGCTATCCCGGCCGTTCCCTCGATGTCTGCACTAATAAATACCTTCAAGAAAATACCCCCTTGTTTACTTTCCAGAATAGTTGGCTATCATTTAATACTATCCGTCGAAAGATGTGCGGTGCCTAATTGCCTGATCTTACGCTTGCGGTATGTTGGACTCACAAAAAGTCATTTTGGGCTATATTCAGGTTCGCGTTGTTCATTGCGAGAAGGGATCGCGAATCGAAGTTCAGGACACATTTCTGAAGTGCTGCAGAGATTACACCAGTTTGCACTTTAACAGAGCCTTTCTGGCGAGTTTATCGGCCATTTCGTTATAAGAACTTCCGCTGTGCGCCTTTATCTTCACCCACTTTATCGAGAGTTTTCCTGCGATTTCTCTCATATGCTTTCTGTACTCGATAGTGCGCGGCGTCTTCGCCTGCCAGTATTCTTCAGCCCAGCCGCATAGTCCTTCATAATCGTAATGAATTTTTACTGCCGTTATGGACTTCTTAAGGCAGAAATCCACGGCCTTTTCGACAGCAACGATCTCTCCAGCGACGTTCCGCATATTCGTATTGTCCCTGAAACAGCCCGAGATCATTCCTATCACTAAACCGTCTTCTATTATTACTGCTGCATATGATGACACCTGGCCGCGACTACTACCGTCCACGAAGATATTAACCCCTTTGAAACTGTGGCCGTTGAACTCCTCCCAAAGCGAAATCAAACGTGCCTTTTCCACCGGTCCGGATCGGCCTTCGACCACGATTCTTCTGTCTCCATTTGAGTTACTGTATATTTTAATCGGATATATCGTTCTGATCTGTACGAAATAATCACCACCGCCCTCCACGGTACATTTTATCCCTTTCTCTATGAGAAAAGCGCAGAAGTCATCCGCCGATTTATTCAGAAGAGTTCTCCAATCTTCTGTGCTCAAAATACGTACAGTCCTTCTATAATATCAAGCAGTAATACAGTCAGATACCCGGCCATCGCGATGAATGGGCCGAAGGGGAGTTGCGCAAGCCTGTCAAGCTTTCTCCTCTTGAAGGCCGATGTGATTGCGTAAACGGCTAATGCCACCAATGAAGCTATCATTATTGTGTACAACGAACCAATTATTCCCGTAGCCAGCGAGAGGACCGCCAGCAGTTCAACATCGCCGAACCCAAAACTATCCTTCCGGAACTGGTTGGCGATAAGAAAGAAAGCTACCATGGCACCGGTTACGATTAACGCTCCTATAAGATTCTCCGGGAAGCGGCCCCGGAAGAAGGCCCAGAAGAAACAGCCCAACCCTACCAGTATCACTCCCGAATCGGGTATCATGTAATGCTCCAGATCTATAAAGGCAGAAATAACTAACCCTGTAACCATAAGAGAAAGCGAAATCGCCTCAGACAGCGGAAAGAGCACGGCATTTAGCACATAAAGCGAAGCCGTTATAAGCTCTACGAGCGGGTATCGGGGCGATATTTTCGAACCGCAGTACCTGCATCTTCCTTTAAGGATGAAGTAGCTTAAAATTGGTATGTTGTCCTTCCAGGCCAGCTCGTGCTTACATATAGGACAGATACTTCGTCTGGGCTTGAATATCGTGTATTCCTTCGAAGGTATTCTATAGATCAGGGCGTTGGAAAAACTACCGAAAACCAGTCCAAAGACGAAAAAAAACGGTACGATAAGCATTATAGAATACCACACTGTCTTCTCTCTTCTTCTGTGAGGAATTCGTTGAAAAGCTCCTTCTTTCCGTAGAAGTACCAGAGTTGACCCTTCTCGAAGGATTTCATGAGCCTTCTGGCTTCCTCGCAGTTCTTGAGTTTCATGAAAGTTACCACCAGAAGCATCTTTAGCTCGGGTTTTTCCGGTTCTTTCTTAAGAAATTCCAGAACCTGCTCCTGAACTGTGTCAAAACGACCGTACCTGAATTGAGTCTTGGCCCAAACTTCGATATCGTTTATATAGACAGGTCGGGAATTGAGTATCTCCTCTTCGATCTTCCTTGCCTGTTCAAAATCGCCTGCCTTCTGACACAGCTCAACCATTTCTGCCTTGGTGAGGATACTTGAGGGATCGCGCTGGGAAAGCGTTCTGAGAACGTTCATCGCCTCGTCTATTCTGCCTGCCTGTATATAGGCGTCGGTCAACATGAAATAAGTTACCAGATGATCGGGGGCCAGTGAGATCTCCCGTTCCCAGTATTGAGCTGCTTTATCGTACTCCCCACGGTTATAATAAGTCTGGCCGAGGAAGGAATGTGCACTTAAAAGGGAGGGGTCGATCATAAGAGCTTGCTGAAGCCATCTTATACCCTCCTCTTCGTTTCCTTCTTCAAGAAAGATGTTGCCCTTTAGCTCGCACAGAGTGGCTTTGTCAACGTTTGCATCCATTAATAGATCGAGAAACTTCTGTGCGCTTTCGTAATCGCCTCGGTCGGCTATGGAAAGTATCTTGTCCTGAAAACCGCTGAAAGTACCTCTCGCGAAGTTCTTCACTGTGAGTCCACACTCGTTCATGTACTCGATGAACTCAAGGTACTCTATTGGAGCGTAGATCTCCGGCACGACAATATCCTCGAAGGCCACAATTAGAGACTTCAGAGTTTCGAGATCCTTTCCTATCTTAGTGCTGCCGAGATCCTCAAGGCAGAGATTGAGGTCTCCGTCATAAATCTGATCGAGAATCGCTACCGAGAAAGGCAAAGTATCCGTTATCGAGTAGATGTTACCGTCATACTTGAGGCGAATCAATTCCATCTCCCCACCTCTTTTCCGTGTTTCTTAGAATATACCATGTCTGCGACCTGATAACACTAACGTTGCCTTATATTGCGAGAAGTGGGAGCAATGGAATTTCTTCTTCGCAGAATCAACAATGCTTACTTTATTCCTTTGACACTCCCCATACCTGAAGGCAGGGATTCTTGGGTGATTAAACCGAAGACCGTTTCTGGCATCGGAGTATGACCCCAAGTTAAGGGCTGTGTCAGCAGCCCGTCCCTAGGCAGAGCATATTAGCTCCTAGGGCTGGCAGACTATCGCTT
>Ga0208041_1000581_pt1 | contig 33233 bp, 28 predicted proteins | sample AD_SCU002_MetaG_FD_184453 | JGI IMG/M metagenome (GOLD analysis project Ga0208041, IMG submission 184453) | Active sludge microbial communities of municipal wastewater-treating anaerobic digesters from China - AD_SCU002_MetaG (SPAdes) (version 2) | ecosystem: Engineered > Bioreactor > Anaerobic...
ACCATATCGAGCCCTGCCCCGCCTGCGACGGTTCGGGGAGCGAGACGAAGAAGTTCACCACCTGCCCGACCTGCGGCGGCAGCGGCCAGATGCGGCAGATGAGCCAGTCGATCTTCGGGAGCTTCGTCCGGATGAGCACCTGCACCGCCTGCGGCGGGCGGGGGAAGATGCCCGAATCCCGGTGCAAGGCCTGCGGCGGCAGCGGGCACCGGCGTGCCCGGCAGACCGTGAAGGTCCGGATACCGCCGGGCGTGGATACAGGTATGCGCCTCCGGATGGAGGGCTACGGCGACGCCGGGGAGTACGGTGCGCCGGCGGGGGACCTCTACATCGAGATCACCGTCGCACCGCACCGGACGTTCACCCGGCGGGGCGACGACCTCGAGACGACCGTCGATATCACCCCGGCCCAGGCGACCCTGGGCTCCGAGGTCGAGGTGCAGACGATCGACGGGCGCACGGTCGTCCTCGATATCCCGGCCGGCGTGCAGCACAACACCGGGCTGAAGATACCGGGCGAGGGCGTGCGGTGGCAGGCGAAGCCCGGCGACATGCTGGTGCGGGTGCGCATCGTCGTGCCCGAGCGCCTGACGGAGGAGGAGCGCGAACTCTACCGGCGCCTGCTCGAATTGGAGGGGAGTAAACCCTCCGCGAAGGCGGCGAAGAAGGGCAAAGGCTTCTTTCAGGACGTCGTCGACAAAGTGAAAGAATCGGTGAAGTGAGGGAGCCTCGCTTCAACGGTTTACCTTTTTGAGAAACGTACCTGGCGCGAGCCCCGGGGCGTGAAGCCCCCTGCTCAACGAAGAACCACACATCCCCGTGCACGGATCTCGAGGGGACATCGCCACGCACTGCCCCCGCCCCTCGGGGCGGGGGAGGAGGCCGGAGGCCGGGTGGGGTGGGGGTTACTGTTTCCTTACGAGGTGGAGACAGGGGGGGCAGGCCCCCCTCCCCGCGAGCCGCCTCCCCTCGTGGCGATAGCCACCACGGTCCACTGCACCGGGTTCTCTCCTCACTTTTGCTGGTTCCGGGAATGAGAGGTTAGCGGTTTCGGGTGCGACCGGCTAAAGATTCAAAACCCACATCCGATACATCCCCCCATCCCGCCCGCTTTATCCCTCTCCCAGCCCAATAGCCTGAGGATGAAACTGCTCTTCGAACTCTCCGGCGAGCACCCGGACCTCCCGGCCGCGGAGCTGGAGTGCGTGGGCACCGTGCTCGACACCCGGGCCCAGGTCGCGATCGCCGAGTGCCCGGACCCGGAGACTGTCGGGCGCCTTGCCCTGACGCACGTGGTGATGGAGTACCTCGGGGAGTGCGAAGCCTCGAAGGAAGCGTTTATCGGTCTCCTTCGCGATCTCGCCATAACGACAACAAAGCCGTTCGCAGGCAGGGTGAAGAAGGTCGGGGGGAGCCGGATGGAGGCTCCCCAGCTCGACCTGGAGCGCCTGATCGGGAGCCATATCGCGGGTCCGGTCTCGCTCCGCGCTCCGGTCGAAGAGTACCGTGCCGTCGCGTCTGAGGACCGCTGCTACTTTGGCCGCGTTCTCCTGCGGATCGACCGGGGCGCGTTCGAGGCCCGGAACCCCATGCGCAGGCCGTTCTTCCACCCCGGCGTGATGATGCCCCGGACGGCCCGGGCGCTCGTGAACCTCTCCCTGGTCCGGCCCGGGGAACGGGTCTTCGACCCCTTCTGCGGCACCGGCGGGATCCTCCTTGAGGCCCGGGAGATCGGCGCCCGGGTCCTCGGGAGCGACTTTGACCCCGCGATGGTCGCCGGTTACCGACAGAACCTCCCGGGTTCGGAGGTGATGATCGCCGACGCCACGGCGGTCCCGGTCTGCGACCACGCCGTCGACGCGGTCGTGACGGATCTCCCCTACGGCCAGTCGGTCCGGATCCGTGCAGAGAGCATGGACCGCCTCTACGACGGCTCGCTCGCCGAGGTCCGGCGGATCCTCCGGCCCGGGAGGCGCGCGGTCATCGTCACGCACCGCGACATCACGGCAATCGCGGCCCGACACTTCACTGTCCTGCAGGAGCACGAGCAGCGGGTGCATAAGAGCCTGACCCGCCGGATTCTGGTGCTTGGGTGACAATGCAGGGGAGAACGGCGCCCGGTGGGACCCCCGATACATAGCCCGGCATGACCCCCCGCCGGGTGCCGGCACCGGTTTTATGAGGTCTGGGGGAATGTCACAGATGTGGATGTAAATTTTAAACGCTACGGTCTCTACCTCATCCGGTGGCAGCTCTCGACGCCGATCCTTGCCGGAGTGCTTGCGCTGCTCGGGGGCCTCGGGGCGCTCACCGCAACCATCATCGCAAACCTCATCGGCGGCCTCATCTTCTTCTGGGTCGACCGGTTCATCTTCACCTCCCAGGCGCTCGCCGCCCAGTGGGAGGTCAGGGAAGAGGTCCGGTGCGTGGACTGCGGGACGATCGCCCGGGGCTACCGCCTGGTGCGGGCGAAGAACTACGACAAGACCGACGACCCGGCCCCCGAATTCCGGTGCGAGGCGTGCTCGAAGAGGAAGTCCGAGGAACTCAGGAGACGGGGCGTCGAGCACTGAAAGGGGGCAGTCCCGACCCGGAACAAGTAAGGCGGGGCGGTTCGCACATGCCGCACCTCAACCGGCGTGCCCTCTAAAGCATCCCCGTCCCGGCCTTCATCACTGCGAGGACCACACAGGCACCGACCTGAACTGCCACGTTGTCATCGAGCGGGAAGAAAGCCTCGATGATGCCGGCCGCGGCCGCGACGAACACGGCCGCCCACCAGGGGACGAGGAAGGCGAGCGCGAGAGCGGCCGCAGCGACCCCGGCGAGCGTCCCCTCGAGCGATTTTCTGCCCCGAAGGGTGTGGTGCCCGAACCGCAGCCCGACGAGCGTCGATATACTGTCGAGCACCCCGACCGTGACGAGTCCGACCGCGGTGTACTCCCGCCCGAAGACGGCGAGGCAGAAGAGCGCGCCGATGGCGTAGGCGATGCCGCCCTTGAGCGGCACCTTCCCGGTGCGTTCCGACTCATCAAGGATCCGCGAGAAGACCGGAACGTCGTAGCCGCGGGTGAAGGCGTCGCAGAGGAGGAACTGGGCGACGAGCACGGCGCTCAGGAATACGAACGCCCCCCGGCCGTCCAGGCGGAGGACGATTCCGGCCCCGATGAGCCCCATGAGCAGGTGGACTGTCTGACGGAACGTCTCGCTCATCGCACTGGAATGGCAGCCCGGGGAGATAAAGCATCGTGCGGGTGCTCCCCGGCGTCGACCTTCCGCCGGAGAGCAGTCACCTTAATTAGTCTCCTTCTCTCCTACACCCCCCTGATGGAGGATACCATGACGAAAGTACGAAAGTACGTAAACCCGCCCGCCGCCGAGGTGATATGCGAGTTCCGGTTTCCCGAAGAGATCCCCTGGGACCTGACCTACCCCGGCATACTTTACAGCCACGTAAAGGACGCCTACCCAAAGCGCGACCAGCGCTACGTGCGCGAGGTGGTCATGCTCCTTGGGCCTGAGGGGCTCCGTGAAGAACTCCTGGTCACCGAACGATCGATCTTCCTTGCCGAGGATGAAGGCTGCGCGATCCAGGTCGGGCCCCGCCTCCTCTCGGTGAGCTGCCAGAGGCCCTACGTGCACTGGGAGGCCTTCTCGGAGCGGATCCACGGGGCGTTCGACCGGTTCCGGGAGGTCATCAGCGCCGACGCCGTCAGGACCATGAACCTGCGCTACGTCAACCTCATCGAGATCCCTGAACGCGAGGTGACGCTCTCGGACTACTTTGCCTTCTACCCGACCCTTCCGCCGGAACTCCCGCGGGCGCCGGCGGGGTTCATCACCGGGTGCGAGTTCGCGTTCCACGAAAACCGCGACAACTGCCGGGTGGAACTCACCGACGCCGTCCCCGAGTCGACGGCGAACAACGCGTTCCTCCTGAACATCGACTACTTCCTCGCGGAGGAGAAGAGCGTCCCGCTGGACGGAGTGACCGACTGGCTGGAGATCGCCCACACCCACGTGCGCGACATCTTCGAGGCCTGTATCAAGGACTCCCTGCGCGACCTCTTCACCATCCGGGGGGAGGTGCCGGCAGCGGCACGATGAGGTGGGTCTCGCATGGGCGATATCGTGCGCCGGAAATGAGGGACGCTGATGGACGTCAACGCCGGCGACGCCGAACGGGTCTACGGGGGGCCGGTCGGGCTCATATGGGAGATGCTTGCGGGCGAGGAGGAGGTCTGTGCCGAGCGCGAGACCGATGCCCTTGCAGAACGGGCAGGGCTCGGTCGGGAGAGCCGGGTGCTTGCCCTCCTCCCCGGGCCCGGCGCATCGCGCGGGAGTACGGCGCAACCGTGACCGGGCTGGCATACCGCTTTTCGGGCAGCTGCCCGAGCGCCTGCATGACATCGTCGGTGGCGTTGCTCTGCCGGGCGAAGTCGATCAGGTCCTGCCGGGTTGCCGGGTAGGCAACGTCGCGAAGGTACTCGTGAACGCAGGAAGCGGTCACGCCGGTTGGTAAAGCCGTTCCAATCACCTCCAGTTCGATCCCGTATTGTGGGGAACCTATTTGACCCCATGCTCCCGTGCGGGAAGACGCCCGCACAGGCTCGATCGGATGCCCGTCGCCGGCACGAGACGATAAATAGAGGAGGGCCCAGATAGTGGAACTGTTCAGTCCAGAGGGTGAAAGATGATCCAGACACGGGGAAGCGGCATACTCCTGCACATCACGTCCCTGCCATCGGCGTACGGCATCGGGGATTTCGGGCCGTCGGCGTACCGGTTCGCCGAGGCCCTGGCGCGAGCCCGGCAGCATTACTGGCAGATCCTGCCGCTCAACCCGACACGGGTCGAGCACGCCAGTTCCCCGTACTACAGCCCGTCGGCGTTCGGGATGAACACACTCCTCATCAGCCCGGACCTGCTCGTCCGCGACGGATTTCTCAGGCGGGCCGACCTCGAGCCGGTGCCCGAATTTCCGGAAGGGCGGGCGGCCTACGAGGCGGCCACGTGGTACAAGGACCGGCTCTTCTCGGTTGCATACAAGCGATTCCTTCACTCGGGGCCGGAGCGCGGGTACGAAGAGTTCTGCGATAGAAGTAGATGGTGGCTGGACGACCACGCGCTCTTTGTTGCGCTCAAGGACCACTTCCGCGGGCAGGAGTGGAGCCGGTGGCCGGAGGAGATCCGGGACCGGCAGCCGGAGGTTCTCGAGGATATGCGCCGGCGCCTTGCCGACGAGGTCCGGAAGGAGAAGTTCCTCCAGTATCTTGCCGCCCGGCAATGGTCGGCCCTCCGCCGGCACTGCACCGGCCGGGGCATCCAGGTTATCGGCGATATACCGATCTGTGTCGGATACGATAGTGCCGACGTCTGGCAGAACCCCGGGATCTTCAAACTGGATGGAGACCTCCGCCCCACCGTGGTGGCGGGGGTGCCCCCGGATATGTTCAGCAGGACCGGGCAGCTCTGGGGGAACCCGATCTACAACTGGCCTCTCCTCCGGGACCGGGGCTACGACTGGTGGGTGAGCCGGGTCGCCCGAGCCGGCGAACTCTACGACCTCTTCCGGATCGACCACTTCCGGGCGTTCGCGGATTACTACGAGGTCCCGGCGGGCGACACGACGGCCGAGCGCGGCACCTGGGTCGACGGGCCGGGAGCCGACTTCTTCGAGGTGCTTGCCCGGCGATTTCCCTGCTTTGCAATCGTCGCCGAGGACCTGGGGGCGAACACCCCTGCCGTCCAGGGGCTTCTCGACCGGTTCGGGTTTCCGGGGATGAAGATCCTGCTCTTCGCGTTCGGGGAGGGGCTCCCGGGAAGCGCTCATGCCCCCCACAACTACGTTCCAAACCTCATATGCTACACGGGGACGCACGACAACAACACGGCCCGCGGGTGGTTTGAGGAGGAGGCGTCGGAGGAGGATAAACAGCGGTTCTTTGCCTACATCGGGAGGGAGGTGGGGGCAGGCGAGGTCCACCGGGACCTCGTCCGTCTTGCGATGACATCGGTTGCCCGGGCGAGCATCATCCCCATGCAGGATCTCCTCGGGCTCGGCGCGGAGGCAAGGATGAACTATCCGTCGACCTCCGACGGGAACTGGGAGTGGCGCATGACCCCCGCGGAGTTTGCCGATGCCCCGCTCGACTGGCTCCGCGGGCTCACGGTCCTATCGGGGCGGGGGTGAATCAGTACCGGGAGGTCAGCACCTCGAGTTCTTCCCGGATGGTCCGGCGAACCATCTCCTCGATGGCGGTGTAGTCGCGCTTCGCCTTCTCCTGCTTCTTGAGCAGTTCTTCCATCATCATGATACCAAGAGAGAGGTTCTTCCCGTACCGCAGAGCGACCTCCAGCGCCTCTTCGTCGATCCGGACGACCCTGGACATGCAAGAGTGTTTTCCGGGCCAGAATTTAAATGTTACATATTTGTTACATGGGAGCAATCGTTGTTACAAACCTGTAACAATACCGGGGCCGGCGTAACATTTGCGTTACAGGCAGCCCGGGCGGGAGATTCGCCACCCTCCAGCCCTGGTCTCATTACAGATACGCCTCCGTCGCGTAGCGCCGCATCATCCGGTGGGTGTTAAAGTAGTAGGCGATCTTCGCGATTGAGCTCCGCATGATCGTCGCCCACTCATCCTTCCGGAGGTAGTAGGTGGGGATGATAAGGTACTCCAGTTTGCTATAGAGGTCCTGGAGTTCCCGTCTCCGCCGATCGGCCTCGCTCACCGGCGCACCCGGCCCGGGACCGATCGCCCACCCTGTCGTCCCCTCGATCCAGCCCTCGATCCACCACCCGTCGAGGACGCTGAAGTTGACCGCCCCGTTCAAGGCGGCCTTCATACCGCTCGTGCCGCTCGCCTCGTAGGGCGGCAGGGGCGTGTTCAGCCAGACATCAACCCCTGTGGTCATCAAGGCTGCAAGGTCCATCGTGTAGTTCTCGAGGTAGACGGCCGTCACCTCCCCCTCAAGGTCGCGCATGGCGTTGTGGACCTGGCGGATCTCCTGTTTTCCGACTGCGTCCGCCGGATGGGCTTTTCCGGAAAAGACGAGCTGGATCGCTCCTTGCCTGCCGGCCTCCCGCAGTTTATCAAGGTCCGAGAAGAGCAGGGTTGCCCGCTTGTAGGCTGCCGCCCGCCGGGCGAACCCGATTGTGAGGACCCGGGGGTCCAGGTCCACACCGTTCTTCTCCCTGACATAGTCCACCAGTGCCTGCTTCGCCTGCTGGTGGGCATGCCTGATATCCTCGTGCGGGATCTCGTCGACCCTGACGAGCAGTTCCGGTTCCTGTGCCCATCCAGCGATGTAGCGGTCGTAGAGGTCCCGGAATGGCCCTGACGTCCAGGTGTGCGGGTGGACGCCGTTCGTCACCGCCCGGATGTGGAACCCCGGGAAGAGCCGCCGTGAGAAGTTCATATGCGCCGTCGTCACGCCGTTGACGTACCTGCTCAGGCGGAACGCGAGGGTCGCGAGCGCAAGCCCGTCCTCACCGATGTACTCCCCGAGCAGTTCCGATGGGACCTCGTTCCTGAGCAGGTGGGCCGCCATATCCTGCGGGAACGTCTCGAACGCCACCGCCACCGGGGTGTGGGTGGTGAAGATACAGTGCGTCTGCACCTTCTCCTCATCCATTCCCGGGCGTTTTAGGAGTTCGAGGGTGAGGAGGCTTGAGTGGCTCTCGTTGATATGGTACTTGCCAACCCTGATATCCAGCGCATCCAGCATCCGGGCCCCGCCGATCCCGAGCACAACCGCCTGTTTCAGCCGGTACTCCTGGTCGCCGCCGTAGAGGTGGTCAGTTATCCCCCGGTCCTCAGGTGCGTTCTCAGGGAGGTCAGTATCGAGGAAGAACACCGGCACGAGGCCGCCGACAGGGCTCCAGTAGTCGTAGAGCCAGGCCCGGATCGCGACATTCGCATCCCCAATCCGCACGGTCACCCGCTGGGGGAGTTCCCGCATGTGCTCTCCGGGGTCCCATTCGTCCGGGAGGTCAATCTGGTCGCCGTCCGGGGTCAACCGTTGCCGCACGTAGCCTTTCCGGTTGACGAGCGTCACCGCGACCATCGGGATGAGGAGATCGGCGCTCGAACGGATGACGTCCCCGGCAAGTACCCCGAGGCCGCCGCTGTAGGTCGGTATATCGCTCTCAAGGCCGATCTCCATAGAGAAGTAAGCGATCTTCTCTCCCTCGATGAACGTATCCCTGCAGAGTTCGCTTGAGAAGTAGTATGTCCCGCCGCGGACCTCCACCGAGTAGGCCGCCTTTGCCGGGTCCATTGGCATCCCGCAGATCGGGTCCCTCGCCACCATGGCCCTGCATCCACCAGGGGTCCATATGAACCTGCCGACGCACCGGGTTTTGGGCCGGGTTATGCAGCACAGCACCACCCGCATACGCCCATGGCCCGATTACCACCGGGTATCCTCATGCACGGCCCCCCGGAGGGGCTTACGGGTATGATTTTGTGCGGGGAGCCCGCCCCCCTCCCCCGGATGCGATAAGGGACTGGCCGAAGGGCAGGAGCTCGAACATCGAAGGTGCGCAAGCCACTACGGTCCAGTGCATCGGGACATACCCGGGGAAGAACCGGGTTCAGAGCCACTCCGGACACGGATTTCCACTGGATATCGCCACGCACTGCCCCCGCCCCGGGGGCGGGGGAGGAGCGCCGCAGGCGCGGGCGGGGTGGGGGGTGCGGGTACCGCCTTGCGAGAGACAGGGGAGGGGGGCAAGCCCCCCTCCCCGTCAGCCCCTCCCCCAGACGTGATAGCCACCACGGTCCAGTGTCCGGGGAGAGATCCGAGGAAGAACCAGCCCCCGGCACGGCTTTCCCCCAGCTATCCCCACGCACTGCCCCCGCCCCGGGGGCGGGGGAGGAGGCGAAGGCCGGGCGGGGCAGGGACCGAGGGAGGACTAACTGGTGCCCCTCTTCGGGGGGGGTTACAGCGAATCGCCCCTCGCGGGGAGGGGGAAACCCCCTCCCCGGTCCCCTCCCCAATGGCGATAGCCACCACGGTCCACTGCATCGGGACAAGCCGGGGGAAGAACCGGATCTAGAGCCACACCCGGACACGGCTTCCCACTGGGTATCCCCACGCACTGCCCCCGCCCCTGAGGGGCGGGGGAGGAGGCCGAAGGCCGGGCGGGGTGGGGGGTTGCTGCGGAGGGAGAGCCCCAAATGCGATATCCACCACAGTTCACTGTATCGGAAGGATTCAGAGGGAACTGCTTTCATCCGTTCTGCCTGAGCAACATCGTATAGGCGTTTCCTATGGGTATCGACCCCAGACGAGCCTTCTCGCACGGAGCCCCACAAACGCACCGTATCCCCGGACCGGCAGCGGCACCTATATACGATCACCCGGGAGAGGGGGGCGGGCGGGAAGACCATGGAGCGCCAGACGATCAGCACCGATAAGGCCCGGGACATGGCTGTCGACGACCTCTACCAGGCCCTCTCCTCCCAACGGGAGGGCCTGACCCGGTCCGAGGCGGAGAACCGCATCCAGAGGTTCGGCCACAACGAGATCCCCGAGAAAGAGGAGAGCGCGGTCCTGAAATTCTTCCGCTACTTCTGGGGCCCCATCCCGTGGATGATCGAGGCGGCGATCGTTATCTCCGCCGCTATCGGGCGCTGGGAGGACTTCGCGATCATCTTCGCCCTCCTTCTCGTCAACGCAGTCGTCGGTTTCTGGCAGGAGTATCAGGCAGGCAACGCCATCGCCATGCTGAAAAAGAGGCTCGCGCTCGAAGCAAGGGTGCTTCGCGACGGCAGGTGGCAGAAGGCCGCCGCCCGGGACCTCGTTCCCGGGGATATCGTCCGGGTCAGGAACGGGGACATCGTACCCGCAGACATCAAACTCGTCGAGGGGGACTTCCTCTCGGCCGATGAATCCGCTCTCACCGGTGAGTCGATGCCGGTCGAGAAGCACGCATCGGACATCGCCTACTCCGGCTCCACCATCAAACAGGGCGAGATGACTGCGCTCGTGGTGGCCACGGGGCAGGCGACCTTCTTCGGCAGGACTGCCCAGCTCGCCGGGGAGGCGATGACGGCCAGCCACTTCCAGAAGGCCGTCGTCAGGATCGGCGATTACCTGATCATGCTTGCGATCGCCCTCGTCACCATAGTCTTCATCGTCTCGCTCATCAGGCAGGAGAGCATCCTTGAAACCCTCCAGTTCGCTCTCGTCCTGATCGTGGCGGCGATCCCCGCTGCGCTGCCGGCTGTCCTCTCGATCACCATGGCCGTGGGGGCGACGGCGCTTGCCCGGAGAGAGGCCATCGTCAGCAAACTCGTCGCCATCGAGGAGATGGCCGGGGTGGACGTCCTCTGCTCGGACAAGACCGGGACGATCACCGAGAACAGACTCACCCTCGCCGAGGTCGCCCCCTTTGAAGGATTTGGCAAGGAGAACGTGCTCCTCGCCGCCCTCCTCGCATCCCGGGAGGAGGACCAGGACCCCATCGACATCGCGATCATCGAGTCGAAAGAAGCGCGAGGCATCGAAGAACGGCTCTCCTCCTACACTGTCACCGGCTTCAAGCCCTTCGACCCGGTGGTGAAGCGCACCGAGGCCACGGTCAGGGGCAGCGACGGCCGGGAGTTTTCGGTCGCAAAGGGTGCGCCGCAGGTGATTCTTGCCCTCGCCGGCGCGGGGAAGGATCTTACAGAGGCGGTCGACCGCCTCTCCGAGGAATTTGCGAAGAAAGGCTACCGGATGCTCGGCGTCGCACGGAGCGAAACCCCCGGCGCCTGGACCTACGCCGGCGTCCTCGGGCTCCACGACCCGCCCCGTGACGACTCCGCGGCAACCATCAAGACGGCGGCAGAGATGGGGCTCGACGTCAAGATGGTCACCGGCGACCATGTGGCGATCGCCCGGGAGGTCGCCCGGGAGGTGAACCTCAGGACTGAGATCGCCACCGCCGACGCCTTCGTAGATGAGCGCGACCCCGAAGCGGCGGAGATCGTCGAGAAGGCGGCCGGGTTCGCCGAGGTCTTCCCCGAACACAAATACCGCATCGTCTCACTCCTCCAGTCCCGGGGACACATCGTCGGCATGACCGGCGACGGCGTGAACGACGCTCCCGCCCTGAAGAAGGCTGACGTCGGGATCGCGGTTGCCGGGGCCACGGACGCGGCAAAGTCGGCGGCCGCGATCGTCCTCACGAAACCCGGGCTCTCGGTGATCATCGACGCGATCAAAGAGAGCCGGATGATCTTTCAGCGCATGAGCCACTACGTCACCTACCGGATCGCCGAGACCATCCGCGTTCTCTTCTTCATCACCCTCTCGATCCTGATCTTTGGGTTCTTCCCGATAACCGCCCTGATGATCGTCCTCCTCGCCCTCTTAAACGACATCCCGATCATGACCATCGCCTGGGACAACGTCCTCTACTCCCGGTCCCCCGAGCGATGGAAGATGCGCGAGATCCTCATGCTCGCGACGCTCATCGGGTTCGTGGGCGTCGTATCTTCCTTTACCATGCTCGCCATCGCCCAGGGGCCGCTACACCTCTCCCTGGATGTCATCCGGTCGCTCATCTTCCTCAAACTCGCGGTCGCCGGCCACCTCACCGTCTTCGTCGCCCGCACCCGCGGCCCGTTCTGGTCCGTCCGGCCCGCGTCGGCCCTGCTCGGGGCGGTGGTCATCACACAATCGGTCGCGACGCTGATCACCGTCTACGGGTTCATCATAACGCCCATCGGCTGGCCGCTCGCGATCTTCGTCTGGGTCTACGCGCTGGTCTGGGCGCTTGTGATCACGGACCCGATAAAGGTCTACATCTATCGCCTCATCGACCGCGGCAGTATACCGTTTGTCCGGTGAGGGGTATCCCTCACCGCGGCAACGGAGCCACCCTCTTTGCGCCCATAAGTCGCTCCTCGACCTCGGCCACACGGAGGGTGATCTTCAGTATCGCGTCGGGTTCGACCGATATCGAGTCGATCCCCTGCTCCACCAGGAAGTCGGCGAACTCCGGGTAGGTGCTCGGCGCCTCGCCGCAGAGCCCGCTGTGCCGTCCGTTCCGCCGGCACCCCTCGACCGCCATCGCGACCATCCGCTTGACGCCCGGATCGCGCTCGTCGAAGGCCCCGCCCACGACCGCGGAGTCGCGGTCGATGCCGAGCGTCAGCTGGGTCAGGTCGTTTGAGCCGATCGAGAACCCGTCGAAGTAGTCGCTGAACGCATCAATCTGGATGACGTTGTTTGGGATCTCGCACATCTGGTATATCTGAAGGCCGTTCTCGCCCCGCCGGAGACCGTTCTTTTCGAGCTCTCCGATGACCCGTTTTGCCTCCTCCACCCGGCGGCAGAAGGGGATCATGATGATCAGGTTTACAAGCCCCATCTCTTCTCTGACCCGCTTCATCGCCCGGCATTCGAGTGCAAACCCCTCCCGGTAACGCTCGTCGTAGTAGCGGGAGGCGCCGCGGAACCCGAGCATCGGGTTCGCCTCCTCGGGCTCGAAGTAGGTCCCGCCGAGCAGGCTTGCATACTCGTTCGTCTTGAAGTCGCTCATCCGGACGACCACCGGGTTCGGGTAGAACGCAGCGGCGATGGTTCCGGCGCCTTCCGCGAGCCTCTCCACGAAGTACTCCTCGCCATCCTGGTAGCCGTAAGTGAGGTCCGCAATCGATCGCCTGACCGCTTCGTCCGTGACCCGCTCGGGGTGGACGAGCGCCATCGGGTGGACCTTGATGTAACTGCTGATGATGAACTCCATCCGGGCAAGCCCGATACCGTCGTTCGGGACCATCGCGAGCCCGAAGGCCGCGTCCGGGTTCCCGAGGTTCATCATCACCTCGGTCTTGGGCCTCCGCAGGTCCGAGAGCCGGATCTTCTCGACGTGGAACGGGAGGGTGCCGTCATAGACGAACCCCTCCTCGCCCTCGGCGCAGCTGACCGTCACCTCCCGGCCTGTAGGGACCTTTCCGGTCGCGTCGCCCGTTCCGACGACCGCGGGGATGCCGAGCTCCCGGCTGACGATCGCGGCGTGGGAGGTCCGCCCACCCCGGCTCGTCACGATGGCGGCGGCCGTCTTCATCACCGGCTCCCAGTCCGGCGTGGTGGTGTCGGAGACGAGGACCTCCCCCGGCTTGAACTCGGGGAGACGGCTGACATCGGTGATGACCCGGGCCTTCCCGGAGGCGATCGCGTCGCCGATGCTCTTTCCGACAGCAAGCACCGCCCCGCGTTCGTCCAGGTGGTAGGTCTCGAGGACATCTCCTGCCTTCTGCGACTGCACCGTCTCAGGCCGGGCCTGGACGATGAAGAGTTCTCCGGTTTCGCCGTCCTTTGCCCACTCGATATCCATCGGCACCGGCTTGCCGGCCTTCGCCGAGTAGTGGTCCTCGATCGTGAGCGCATATCCGGCAAGCGTCAGGACATCGTCGTCGGCGATGCAGAACCTCTTCCGGTCGATCTCCGGGACATCGACTCTCCGGGTGACCTCTTTCGCCCCGCCGTGACCGTAGATCAGTTTCACCCTCTTCTCGCCGAGGTTCTTCCTGACGATAGCACGATAGCCCTTCCGGAACGTCGGTTTGAAGACATAGAACTCATCGGGGTTGACAGCGCCCTGAACGATCATCTCGCCAAGCCCGTAGGATCCGGTGATGAGGACGACGTCCCGGAAGCCGGTGTCGGTGTCGAGTGTGAAGATGACCCCGCTTGCGGCGAGATCCGAGCGGACCATCTTCATGACCCCGACCGAGAGGGCGACCTTGAAGTGGTCAAAGTGGTTGTCTATCCGGTAAGCGATCGCCCGGTCGGTGAAGAGGGAGGCAAGGCACCGGATGTAGGCCTCCCGCAGCGCCTGGTAGCCGCGGACGTTCAGGTAGGTCTCCTGCTGGCCCGCAAACGAGGCTGTCGGGAGGTCTTCGGCGGTTGCTGAACTCCGGACGGCGACGTCGGCATCTGGCCCGAACTCGTCGCAGAGCATGTCGTAGGCCGCCTTGATCTCGCTCCAGAGGTCGCCAGGGATCCCGGCCGAAAGGATGAGGTCACGGGCCCGTTTCCCCCGCTTTGCAAGATCGGCGACGTTGTTTCTATCGAGTCCTGCAAGCGTCTCTTTGAGGTCGTCGAGGATCCCCGCGGACTCGAGGACATGCCAGTAACCACCGGCGGTCACGGCAAACCCGTCGGGGATCTTTACGCCTTTCGGGGTCAGTTCGCTGTACATCTCACCGAGCGATGCGTTCTTCCCCCCGACCAGGCCGACGTCCTCGTTCCTGATGTCGGCAAACCAGCGAATGTAGATCGCGTCCTGCTTCATGCTCTCCCACCTCCAGCAGGCGGCGCCGCCGGCACACGGTAGGTCCCGGCAACGATGTTCTGTGGGTTTCCGGCAAAGAAGGCCCTGATGTTCTCGATGCTGGTGGCGAGGATCCGCCCGAGCGCCTCACGGGTGTTGAAGGCGTTGTGCGGCGAGAGAATTGCCCGGTCCGAGTGCAGGATGGCAAAACTCTCAAGCGCCTCCTTGAGTTCGGCCGCCGAGGGCTCGCCTGCTCCAGAAAACTCCTCCTCGATCCAGACCTGCTCCCCCTCGAAGGTATCGAGCGCGACCCCCCCGAGGCGGCCTTCGCGGAGAGCGCCCGCGACAGCCCTTATGTCCACCACGCCGCCCCGGGATGTGTTGATGAGGAGCGCGGTATCCTTGACCAGCCGCAGCCTATCGGTGTTGATCAGGTGGTGCGTGGACTTCGTGTAGGGGACGTGCAGGCTGATGACGTCTGCCTGACGGAGGAGGTCGTCGAGGGCCAGGTAGCGGACACCGTAATCCCGGGTGAGGTCCGGGTTCGGCCGCAGGTCGTAGGCGACCACGTTCATCCCCGTTGCATGGGCGATGCGGGCGAGGTGCGACCCGATGCGCCCGGTCCCGATCAGGCCGAGGGTCTTTCCGGCGAGGTCCATGCCTACAAGCTCGGTCCGGGAAAAGTCACCCCGGGCAGTTCGCGCAAACGTCGGCCTGAACTTCCGGGCGAGGGCCAGGATGAGCCCGAACGCGAACTCGGCCACGGTGGTGTCGCCGTAGAGCGGCACGTTGCAGACGGCGATGTTCCTCTCCCGGCAGGTGTCAACGTCGATATGATCAAACCCGGTGGACATGGCAGCGATCACCTTGAGGCTCGGCAGCCGGTCGAGGACCTCCCGGGTAACATGCGACGTGACAAAGACCCCGATCCCGTCGGCATCGTGGGCAAGGGATGCGTTCTCGCTCGTGAGCGCATCAGAGTGCAGGTCGACCTCGTAGCCGTTCTCGCCGGTGAAGGTATCCCTGACCACATCCTGTTCGTGCTCGTCGAGGTCGAAGAAGACCAGTTTCGTCATAGGACCTTCTCACTCCCGCGAAGCCATGTAAGAGGCGATGTCGACCATCCTTTTCGCGTACGCAAACTCGTTGTCGTACCAGACCAGGACCCGGGCCATCCGCCCGCCGACGACGCTCGTTGACCGCCCGTCGACGACCCCGGAGTGCGGGTCGCCGACGATGTCGACCGAGACGAGCGGGTCATCGGTGTAGGCGAGGAACCCTTTCATCTTTCCGTCCGCGGCCTGCTTCATCGCGGCATTCACGGCATCGGCTGTTGTATCCCGCTTCAGGTCTGCGACGATATCGACGACCGAGCCGTCGGGGATGGGGGCCCGGATCGCGATCGCGTCCATCTTCCCGGTGAGCTCCGGGAGGACGCGGGTGGTGGCGATGGCGGCGCCGGTCGATGTCGGGATCAGCGAGACAGCTGCGGCACGTCCCCGGCGGGGTTTCTTTGTGGCCCGGTCGACCAGCGCCTGGGTGGCGGTGTAGGCATGGATCGCCGTCGCCATCAGCCGCTCGACGCCGAACGAGTCGTTGAGCACCTTTGCCGCCGGCGCAAGTGCGTTGGTCGTGCAGGATGCGTTTGAGACGATGGTATGCTTTGCCGGGTCGTAGGCACCCTCGTTGACGCCGAGCACGACCGTCAGGTCCGCATCGGGCGAAGGTGCGCTGATGACGACCCGTGCGGCCCCGGCATCCAGGTGCTTTGCAGAGGCCGCCCGCTCAGTGAAACGGCCCGTGCATTCAAGCACCATATCCACGCCGAGGTCGTTCCACGGGAGGCGTGCGGGGTCTCTCTCACCCAGGACCCGCACCTCCTTTGACCCGAACCTGAGATGGTCCGGGCCGGCCTCGATCGGGAAGGGCGCCCGCCCGTGGACCGAGTCGTACTTCATCAGGTAGGCGAGTTCGTCCAGCGGGCTTGGGTCGTTTACTGCGACGATCTCGATATTCCCCGGCGTATCGGTGAGGTAGTTGTAGAGGACCTTCCGCCCGATCCGTCCGAACCCGTTTATGGCAACTTTCTTCATGACACTTCCCACCCTGTCAGACAGGTGGTCTCCCCTCTGCAGGACAGTATATATGATCTTCCTCGTCGGGCCCTCCCCCGGGAGGAAACGGGGGCACTCGCCGATTTGGTGGCGGTTGGGGTTTTCCAGCCTTTGGGTTTCGTACCCGCTGGACCCTGCGGGACCTTCGGCGATAGGCAGGGTGGCCCCGGGAAGGTCTTCCCCGGGGTCGCTCCCGGGCACGGATTTCCATCGGGCATCGCCACGCACTGCCCCCGCTCCCGGGGGAGGAGGCCAGAGGCCGGGCGGGGCAGGGGATGCTGGAGAGCGGCGTACGGGTATCCCCCGATGGTCCGGCACCCACCCCATCGGTGGTGGGAGGATGCGCACAGACAGAAGTCCGATCATTCAGGATCGATGCACTATGCTCTCCGTGCTCTTCGCAGCAACGCGAGAGGTAACAGGTTATAAGGGGTGATACGGCCTCACGCGGAAGAACGCGTTGCCGCGAATGACTGTTGTTACCCCCGCACCTTTCCTTCGCGACAACGCGAGCGACCGCCAGTCCTCCCCAACCATAAGGTGCAATAGTGCGACACCCGATCGGCACTCTCCTCGCAGTGTGCTGGTTAGCGAGAGCTGGTGCATATGCACCGGCTCACGCGAGAGTGCGACGGATGGCATGCGACCGGCCGCGGGCAGGATGTTTGAGCGAGCGTTGCAGGCGCGAACGTCCGGGTCTTGAGAAGGCCGGAGGCCTTCGAGGCGCGAGACTGGACCGCTATCCCAAACGGTTATATATACCGCCTTTCTCTCCACGGCTGAAGGTGGTATTGATGGACTACGGCAATCTCATCTCCCGGTCGGTTGAGTACACGAAAGACGCCCTCTGGGGTGAATGGGGGCGGTGGGTCATCCTGGCCGTCCTCTCGCTCGTCCAGGTCTTCACCCTCTTTTTAGTCCCGCTCTACAACGGCTACCTGGTCCGGGTGTTCTCCGGCCGGCTGCCTGCCCCCGAGGTCAACGAATGGGGCAGGCTCTTCGTCGACGGGTGGAAGTGGAACATCATCGCCCTGATCTACCTGATCCCGGTGCTCCTGGTCCTGGCCTTCTTCGGGGGGATTGCGGCGCTCTCGGCCATAGCGGCGCAGGGGGTGGACAACCCGGACGTATGGGCACCGGCCGTTGCCGCCGCGATCTCAGGCATCCTGCTTGCGGCCCTCGTCTGGGTCATCATATCGTTCGTCTCCCTCTTTGCGCTCGTGCGGTTCGCCCACACGGGGAGGTTTGTCGAGGCGTTCAACTTCGGCGCGATCTTCTCCCACATCGGGAGGATCGGGTGGGGTTCCTGGATCGTCGCGGTCATCATCCTCGCCCTTATCGGTCTCGTCTATGCGTTCGTGCTCGGCATTCTCACCAACATACCGGTGCTGGGCTGGATCATCAACCTCTTCCTCGGGGTGGCGTTCGGCATCTTCCATGCCCGCTACCTGGCCGCGGCCTACGAGAGCGCCCCGGCGCCGGTATAAGGCCCAACCCTTTTCTGACCCGGACCGCCGCCATGGAGGTCCCGGAAACCCCGGGGCGGGGCGGGCACCGTCGCCGGTGCAGGGAACGGAAATATACATCCTGCGGCGCTCCGGGCCATGCCGGAGCAACTTTTGCCCCGATTCACCCCTTTATGCGGAAATAATCATCTTGTTTCCGAAAAAAGATGATGTCCTTTCCCGGATTCCACCCATACGTTTATATGCGGTTTTCTCACATCTACAGGTAGGTGATACACCTATGGACTACGGTACTCTTATCTCCAGGTCATTTGAGTATACCAAAGATGCCCTGGTAGGAAAGTGGATGCAATGGGTCATCCTGGCCGTCCTGTCACTCGTGCAGGCGCTCACGCTCTCCCTGATCCCGCTTCTTTCCGGCTATGCCGTGCGGGTGCTCGGCGGGAAGACGCCCGCCCCCGAGATTGACGACTGGGGCCGGCTCTTCGTCGACGGCTGGAAGATGAATATTATCATGCTGATCTACATGCTCCCGGCGATCCTCGTCTTCCTGGTGCTCGGGGGTATCGGCGCAATCGGTCTCTTTGCAAACGAGGCAGCCGGCGGCGACCCGACGGCAGCAGGCGCTGCAGCGCTGAGTCTCCTTGGGGGCTTCCTTCTTGCAGGGCTCGTCGCGCTCGTCATGGCGTTCATCGCCCTGTTCGCCCTGCTCCGCTTCGCCCACACGGACAGCCTCGGTGAGGCGTTCAACTTCGGCGCGATCCTTTCGCACATCGGCAAACTCGGGTGGGGGACCTGGATCATCGCGGTCATCGTCCTCTTCATCGTCGCACTCGTCTACGGCTTCGTGGTCGGCCTCGTCTCCTGGATACCCTTCCTGGGCTGGCTCATCGCCCTCTTCCTCAACGCCGCGTTCGTCGTCTTCTACTCCCGGTACCTCGCCCAGGTCTACGAAGACACACCCGCTCCCGCATAAGGCCGGGAGAACCCTTCTCTTTTTCGCTGTCGCGGCATCGCGCGACGCCCGGCCGGCCCCTTTTCCCGAATCCGCCCCCTCTCCTCCCGTGAGCGAAACGGCGTGCTTATCTCCCTAAACGAACGATTCCTACCTGAACATGCGGTGATACCCATGGATTACATCCGGTTACTCAGCGAATCCTTCGACTACACGAAGGAAGCCCTCTGGGGCAGGTGGGTCCGCTGGCTCCTCCTGCTCGTCAGCGTGATCATATTCCCGCTCATCTACGGTTACGGCGTGCGGATCATGAGCGGCGTGAAACCCGCCCCAGAACTCGAAGACTGGGTCGGGCTTTTTGTCGACGGCATCAAACTGATCATCATCGCGGTCGTCTACGCGATCCCGATCTGGGTCCTCGCGCTCATCCCCCTTGCTGCATACTTCGTCCCGGTCTCGGCGACAACGACCCCGGCAACAGGCTCCGGGTCGCTCTTCAGCCCCGAAGTGGCCATCATCGTAGCCCTGGTCGTCTTCATCATCTTCGTCGTCGCCGCCATCGCCGTCGGCATCCTTGCGACCTTCGCGATGGTCCGGTTCTCCCGGACGGGGAGGATGGGCGAGGCCTTCAGGGTAGGCACGCTCCTTGCCCACATCGGGAGGATCGGGTGGCTGGACGTCTTCATCGCCCTGCTCATCGTGGGAATCGTGCTCGCGATCGTCGAGTTCGTCCTCCTCCTGGTGCCGTTCATCGGCTGGCTCTTCCTCATCCTCCTTACGCCGGCGTTCATCATCTTCACCTACCGCTACATCGCCCTCATATACGAGAGCGCCCCCGCGCCGGCGTAAAACACTCCCTTTTTTTCCAAATCCGGCACAAAATCCGGTGCCTTGCTCATTCCGGCAGATGCAGTCCCGTCGTTATCCCCTGCTGCCGGTGACGGAGGCCGGGAGTACGGCCCCGGGTGGGAGTTTTTCAACAGACCCTTTAGCGAAGCGCCAGAACCCCCGGATGCCCAACCTTTAAGTAATGGCGCTGCCAATTCTCTGGTGGTGAAACCCACTATGAGTGATTGTTTTATTTGGTGAATCGATCCGCTTTTTTGACACTACCTTACGGGACGGCGAACAGACACCGGGTGTCTGCCTGACGCCGGCCGGAAAGCTTGAGATTGCAACGCACCTCGCCGATGTCGGCGTCCACGTCATCGAAGCTGGCTCTGCAGCCGCTTCCGCCGGAGAACGCGAATCCATCCGTGCAATAGCCGATGCCGGGCTTTCCGCCGAGTGCTGCACCTACGTCCGGGCACTCTCCGGGGATATCGATCTTGCAGCGGATGCCGGCGCCGACTCCGTCCACCTCGTCGTCCCGGTGAGCGATCTCCATATCGCAAAGAAACTCAGGAAGACCCGCGAGCAGGTCTCTCATATGGCATGGAGCGCCGTCGAGTACGCAAAAAGCCGCGGTCTCATTGTCGAACTCTCCGGCGAGGACGCGTCCCGCGCCGACCAGGCGTTCCTCGCGGAGGTCTTCCGGGAAGGTGTGGAACGGGGCGCCGACCGGCTCTGCTTCTGCGACACCGTCGGGCTCCTCACGCCCGAGCGGGCGGCCGAAGTCATCCCGCCGCTCCGGTTTGCCCCGCTCTCCATCCACTGCCACGACGACCTCGGCTTTGGGCTCGCAACCTCCGTCGCCGCCCTCCGCGCCGGGGCAACCTGCGCCCACGTCACCGTCAACGGCCTCGGGGAGCGGGCGGGAAACACGGCCCTCGAAGAGCTGGTGATGGCGCTCGAGGTCCTCTACGGGGTTGATACCGGGATTGCGACCGAGGATCTCTACCCCCTCTCGACTCACGTCGCCCGGCTGACCGGGGTGCCGCTTGCGACCAACAAACCCATCGTCGGCGAGATGGCCTTCACCCATGAGAGCGGCATCCACGCCCACGGGGTGATGCGGGACGCAAGCACCTATGAGCCCCTCCGGCCGGAGCGAGTGGGAAGGAGGCGCCGCATCGTCATCGGCAAACACTCCGGGTCGGCGGCGGTCGAGGCCGCGCTCCACGACATGGGGTATGCCCCCGACGGCGCGCAGCTCGCGGAGATCGTTGCCCGGATCAAGCAGGTCGGGGACGCCGGGATGCGGGTGACCGATGCCGACATCATGGCGATCGCCGACACCGTCATGGCGATCGAGTTTAAGCCCTGTCTTGAACTGCGCCAGTTCACCATCGTCTCGGGGAGCAACGCGGTGCCGACCGCATCGGTGACGATGCTCGTCAACGGCGACGAGGTCACGGGTGCCGCAGTCGGGACCGGGCCGGTGGACGCGGCGATCCGCGCGCTCCAGAAATCGGTCGCGGACGTCGGCAGCGTCCGGCTCGATGAATATCGCGTCGCTGCGATAACGGGCGGCACAGACGCCCTCGTTGACGTTTCGGTGAAACTCAGCAGGGACGGGAAGACCGTGACGTCGCGGGGTGCGCGGACCGACATCATCATGGCAAGCGTCGAAGCAGTTATCGCCGGGATGAACAGATTACTCAGTGAAGAGCATGAAGACCGGAGCCAGGACTCTGATTGAAGCGCTGCAGCGTGAAGGGGTGGATACCATATTCGGCTACCCCGGCGGCGTGGTGTTGCCGATCTACGATGAACTCTATGACTCGTCGATCCGGCATATTCTGGTAAGGCATGAGCAGGCAGCGGCGCACGCGGCCGACGGCTACGCGCGCGCGAGCGGCCGTGTAGGGGTATGCCTTGCCACCTCCGGCCCCGGCGCGTGCAACCTGGTCACGGGGATCGCGACGGCGTATATGGACTCCATCCCGATCGTGGCGCTCACCGGCCAGGTGCCGACCGGCCTCCTCGGGAACGACGCGTTCCAGGAATCGGATATCACCGGCATCACGATGCCGATCACCAAACACAACTACCTGGTGAAAGACGCCGGCGACCTCGACCACGTGATCCGGGAGGCGTTCTACATCGCGCAGACCGGCCGGCCCGGCCCGGTGCTGATCGACCTCCCGAAAGACGTCACCACGGGCGAGGTGAAGAGCAACGGGGCCGCGCCCGGGAAAGTTTCCCTCCGGGGCTACCAGCCCACCTACCAGGGGCACGTCCGCCAGATCGACAAAGCGCTCGACCTGATCGCCCGGGCAGAGCGCCCGCTCGTCTACGCCGGCGGCGGGGTGGTCCTCTCGGGGGCGTCGGCCGAACTCATCGAGTTCGTGGAAACCGCCGCGATCCCGGTGACGACGACCCTGATGGGTCTTGGCGCCGTCCCTGGCGACCACCCGCTCTGCCTCGGGATGCTCGGGATGCACGGCACCCAGTCCGCGAACTATGCGGTGACGGAGTGCGACCTCCTGATCGCCGTCGGCGTCCGGTTCGATGACCGGGTGACGGGCAAGATCGAGACCTTCGCGCCGAACGCCGAGATCGTTCATATCGACATCGATCCGGCGGAGATCGGGAAGAACAAGAAGGTCGACGTCCCGATCGTGGGCGACGTGAAGGCGGTGCTCCAGGCGCTCCTCCGGCGGATGCAGAAGCACGGCAACACGGCGAACTGGGTCGCCCGGGTCAACGCCTGGAAGGCGCAGTACCCCCTCGCCTACCGCGACGACGACCGTCTCCGCCCGCAGTACATCATCCGCGAGCTCTCCGACATCCTGAAGGGCGAAGGGATCATCACGAGCGAGGTCGGCCAGAACCAGATGTGGACCGCCCTCCACTACTGCTTCAAAAAACCCCGGACCTGGATCACCTCGGGCGGCCTCGGGACGATGGGCTACGGGTTCCCGGCGGCCATCGGCGCCCACTTCGCCCGGCCGGACGTCCCGGTCGTCGACGTCGCCGGCGACGGGAGTTTCCAGATGAACATCCAGGAGCTCGGGACGGTGGCGCACTACAATATCCCCGTCAAGGTCGTGATCTTGAACAACATGTACCTCGGTATGGTCCGCCAGTGGCAGGAACTCTTCTACGACCGGCGCTACTCCTACACGGAGCTCCCGCCGGTCGACTTCGTCAGGATTGCAAACGCCTACGGGGTCGACGGGATCCGGGTCGAGGAGAAGGACGGTGTCCGGGAGGCGCTCGAAGCGGCGCTTGCCGCCGACGGCCCGTTTGTCCTGGATTTCAGGATCGAGCGGGAGGAGAACGTCTTCCCCATGGTCCCGGCAGGGGCTGCGATCAACGAGATGATCGGGGTGCGTCACGGATGAAGTCGCATACCCTGAGCGTTCTCGTGGAGAACCGGGCAGGTGTCCTGAGCCGGGTCGCCGGTATGTTCTCGCGGCGGGGGTTCAACATCGAGAGCCTCGCTGTCGGGACCTGCGAGGAGCCGAACATGAGCCGGATCACGATTGTCGTGAACGGCGACGACGGCGTCGTCGAGCAGGTGATGAAACAGACGAACAAACTCATCGACGTCATCAAGGTCTCGGACCTGACGGAACGCGAGAGCGTGGAGCGGGAGCTCGCCCTCATCAAGGTGGCGACGGAGACCGGCCCGGCCCGCGCTGAGGTCATGCAGATCGCCGATATCTTCCGGGCCCAGGTCGTCGATGTCGGATCTAAGACATTGGTGCTCCAGGTGACCGGGGATACCGGGAAGATCGACGCGATCGAGAGCCTCCTGCGCCAGTACGGCATCAAGGAACTCGTCCGCACAGGAAAGATTGCCATCCTCCGCGGTGCAAAGACCGTGAAGAGTTCCAAATAGCCGCTCTGCCGGACCCGGGTTTTCCCCGGCACCGGGGCGGCTCCCGCGCCGGGGGGAGGGGTCTCTCCGTCCCCTCACCCCGCCTGGCCTCCGGGCGTGTGTATCCCGGGGTGCGCCCTTCCGGAACGACCCGGCGGGGTTTCAGCAGAGCCCGAATGATATTCTTTCCGGCGTAGCCGGTTCATTGCCCCATCGGGGCGATCCTTCCGCCCTGTGGGGCGATTGTGTTATATGTTAGCACGCTACACACTAACATAGCATGTTGTTCGGGTTACCTTTCCATACGGGACTCATCGTGAGCGGCGCTGTCGCTCTCGTCATCGTGGTGCTCACCCTCTGGGGGCTCCGGTTTAAGGAGGCCCCCTGATGGCGGATATCGTAACACTCGCCCTGATCGGGCTGTACTTCGTCGTGCTCATCGGCATCGGGAGTTGGGCCTCCAAAAAGATCCATAACACCGAAGACTACATCCTTGCCGGGCGGTCGCTCGGGTTCTGGGTCTTTACGATCCTGATCGTCTGCTCGATCTGCAGCGGCATGACCCTGCTCGGCGTCAGCGGCTTTGGCTACAACTCAGGCTGGCCCGGGATATGGGAGCAGATCTTCGTCCCGCTCGCGGCCGCGTTCTGCATCATCGTCTTTGGGGTGAAACTGAACGCCGTCGGGAAGGAGCGGGGCTACCTGACCGTCCAGGACTACCTTGCGGAACGGTTCGAGAGCCCGCGGGCGCTCCGGGGCCTCTCGGCCATTGCGGGCATCGTCGTCTCGCTGATCTACCTTGTGGGGCAATACGCCGCGATCAGCATCGTGCTTGTCTGGCTCTTCGGTATCCCGCACTGGCAGGCGCTCCTTATATCCGGGATCATCATCACCGCCTACACGGTCGTTGGGGGGCTCTACGCCGTATCCTGGACGACCCTCTTCCAGGGCGGGATCCTGATCCTCGGCGTGATCCTGATGGCCCCGCCCGTCATCGCGAGCGCCGGCGGGCTTGCTCACATCGATACCGTGCTTGCCGGGATCGACCCGAACTTCGTCGAGCCCTGGTACCCGAGCCCGCCCTACGCCTCATACGCCTACGCGACGCCGGAGTTCCTCGTCTCGTTTGGGATTCTCCTGATGGTCGGGCTCGCCTGCGCGCCGCACGTCGTCAACAACGTCCTCGCCGCAAAGGAGGCCCGCTACTTCAGGTGGGCGCCGCTCGTCGCGTTTGCGATCTACGCGGTCGTGATGTTCCTCGTGAAGTTCACCGGGTTTGCCGTCCGGTCGCTCGTCGAGGAGGGGACGCTCGTGCTCCCGGGCGCCGTGAACGCGCAGGACTACGCCTTCATCGTCGGCGTCGAGCACGCCATGCCGAACGTGGCGTTCTGGGCGCTCTTTGCGGTGATCGTCCTCGCAGCGGTGATGTCCACGACCGACCGGCTTATGCTCACCGTCGGCACCATGTTCGCGTGGGACGTCTACAAGAACATTCTCCGGCCCTCGGCGTCCGACGATGAGGTCCTCCTCGTCTCGAAGGTCGCGGTCGTCCTCGGGGCCGGCGGCACGCTCCTGCTCGCGGTCAACCCGCCGCCGATGCTCGCGTGGCTGATCTGGATGGGCATCGGGGTCATGCTCGCGACGTTCGCGGTCCCACTGCTCGCCGGGCTCTACTGGCGCGGCGCCACCGGGGATGGGGCAATCGCGAGTATGGCGACCGGGCTCGTCGCGGCCGCGGCCTTCGGCTACTGGCACCAGTTCGTATCGCCGCTTCCCATGCACTTCAGCTTCTTTGCGCTCCTGCTCTCGGCCCTCGTCATGGTCGTCGTGAGCCTCCTCTCCGCCCGGAACTCCCCTGCCGCGCTCGACAACACACGGACCGGCTGGTTCATCCAGTCGGGATAACACTTCTTTTTTGTGCCGCAGGGAGCATCCCCGCCGGGGAAGGCGGTCCTGCTGCCGGGTCTGCGTTCGCGCCGGTTCGGGTGTCCGGTTGTCGAAATCCTTTGAAGGGATACGGATCGTCTTTCTCCCCGGCCACCATACCGGTGAAACCCGCCATCATCGGGAAAGTCACATTCAGCCCCATATCTCTGATTACCGGCGCATCCGGTACGCATAGTCGACACACCGTCAAAACCTCTTCTTTTCCTCCGCAAGGTATATCCGTCCGCCTGTTTCACGCCAGTATGTGAAACCCGGGCGGCAGGCACCAGCACAACGACGGAAAGCCACGCTTCCGGCACGGCCAAGGCCGGTGAACGGGGCAGGACCGTTATCCCCGGAGGAAGCACCGGTGACCTTCCCGTTCCAATCCGGCGGCACCCTGCAGGTGGGGGAGGTGGGGAATCGCCGTTGTCGAGGCGAACGGATCCCCTGCCGCGGCCATGAAGATAACTGAGCAGGCACCCGGGAGATAACCTCAGGAAGATAAAATCATGCGGATCTGTATCATTTCCGGGAGCCCCAAAGGAGAGATGAGCGTCACCCTGCAGTACGTCCGGTTCCTTGAGCAGGCATTTCCGGATCATTCCTTCGCCGTTGTGCATGTGGGAAGGGAGATCAGGGCGATTGAACAGCAGGAGGAAGTATGGAACGGGCTGCTCACCACGGTAAAGGAATCCGACGGCGTGCTCTGGGCAACCCCGGTCTACGTCATGCTGGTCCCGGCCCAGCTGAAGCGTTTCATCGAACTGATCGGCACCCGGAACGCAACGGAGACGTTTGCAGGGAAGTATACCGCCGCGCTCACCACCTCCATCCACTACTTTGATCACACCGCCCATGCCTACCTGCACGGGGTCTGCGACGACCTCGGCATGCGCTATGTCGGTTTCTGCTCGGCCCACATGCAGGATCTCGAAGGGGAGACGTTTCAGGAGCAGCTCATCCTGTTCTTCTCCGATTTCCTGGAGGCGATTGCAGGACGGAGGCCGGTCCAGAGAGCATTTCCACAGTTGCCCGCAATCTCTTCTCATTACATCCCAGAGAGTCCGCCGGCCGCGGTGGACACCCACGGAAAACGGATGGTCATCCTGCACGATGCGGAACCGGGTTCTGACCTCGCGGCGATGGTCGGCAAGCTCGCGGCATGTTATTCGGATCCAATCCAGGTTGCCCACATCCGGGACGCCGCGATGAAAGGCGCCTGCCGGGGATGCTGCCGGTGCGCCTTTGACAACACCTGTATTTATGACGACGGATTTCGGGCGTTCTGGGATACGTACGTTGTTCCGGCGGATATCCTGGTCATGGCCGGGACCATCCGGGACCGCTTCTTTTCGGCCGCCTGGAAGCAGTTCTTCGACCGGAGCTTCTTCAACGGCCACATACCCGCATTTAAGGGAAAGCAGGTCGCATACCTGGTGGAAGGGCCGCTTGGCTATCTCGCGAACCTCCGGGAGGTTCTCACGAGCCTTGTGATGACGGAAGAAGCCAACCTTGCAGGGATCGTGACCAACGAGCCGGGGGACCCGGGCGAGATCGATGCCGCTCTGCACACCCTCGCCGAACGCATCGTGAGGCTCTCGGACCGGGGGTATATCTCAGCGGTCACCTGCCCCGCCGTGGGCGGCCATAAGATCCTCCGGGATGAACTCTGGGGAGGAATGCGAGCGACCTTCAAGGCGGACGACCGGTATTACCGGCAGCACGGGCTCTACGACTTCCCCACCCGGAACTACCTGCGGAGGCTCGGCACCCTGGCGACCTCTCTTGTCATGAGCGTCCCCAGCATCAGGCGGGAGGTGGTGAAGAATATGCCCGCCTACATGATCCAGCCTCTGCAGAGATCGATAGAAACGAGCACGATTCTCGCAAAGAGAAAGGCGGAACGGTAGCGCACCGGGGCGAAGAGCGATACCCGGTGTTCCGAAGCGGACCTCTCTGCCGTTGCAGGAACGCCGCTCCGGCACCCTGCAACTGCGCGGACGAACGTCCGGGATTCCCTGGTCGGTTCGACCTTCGTCGATCCCTGCCGTGCGGTCCCTTGACGCAGCTTCCCATGGGAAACATATTACCTGAAGCAGGCGGTTCACCCGGACATGCAACCCTTCACCATCGCCGTTCCGGAGGCTGTCCTCGACGACCTGCGCCGGCGGCTCGCCAATACCCGCTGGCCCGATGACGGTGCCGGGTGGGAGTACGGTCCCGCTCTCGCGTATATGAAAGACCTGGCCGATTACTGGCTGCACCGGTACGACTGGCGCAAGCACGAGGCGTACCTGAACCGATTCGCCCAGTTCGGGGCGGAGATCGACGGGACGGGGATCCATTTCATCCACGAGCGCGGGAGGGGACCCGACCCGACGCCGGTCCTCCTGCTCCACGGCTGGCCCGACTCGTTCTACCGCTACCACCGCGCCGTCCCGATCCTGACCGGCCCGGGCACTTCGTGCCACGTGGTTGTCCCGTCCCTCCCCGGCCACGGGTTCTCCGACCGGAAGGCAATGACCACCGACGATACCGTCGACCTCTTCGCCCGGCTGATGACGGACGCGCTGGGATACGGGAAATTCGTCGCGGCCGGCGGCGACGCCGGGGCGCTGATCGTCCAGACCCTCGCGGACCGCCACCCCGACGTCCTGCTCGGCATCCACCTGACCGACGTCGGCTACCCGGACCGGACGACGGACTACTCGACCCTCACGGGGCCCGAACTCGAATTCGCCGACTCCATCCGGGAATGGTGGACGAACGAAGGCGCCTTCAACATCGTCCAGTCGACCAAACCGCAGAGCCTCGCCTACGGGCTCGCCGACTCGCCCGCGGGCCTCGCGGCCTGGATCATGAGTTTCATGGCATCGGGCACGACCGGCGAGGAGGTTGAGAAACGCATCGGCCGCGACGACCTGCTCACTAACATCATGATCTACTGGGTCACGCAGACGGCCGCCTCGTCCGTCCGCAGGTACTACCTCGACGCCCATGCGCCCCTGGGACCCTGGCGGCGCACCTCGGTCCCGGCGGCCGTCGCTCATCCGCCCCGGGACGCCCCGCTGCCCCGCGAGTGGGCGGAGCGCAGGGTGAACCTTAAGCGCTTCACCGAACTCCCCTGCGGCGGGCACTTCGCGGCCTGGGAGGAGCCCGAACTCTACGCAGCGGACCTGCGGGGGTTTCTCCGCGAACTTCGCAACCCCGGGCGCCCTTCCGGGCCGGCCCCCCGCGGATCGCCCTGATGGGCGCCGCGTCCCCAGCCCGGAACAGGCAATTCCCGCCGGACGGATGGTCAACCATATATGGTTTCGGCAGTAAACAGTATGAACGTGAAAACGGCGGTACTGGGCGGCGGTCTCACCGGGGTCACGCTGGCCCGCCTGCTCCACGAACGGGGCGACGACGTGACCGTTCTCGAACGGGGCGAGACGATCGGGGGGCTCTGCCGCTCGAAGACGGAGGCGGGTTTCACGTTCGATGTCGGGGGGTCGCACATCATCTTCTCCCGCGACGCGGAAGTCCTCTCCTTCATGCTCTCGGTCCTCGGCGGGAACGCCGACCGGCGGAAACGGAATACGAAGATCCTCTATAAAGGGCGCTACGTCAAATATCCCTTCGAGAACGGCCTTGCGGATCTGCCCGCCGAAGACCGTTTCTTCTGCATCAACGAGTTCGTGAAAAACCTCATCGCCATCGAGAAAGGCGAGGTCCCGCCGCCGACGAACTTCGCCGAGTGGATCGTCTCCACCTTCGGCCGGGGCATCGCCGACTGCTACATGCTCCCCTACAACGAGAAGATCTGGAACTACCCGGCGGACCGGATGTCGCACCACTGGGTGGAAGGGCGGATCCCGCGCCCGCCGGTCGAGGACATCATCCGCTCGGCCGTCGGGATCGAGACCGAAGGTTACGTCCACCAGGCGGTCTTCTCCTACCCGGTGCAGGGCGGGATCGAGGCTTTGATCCACGCGATCGCAGAACCGGTCCTCCCCGCCGTCCGGACCAACTTTGCCGTCACCTCCATCCGCGAGGAGGACGGCGGGTTCGCCGTCAGCGACGGCAAAGAGATCGTCCGTGCAGACCGCCTGATATCGACCATCCCCCTCCAGAACCTGCTCCCGTGTCTTTCGGGCGTCCCGGCCGAGGTGCAGGCGGCGTGCGACGCCCTCCGGTACAACTCCCTCTGCTCGGTCTTCATCGGGCTTGAGGGAGAGGTCCCCGACATATCCTGGCTCTACGTCCCCGACGAGGCGACCGGGCTCTTCAACCGGGTATCGTTCCCCTCTAACTACAGCAGCAAGGTCGCCCCGCGGGGCCACTCCTCGATCCTTGCCGAGATCACCTACAACGACGGAGACCGCATCTCCCGGATGACGGACGCCGACCTGATCGACCATACCGTCAGATCGCTCGTCGCCGCCGGGCTCGTCCCCTCCCCTGATGCGGTCGTCTACACCGGCGTCGAGCGGCAGGAGTTCGCTTACGTCGTCTATGATATCGATTACCAGAAAAACATCAGGATCGTCAGGGAGTTCTGCCGGGAGCGGGGGATCGACCTCGTCGGCCGGTTCTCCCGGTTCGAGTACCTCAACATGGACGGCTGCATCCGGAGCACCCTCGACTTCGTGAGGGGGGGCGGATGAAGGTCAACATATTCGTCGAAGATTTCCGTTTCCTGCGCTACATCGGGTGCGCAACGGCTGCAAGAACCCTGTACAACCACCTTGCCCGGCTCCCCGACATGGAGGTCTCCCGCAACCTCTACCACGGCGACTTCGACCTGACCCACTACCACACCTTCGGGCCCTGGGCGATGTACCACCTGAAGTTCACCGAAGGCGTGAAGGTCCTGACCGCCCACTCGACTCCTCGGGTAAACGAGGGGAACGTCGCCTTCTCAAAGAGGATCAACACGATATACCCAAAGATCTACCGGCAGTTCGACCATATCATAACGATATCGGAGCCCTGCCACCGCGAGACCGAACAGCTCGTTCCCGAAGTCCCAAAGACCCTCATCCCGAACGGCATCGACCGGGCGTACTTCAAGCGGGACAAAAAGAAGAGGAAGTCGTTTCGCGACGAGTACGAGATCGAACCCGGTCAGAGAGTGGTGCTCTCCGTCGGCCAGCAGACTCCCCGGAAAGGCATCTACGACTTCTTCAAGCTCGCCGACCAGCACCCTGATACGACCTGGGTCTGGGTGGGCGGGTTCCCCTACGGGACGCTCTCAAAGGATTACGCGAAGATCCAGATGCAGAAGACGCATTCCCACGCAAACGTCATCTTCACCGGGGTCATCGACGACATATCCCGGGCGTACAGCGGGGCAGACGTCTTCTTCATGCCGTCGCACGCCGAGACGTTCGGCCTCGTGATCGTCGAGGCTCTCTCGGCGGGCCTCCCGGTCATCGCCCGGGATATCTTCGAGTTCCGGGAGATCTTCGGGGACTCGGTCCTCTTCTTTGGGGATCTCGACGAGGCGCGGGCCCTCGTGAACGACGATGCGGCCCTGCACCGCTGCGCCGCCAGGGCCCGCAAATCGACAGAGAACTACGACATCACGCTTATAGCACAGCGGCATCAACAACTATACCGGGAGTTGATCGAGGGATGATCTCGGTCGTCGTTCCGACGTACAACGAAGAACAGAACATCGAGCGCTGCCTGCAGTCTCTCGCCGACCAGACGGTCCCGCGGGAGGCCTACGAGATCATCGTCGTCGACGGGAACTCAAAGGACCGGACCCGGGAGCTTGCGGAACCCCTCGCGGACAGGGTCTTTGTCCAGACGAGCAAACGGGTCGGGGGCGCGCGAAACGACGGGGCGATGGCCTCCGCGGGCGATATCATCGCGACGACCGACGCCGACTGTATCCTCCCCCGCGACTGGGTGGAGAGGATCGCAAAGAACTTTGAGGAGCGCGAGATCGTGCAGCTCTACGGCACGGTCTACCCGATCGAGGGGGGGTTCCGGAACCACCTCTCGCTCTCTGGCGCAAACGCCTTCTCGCGCCTCGGTTACCACACCCGGACGATCTACTTCACCCTCGGGTGCAACACGGCGTTCGACCGTGAGGCGTTCGTCCGGGCGGGGATGTACCGTTGCATCGACGCCGGGGACGACCTTGAGATAGCGCAACGGATGCGTAAACTCGGCAAAGTCTATCTCGACCCCGATCTCGCGGTCGGGTTCTCGATGCGGCGCTACCAGCAGTTCGGGACGCTCAAGTCGATATCGGAATGGCTGTATATCGTCCTCCGCGGCGGCGACGCCGGCGGCGTCTCCTACTCGCAGCGGGAGTACAGGTAGGCGTGACGGCTGAGCGACCCACCCCGGAGTCCTCTGCCGATGTGGTCCGCCGGTTTGACGCCTGCGGGTTTGCGCGCCTCCTCGGCCTCGAAACCGCCGGGGCGACGGGCGGGTGCGTCAGGGTGATCATGCGGACGGAGGGCATGGAGAACGCCCACGGCACGACTCACGGGGGCGCGATCTTCGCTCTTGCTGACCACGCGTTCGGCATCGCCGGAAACCTGGACGGGGTGGACCAGACGGCGATCTCCGCTCATATCCGCTATTTTTCCCCGCCGGCGACGGGCACGCTCGAGGCGGTCGCCCGCAAGGTTTCGGAGACGGAGAGGACGTCGGTATATGCGGTGGACGTCTTCTCGGGCGACCGCCGGGTCGCCTCGTTTGAGGGGATCGGGTTCAAGACCGGGGCCGTCCCGGAGCGGGGGTGGGGGGCAGGTCCTGGTGCGTGAGGAGGACCGCCCATACCGCCCACGGCCTTCGCGGCAACGTTGCACGTGAACGTTTTTGATGCGACGGTCACCTACACAACCCTGCAGTGCCCGCCCCCGTGTTTCGCGAAGTACTGCTGGTGGTACTCCTCGGCCCGCCAGAACGTCCCCGCGGGCTCGATCGCGGTGACGATGGGGCGCCTGAACCTTCCCGATCGTTCCACCGCCGCTTTCGACGCCCGTGCCGCCGCCTCCTGCTCCGGGGTATGGTAGAAGATCACCGACCGGTACTGCGTCCCGATATCGGGCCCCTGCCGGTTCAGCGTGGTCGGGTCGTGGGCGCTCCAGAAGGCGTTGAGGAGGTCGCGGTACGAAACCTCTCCGGGGTCGTAGGTCACCTGCACGACCTCGGCGTGCCCGGTCTTCCCGGTGCAGACCTCAGGGTAGGTCGGGTTCTCGAGGGTGCCCCCCATGAATCCCACCGCCGTATCCACGACGCCGTGGACCTCCCGAAACGTCTCCTCGACGCCCCAGAAACACCCTGCGCCGAACGTAGCTTTCTCGATCATCTTCTCGGGTGCCATGATATCCCCGGTATTCGGCCGGTCTTTCCGAAAAATGTATCGATACCCCGACTCCCCGGAGGGCATACCCTTATCTTTATCCGGTGCCACCTACTCCCATGGTCTTTGAGTCAGACGCCGTGGAGACGGTAGCCCGGCTGATGGCGCTCTCTGCGCGCACCGCTCCGAAAGCACGGGGGATCGACGTGATCCGGACGATGATCGTCACCGGGGATGACCGGAGTGCGCTTGCCGGGGCGATGCGGGAGTATGGTGAACGGCATAACGCCGGGTTCTTCATCCGGGATGCGGGCAACGTCGAGGCAAGCGACGCCTGCCTCCTCATCGGCTCGCTCCTCGCCGACGCCGTGGGCCTCGACTGCGGTGGGTGCGGGTATCCCACCTGTGCGGAGATGCTCGAGGCGCAGGGGAGGCCTCTCCCGCAGGCAACCCCGTTCCGCGGCCCGAATTGTGTCG
>Ga0208041_1000582_pt1 | contig 33189 bp, 29 predicted proteins | sample AD_SCU002_MetaG_FD_184453 | JGI IMG/M metagenome (GOLD analysis project Ga0208041, IMG submission 184453) | Active sludge microbial communities of municipal wastewater-treating anaerobic digesters from China - AD_SCU002_MetaG (SPAdes) (version 2) | ecosystem: Engineered > Bioreactor > Anaerobic...
GGAAGGCGGTGCGTCTGTTGACGGAACAACTGAACCGGAATGATGATCCGGAGACGCGTTTGCGTCTCGGGCAGCTCTACTTGAAAATGGAAGACTATGAGATTGCGGAAAATACAATTCTTCCGGCTCTGGAAAAAGAGCAGGAATCGGCGGAATTGAATACCCTTCTCGGGGTGCTCTACACTCGCCTGGAAGATTTCAAAAAGGCTGAACGTTACTTTAAAGAGGCTCTCAAATATGATCCGGACGAGCTCAACGTGTGGAGCAATCTTGCCGAAGTTTTTCTCAAATTGAACCTCAAGGATAAAGCTGAAGAAGAGTATAAGAAAATATTACGAATAGCGCCGACCCACATAGAATCTCATATTGGATTGGGTGAGGTATATCTGGCCATGGAAGGTGATGACGAAGAAATGTACGATCGGGCGATACATTGTTTTAACGAAGCGCTGAAGATTGCAGATTCTACCAGCCGTTCGAAGAATCTGAAAAAAAAGGAGCGGGCTGCCGTTCTTTATTCGCGGGCATATGCCAGAGTAATGTATCATGAGAAGGTTCCCGTAACGATAAAAGATGAAAATTACCTGCGTGAGGCAATGAAAGATTTTGCACAGTGCTACAGCCTGGATCAGGACAACCACAAAGCTAATCGAGCCAGAGAGAAATTGTCCAAGAGGTTGAACAGGTTTTCCTCGCGCTGGTTTGCCGATCAAGTTGCCCCCTGGGTAATAGCAGGTCTGTCCCTCGTCAGCTTCACTTTTACCCAGTTCAGATTCTTTTTCTTTGACACGAAAATCAGTGTGCCGATAAATGATGCAGGCGTGTATGCTTTGCTCACGTTTGGCTCGCTCATATTTATGGTGGCCGGATTTTACCTGCCGCAGCTTCTGAAGCTCAAAGTCGGCGGCATCGAAATAGAGAAGACGCCTGTGGAGCAGGTTTCCACCTCCATGAGCCTCGGTATAACCTCCCGGTAGCTGCCGAAGTATGGGAAGCCGGTTCGGGATTTGATAAGATTTACAGCAGGAATGTTTTCAGGGGCCGCTCCAAAGAGAAAAACATTTGAATACAAATTATGAACTGATCACCGGGTGCCGGGCGAGGAGGCAGATTGTTCAGCCTGGCGGAAATCAGGCGGAGAGGAAAACAGGACATGACAGGGGAAAGTAAATCATCCGGCATTAAAAGCTGGCCTGAGGATGACCAGCCCAGGGAAAAACTGCTCAAGCGCGGAGCAGGTGCTTTGAGTAATTCCGAGCTTCTGGCGATTCTTCTGCGCACCGGTGTGGCCGGACTGAGCGCAATTGATCTGGCGCGCCGGATTATTGAAAAGTTCGGCACCTTCCGCAACATGAGCCACACGGACATGCGCGAGTGGAAGGAATTCAAGGGACTGGGGCCGGCCAAAATCGCGCAGATTCAGGCTGCCCTCGAAATCGGACGGCGTTTCCGTGAGGATGAAATGCGCCCCGAACAGCAGAAGATTACTTCCGCCCGCGATGTTGTCGGCGTTATCATGCCCCAGATGCGCGATCTCAAGACGGAAGTATTTAAGGTTGTCTATCTCAACAGCAACAATCGCATCATTGAAATCTCAGATGCCGCCACAGGAACCGTCAATCAGGCCATGCCGATTGTAAGGGAAATCATGCATGCGGCTCTGCAAAAATTTGCCGCTGCGATCATCTGCGCCCACAACCACCCCAGCGCCAGCATAACGCCCAGCCTGGAAGATAAAAAGTTCACGCAGGAGCTGGCCGCCGCGGGTAAACTTCTGGGCATCAGCGTTCTCGACCACATCATCATCGGCGGCGACGAATATTTCAGCTTTGCCGATTCGGGAATGATGGCGAAATAAGAATGCTTTGCGGTCAGAACAATCTGTTGCCGACATCTCAAAAAAATCCCGCGAACCGTCTTATGCAATCTGTAAAATTAATTGACAGATTGCATAAATAATGCGAATATATTGTTATGATTAATAGAATTGCGGGAAAAACTATGCGGAATCTGCTCCGCGGATTCCCTGTCGTTACTATAACGGGGCCTCGTCAGTCAGGCAAGACAACTCTAGCTCGGGCGGTCTTTAAAAACAAGCCTTACGCTTCCCTGGAAGAGCCCGATTTGCGCCAGGCCGCCAAAGATGATCCACGTTCATTTTTGGCTCGTTTTCCCCAAGGAGCGGTGTTGGACGAAGTTCAGCGTTGTCCGGAAATACTTTCCTATTTGCAGACAAGGGTAGATACGGATGGTCGAATGGGAATCTATATCCTGACAGGTTCTCAACAGTTTGGTCTGATGTCCGGCATTACGCAATCTCTTGCAGGACGCACAGCGTTTGTCGAGTTGCTTCCGTTTGCCATGCAGGAGCTGGCCTCTGCGGGCAAGCTGTCGACAAATATTGACGACATGATGTTAACCGGGTGCTATCCGCCAATTTATGATCGCGCATTGAAAGCGGCGGATTGGTATAGCGCATACGTTACAGCCTATATTGAACGCGACGTCAGACAGATGCTTAATATTCATGAACTGGAAACATTCCAACGTTTTGTCCGGCTTTGTGCAGGGCGCATCGGGCAATTGCTGAATCTATCTTCGCTGGCGACAGAATGCGGCATTACTCATAATACCGCCAAAGCCTGGATATCGGTACTTGAGGCGAGCTATCTTGTTTTTCTTCTGCGCCCTCATTTTGTCAACTTTAATAAACGGTTGGTCAAGATGCCCAAACTTTATTTTTATGATGCCGGCTTGGCTGCCTGGCTTCTGGGAATTAGAACAGCCGAACAAATCATAACGCATCCGTTACGCGGCAGCCTCTTTGAAACATTTATTGTTTCCGAATTGATCAAATCAAGACTTAACCTTGGCGAAAAACCTTCGTTCTTTTTTTGGCGCGACAGCAACGGCAATGAAGTTGATTTGATTATTGAGCAGGGAATAAAATTAATACCTGTTGAGATTAAGTCCGGCCGCACCCTGACGCATGAGTCTTTTACGGGATTGGAAAAATGGTGTGCTCTGGCCGGCGAAAATGCCGGCGCACCTGCATTGATTTACGCCGGAGATGAATCTTATACCCGGAAGGGGATCAAAGTAATCGGCTGGAAGGAATGCGGAAAGAGTATTTAAAGTCTTTCGCTTGCGTTTTTTAACGATACCTTGGTCATGTTTGAAAAATCATACTGATGATTTGATTTTTCAAGGAATATTTATTCGGTGGTTCCGTTCTTTACGGATTGTTGCCCAAATCTCTTTGTCCCTTGCCGGAATCGTTAGTGCTAAGAAAGTCTCACTGCTAATTATACGGGAAAATGAACTGAATATGTAAAATATGTATGGTAATGACATACAGTTGTATGGTATAAGCATACACACGATGAGTCTTTTATCTGAAATATTATCATCTAATATTCGCGCGGAAATCTTTCGCAATCTCTTTGGAGTATCTCCGCAGAGTCTTCATTTGCGGGAAATAGAAAGACGCACAGGCTTTGCCGTGGGTACTGTTCAGCAGGAGATAAAAAAATTAAAGCGCCTTGATATTATTACACAAATCAAAGACGGCAATCGTGTTTACTATAAAGCCAATACCAATCATCCGCTTTATCCGGACATTAGAAATCTGGTTCTCAAAACAAATGGGCTGGCTGACTTGCTAAAAGACGTATTGTCACCTGAAACGAAAATCAAAATCGCTTTTGTTTTTGGCTCCGTTGCCAGACAGGAAGAAATGGCGATCAGCGATGTTGATCTTCTCGTTATAGGTGATATAGGGCTGAGAAAAATAACCGGTTTGTTAATGGATGTTTCCGCCAAACTTGGCCGGGAGATTAATCCTTATTGTATGACCGAAAGCGAATTTATCAAGAGGAAAACAGAGAAAGATCATTTTCTTCAGCAGGTATTGAAGTCGCCCAAAATTTTTATCATAGGCAAAGAAGATGAGCTTAGTACAATGGGCTGAAAATGGCTGGTTGCGGCCTCACAAAACCAGCGCAAAGGAAATTGCCGATTTGTTGGGTATTGTCGATCGTGATATCAAAGATGCGGCGGGCAATATTTCAACCGATTGGCAATTCGGTATTGCCTACAATGCTGCGCTCAAACTTTGTACCGTTTTACTTTATGTATCGGGTTACAAACCGGAAAAAACTCTGCAGCACTACCGCACTATTCAGGCGTTGCCTCTCATTCTCGGACAGCATTATAAAGAAGATGCAAAATATCTGGATACTTGCCGAAATAAAAGAAACATCGCTGAATATGATTATGTCGGTGGCGTAAGCTCCGATGACGTGATCGAATTAATCGGCTTTGTAAACGAATTGCACGCAATAATTATGCAATGGTTAAAAGAAAAACATCCATATCTTATAAACAGAGAGACGAGAAGTAATGATTCAGCCAGACATCCTTCAAACAATAATTAAAGACAGCAATTACAACCTGTCACTGTTTTCAGCAGAAGAAATAGAAAACTTACGTACAAAGGTTTTTTCCAAAACAATCAGAGGTAAGGAAACCGCCTTTGTAAACTGTGTTGTTAGGAATAAGGAGATCCAACTCAAACCGGAAGAAATCGTCCGTCAGTTATATGCGGTGAGGTTGATGGAAAAATACGGCTACGCCAAAAAACGCCAACAACCCAAACCCAAATCCAGCAAAAAGTTACTGAATCATTTGATCTGCGTAGAAAATCAAAACATCTGTTGGAATGCGCTAAACGTGCGGTTGAGATCGCCATTGAAAAAAACGAACAAATCGCCGTAACATGGTTTAACGAGCAGGTTAGAGAATATTAAGAAAATATAGAAGAGTAAATACAATTGGAAGATATTTTCTGGACACCTATTTGCTGATGACCCAAGCAACGGATTGTGGTATACTTCAAAACACGTTTGAAAATGTAGCAAATCAAAGACGGGCAAGGGAGCCAAGCCATGGAAGAACCTGTTTCCTGTCAGCAATGCGGCAAGTGTTGTTTCGTTGATTTTGCGGCTTACATTGAACAAAGTGATTTCGACCGTTGGCGAGCCGAAAACAGGCAAGATATTATAGATCACATCGAAAACCATCATCTCATTTGGGCGGGAGATAGACTGGTTTCCACACAGACCGGCGAATCTCCGAAAGAATGCTCTTTTCTCTACAACGAGGGAGATAAATGGCTCTGCTCCATATACGAGACCAGGCCGCTGGTTTGCCGGAGCTATCAACCGGGATCATCGGAGCTGTGTTCGCAATTCAATAAAAAAAAACGGAATAACAAATAGACTTTTAGTAATTTCATTGACTCAAGCAAAGCAGTGCAGCCCCCTCTTTTCTAAGAGACTGTGTCGCAATGAAAAAGGTTGCATACATTTTCCGCATAATGTCCCCCGCTGGCTGGGGTGCAGGGGATGGCTGTGGAGAGAAACGGGTTCAAGGACAAAGGAGCGAGGAATAATAATTAGTGACGAGTTACGTGTAAATAGTGACGAGAGAAGAGAAAGTGAATGGAAACGAGTGACAAGAGAAAAGTATCTTACTCGTAACTATTTACTCGTTACTTGAAAATCCTTCCTTATAGAATTTCTCGATCCACCTCCGTCACGGAGAACGCCTGGCGCATGCTGGGTGAAACCTCCGCCGGCAGAGGACATGAAAAGGTAATGTTTGCTATTGTGCCCCAGTCTCTGTAGATAATTTTACAAGTAACGGGAGGTTGTTTGTGCCTGTTGAAATAGAACGCAAGTTTCTGGTGAAAGGCGATGACTGGAAAACAGATAACGGCATGCACATTGTACAGGGTTATCTCAATCACGACAGGGAGCGCACCGTGCGGGTGCGCATTGCCGGTGCGAAGGCTTTTCTGACGATCAAGGGCATCAGTACCGGAGCAATGCGGGCGGAGTTCGAATACGAAATACCTGTTGTTGATGCAGAGCAACTGCTGCAGCTTTGTGAGGGGCCGCTGATTGAGAAAACGAGGCATGCGGTTGCCTGTGCCGGCATGACGTGGGAAGTTGATGAATTTCAGGGAGCGAATGAGGGCCTGGTGGTTGCTGAAATCGAGCTTGAAACCGCCGGGCAAACCTTTGTCCAACCGCCCTGGGTCGGCCTGGAAGTCACTGCCGATGCGCGTTATTTCAATTCCAGTCTGGCGGTGCGGCCTTATACAAGCTGGTCTGAATAGGATGGATGTTAATTCCCCCGGCCTGAAAAACTGTGTTGTAATGAAGGATGTTGCTTGTATCTTCCCCATAATGTCCCCCGTTGGCTGGGGTGCAGGGAGGGGATGGCCGTGGAGGGAACGGGTTCAAGGACAAAGGAGCGAGGAATAAAAAATTAGTGACAAGTTACAAGTAAATAGTGACAAGAGAAAAGTATCTTACTCGTAACTATTTACTCGTTACTTGAAAATCCGTCCTTATAGAATTTCTCAATCCACCTCCGTCACGGAGCACGCCCGGCGCATGCTGGGTGAAACCTCCGCCGGCGGAAGACATGAAAAATAGGAGGTGCAGGATGAAACGACCCGCATCATTAGCAGCAGGCATTTTGTTTCTCTTGATGGCTGTTGCTCAATTATGCCGTTTTGTTTTGGGGATCGAAGTGGTTGCGGCGGGCGTTGTAATTCCCGTCTGGCCCAGCGCAGTTGCCGCGGTAGTTTTAGTCTTGCTGGCTTACTGGCTTTTGAAAGAAAGAAGTAAGTAAGCAGGGCCATTTATAACCTTGATTTTCAAAGGCAGGGTGGTTACTTGTAAACGACAAAGTATTTTTAAAAGGAGGGTGATATGAAAGAATTAGATTACATGGTCATTGCCGAGGAAGTTGTCAGGAGAGCCAGAAGGGGAGCGTTTTTGACTGTAAAAGCAGGAGATGAGCTCAATACAATGACAATGGGGTGGGTATCTTTCGGATTTATCTGGCAGAAGCCGATTATGATGGTGATGGTGCGTCCGACGCGGTATACCTTTGAAATCATGGAAAAAGCTGTTGATTTTACCGTTACCCTGCCGTTGGACGATATGAAGAATGAACTTGAATATTGCGGCTCAAAATCCGGTCGGGTTGTGGACAAATTTAAAGAATGCAACCTCGAAATAGAAAAAAGCCAGAAAGTCGTTTCACCGATTATTAAAACTCACGCTTATCATTATGAGTGTAAAATAGTTTACAAATCCGCGATGAATCCGGCCTTTTTAGCCAAAGAAGTTGATGCCTCTCTCTATGCGGAAAAGGATTACCATACACTTTATTTTGGCGAGATTGTGGCCTGTTACGGAATCTGATGATATATAATTCCAATTCTAAATCAAGCGCTATCTTTGTTGGCAGCAGCTTGCCTGGCGTATGCCGGGTCGTCGGCTTCCTCAACGTATGTATAATATGCCTCGTTGCCTCCTCCTTGCCGCCTCGATATCATCATTGATTTAGAAATGGAATAAGAAACGGGCTTAAGCGGAGTTCGGAAAAAGTAAAGCTGGTTGTTATGGAAAAACGAAAATCCGGCAGGGAAAAACTGCCGCGGGGTATGGAGCTGCTGCACAATCCCAGGCTGAATAAAGGCGTTGCCTTTTCTGCGTCTGAACGGGATGCCCTGGGTTTGCACGGTTTGCTTCCGCCGCGCGTCTTTTCCCAGGAAAAGCTGGTGGCGCATGTAATCAACAATGTTCGCCGCAAGCCCGACAACCTGGAAAAATACCTTTATCTGACCGGCCTGCAGGACGGCGACGAAAGGCTGTTTTATAAAGTTCTGATCGACAACCTGGAGGAGCTGAGCCCGATCATTTATACGCCGACCGTCGGGCTGGCCTGCCAGGAATACAGCAGGATTTTCAGCAGGCCCCGCGGATTATTCATTACCAAATACGACCGCGGCCATATTAAAGATGTTTTGCGCAACTGGCCGGAGAAAGATGTCCGCGTGATTGTGGTCACGGATGGCGAACGCATCCTGGGTCTGGGCGATCTCGGCGCCAACGGCATGGGGATTCCCATCGGTAAATTATCGCTTTATACGGCGTGCGCTGGCATTGATCCCAGGATGTGTCTGCCGGTGATGATTGATGTCGGAACCGGCAACAAAGATCTTTTAAGTGATCCGGAATATATTGGTTTGCCGGAGCCGCGCCTGCGGGGTGAAGAATATGACGCACTGCTGGATGAGTTCATGGCGGCGACAAGCGAGCTCTTTCCCCGCGTCATGATTCAACTGGAAGACTTTGCCTGCGACAATGCTTTCCGCCTGCTGGCCAGGCATGCTCAAGCATATTGTGTGCTGGACGACGACATTCAGGGAACCGCCGGAGTTGTGCTCGCCGGTTTGTATTCCGCACTGCGGATGATCGGCGGCAAGCTGACCGAGCAGCGGCTTGTATTTTTGGGCGCTGGTGAGGCGGCTATCGGCATCGGCAATCTTGTGGTTTCCGCAATGGTCGAGCAGGGTCTCTCGGAGAAGGAAGCCCGCAGGATTTGCTGGTTTGTCGATTCCAAAGGTCTCGTGGTTGCCGGCCGAACTGGTTTAGCCGAACGCAAGCTGCGCTTTGCCCACGATTTTCCTTTTCAGCAAGATCTCCTCGCGGTCGTCGAAGCGATAAAACCAACGGTGATCATCGGCGCATCAGGAAAACCGGGTACCTTTACGCCGGAGGTTTTGCAGGCGATGGCGCGGCTAAATGAGCAGCCGATTATTTTTGCGCTTTCCAATCCGACCTCCAAAGCGGAATGCACCGCGGAAGAAGCCTATCGCTTTACGGATAAGCGCGCCGTCTTTGCCAGCGGCAGCCCGTTTCCGCCTGTAGTGATGGACGGCAGAACTTTTGTGCCGGGGCAGGCCAATAATGTCTATGTGTTTCCCGGCATAGGTTTGGGCGTGCTTGCTGCGGAGGCGTCCCGCGTTACGAATGAGATGTTTGCTGCGGCTGCTCAAGCGCTTGATGCACAGGTTTCTCCGGATGATTTTGCGCAGGGGCGGATTTATCCCTCTTTGTCACGCCTGCGCGAAGTGTCGGTCAACATTGCTGTGGCGGTCGCCAGGGTCGCGTTTGCCGCGAAACTGACCGCGAGAAGTGAACCCGCCGATTGGCGCTGTTTTATCGAATCGAAGATGTACAACCCGAACTATTAACAACCGGTTTAATACATTAAAGAAAAGAGACTTTTGAAAAACTGCCCCTCGCGTCTTTGCGAAAAGCGAAGGGACGCGGCAATAGAACAAGGGGTTGCAACCCCTTGTTCCGCTATAGTTGCTTCATTATCTGTAAGGATTTGGCGTCGACAAAAAGTAATTATTTTATAAAGGGAAGTATTATGACGGAAGTAGACGACAAGCGGCGGATGCCGGAAGATCTGAAAAGATGTGTGGAATTTCACGGCCACATCTGCCCCGGTTTGATTTATGGCTACCGGGTGGCGAAAGAGGCGATGCGCCTGATGGATATCGCGCGGGCTGTTGATGAGGAAGTGGTCGCCATTAGCGAAAACGATTCCTGCGCCGTCGACGCCATCCAGGTGTTGCTGGGGACGGTGATCGGCAAGGGCAATCTGATCATCCGGGACTACGGGAAGAATGCTTACACGGTGTTGAGCCGCTCACGGCATAAAGCTTATCGATTTTCCCGGAAAACAGATTATGCATACAGTGGTGAAGATCGAAGCGAGTTTGAACGTCTGGATAAAGCCATGACCGCCGGAGAGGCATCCGAAGCGGACATACGGAAATTGAGACGCCTGAAGATAGATGATCTGCTCACGCGTCCATTTGCGGAAATATTTGTTGCTGAGGAAGTGCCTTTTGATGAACCGCAATATGCACCGCTGGACCGGTCTGAATCCTGCGCTCTGTGCGGTGAAATGACCATGGCGGCAAAAATGGTGAAGCTCGGCGATGGACGGCAAGTCTGCATCCCCTGCTCCCGGAAAACGAAATGAGATTGCAATGAATATTGTGACGGAAAACCGTTTGGATGCAGGTCGTCTTTTTGAAAAACTGGGGAAACAAAATTCCGGGTCGGTTATCTTTCATTATGCCGTGGTGAAGAACCAGGCAGGTGAAAGACCAACAGCCGGAATCCGCTTTGAACCGGGCGGGGATATGGAAGCGGAGATGGCGGAAATAGAAGCCGACATCAGGAAACGCTGGAGCGTCAACGATATCCTTCTCGTCCGGCGTATCGGTCTTTTGCAGATTGGAGATTTGATTTCCCTGGTGGCCGTGAGTTCAGCAGCAAGCAGTGACGCCTTTGAAGCATGCCGGTATGGTTTGGCCCGAATAAGAAAGATGGCGAGCGTCAGAAAGACCGAACTTTTTTTGGATTAAGGAGAAATTTATTGTTTTTTAAAGTGAAGACACCCGAAGAGGTGCTGGAGATATTGCAGGATTTTGCTCCGGTGGGCACGGAAACAATTCTTATAGGAGAAGCCCTGAACCGCGTTGTGAGCAGGGAGATAATTTGCGCAGAGGACATGCCGAATTTTTCGAGATCTTCGATGGATGGTTATGCCGTCCGGGCGAAGGACACCTTTGGCGCCTCCGACAGTCTGCCGGCGTTTCTGGAACTGGCGGGAGAGGTAGTCATGGGTTCTATTCCTGCTGATGTCGTGACACCGGGGAAGGCGGTAAAGATATCAACCGGAGGGATGATTCCCGAGGGCGCGGATGCCGTGGTTATGGTCGAATACTGCCATAGTGTGGATGAAAAGACGATCGAGGTGAGCCGTACTGTGGCGCCGCTGGAAAATATCATCCTTAAGGGTGACGATTTTAAAGAAGGAGAGGTGATCTTTAAATCAGGAACAGTTCTCCGGCCGCAGGATATAGGCGTTCTGGCGGGTTTGGGAATCGAGAAGATCGCTGTTTATAAGAAACCTCGAGTCGCCGTTATTTCTACGGGGGATGAGGTCATTCCCATTAATCAAAGACCGGCGCCCGGACAGGTGCGGGACATCAACAGTTACACCCTGAGCGCTTTTTGCACTCAGTCCGGCGCGATTCCCGTCAACATGGGTTTGTACAAAGATGATTTCGCCCAGCTGAAGGAAGCCGTAGCCCTGGCTCTGCAAAGCTGCGACACTGTGTGGTTGTCGGGCGGGAGTTCCGTGGGGACGAGGGATATGACGGTGAATGTGCTGGAGTCTTTTGAAGATGCTCAGCTGCTTGTTCACGGCATCGCCATCAGCCCCGGAAAGCCGACGATCATCGCCGGAATAGGTAATAAGGCCGTATTTGGGCTGCCGGGCCATGTCGCCTCGGCTATGGTCGTTGCAGAGATCTTTTTGGCTCCGTTTCTATCCAGGATTGCAGGGGAAACATTGTCGGCCGGCGATCATCATCAATATGTGCAGGCCGAGCTGGAACGCAACGTCGAATCGGCAAGCGGCAGAGATGATTACATTCGGGTTAAGCTGAACAGGCGTGAGGGCAGGATTTTTGCGGAGCCGATTTTCGGTAAATCGGGATTGATATCCACCCTGGTGGCAGCCCAGGGGCTGTTGAAAATCGATAGAAACACGGAAGGGCTGTACAAAGGGCAAATCGTGGAGGTGATGCTCTTCAAGCCCTTGAGGGGAGAGGCATAGATGAAGAGGAATGTCTATCTGGCCATGAAAGGGCTGGAGGAGGCCAGAGAAATATTTTCCCGCTTATGGCGGGATAGGAAGACTCATCCGGAGGAGATCAATACGGAAGACGCACTGGGGCGTGTCACGGCGGGGCCGGTTTTTGCCGGAGTTTCCGCACCGACCTATCATTCGGCCGCGATGGATGGAATTGCCGTCAAGGCGGAGCTGACGTACGGCGCTTCCGAGAAAAACCCGAAAATTTTAGAAACAGGCAGCGACGCCGTGTGGATCAATACGGGCCATGCCCTGCCTGAAGGATATAACGCTGTTATTATGGTGGAAAAAATTCAGGAGTTGGATAATGAGCACATCGAGATCATGTCGCCCGCCTACCCATGGCAGAACATCCGGAAAGTGGGTGAAGATATCGTCGCCACGCAGCTTCTGTTTCCCCAGAATCATGTGATTCGTCCCTACGACATGGGCGCCCTGGTCGCCGCCGGTGTTTTCAAAATTACGGTCTGGAGCAGGCTCAAGGTTGCTGTCATCCCTACGGGAACGGAAATCATCAGCCACCGGGATGTTGCGGATTACAGCCAATTAAAAAGCAACCTGATTATCGACTCGAATTCCATAACGCTGGCGGGGCTCGTCCGTGAGGCGCACGGAGAACCGCATGTTTTCGATATCACGCCAGACGAAGAAGACGCCTTGCGCGACGTCCTGCTGCGTGCGGCGGGTTCCGATGCGGACATGATTCTGATCAATGCCGGATCTTCCGCGGGATCTAAGGATTACACGGCCGGTATTCTCAAGGAAATAGGCGAAGTTCTTGTCCACGGCGTCGCCATGATGCCGGGAAAACCGACGATACTGGGCGTAGTCAATGGGAAGCCGGTTATCGGAATTCCGGGCTATCCCGTTTCCGCAATCCTCGCTTTTGAACAATTCGTCCGGCCTCTTCTTTTCAGCCTGCAGGGCTTGAATCCTCCGGAAAGGCCGTCCATTGCGGTGCGGGCATCGAGAGCCATTCCTTCGAAATTGGGAACGGAGGAATTTGTCCGGGTCAATATCGGCAAAGTCGGTGATCTTTGCATCGCCACACCGCTTCCCCGATCGGCCGGTTCCATTACCACGCTTACCCGGGCGGAAGGCATTATCCGCATCCCGCCTCTTGCGGAAGGTGTGCTCCAGGATGAGGAAGTAATGGCCGAGCTGCTGATCGAGGAGAAGGATTTGCTGAACACGGTCGTTGTTATCGGCAGCCATGACATTACGCTGGACATCATTGCCGATGAGGTAAGAAATATCACGGGGAAAAATATTCGTATTTCCTCGGGCAACGTCGGCAGTCTGGGCGGCCTGATCGCCGTCCGGAAAGGGGTTTGCCATTTTGCCGGTTCGCATCTGCTGGACACGCAGACGAGCGAATATAATGTATCCTATATTCAGAGATATCTGAAAGGCGTTAAAGTAAGCCTTTTTCATCTTGTTCTGCGGGAGCAGGGTCTGATCGTTCCCAAAAACAATCCCAAGGGCATCAAGGGAATTCCCGATCTGGCGCGCGAAGATATCTCCTTTGTGAACAGACAACCGGGTTCGGGCACCCGCATCCTGCTCGACTACAACCTGGCCCTGTCCGGCATAAAACCGGAATCCATCAAAGGATATGATCATGAAGAGTTTACTCATATGTCCGTGGCCGTCGATGTGTTGAGCGGAGCCGCCGATTGCGGCATGGCGATTTATGCCGCCGCCAGAGCCCTTGATCTGGATTTTATCCCACTGACCAGAGAACAATACGATCTGGTGATACCGACTGATTTTCTGCAAAATCCGAATATTCAGGCGGTGCTGGATACAATCCGTTCGCAGAGATTTCGCGACAGAGTCCGGGAACTTGGCGGTTATGATCCGTCCAGAAGCGGGGAATTGGCTATGGAGGTAAATCCTTGAATTAGTAATTATCCGAATGCTGTTTAAAAAAGATCGAGTATTTGGAATGATATTGCAAATTTGGTTCATGCTAGCCCTGATGGTTAAGGAGTAAGGCAATGCAATTCTGGGATTATGTCTGGCTTGAGATTATTAAAACAGGGTTGGTTTTGTTACCCCTGGTCGTGGGTTGGTCGCTGGGACGGTTTATTATCAACTATTGGGATGAGAAAAAAAAGCGCCGGGAACTTGATCTTGAAACTGCAATGCAATTCAATAAACTTTACGGAGAATTCAAAGAGGTGTCAAGGCTCTGGAGGGTTGTTAGCTTTACCGGTCGGCGTGCCGCTAAGCTTATCTTACCAGAAACCACCCCTCTGGATCTTCTCAAACGTGCAGCTGCCGCCGAAGGCGGTGTAGAGGCCATTATCATGAAATTGGCAACAGAACGGGTTCTGGAAGAGGAAGATATTGAGACTTTAGGTCTATTCCGTCATGCCTATCAAAAACTTCGAGAGGCAATCCGCGATGGGGCGTATTTCCAATGGACTCGCAACATGCGTGAATATACTCTTTTCAATAACCTGGCCAGTAAGACTGCATATATCATTTCTTTAAGCAAAATCAAGAAATGTCCAAAGTCAGAGGAAGCTCCAAAGACCTTACAGAAAATTACGGCTATTCAAGCAAAGCAATGGCAAGAAAAATTGGATTTACTGCCTTTCCCAACACAAGACAAAGGTGTCGCAAGGTTGCCAGCCCAGTACTTCCGAGCGGGTGTCGGTGCAGTCATTATAGATAATAACGGGCTTATTCTTGCTTTAGAACGTGCTGATAAATCTGGTGCTTGGCAATTACCGCAAGGTGGTATCGAACTCGATGAAGAACCGATTCGAGCCGCGATCAGGGAAATTGACGAGGAAACGGGAATCATAGAGTCTGACTTAGAGCTTGTGGATGCATATCCGGAGCCGCTTGTCTATGAACTTCCTGTGAAAAATCGGAGTGAAAAAACTGGTCGTGGGCAGGTTCAATACTGGTTCCTTTTTAGGTTCCATGGCAATGCTGACAACATACATGCGAAGCGTGGCAGCGAATTCAAAGATTCGAAGTGGATGTTGTTTCAGAACTTGCTACAGGTGACTGTGGATTTTCGAAAACCCATATATCAAAAATTGATTAATCGCTTTGCACCATATATACGTTAAACACAAACGTTGAATCTTTTCCCGGACGTACCTGTTCAAAACGTTAATACGCTACCTTACAGCCTGTGCTTGAGAGTTGATCTTATTTATCAGGCAAAGTTGATATCCAGTGTTTGAAGGTAATGTTCGGTGGCATAATGCCGGTTAATAATTGCGATGGCAGTTCCGTTGATAAAAAGGGATATTTATTTGCTTTCACTGATGACAAATGCCCCGATTGGGGAGGAAAAATGAAACTCGAACACCAACTTGTCGGTATCCCGCTTTTTGAAGGGTTGCCCTTGGCGCAGTTAAAAGCCCTGGCCGGTATCTGCCGGTTGTGTACCTACCGGAAAGGGCAACTGATCTTTGCCGAGGGAGATGAAGGCGTCGGGTTTTATATCGTTCAATCCGGTCGGGTCAGGATTTTCAAGTTGTCGCCGGAAGGCGGCAAGGAGCAAATCATTCATTTCTTCGGGCCGGGAGATTCTTTCGGTGAGGTTGCCGTCTTCACCAGTCAGGGATTCCCTGCTTATGCAAAAGCTGAAATCTCCAGCCATTTGCTTTTCTTTCCCCGTGCGGAATTTGTTGCCCTGATCCGGGAAGATCCTTCTCTGGCCCTGAACATGTTGGCGCTGCTGTCGCTGAGGCTCCATAGATTTACCCGGCTGATTGAAGATCTTTCCCTGAAGGAGGTGCCGGCGCGTCTGGCTGCTCACCTGATCTATCTGAGTGAAAGGGATGGGAACTCTGCGGAAATCAAGCTGGATACTTCCAAGGCGCAGCTTGCCGCCTCACTCGGAACAATTCCGGCAACCCTGTCCCGGATCATGACCCGGATGGGAAGGCAGCGGCTTATTCGAACAGAGGGGAATTGCATTACAATTCTGGATCGCATTGGTTTACAGGAGACCGCCTCCGCCGAGCGGAAACTCCTCTGAATTTATTTCCGTTTCTTGACTTAAATCAAGGATATAATCTGATGAAGCCTTTATTATCGATGACATGGAATTATCAATAATATTTCAGGGAGGCTGCTATGTTTTGTTATCAGTGTGAACAGACGTTGAAGGGTGAAGGATGTGTGAAGGCGGGTGTATGCGGCAAGCAACCGGACGTGGCGGCGTTGCAGGATCTGCTGATCTATGTGCTTAAAGGGCTTGCGCAGGTCGCCGTCGAGGCGCGCCAGGCGGGGATTGTCGACGGCGAGGCCAATGTTTTTACCGTGCGGGCGCTTTTTGCCACCTTGACCAACGTCAACTTCGACCGGGAATGTTTTATCGGCCTGATCAATGAATGCGTCGGGCAGCGGGAGAGGCTCAAAAGACAAATGACAGACCGTGGCCTCTCCCTCCATTATGTCGACCAGTCGGTCGACTTCCAGCCGGAGGCATTGCCGGAAGATCTCATCCGTCGGGGGGAAGCCGTTGGCCTCCATGTGCATCCCGATCTTGATCCGGATATCCTGTCTCTGCAGCAGATCCTGATTTACGGCATAAAAGGCATCGCCGCTTATGCCGATCACGCCCGGATTCTTGGCCGGGAGGACGATGCCGTTTACGCTTTCTGTCAGGAAGGATTGGCAGCCACCCTGCGGCGGGACATCGATTTGAATGGCTGGGTAGAGCTGGTCTTGAAATGCGGGGAAGTAAATCTTCGGGTTATGGAACTGCTGGACGCGGCGCATACCGGACGATACGGCCATCCCGTTCCCACCCGCGTCCCGCTCGGAGCAAAGCAGGGTAAGGCCATCCTGGTTTCCGGCCATGACCTGCATGATCTGGAAAACATTCTCAAACAAAGCGCCGGTAAAGACATTCTGGTCTACACCCACGGCGAAATGCTGCCGGCGCATGGTTATCCGGAGTTAAAGAAATACCCGCATTTCTACGGACATTACGGGACGGCCTGGCAGAACCAGATCAAAGAATTTGCGGCCTTTCCCGGTGCCATACTAATGACGACAAACTGCATCCAGAGGCCCCAGGAATCTTATAAGGGTAATATATTTACGACCGGTATGGTGGGCTGGCCTGGTGTGCAGCACATATCCGACGGCGACTTTACCCCGGTCATTGAAAAGGCCCTGGAGCTTCCGGGATTTTTGAATGATACGGAAGGTAAAACGGTAATGGTCGGCTTCGCCCGCAACGCCGTTTTGAGCGTTGCCGATGCGGTGATCAAGGCGGTTCAGGATAAGCAGATCCGCCACTTCTTCCTCGTTGCCGGCTGCGACGGCGCCAAGCCGGGCCGCAACTATTACACGGAATTTGTGGAAAAAGCCCCGCAGGACACGGTGATCCTGACCCTCGCCTGCGGCAAGTTTCGCTTCTTCGATAAGGATCTGGGGGATATCGGGGGGATTCCCAGGCTGCTCGACATAGGCCAGTGCAATGACGCATATTCGGCCATCCAGATTGCCGTTGCCCTGGCGAAGGCATTCAATGTCGGCGTTAATGATTTGCCGCTGTCAATGATCCTCTCCTGGTATGAGCAGAAGGCCGTGGCGATTCTGTTGACGCTGTTTTACCTGGGCATCCGGGATATCCGTCTGGGGCCGTCGCTGCCGGCATTCATCTCGCCCAACGTACTGGCTGTGCTGGTAAAGAATTTCAACATCAAACCCATTACCACGGCAGAGGAAGATCTGAAGGCTATCCTGGGCTGAAAGGAGGATTTGATTGAGTTCGAAAGCCGGGAGACTTTCATGGCGATGCGGGCAACCCGGTTCACGACGAGGCGAGCCGGCGGGTTGAACCTCTGCTGGACGGATATCCGGTTCCCCGGTTTTTTGATGTAGTGAAATGAAGAGCTTAAGACGTGACGGAACTATCATATTGGCGGCGGCGCTGCTGCTGCATGTACTGGTGTTGACATATACTTGCCAGGTTGCTGCATCAGAACGAACCCCTCCTTCTTTGAGTGGCTTCGTTTTCTTGGACGCCGGTTCGTTGGCCGATCTATCCCCGGGGGATAATTGCCCGCAATCGAGATGCGCCTGCATAGAGGCCTACCTGAAGGCTGTTCCGGCCCCGGCTCGCACTGTTTTACAAAAAAGTAATCCCGATCCGGAGCATATCCTGTCCTTCCGGCGGAAGCGCCTTGTAGAACAGATTTGTATTGTCATGGGGCAGGACGCCCGCCGGGAAGCACAGAATTTCATCCGGGAACTTGTATTGCGTTCGGAATGGGAGGGTATGCCGGATGGACCGCAGGCTGAAGGGGAATCAGCGCGCCGATGGCTGGAAAACCATAAACGGGCGCGCATCAAACCTTTCGTGGAGCTTTTCATTGCCCATCGTATGCGCGCGGCTGCCGAAGCTGCTGAACGCGGGCAGGCCCCGGAGCTTATCCGTCAATATTTAGATGCTTACCGGAGCGCCCTCGATGCAGCCCGCAAATCATCCCCTCCGTTGATCGCCTGCCTGGCTGAAGATCTGGAATCCCGGAAAACAATTTATCTGTCTTCAGGATTCAAACTGACCTTGCAAGGGTGCGTAAAAGCCGGAGAGCGCTTTGAACGTGATTTCGGCCGGAGTTTCCTCTTCATCCTGGAACCCGTGGCCGGCGGTTGGGAGATCCACGTCCGTCAGAAAGGCCGGGAGGAGAATCTGGCACGGCTGACTCCGCCGCTGCACTTTGCACCTAATCCACGGGAGATTGAAGGCTGGCACCTTGCTTCATCACTGCATGCCTACCCCTCATGCGTTCATGCCGCCGATATGAGGCCGGAAAATCCGCGCCGCTTCATTTTTTCACCCGAAGTCGGGCTCACCATTGACGGTCCCGCCGCCGCCCGCAGCGTAACTCCCCGGGAAATCGAAACCATCGGCCGTTATGGCCGGGGTGCTTTAAGCATTGAGCGGTTTGCTTTCGGCCCGCAGAAAGACGGTTGTCCTCAGATTGAATGGATGGGGTTCAGCGTGGAAATCTCGGTCGGGTACTGATTGTATTCCATCTTTTGCTTTGACAGCGCTGGTAATGTCCCCTATAAATCGTCCGGTGATGTTTAATAAATCTGAATTTCCCGTATTTTCTGCTGAAGGAAGAGAGTGAAAGATTTTACCGAAGGCGACATTGCCAGGCAGGTGGTTAATTTCAGTACGCCGATTATGCTCGGCAACATACTTATTTCCGTCTATGGCATTATTAATATGATCTGGGTCGGGCGGCTTCTAGGGCACAAAGCCGTGGCTGCCGTCGGTGCGTCTCTGCCCATTATCATGCTGATGCCGGCGTTTCTCATCGGGTTGGGCATGGCCACCAATGTTTTGATCGCCCAGGCTTTTGGCCGCAAGGATACGGCCCTGCTGAAGAAAATTTTATCCAATTCCTTTTTCGCCTCAACATTGTTTTGTCTGCTTATTTCCATTGCCGCTCTTTTGTTTCGCCGCCGTCTTCTGCAATGGGTGCATGTTCCCGGGGAAATAGAGGAGATGGCGTTATCGTATCTGACGATCATGATGGCCTTTATGATATTTCAGTTCTTCATCAACTGGATGAACGGCATGCTGCGGGGTCTGGGTGACGCCAATACAGCCTTAAAAATCCTTGCCCTGCTTACGTTTTTTAACATTACTTTTGTTCCACTGTGCATTCGCGGCATAGGCCCGCTGCCGCCACTGGGCGTGGCCGGGGCGGCCTGGGGAACAGCGCTGGCAGCCCTGGTAAGCTGCGTCATCGGGTATGTTTATCTGATCCAGTATAATCCCTATGTTAATGTCCGCAGTTGGGACTATCGGATGGACTGGCAAATCATCCGGGAGGTTTTCGTCATCGGTGTCCCTGCATCACTGCAGATGATGGTGGTATCGCTGGCCAATGTATTCATTGTTTCTCTGGTCAACCGCTACGGCTCCGATGTGACCGCCGCCTTCGGCATCGGCATGCAGGTGGACCTGCTGGCTGCTATTCCGGCGATTTCCATTGGAATAGCGGCAACAACGGTTTCCGGTCAGAATCTGGGGGCCGGGAAAATGGACCGCGTTTTTCAGACGATGAAGATATCTCTTTATTACGGAATGGTTATCGCCTTTGCCTGCACGATTGCCTTGTTGATCTTCCCTTATCAGATTGGCGCGCTTTTCCTCAAAGAATCCGCCGAAAATGCTGGCGTGCTGGGTTTTGTGCGCGATTACTATCGCTGGATGGCCTTCATCTTTCCCTGTTTTACAGTGATCTGCGTCATTCAGGGCGTTCTCCGCAGCGCCGGAGATACAATGGCTCTGCTGGCGCTCTCTTTTATCTCGCTGATCGTAATTCGCATTCCACTGGCCTACCTGCTGGCCGGACCCTTTGGTTTCCAACAGGACGGCATCTGGATGGCGATGCTGATAAGCACTGTGTTGGCGGTGGTCCTCAACTGGCTTTACTTCAAGGGAGGCAGGTGGAAGAAAAGACGGATACTGGGAAAGTAAAATCACTGATTGCCAAATACCAAGTTACAGTTGATTTCGGTGTTGGCCAAAGATCAAAATGAAGAAGCTATATATCATCAAAGTTGGTTCCACTTTTCCTGCTACGAAGAAATTGTTTGGCGACTTTGATCAATGGACGGTAAATACGCTTGGCCCAATCAATATTGATCTTGAAATTGTGGATGCTGAGCATGGCGTTCCCTTACCCAAAATAGCGGAATGTGCGGGCGTAGTGATTACTGGTTCCCACGCTATGGTGACGGCGAATATGCCCTGGAGTGTCCGACTCGAAAAATGGATAAGATCATTGCTGGACGAACGCATACCCGTTTTCGGTATCTGCTATGGCCATCAACTGCTTGCTAAGGCCGCAGGGGGGCTGGTCGATTTCCATCCACGAGGCAGAGAGATTGGTACGGTTTGTGTTAATCTCCTTCCAGGTTGCTCTGCTGACCCTGTCTTCCGGGCGCTCCCGAAATCATTTCTTGTCCATGTTAGTCATTCACAGACCGTGTTGCGTCTGCCAAAGGCAGCTGTACGTTTGGCGGCCAATACTCATGAGCCCAATCATGCCTTTCGCCTCGGGGAATGTGCGTGGGGAGTTCAGTTTCACCCGGAATATGATGCCGGGATAATGCGATCCTATATCCGGGAACAGGCATATGAACTTGAATCGGCGGGAATGGAGGTCTCACGACTCCTGGATGGGGTTTCAGAAACCCCGACAGCGGCTCAAATACTCCGAACATTCGGCAGTCTGGTTGTTGAACGGCTGGCCGGCAACGGCAGGTAGCTGACCTCTCACACTGCCAACTCTTCAGGAATATCAACAGGCATAGCGGGTAATTCCACTTCCAAATCAAGCACTCCCTTTGTTGGTCCTTCGACAGGCTCAGGACAGGCTCAGGACAGGCTTAGAATTTATGGTCAGTCATGGTGAGCTTGTCGAACTACGCCTTGTTGCCTCCTCCTTGCCGCCTTGTTATTCTTTGAAAGCAAAATGGTATAACTTTAATCTTTTTGAACATTATTGTTGTAAATTTGGCCGGTTCGGTTTAGAAGTCTGCGGCGCCGGAAAAAACCGGTCAAATTATTTACTATTCTGAAAGGAGATTCCTATGGAACCGATTAAAATCATGCCGTGTCTGGATATGAAAAACGGACGCGTGGTGAAAGGTGTTCATTTCGTTGATATAAAAGAAGCGGGTGATCCGGTGGAGAACGCTGCTTTTTATCAGGCCGAGGGAGCGGACGAGCTGGCCATGCTGGATATCGCCGCCACTCTGGAAAACCGCAAAACGCGTCTGGAATGGGTAAAGAATGTTTCGGCAGTGCTCAGCATTCCGTTGACCGTCGGCGGGGGCATATCAACTCTGGAAGACATTGAGATGGTTTTAGCCGCCGGAGCGAGCAAGGTTTCCATGAACAGTGCGGCGGTCAAAAATCCGGAACTGGTCCGCCAGGCGGCTCAAAAATACGGTGCGGATAAAATAACGGTGGCGATTGATGCGAAAAGAAATGCCGCGATGCCTTCGGGATTTGAACTGGTTGTCTCCGGCGGCACGCTGCCGGTAGCCAAGGATGCCGTCGAATGGGCCAAAATGTGCCAGGAGCTCGGTGCGGGCGTTATTCTGCCCACCAGCATGGATGGGGACGGCACCAAGGCGGGTTATGATATCGAATACACAAAAGCGATCTCTTCGGCCGTTTCTCTGCCGGTGGTGGCTTCCGGGGGTGCGGGGAAACTGGAGGATTTCTATGAGGCTGTTGTTAAAGGCGGAGCCTGCATTCTGCTTGCCGCGTCCGTCTTTCATTTCCGGATGATTAAAATTAAGGAAGTAAAAGATTACCTGAAGTCAAAAGGGCTTACTGTCGCCTGATATTTTTTAAAGTTTTTTGTAATGCTGGAGCACCGCCTTGAGAAGGGAAGCGCTGTGTCCGAGTTGGATGTAAGCTTCGTCGGGGGTCATGTCCCGATTTTCAGCGCGCAGTTTATAGCCCAGCAGACGGGAGATGTTGGCTATCCGGGCAATTTCACGGATAAGATCGGCTTCAAAATGATCATCCCTCAAGTTGATTTTATACATGTGCCGCTCAATATTTTCGGGGTGCTTAAGTACAACCTGATCAACTATGCCGTCGATGGCCTGATGGCGGTTCTTGTTATAATCATCATAGGGGATATTGTGTAAAGGCATGGTCAGATCGCCGATGTAGTGGGCGCAATAGACAATATGATACTCGGCGTACTTGCCGGAATTTAAATACCGTTCATATTCCCGCAGTGCGGCAACAATTGCACCGTAGAGATGGCCTTCGACGTCGGACACGTCGTTTGTTTTATTGTATCGGCTGATCTGTTTTGTTACCGTTTCCGCAGTGACTTCGGATTCGCTGTTGTTGTTATACCAGTGGTTGAAATATTCAATATTTCCCGCTTTTATTTTAGCTATGTCAGGGGCGGCGGCATTATACCACATCGGGTATCTTGCCGCTTTAGCCACGGCAAGATGGGTGTTGTCATGCCATCCCCGCGCCGTTCCGGCGAGCGGGAGCAGGAAAAATAAAATAATTGCCGGGTAAACAAATTTTTTCATAGTTGTTGCTTCTGTGTCAGTCTGCGGGCGCAAAATATTATTAGCAGAGTGTTGACAAACCTCTGTTTTACAGGCTGTTCAAAAAGGTTTAGATGCAAGGCACCGCAAAAACTGCATCGCAAACCGTGGTTCGACAAGCTCACTATGACTGACCATCAGCTTTAAGCCTGCCCTGAGCCTCGCGAAGGGCCAACAAAGGTAGCGCTGAATTTGGAAATGAAATCAGTGAATAATTTTCCTGTCAATTGTTACAGGCTTGCTTCCCTCGTGTTCAATCATGTTGCCGGCGTCCGGATTGCCCCGGAAACGCAGAACGTTGAGCATGAATATCTCCAGCTTGTTGATGACATTGGGCGTCAGGAGATTCCCGTCGATTTCAATTGAAATTGTGGGATATTTTCGTTCCCGCGCCCATGGTGTAATCAAGCCTTCTATGACGCGTCCGATAAGGCAGGCAAAAGGAGAAATGTTGACAATGCCGGAGTATCCGTCCATCATTGCCGTCGCCGCCACACCGCTGGAGATGCTTATTTCCGAATAAAGCTCCTGGTTCACGAAATACTTCTCGGTGTTTTTCATGATTTTGGTCATATCGTGCGGAGTCTTCGGAATCAGGTTTGTGGGGGCAAGAGCATCGCCCACTTTTTTCACCACATTGTGCTTGTAGGTGTGTTCTATGTTCCAGTCCATCAGTTCCTTGAGCTCCTTAGCAAATGCCCGGCGATACCACGGGATTAATTTCAGTTTCTTTTCCAACTCGTACTTCCGGACAAAATCACAATAGAATACCCACTCGGCGACATTCGATACTTTGCCGATGATTCCGCGCTGGCTGAAATGGGCGATCAGTTCATCCACGGCAAAATCGTCGCGCCGCACATATATCTCGCCGACGATAAGCACTTTCGAACAGTCTTCCATCTTTTTCTTGAGAGGAATACGGGCGATTTCTTCGGCAATTTCTTTTAAAACCGGCAGCACCTGCGTAATGTCCTTTTCCGCGACGCTGATCATGCGATGCCAGAGTTTGTCGTAGGTTTCCATTGCACCCACCGGATCGACGGCGCAGGTGCGCAGCGAGGTTTCCACATCTTTCATGTGGTCGCCGATGGTAATGGCCCACCAGGCGTATTTGGAAAATTCCGTGCCCAGTTCGTTGTAGGAATTATCCGAGTCCAGAGTAAAGACAACCACATTTTCCAGACGCAGGTCCCGGAAAAGATTGTCATAGAAGACAAAATACTGGCCTGTGCGGCAGGGACCGGTGGTTGTCGGGACGAATAAAATATATATTTCATCCTTGCGGTATTTTTCCGAAGAAAAGTACTTCAGGGCGCTGCCCAGAACGAGGTGCGAGGGCAGACACTCCTTGCCGGAGGCATGATTGCGCGCTAGTTGCAGGGTAAGGATATCCGGCACCGGCATTACCTCGGCGTTAATGCCTAATCCGCGGATGGATGCGCCGACCAGTTCCGCCGAAAGCCTGCCCATATTGGAAATCAGCAGTCTCACCCGCGGGTTGTTCTTGATGGGGATTCTTTCGCCGTTGATTATATTCTTTATGTAAATTTCTTCACCGGGATTATTGATGAAGCGCAATCCATTGTCGTATCGATCTTCATTGACGTCGAGAAACTTCGATCGATATCCTTCAATAATATCCAGAAATGCTTCAATGCGTGTATCTACACCGGCGTCAGCCGTGTGCGAATCCATTTCCAGAATCAGAAAAGGCTTGATGCCCATAATCCATTTCAGATAGTGCAGCATGAAAGAATCAGGCGCACAGGAAAAATTGGATATGTAAGTGACATAAATATTATCTTCGTTTTTGAGGAGTTGGCTGGTCTTCATGTCCTGCTGCCCGTAATACCAGTACATGTTTGGATAGATGGGCTCATCCTGAAAAGGCAGAATGTCAAAGGGAATTACCGAGTAGCCGCGGGTGGTGAATTTCCGCGGTATGCCCATGTTGGCATCCGCCGTAAAGGCGTTGTATGGCCGGCCCAAAAGCGCAATGACGGGGCGTCCCGCAAGACGCGCCGCAGCCAGCGCCGTCTGCCCCAATTGCTGCGCCTGCCGGACATATTCCATCTGCTTTTCAAAGGCGATGGCAAAAGCATCTCCGGCTTCTTTGGCGGTAAAGCCGAGCGTCGTTCCCATTTCGATGAACGATTCTCCGGCCTTTTCGACACCGTACATGAAGCTCACGACAGGCGTTAAATATCTATCTTCGGGAATTTCCGGGAAAGCCTTTTTTATGTAATAAGGAAGGCTTTGCGTAATGGGGCAGAGATTGGCGGGTGCATCCTTTTCATAACTTTCCATATCCTTAAAATGGGGCAGGAAGATATAATCCAGATTGCGGTCAAAAATATCCTGCACGGCTCCGTGGGCAATTTCCGCCGGAAAGCAGTAGCTGCTTTCGACCCGCGCCGTACCTTCATGAGATATATTTTCGGAAAGAGCGGCCTCAACGCCCAGCGAATGGAAAAACCAGGAATACAGGGGCCAGAGGGTATAAACGGAGAAGCAGCGCGGTATGCCGACGACAAAGTCTTTTTTTCTGACCAATTCGTTCGGATCCGGTGCACATTTTCGAAAAAGAAGATCGTTGCGTTCTTCAATATAGTCAAAGACTTCGGCTTCGTTGACCATCTTTTTCTTGCGTATGTTGGCGTATTTGTTGCAGCGGCCGCCGAACATGTATTTATTTTTGTTGACGTTCAGGACACGGATCGGGCAGTAATTGTCGCAGGCTTTGCACTTAAATTCCTTTTCGTAGATAATTTCCGTGGCCAGAATCTTATCTATATCGTACGAAGATTTGGCGATAAGACCGTCGGTCAATTTCTGTCGGGCGAGGATGCCGACGCCGAAGCAGCCCATCATTTCGGGATCGGGCGGCACAAGGATATCTTTATCCAGCAACATGGCGAAGGCCAGGGGGATAGCTTTGTTCTTGGCCACGCCGCCTTGAAGAACTATGTTTTTGCCGATTGTTCTGTTACCGACAACTCTGTTGAGATAATTGGAAACAATTGAGGTGACAATGCCGGCGGTGATGTCCTCGCGGGAAGCGCCCTGCAAGATGGCGTTGCGGATGTCGGAGTTAATGAACGCGGAGCAATGTTCTCCGAACTTCAGCGGTTCATTGGCCCTGACGGCGATGTCGCCGATTTCCCAGGCATGGGAGATATTTAAATCACCCTGGGCGGATTCTTCGAGAAAGGAACCGGTGCCGGCCGAACAGGCTTCGTTCATCGCATAATCAATAGGGACCTTATTTTTTAGGAAAACATATTTGGCGTCCTGTCCGCCGATTTCGAAGATTGTATCAATGTCTTCCCGGTAAAAGGTGGTTCCCACGGCATGTGCAATTATTTCGTTATATACGGCCGGTGTTTCCAGAAAAACGCCGAGAATTTCCCGGGAGGAACCGGTGGTGGAAGCCAGCGTTATTCTGATCCGGCCGTCGCCGATATCTCCCTCGATTTGTTTTTTCATTTCGATCAGGCAGTTTTTGAGAGCCTTCACCGGGTCGCCGTGGGTGCGGCCGTAAAATGACGCGGTGACTTCGCTGGTCTCCATATCAATCAGACAGGCTTTGGTTGTTGTTGAACCGCCGTCAACGCCTAGAATATACTCGCGACCGGCGACAACTTTTCCCTTTGGGGAGGTCAGATAAGATACTTTTTCCGCCGCCGTCTTTAAGTTCTGGAACCGCTTAAATTGTACTTTTCCCGGTTTGAACAATTTATCTAGGGAGGGTAAAGCGCTGCCGAAATTTTTTGCCAGCAGCGCTGCTCCATAGGCTTCAAAATACGCCGCAGGCTTCGGCACGATGAATTCTATTTGCGGCATCCTCTCCCTGATGAAGCGAATGATGTATCGATTTTTCGTGACGCCGCCCACCAGAAGGACTTTTCCTTTGGAGATTCTGGCTCTTTTAAGAAAATCAAGGACTTTCGTGGCCATTACATTGCTCAGCGACAGAACAATGTCACCTTTATTGGCTTCACCTTTGTTTAAACGGTGGGTGCAATCGCTCTTCATAAAGACCGAACAGCGGGAGGAGAGCGTCAGAACGCAGCTGTTGTCGGGAATGTTGTTAATGTCGTTCAGATTCATATCCATTCTGGCCAGCTGCTGCTTGAAAAATTCGCCGGTGCCGGAAGCGCATTTGTTGCCGGAAAAACTGGTGATAATCTTCTTTGTTTTGTTATCAATAGTGTAAACGGCCAAATCCTCTCCGCCCAGGGAGACTACCGCATCCGCTTCGTAGTTCAAATGCTGAAGTGCTTCTTCAATGCACAGGGGTTCGATCACACTGTTGATGTTTAAGAGATGCCTTCCTTCAGTTCCGCAGGCCAGTGTGGAAGTGCCGGTAGGAATCTTTTTGGCACATAAAATTGCATGGAGAGTTTCCAGAAAATTTCCTTCGTGCGGTTCAACTTTGCTCCAGAGAATGTTGTCTCCTTCCAACATGGTAACTTTGACATTTGAGGAGCCTATGTTAATTCCAAGGCTGTGCATTTAAAATACTCCAAAAAGTAGCTGTTATTCAAACGATTAATCGTTGTTGGAAATGGCGAAGAATATGCTGATTCTATTGAGTATATAGAAAATAACTGCAGGATAAAAAGAAATTACACCCACCCGGAGGGACGACGATACGGCCATCCCTCCGGGTAATTTGAGAAATTAATATTAATGGCCTTCTTCCAGTGCTCCGCCTATATACATCATTGCCAGCAACATAAACACCAGTGTCTGAACTACGGATGTAAAGATCATCAAAATGAAAACAGGCAGCGGAACAAGATAGGGAACCAGGGCAAGAATAACGGCCAGAACGATATCTTCTCCCTTGATATTGCCGAAGAGTCGGAAAGTCAGTGAAAGCACACGGGATAAATGGCTGATAATTTCGATGGGCATCATCAGCGGAATCAGCCACCAGACGGGTCCCAAAAATTGTTTGAAATACTTTAACCCATGGGTCATAACGCCGACTACGTGCGTGGCGACAAACACAACCAGGGCCATGGACAGGGTAACATTGATGCTTGCCGTTGGCGATTCAAAGCCGGGAATTATGCCGATCAGGTTGGCAGTCAAGATGAAAAGACCGATAGTGGCTATCAGCGGGAAATATGTCCGGCCATGATGGCCCATCGTGTCGGTGACCAGAGTATCAAAACCGCCGACAATTGTCTCCATGACGTTCTGCAGCGGCCCCGGATAAATCTGCAAGTTCCTTGTGGCCAAAAAAGAAAGCACAGTTAGAAAAAGAATGGTGAATATTGAGTACGTTACATGTGGGGGAAGATAGCTGTTTTCCAAAAATAAAAATGGGTGCATATTTTAAATAACCTCCTCAAGACAGTTTTTTTTTGAAAAAATAGTTGCAGTCACGGTGATAATTATGTTGATTATCACCACGGAAAGCCCGACGACTAAACCGACGACATCAACGGTGCCCCTGCTAATCAGTAAAAACAAAACAATGCCGGTAATCAGCAGGCGAAGGCAGTATTTCAGCATAATCGGGGTTTTGATATCGCCTTTATCACCCAGATTTTTAAAAGAACTTTGCAGTCCCCGGCTCATCCAGTAAAAATTGACAATGCTGATAAAACCGCCCAGCAACACACCCAGAGCAAATTTAAAAGGAGCAAAAATAAGGGAAGGGATAAAAAGAACAGCCAAAAAAAACCAGTTCGCTAGTTCAATTCTTTTCTGGATGAGGTCTTTTTCGATGTTGTTCACTTTTTAAGCTCGTTATAACGGGTTTTTCGTTCGGAAAGTATCTTCTAATTAAAACGTACAGGTTGCGAAAACCGGCAACAATTCCCATAAAAAGAAGCAGTACTTTGAAGAAGTTCCCCGTATCAAATTTATTGTCTAAATAAATTCCGATGTAAAGACATCCGAAAATTGCCAGAACCATTGCAATTCCGACGCTGCTGGCAGCGGCCAGTTGCATGATGGAATTTCTGATATCTTTGTTCATGCGGCTCTTTAGCACTAAAGGGAATCAAAGTCAATTAAAAACACCGGCCAATATTATTTTATCGGCGGCACAAATGACGGTTATTTTTGTACCATTCTATTGTTTTGGCAAGACCGTCCGCCAAGCCCGTTTTGGCTTTAAAACTGAACTCGGCTGCGGCCCTGCTGCAGTCGAGCATTCGGCGGGGCTGACCATCGGGTTTTGTCTTGTCCCAGACTATTTTTCCTTTAAAACCGGTTATTTGTGCTATTAGTTCGGCCAGCTCTCTGATGGAAATTTCAAAGCCCGCACCGATGTTGACGGGTTCGCTTTTATTGTAAAGTTCCGTAGCCAGAGAGATTGCTTCGGCGGCGTCTTCCACGTAGAAAAATTCGCGCGTCGCCCGTCCTGTTCCCCAGACTTCAATTGTGTCTGATGAATTGTCGATGGCGTCGATGCACTTTTTGATTAAAGCCGGGATAACATGGGAAGAACGGGGATCGAAATTATCGCCCGGCCCGTAAAGATTAACCGGCAGTAAAAAAATAGAATTAAAACCGTATTGCTGACGGTAAGCCTGCGACTGAACGAGCATCATTTTTTTTGCCAGTCCGTAAGGGGCGTTTGTTTCTTCGGGGTAACCGTTCCAGAGGTTTTCTTCCTGAAAAGGGACGGGCGTGAATTTGGGGTAGGCGCATATTGTGCCCAAAGCGACAAATTTTTCAATTTTTTGCCGGTAAGCTTCATGAATCAGCTGCGTCCCCATAATCAGATTGTCGTAAAAAAGTTCGGCCGGTTTTTCCTGGTTAAAACCAATTCCTCCGACTTTAGCGGCCAGATGAATAACAATATCCGGTTGTGTTCGTTCATACATCTGCCGGACGTCCGTCAAATTTATCAGGTTATACTCGGGAAGATCGGCTATGGCGATCTTCCGGCAGCCGCGGTTCTCCAAATTCTTGATGAGATGACTTCCGAGAAATCCTTTACCCCCGGTAATGGTGATGCGTTTATTCTTGAACATTTATATTTAATATCCTCTTTAAACCAGGTTTGTACTGTTTGAGGACCGGAATCCGGCGTCAACAAGAGTCTTTTCCTTTTTGGCCAGTTCCAGGTCGGCGGCTATCATCATGTCAATGAGCTGATCAAAGCTTACTTTGGGGTTCCAGCCCAGAATTTTTCGCGCTTTGGAGGAATCCCCCAAAAGCACGTCTACCTCGGTCGGCCGGAAATATTGCGGATCGACTTCAACATGCTTTTTATAATCCAGATCCAGTTTGCTGAATACTTTTTCGACAAACTCCCGAACTGAATGTGTTTCACCGGTGGCAATAACATAGTCGTCGGGGTTTTCCTGCTGAAGCATTAGCCACATCGCCTCCACGTAATCTCCGGCAAAACCCCAGTCTCTCTTTGCTTCCATGTTGCCCAGGTAGAGTTTATTTTTCAGGCCGAGTTTTATTTGCGCGGCCGCCCTTGTAACTTTTCTGGTGACGAAAGTCTCGCCGCGTCTTGGTGATTCGTGATTGAAAAGGATTCCATTGGCGGCAAACAGATTGTACGCATCACGGTAGTTGCGGACAATATAGTAGGCATAAACCTTGGCTGCGGCATAAGGGCTTTGCGGCTGGAAAGGGGTGTCTTCTTTTTGGGGCGGGAGAGCAGCGCCGAACATTTCGCTCGAAGATGCCTGATAAAATTTTGTTTTAATACCGGTTTTACGAATAGCTTCCAGAATGCGCAACGTTCCCAGTCCGGTGATGTCGCCGGTATATTCCGGCATGTCGAAGCTTACACGGACATGGCTTTGCGCACCGAGATGGTAAATTTCATCAGGCGCTATGGAATGAAGCAGATCGACAATCTGTGCGGAAACGCTTAAATCGCCGTAGTGCAAAAAGATTTGCGCCTCAGGGTCATGGAAATCACGATAAAGGTGATCAATGCGGCCGGTATTAAACGAACTGGATCGGCGGATTAAACCGTGCACGGTATAACCTTTGGAAAGCAGAAATTCTGCTAAATATGAACCATCCTGACCGGTAATGCCGGTGATGAGAGCTTTTTTCATGTAATATCCTCTCTTATATCATCAATGACGTGCGCCTGTTGGTTCGCCGCTTTACAAATTTTTCAATGTTTCCTTGCAGGCATGGAGGAAAAAATCAATATCGGTCTCCGTATGGGCAAACGACAGGAAGTTGGCCTCAAACTGCGAAGGAGCAAGCCAGACGCCTTCTTTTATCATTCCGTGAAAAAATCGGGCGAACAGGGCGGTATCCGATTTTTGGGCCTGAGAGAAATCGTCAACGGGTCCTTTCTGAAAAAATAACGTAAACATGGACTGAAAACGGTTTACGCAAACTTCCGTGCCTTTAACGGAAAAGAGTTTTTCCAGATTCCGGCAGAGTTCGCCTGCTTTTCTATCCAGTTCGTCGTAGGAATCAGCCTTCGCCTGCAGCAGCTTAAGCGTGGCCAGGCCGGCATTCATGGCCAGCGGATTGCCGGACAGCGTTCCCGCCTGGTAAACATCGCCCACGGGGGCAAGCGACTCCATGATCTCTTTTTTCCCGCCTATAACCCCGACAGGAAGACCCCCGCCGATTATTTTACCCAGACAGGTAAGATCGGGTTTAATCCCGATCAGATTTTGGCAGCCGCCAAAGGTAAAACGGAAGCCGGTGATGACTTCATCAAATATTAATATAATGCCGTGTTTTGCCGTCAGCTCGCGGAGACCGGCCAAAAAGCCGTCTATGGGCTTCACAACACCCATATTTCCCGCCACCGGTTCGACGATGACTGCGGCCAGTTGCGATCCGTAACGCTCGATTGCCTCCTGCACCGCGTCAATATTATTATAGGGCAGGCTAAGCGTCAGCTCGGCCAGGGTCTGCGGAATGCCGGGAGAACCGGGGATTCCCAGGGTGGCCACCCCCGATCCGGCTTTGACCAGAAGTGAGTCGGCATGGCCATGATAGCAGCCGTCAAATTTAATTATCATATTCCGCTTAGTGAAGCCGCGGGCCAGCCGGATTGCCGTCATGGTGGCTTCTGTCCCGGAGCTGGTCATGCGCACCAGTTCCATGGAAGGTATGGCCTGGCGAATCAACTGCGCCAGCTGCGTTTCCGCTTCCGTCGGCGCGCCGAAGCTGGTTCCTCGCCCGGCGGAGCGGCAAATTGCTTCGACGACGTCCGGGGAAGCATGCCCCAGAATCATCGGCCCCCAGGAAAGCACAAAATCAACATATTCCCTGCCGGCGGCATCATAAATTTTACTGCCCTGTGCATGGCTGACAAAAAGAGGATCGCCACCGACCGATTTCCAGGCACGGACGGGAGAGTTGACCCCGCCGGCAATGACTTCTCTGGCGGCGTTGAAATAATTTTTTTGTTTTTCAGTCATTTACAAAATACTCCGGTGATGTTTTTTTGTATTCCTGAAGACTTTCCAGAATTAAAAAATCGCGGTTGCTTATGGCTGCCGCCATTTGATCTACGATTACGGTGATATTGTCATTTTGGGCGTGCAGCATCGTAAAAAGATTGTACTTGCCCTGGAAGGAAGGCTCCCTCGCATAGCAATGCGAGATGAACGGGAAGCCCGCCAGAATTATTCCCGCCTTCTCGATTTGATCCGGCGGCACCGCCCAGATAATCAGCGCATTTTTAGTATAGCCGGCCTTTTGATGGCGCAGAACTGCGCCAAACCGGCGAATGTAACCTTTTTGCAGAAGACGTCTGTTGATATTCAGAACTTCCTGTTCCGAAAGGCCGCAGGCCCGGCCAATCTGTGCAAAAGGGCGGCCTGTCAAGGGGATGTCCAGTTGGATAAACCGGGCGACTTTTATTTCTGCGGCAGTCAACTTTTCCATGGGGGGGCTTTGTATCCTGCCTGTCTGATAAAATCAAGTAATTCCATTTCACCAGGGAAGTCAAAATTGTCTTGACAGCCCCGTTGGGCAGGTATAAATGCCTTATAAGAATGAACATTCACTCATTTTTGATAACGGGATTGGAAATATGAAAACCACGGATAAACGCGGCGACATCATTCAGGCGGCTCTGGAACTGATCGCGGAGCAGGGGTTTCATGGGGCACCCATGTCTGAGATTTCGGCAAAGGCAGGTGTAGCCACCGGAACAATTTACCGCTATTTCGAGAATAAGGAAGTCCTGATCAAAGAATTGCACCGGGAGCTGGAAGAGAAGATCAATAAACATATCCGGAGGGGCTATCCGGTCGATCAGCCTCTCCGGGAAAGATTTCTCTTCCTGATTACGGAACTTCTCCGCTACTTTATAAAAAATCCTCTCCATTTTCGTTACCTGGAACAGTATTTCAACTCCCCTTACGGCATATCCCTGCACCGGCAGAGGATTTTAGATAAACCCGACAACAATGATTTAGTAATGGAAATTTTTAATCAGGGCATCAGGCAACAGATTTTTAAAGAATTACCCAAGGCCGTGCTCTTTTCCCTGGCCTTCGGTTCCATGATTAT
>Ga0208041_1000583_pt1 | contig 33188 bp, 32 predicted proteins | sample AD_SCU002_MetaG_FD_184453 | JGI IMG/M metagenome (GOLD analysis project Ga0208041, IMG submission 184453) | Active sludge microbial communities of municipal wastewater-treating anaerobic digesters from China - AD_SCU002_MetaG (SPAdes) (version 2) | ecosystem: Engineered > Bioreactor > Anaerobic...
GCTGTCTGTTTAGCTGGCATTTTGAGCATGCAGTCGGATTTAAAGATCCGAATATGGTCGACCTGGACTTTGAAAGTAAGCTCGCTTACGCTTTTTAGGGAAAAAGAGGATTTTTCAGGGACGACTAATTATATGGATTACCACCGAACATAATTGTAGCCGACTGTGGAAGTGTATTTACGTTAGCAGGCACGGTCAGGTAATATGAAGTATCCTGTGCTCCCGCTGGTTGCTCAATGGGATCCGTCCACCAAGGAGCTGCGGCTGATGCACTAGTGCCTGATACAATAGCATAATTACCGGTAATCGTCCATCCAGCTTGTGTTAGCCCACCTTCGAAAGTTTCTATTATGGCGCCAGCATAAGGAGATGTGTAACCATTGTTCCCTACCAAATAGTTATCATTGTAAATAATAGCGCTTGCCGAAGCGGCGACAGCCAACAGCAGGATAAAACTGAGAATGATTGAATATTTCTTCATACAAATCCTCCTTTTCTCTAGAAAGTTCAACCTTTGCTTGCTATGGGTAGTAAGCAAGATGCTTGCCAACATTATAAGTATTTGATTATATGAATGTATTATCTTTGCGGATGGTATTAAGAAGATTGGTTGTGTAAAGAATATTTACAATTAATCAGGAAAACAATATTATATATTTAAAATAATCAATATAATCAATGTCTTCTCTCTTTTATGTAAAATGTAAATTTCCCCGACGGTTTGCCTTGGAATTACCAATTCTCCCCCAGCTAGACACTAATCTCACGTTGTAAAACTATAAAAGAATCAAATCATAATAGAAATGTAACTTTCATTATTTCGTCGGGTGGAACAAGCGCATCGGTTCTACCAATTAAAACTATGCCTTATACACATTGCTACTGTCGGGTAAATTAATCCCCGTATTTATATCTTCTTATAAAATTCCCCCGCTAATTATCCCCTTGTCATCCGTCTTCTCTTATATTAAAGCTGACGGTAAATTCTTTGCAGAGGTTGGGAATCGTAAATGAGAAAAATGTATTCCGGGTGTGGCAGAAATTGGAAATGGCTTATATTGTTGATTTTCTCGACAATATCTTTGGTGATGTTTTTGCCGTCGAATATCAGGGCCCAGGTTCCGGCTGCCCCCGTCCTGACTCTTTACGAATTTAATGGTCCGCTGGAAACACCTTACTACAACATTGATTCCTTCCGCAGAAGAGGGGCATCTGCTCCGACAGGATACCTGACGATGGGGTCATCTGTTGTTCCCTGCGTGGTAGTGAAAGACAACCAGCCGTTGACGGATAAAAACGGTGTTCCCTTTGTCGGTTTTGAAATTATCGTCGACGCCGGCAATGCTCCCCCTGATTCTGCGAACATACTGCGCAAGGCGTTACAGGAACGTCAGTCAATGAAGGTTGCCAATCATCATTGCGGCGGCGGAGTGACGAATGTTATTGATCTTCGAAAATTGTATCCCCTGCAGGAAGCGCCTTTCTTCGATCCGCCAACAGCGCAGGCGGTCAGCAAAAACGGGCAAGCCGGACAGAGTAACCTGGATCGGATCGTCCGGGCTTTTCATAATTCATTAACCTGTGGCACAGTTAATCAGAGCCTGACAAAGCGTCGTGCGGCCCTGGAAAAGGCCTGGGAGCAGTTCATCCGGGATAATAAAGAGCGCTTTTCAGCGGATGAACTGGAGAAAGCCAGGCATCTTGATTACACTCTGCGTACGGCTATGTTTGAAGGGCATCTTGATCGCGGGTGCAATGCATACGGAGGCTGTGAACGCAATATCATTGCTTTGACCATCAGGAACCGGGCAAAAGAGCATTGTTCAAAACGCCAGGGATGTTTGGAGCGGGGGGATTTCAAAGGCGTCGCCACGAAGATTTCACAGTATAACATCTGGGACGAATATCTGACGCAGATTACCGGTACAACCTCCTGCTTTTTAAGAAATGATCTGGTAAATACGGCTGATAACGGCTACATGCGTCTCCAGCGGATGTATGAGCAGAATGTTGCCGATGTGGAAAGCATCCTGTTTGGCGGGGACGCCGATCTGCAGAGGATATTTCCCGGAGCATCAATGAAAGACTTAAAAATGCTCGGACATTATTATCACCCGCCGGCAATGGGGAAATGCTTTCCCCAATACGACGGCGTAAAATACGTCACCGGCGCCATTGCCCGGAAAAAAGATGAATACATACTCATCGCCAACAGACGGATTCATATTGGCGGGCGGGCAGACAACGGATATTTCTTCCGGGACTTTGTCGTTCGTTTCACCGGCGAAAAAGATGAAATTCAGATAGTCGACAATTATCCGGGATTTGTTGTGGACGGCAGAAGGCTCAATGCCCAGAGAATGACGCGCTGCGTACCTTATGGAGTACCCGGGGCATGCTCGGGCGGCGAAGTCGGGCGATATCGCCGCCTGCCCCCCTGGCACAGATCCGGCAAAAGCATTGGATTAACGTGCGGAATCAATGATCGGGGTGAAAGTTGCCGCAACGGAGCCGGTTGGCAATCCGTCACGGTTGGCGGTCCCTGCGATACGGAGATGCAGCTGATAACCGGCGTCAAATAACGACCAGGCTGTTGAAAAATATTATACCTTATCGTTCTGCCGCCTTCTCTTCAACTTCCGTCGTCTCCGGTTTGGGTACTTCTTCCGCAACATCTTCCGTTTTGGCGGGATCGGCCAAATCATCCGTCTCATTTACTTCCGGCGGCACGTAGGATGGACACTTATAGGCACGGCTGATTTGTTGTCTGGGGTCTTTCGGAAATTTCGCGCGATAACGGGCGAAGTTATTATCAGACAGCACTTTTTCCATAAACATGGCGAATACGGGCAGTGCGGCGCGGCTTCCCTGTCCCAGTCTGCTCGAACCGAACTGGTCGCTGCGCTTCTCGGCGCCGACCCAGGTGCCGCCGACCAGTTTCGGCGTGACTCCCACGTACCAGGCATCGGAATAGTTTGATGTTGTCCCCGTCTTTCCGCCAAAATCGGTGTCCCAACGGAATAAATCCCAATTCCACAAAGCACGGGAAGTTCCACCCGGCTCCGTGAGGCCGCCTTTCAGAAGTTCAATCATCAGGAAGGCATTTTCATAGGAAAGGACCCGTTCGGGTTTGGTATTTTCTTCATAGATTATGTTGCCGGCATTATCTTCAATCCGCCTGATGATGACGGGGGAATGATACATTCCTTCCGCTACCACCGTCGTATAGGCGTTAACCAGTTCCAGCAGTGAAACTTCGGATGAACCCAGGCACAGGGAAGGCACTTCCACCAGTTTGGATTGAATACCCATCATTTGAGCGCATTTCGCTACGTTGGAAATACCGACTTTCTGCGCCACCTGAGCGGCGATCGAATTCACGGATCGGGCGAACGCGGCTTTTAAAGTCATCGGATATCCGCCGTATTCTCCGTTGGCGTTTTTAGGTTTCCATACTCCACCGTCAAACTTATAAGCTACGGGTTGATCGATGAATTTGTCGCAGGGCGATTGTCCGGCAAGCATCGCCGCCGTATAAACAAATAATTTAAACGTGGATCCCGGTTGACGTTTGCTTTGAGCTACTTTATCGTACTGCCAGTAATCATAACTGACATCTCCAACCCATGCTTTCACATGCTTTGTATCGGGTTCCATCGCCACAAAACCGCAGTGCAGGAACTGGTTCATATACCGGTAATACTCGGCCATGCTGATTTTAAGTTTCTTGTATCCTTCTTTATTGTAATCAAACACCCGCGCTGTTTGCGGCGGGCTCAGTTTCTCATCGGGGGGATTTTGACCAGTCTTGTTCTTCCTGATTTTACTGCGCCAGGAATTGTGCGCCAGCCAATAGGGAGAAAAGCGTTCCTGCAGCTGTTTCATCTGTTTTTGAACTGCTTCCTCCGCATATTTTTGCAGACGGGAATCGATCGTTACATATATTTTCAAGCCGTCTGAGTAGATATCGTAGCCGTTGGCTTCACCCCATTTTTCCAGGAATTTTGCCAGATAATCACGGAAATACGGGGCAACGCCTCCCTGCGGCCTTTCCAGACTATAGTTGAGGGATAGGGGCCTTTTCTTTAAGGAATCGGCCATTGGCTGTGTGATGAATCCGTTGTCCGCCAACTGCTGCAATACCACGTTGCGTCGTTCTTTTGCCCGCTCCGTGTACAAATAAGGATTATAGACGGTAACTGCTTTCAACATTCCCACCAGTACGGCCGATTGTTCGTAATTGAGTTTGTCCGGGGTGGTTCCGTAATATGTCTTTGCCGCAGTATGGATTCCATAGGCGTTGCTGCTGAAATTCACGGTATTGAGATACATGGCAAGAATTTCTTTCTTGGAATATAAGAATTCAATTTTAATCGCCGCCGTCCATTCTTTGGTTTTCCCAATCAGCAGTCGGATTCCCGGCACATAACCCAGCAGTCCGGTCGAATGCCGGCTGCGTGTTTTATACAGATTCTTGACCAGTTGCTGCGTGATCGTACTGGCGCCGCGGGCATTGCCATGAAGCATATCTTTGAACGCGGCCAGCAGTCCCTGTATGTCGATGCCGAAATGCTTGTAAAAGCGGATGTCTTCGGTGCTGACCAGAGTATTGATGAGGGCCGGCGAAATGTTCTCGTACTTTACCGGTTTCCGGTTCTCATCAAAATATTTGCCGATAACCTGGCCGTCGGCGCTGATGATTTCGGAGGAGATCAACTGCGGCGGGGCACTGATGCTTTTCAGAGAAGGTGATTTGCCAAAAAGCCACAAAAAATTGATATCAACCAGCACCAGATAAAGCAGAAAGAAACCGGCAAAGGTCAGGATTTTATTCCCGATTTTTCCCCAGCGGGATAATCCCTGATAACGGGCGGTTCTGTACCTCCGCCAGGCAATGAATTTAGTAATATACTCTTTGCCTTTCCATTTTGCTGCATCCCACAATGATTTTATGCGCTGTTTATCCATATCCCGATACGAGTTTTACCAAAATTAATCTAAATGTTCGCAACTTAGCATAAAAAGTAGAAAAATGGAAAGACAACACTTGGGGTCGGCGAAAACGCCCGATGAAGGCAAACGGTAAAAAAACTGCAGCAGGGCGTACCCATTCTGAGAGATAGGACGTACACAGTGAACGGCGCAGAAAGTCCGCTCCTTACTTTCACGGGGAAAGATAAAGCGCACCCCGTCGCTTCACAATGAAGCCGAAAGTTATGCTGATCAGGGTTTCCTTCCTGCGGGTATCAAATATAAAGGTTCATGGTGGAGGGGAAATTGCAGAGTCTGCCTGACTATTCTGTCCTGGAACGCTCCCACGGGAACAGCTCCCAGGCCCAGCGATACCGCCTGGAGCAGGAGATTCTGGCAGGCATGGCCGGCTTCCATCTTTGCATATCTGTCCGCACGGGGGCCGTAATTTTCCGCCGACCTTTCATATACGGCGGCAATGACAAAAACCGCCGGAGCCTCCTGGACGAAATTTTGCTCGAGGGCCGCTATGGCGAGAGGTTCACGCAGATCCTGCTCCGAACGGCAGGACAGGGAATGCTCTTCGGGGCTGTAATGGAATACGCCTTCCTGCAGCACCACATAGACTTCCAGGGGATACAGGGCGCCCGCCGATGGAGTAGTTCTGCCCTCCCCGTTGCGTGTTGCGCCTTGAACCGCCCAGAGCAGCTGCGACAGCTCTTCTATTGTCAACGGTTCGGGAGAAAAATCTCGGATTGATTTGCGACGGTTTAATGTTTCTTCCAGCGACATTTTTCCTGCAAGCCTGGGGGCAGGAAGATTAACAACGGACTGATCCCGCAATCGTTTCATTTTGAACACCCTCCGCAATGTTTGGCTTATTGTCGTATTGAATATCCGGTGTGGGGTAACATAGCTGCAATAACGGGGCGTGTCAATTTATTATAGCTGAAAATTTTCTTATAATTTTTTATTTCCCAACTTCAATAAAATCCAGATACGCCACGGCAGCTGCCCCGGTGTTATCCGTGTCGCTCATAACAGCCAGCCCTGCCGTGGGCGGAGGATCCTGGCCGAATGCTTTACGGTAATCGGCAAGAACGTTGACTGATTCTTCCACCCACTGACCGGCACGCTGCCTCCCCCTCTCCAGAACAACCATGTATGCTTTTCCGGTATAAGGGCTGGCGATGAATCGTTCAGGGACGTTAACACCCGTCCAGACATAATTCAGTGTGCTGTGCGGCGGGTACTTACCGTAAATAACTTTCGAAGCATTATAAATTAAACGTTCACTGAGAGAGGCGCGGGCGGGATCGTACCGAAACATGACGTAAACGCGGATGGGATAGTCGTCTCCCGCTTTTTCTTTCGGATTTCCGCGGTCGGAAAGCTGTGTTACTTTCCAGCGCCAGCTTATACGGGGATGTTCATAAATGTTAAAAGTCCGGCGATAAACGATAGCCGAAGCCGAGGCATGGCTTTCGGCTTTCAGAACGGTTTTGTTTCCTTCCGCAGCCAATGTGTATTGGGAATGGTTTTTTATTTTTGGAAAATTCAGCGGTTCCCAATCGGCCAAGGTGTTGAAATTTATGCGGAAAAGAGTCTTTTGCTCTGCTTTCGCCGTTGTCACTGCGGCCAGTATGAGCAAGATAACGATCAGAAAAAGAGTCTTTGTCTTCATACGGCGCTCCCGCTACATTCCTGCTGGTCGGATGGGGCTAGTGTTCCCCGGCAGGATGATCCGGCCCCGGCCGTGCAGCCATAACAATGGTTGCCGGTCACTATCCGGCGCGAAGCAAGTCTGGAAAAATCAAACACTGCAATATTTCCCGGCGCGCCGGAATTGACAGGCATTCCTAGCACCTGGTTGAAATCACAATCGTAAAGCTTCCCGTCCCAGGCGACGGAAAGAGTTGTTTTGCACATGACATTTGCTAATGTTGCCGGATTAAAGGCATTGACCAAGGCGCTCATGTAGTCTTCGTAGTTGTCGGTTCTTTGCAGATAGTCCAAATATCTGCCGATGGGCATATTCGTGATGCAAAACAGATCATTGAAAACAATTCCGAATTTTTCCTGAAGCACCTGCCGGTAGTGTTCTTCCAGACTTTTCTGTGGTCCCGGAAGATAGGCTCCGCCCGGATTGTGAACCAGATTCAAAATCAGTCCGCTGCCGGCCCGGCCGTAACCCTTGTCGTTTAACTTCCGGATGGCCTCAATTAATTTATGGTAAACGCCGTTTCCCCGTTGCCGATCGGTAATCTTCACATCCATATGGGGAAACGATACCACCAGTTCTATGCCAAGCCGGGCATAGAGATCAATAAACGCAGCAAACTCTTTTTCGAGCAGGATTACGCCGTTCGTCCGTACCTGCAAGCGGCGCTTTAAACCGGCGCATTGCTCCAGAAACCAGGGCAGCTCGGGATGCGTCTCGGGAGCGCCGCCGGTAATATCGATAGTCGGGACGGGATATTCCTTCAAAATCTTAAGGCACGTTTCCATGATCTTTTTGGACATGAGTTCATGCCGGGCGGGACCTGCTTCAACATGACAATGTTTGCATTCCAGATTACAGCGGTATCCGACATTAATCTGCAAAATTTCGATGCCGCTTGCCGTGAGAGGGCCTGCCGCCCTTTGCTCAAAAGGTATTTGAGAGTTGAACTCGCCCATGTCTTACATTTCCTTCTTCTTGATTATTTTCCTCATCTGCGTGGAATGCGCCAGCACAACTCCGGCCACCATTGCCGCTCCTACATGAACCGCTTCCATCATTTCTTCCGGGGAAACTCCCAGCGAGAGGCACTGATTGGTGTAGGCGTCAATGCAATACGGGCATTTCTGCGTGGTCGCTACGGCCAGCGCAATCAGCGCCTTTTCCCTGGCCGTCAAAGCGCCCGCATTTGTCGCCTCTCCATAGTAATCAAAATATTTCTGTCCCAGTGACGGTGAATATTCCCCGATATTGGCAAAGTCCGCCAAATCTTTTTTCTCATAATAATCGGCCATAATAAAATTTATCCTTTCCTGGTTTTTTTATTCATCGAAGAAGGTGTATTATCTCCTATTTGGCGGAAAAACGGACGCAGGGCAAGAGGCGCCAGGAAAGCACTGACCGCAATAACGATGCCGATGATGACTCCCCTGACATTTCCCCGCATGATCAATTCCCCCAGAGAACTGCCAAAGGCGACAAAAGCAATGCATGCCGGGAGCATGAAAACAAATGTGCTCCAGAGATATTGGAGAAAGGCGATAGGGGTCAAACCGAAAAGATAATTGAGCAGGTTAAAGGGGAAAACAGGGATCAGGCGTGTAAAGGCTACGGCCTGCCAGCCATGCTGGTTTACTTTATCCTGAAGCCATTGCCAGCGCTCCGGTGAAACCTTGTTTTTGATAAAGTTTTGAAGAAGATAGCGGGACAGGAAAAAGGGCAGGCAGGCGCCAATGGTTGCTCCGGTAATGGAAAATACGACACCCCAGATCGGCCCCCAGAAAAAACCGGCCGCCAGGGTAATAGGAATGCTGGGCAAAAAAAGTGCAGGGGCAACGGCATAGATGCCGAGAAAGATAACCGGAGCTGAAATCGGATTGCGCTCCAGGAGATTCATTAGTGTTTCCGCTGAAAATATATGCTGCGAGTTTAAGTAAAATCCGCCGGCAATAAGCAGAGCAATAATCAGTAAAATCAGCAGTTTCGGTATATTGAGCCTGACCCTGCCGGCCAGAACCAGGCGGTTGATCCATTGCCCCGCCGGAGAGGGAACACTTCTACGCGGTTCAACCCCGGCCAGGCATTCCAGAAGATGTACCGCTTCCACGCCCCGTTGCAGAAAACGATTCTGACAGCCTGCGCAATAGGTGACAATTGTTTTGCCTTTTCCCTCTTGAATAATCCGCTCCAGAAAGCGGTCCGCCAGTTCCGGGGAGGTAGTGGTTAAGCCGCCGCCCGAACCGCAGCAAAGAGGTTCTGATCTTTCCACTTTGCCGTCGGAGGCACCCGGTGGATAAACATGATTAATCACATTTCCGGCGGCGTCGGGGATGTTTGCCCAACGCGAGGAAGGGCAGGGGTGATGAAGATAAACTGCACCGTGTTTGAGTTGCTGCCGTTGAAATATCTCCGGAGGAAGCACCTCCAGAATGAAGACGACTTGAATGTTCCCGAGATATTTCGATAAAAGCTTATGGCAATTCAGGCAGCCGGTGATCACCCTTTTCACGCCGCTATCCAGCAGACGTTTGTTAATTTCCTGTAAAGCAGTTAAAGCCGTTTGAGAATCGCCCAGCTCAAACACGGGATCATGGCAGCAGTCCAGCACCAGACCGACTTTCTGCTGTAAGTGGCGACTCAGGATGTTCTGTATTTTACGGATCACATCCGGCCGGTTTGCGGGCAAGCCGCACCCCGGCCAGAAGATTGTATCCGTGCCGCCATAGAAAGAAAATGGAAATTTATGCCCGGTTTTGGCAAACGCTTTCGCGCCATCCAGCGCCTTGCAGACGGAGGAGGGCATTTGATTCTCTCGAACCAGCCGCTGTTTTGTTGCTAAAAAAGCTGCCGCCGGTGAGAGTTCCAGGGGACATACGGCCTCGCAGCGGCGGCAGGAGGTGCAATAAAAAGCCGCCTCCGGATGATCCGCAAGAACCTTGTCCGGCGTCCCAAACTCGGAAAGAAAGGGACAAACCTCGGCGCATGTGCCGCAACCCAGGCAACTTTCAGTGAGATCCGACAATTATTTCACCTTTTCAATCTGATAGTCTGCTTCTGCCCAGGCCTTTATGCCGCCCGGATGGCGATAAACATTTTTGTAGCCCAGTTTTGCAGCCCACATGGCTCCATTGTGGCTGCGGGTGCATTTTACAAACCCGCAATAGAAAACGATAAGACGGTTTTTATCCGGGCCCAGAATCTTTACCAGCGCATCTTTGGTTTTGTCGTCCAGCTTCGTCATTTCGGGAATCGGGAACTCCATTTGCACAGCACCCGGAATGTGCTGCTTTTTGTAGCTGGCTTCAAACGGCATGGTGTCTACGATGAGCATGGGTTTTTTCGCATCAATCCAACTTTTCAACTCCTGTGTGGTAACAATCTTGTATTCTCCGCGCTGTACTTCTTTGGCAAAGGTCACGGCAATCTTTTCCGTATCCAACTCATTTGTTCCCCAAGCCGCCATTGCGCTTCCGGCTAAACCGAAAACCAGTAGAGACGCAACCCAAACACTCAATAAACTTCTCTTTACGTTCATCTTTTCTTCTCCTTTTCTATTTTATTAAATTGGATTTCCTTGGAAAACCATACACTCTTTTTTTAACCGGCATTCGTCTCATCTTTTAACTCCTCTTTTTGATTGACTGCCTGGGCGTGCCGGGCGAGATAAAGATAGGGCGCCACGAGCCCCAGCAGAATCAGGTCTCGATAAAACGCCATCCGCAGGCCGGCCTGCTTGTCCAGTTCCTCTGTGCTGAAACAACCGCAATCTACATTCAATTCGCCAAGAACACCGTAACCAAGTACAAAGACAAACAACACCAGAAGTCCGGTGATCAAATGAAGTCCCCATGATTTGTTAAATATAAGCCCGAGTCCGGCGACCGTTTCGATGAGCGGCAGACCTATTGCGACCACGGGCAAAAACATCTCCGGAACAAGATTATAGGTGGATATGGTCGCGGCAAAAGCTTTAGGGGCGAAGAGTTTGACGACACCGCCATAAATAAACAAGCTTGCCAGGGCAATGCGAATAATCCGGCAGGGCCAGGGATGAACCAGCGCCTGATGAAAGAAGTTTCTGATTGGGGACGAATAAGTCGAATCTCCGGAATTTTTATTAATCACTTTTGTCTCCTGTTAATGTTATGCCGTTTTCCCTGCTGTATGAACCCTGTAATTCCATTTCCAAATCAAGCGCTACCTTTGTTGGCGTCGTCGTCGGTTTCCTCAACATATGTATAATACGCCTCGTCGCCTCCTCCTTGCCGTCGCGGTATCATCATTGATTTGGAATGGAATACAATTTTGCGAGCCGCTCCGGGGCCATTCCCGCGCAATACAAAAATACCAGCAGCCGGTTGCGGAGCGTCCGTTTAATAGCTCCATCCTTCTCCCAGCGCCTTGCTGAGGTATGGACGGAGCGGTTAAGAAAAACAATCTTCTCTCCTCTTTTCTTGATGCGGCGCATTATTTCCACGTCTTCCAGAAAAGGAATTTCAGCAAAGCCGCCTATAGCGTGGAAATAACCGGCATCAAAGAAAAAGGCCTGGTCGCCGTAGGGGATGCGAGTCATCCGGGAACGAAGGGATGCCGTCTTTTCGATGAGGCGAAAGATGGGCCGTTCGGAGTCAATGGCCAAATCAAATGCTCCGGCCGTAAAGGGAAGGTCGGCGCACGCCCCGGCAATTAAGGTCAGCCCATCATCCGGCAGAAGTGTGTCTGCATGAAGAAACAAGAGAATTTCGCCTTTGGACAGCGCTGCTCCCCGGTTCATTTGACGGCCCCGTCCCGGTTTGCCGACAACCGTGATTACCTTGTCATCCTTAATGGCTGCTATGGTTTTTCCTTCCTGATCCCCGTCAACAACAATAATTTCCGCGGGCAGTCCATTTACCGCAATCAAGCCGCTTAAGTGTTCAAGGGTATTATTTATGCCCGCGCTTTCATTCAGGACGGGGATTATGATGGAAATTTTTTTACTCATTAACCTGCTGCCGTAAAACCGTTTTCTTTCAGAAATTTTATTGTCCTCGAATTTTTGAAATCCGAGCATTCACTCTCTTTTATGAGAGAGCTGACGTCCTCTGTCCTGTCGATATCCCGCCACGCAGGCAGAACATGCACGAGGATACCGGCCTCCTGAAATCGCCGCATCGTTTCTTCGAAAACATGGGCTGTACTCCACTGTATGTTTTCAAAGAATCGTCCGTCGATAGACCCCCTGGAAAAACCGATCAGATAATATCCGCCATCCCATGTCGGTCCGAGAACTGCGCCATGTTCGTTTAAAGATTGGAATGCTTCTTCGATTATTCCCTGCGGAATGTCCGGACTGTCGCTGCCGATAATCACGGCTGAACGGAAGCCGTTGGCAAAGCAATCGGTAAAAGCTTTGTACATACGGGCGCCCAGATCTTTCCCCTCCTGGGGTAAATAGGAGAGGCCGCCACCGAAAATTTTAATGATATCATCTTTCTTTTCCGGAGGAGCATAAGCCATCAGAAATCTGTAGTTGCCGGCAGATATTCTCTCAATAAGATCTGCGACAAAACAGCGATAGAGATCAGCTGCAAGTCCTTCGTATCCTTCGAGGATCAGTCGCGACTTGACTTTTCCTTTTTCCGGATATTTGACGAACATGATCAAACAATGTTCCTGGTTCATTAATCCACGTGTTCCATCGCAATCTTTATTTACGTTTTAGAGATAAAGGGGAAGTAACAAAAGGGGGAGCTAATAGCAAATTCATAAGAGTAATAAGTACTTTTAAAATATAACTACAAGGAATACCATAAAGTCATGAAATTTTTTTATACTCTTCACGGAAGAAGGGGGAAAAATCTAATGCGGCAGATATGTAAACAATAATATGGCAAAAATGACATATATCTGATATTGTAAGCGCCGCTTCCTTCTTCCCAAAGTCTGGACTGCTCGCTTATTGATAGAGAAAAGCTGAAGGCCGGCGTACCGGTGGCCCGTCAGATGAACCTGTTCCTGCCGGAAGATTCATTGAAAGATGTCACTCTATCCATAGCAGCCGGCGTTTAAGAAGGTATGCCGCAGCTTGCGGTGAGCATTGATTTACTGATCGATCTCATTCAGCAGGGAAAAATCAATTCGGCGGACAGTTGGGCCAAAGATCTCCAGGTATCTCCTTCCAATGCTTCATTTCTGATGAGTCTGGTCAGCCGCGTTATTCTCGAGAGGAGAAACAAGGAAATAACGGCTGCGCCGGGCGACTTTAAATGGGAGAAGGGCTACGTACCGATGGTCATCTGCGCCTGGAATATCCTTAAATGACGGGGTTGATCAATATCCCGAAGACCGGCTGATTTTATTAACTCTTCAGAATATCGGAATAAACCGCCAACGTATGTTTTGGACATTGGCGGTTTCCCTTTTTTGTACAATACCTTTTAAAGCGCAGATAAAAATTTTTCGACCAGTAACCTGCAACATGAAAGCCTCGGCGGTTGATTTCCGGAAAATCATCCGGTAGGCCGCACCGCCCTGCATACGATTCCGGGTGAAAAATGTGGACGGCAGCTCCAGCAGGCGGATCAACCCGACTCCGACCGCTTGCATACATATAAATACCCCTGACCCTCCTGGTTGGCTGGTTAGCCGTCCAGCGGTAAAGAAAAAATGCCGTTTGCGGTAAGATATAATCAACATTTTATTCAATTTGCCGATTTATAATAAACTGTTTACATTTCCTTAAGAAGGTATGATTTTATTAACGATTAAATTGCAAAGGAGTAACGCGAATGAACAACAAATCAAAAAGAATATTTCAATTGTTGTCTTGTATTCTAATTTTATTTTTTGTTTTCGGATGTACAGATGAAAGAAAAACCAAGCTGGAAAAGGGAGTCGGTTTTGTGCGTAGCCTGACAAGCAGAAGCCCTGCTCAGTCGCTGGCGGCTGCACAGTATCAGGCGGATACTCCCGAAGGTATGACAATGCTCTATCATACCAGCCTTCCTGCGGACGGCAGTTATCCCAATGTTTACAGCGACCGCAAAAGTCTGCAAGCATGGTCATTGCTCATATTGCCGGGAAACAAGGAACGTTCGCTGATAATAGAAGGATATGGAGACGATTTAACAAAGCCCCTCATTGTAGAAGAAATAACTTTCAAATAGCAGAATAATCAATGAAACGCGCGGTTTTATATGTGTTATGCCTGTTTTACATTTTGACGATTTTTTGCGCGTGTACAAGTGATCCTAAAAAAACGGCTTTAAAAGAACTTGAACGCCGCAAAATACCGTTTACCGAGCAGATGTTTCTTGGAAAAGCATATGAAGGCGATATCGGTGCAATAACGCAATTTATGGCAGCCGGCATAAACAGGGAAGCCCGAACTGTAGAAGACGGTTACAATGCACTTATGATTGCCGCTCATGCCGGGCATACGGAAATCTTAAAATTGCTGTTGGATAGCGGTATGGACGTTAATGCCGTTGATAATACCGGTGTCACCGCCTTGATGAGGGCAGCCGTAAACGGCCATACGCATTGTGCAAGAGTTCTGCTCGAAAAAGGCGCTGACGCAAATTTGAAAGCCGAAGGGCAGAAAGGTATGACGGCTTTAATGTTTGCCGCTACGACAGGACAAACGGATGTTGTCAGGCTTCTTCTGGAAAAGGGAGCCAATCCTGATATTCGTTCCGCAGAAGGCAATCAGGCGCTGATGTTCGCTCAGCTAAGCGGTAATCCTGCGACAGTCGCCTTGCTTACATCCGCAGCCTCTAATGTAAATACCCCAAATGATAAAAGCATCAACGCGTTGCATATCGCCATTAAGCGGCACGAAAAGGAGCAGGCAGCGATGTTGATTGCCAAAGGCGCTAATGTTAATGCTTCCGATAATACCGGCTTTACTCCGCTTATGCTTGCCTGCCAGGAAGGTGATGCGGCAACGGCGAAACTTTTACTGGAGCGCGGCGCCGTGGTCAATGCCACGTACATGGCCAATGGGAGATCAATTACGCCATTGATGATTGCGGCGATGAAGGGGCATGAAGCGGTGGTCAGGTTACTCAAGGCTAATAACGTTGATACAACAGCAAAGGATGGGCAGGGCTGCGATGCTGCCGTCTATGCCCGTCATAACGGCTTTGAGTACATAGCCCGTGTTATTGAAGGAAGAGACTGATTAGCAGGGAGAAAAGACATTTTTCAAAGATAAAAAGCACTTGAACATTTCCTGAAGGCAGGAAGGGAGCGGATTATCTGTTCCCTGACGCCCCGCTCCCTTCAAAGTAACTTGCTGTAATCTGCCGATATTAAAAAAGAATTGATTTACAGCTTGATTTCGGTCAAAATCTGGCTCATATTATTTACCAATAATCAAAAAATTACATTCCCAACGTGGTCAGACCGGGTACGGCCGTTTTAATCCAATCATACTTTACGCTGCTCCAGCGGTACAGCAAATATTATAATATCAAAAGGTTAGCTGATAGAGAGGGTAGGCTTAAATTAATAGAAAAGGAGGATAAAATGAAAAGGAATGTAGCAGTCTTAGTTGCACTGATTTTCGTTATGGTCTTCGTTTTTGCCACCGACTCTTTTGCGCAGCGGGGAATGAGATGGCATGGCAGCGGCGGCTGGGGAATGGGAAGCCAATACGGTAAAATGTTTGACCCCAAAACCGTGGAAACACTTGCGGGAGAAGTGGTCAGCATAGAAAGAATCACCCCGGTGAAGAGGATGTCTTATGGCGTGCACGCAATTGTAAAGACACAGAAAGAGACTATATCCGTTCATTTGGGGCCTGCCTGGTACATAGAAAATCAGGACATTAAGGTTGAACCGAAGGACAAGGTCGAAATCAAAGGATCACGAATCACCTTCCAGGGCAAGCCGGCAATCATTGCATCTGAAATCAAGAAGGGAGATGAAATACTAAAACTGCGGGATGAAAACGGCTTTCCCGCCTGGAGTGGTTGGCGGCGACGTTAATCTATCAAAATAAGCTTACCCTGATCAGCTGATACCGGCATAAAGCGGATAGTGGTTCTTAACGGGCCGCTCCCGCCGTGCCGGGCGTTGATGATCAATAAAATCAATTAATTAATTATTGAAGGAGGGTATATAGCGTTCAAACCCGGCCCGGAACTGGTTGGTAATGTCGGGAAAGTATGGAAAACTTCTGTGGTATTCGATCGAAAAATAAAAATCAGTGCAACAGATTATCACGAAAGCGCGCATAGCGTTCCGTGATAATCTGTTGGGGCATACCTTGTGTAAATAATTGTCAATATTCTTTTTTGTCTTGGGTATTTGTAGTTGCAGCTGCTCGAAAGTTTCAATCTTCGTCTTGTGGACATTTTGGGGATATTGCTCTGGGAACAGGCCGCTATCGAGAAAGGAGGCACAAGGAGATGCAGAGAAACAGAAGAGGAATGGGCTATGCAGGATACTGCATTTGTCCGAGATGCGGACATAAGGTGTTACATCAGGCAGGCAAACTCTGCAAAGAAGATGATTGTCGGGAGTGCGGCGGCAAGATGGTGAGGGAAGGCTCGTATCATCATCACCTCATTGAGGAAAAGAAAAAAGCGCTCAATTACAACTAAAAATTGCTGCGCTTTTTTTGTGTGGGCAGGCCTGGACAGGGATTTGCAGTCTGGTCAGGTCGTTGTCCCGGTCTTTTTGTCACTTGCCGGAAGCGTTTTTGATGAATTCCAGGGCTCTTGAAAGGCGTCTTCAAAACTTTTTGGCAACTCAGACAATTGAAGCCGCTATCTTTTATATGGTCAGGATTCATAGCAAAAACGCTTCCCATGGCCGCTCCGAGGAGACAGCGATGGAGGCAACAACTGCTCTGGCCAATGCGTTGGCCTGAAGCTTACGGGGAGGATTAAAACAGAGATGAGAAAAATATCAGTAATATTTGTCTTGTTTTTGGTTGGCTGCGTCGGCATTCCTTCAAACGTGAAGCCGGTTGATAATTTCCAGTTGGAGAGATATCTGGGAAAATGGTACGAGATTGCGAGGCTGGATCATTCATTTGAACGCGGGTTGACCAGGGTATCAGCAATTTACAGCTTGCGGGACGACGGCAGCGTTCGCGTTTTAAACAGCGGCTATGCGGAAAAAGAAAAAGCATGGAAGAGAGCCGAGGGGAAAGCCTATTTCGTAGAAGGATCAAATGTGGGTTTCCTCAAAGTTTCTTTCTTCGGCCCCTTTTACGGTTCTTATGTTGTCTTTGAACTGGACCATGCAAATTATCAATATGCGCTCGTGTGCGGGCCGAACAAATCTTACTTATGGATTCTGGCCAGAACCCCGGAAATAAGCGGTGAGTTAAAGGATCGCCTCATTGCCAAAGCGGCGGCAGCAGGTTTTGACACAAGCAGGTTGATCTTTGTTAGTCACTATTGATCGGGAAAGTTGACGCCGCCGGGTTAATCAGAGCAGCAGTTAATAATGTAGATTATCTTTTCGCCTCCACACTTGGGGCATTTCATTATATCCCCGTTTTCATCCTCACAATCTACTGTTCCATTCTGGTTCCATACATGCAGACATTTCTGATTTTCGCAGCTGTATTGGTGATAGGCGATCTCTTTTTCCGTTGCCATTTCCTTTCCCCCTTTGCCTGGACATAACCGACCGCTAAATAATAATTTAGCAACGGTTAAAAATCAAAGCATAATATTGAAATTGGGGCGTTGGCGGACTTGCCTTGCTTAAAAACAATGACCGACCAGGCAAAAGATTAAGCTTTTTCTCTCAAAATGCGGTGGTCGCCGACGCGGACGGTGAGTTTGTTCATGTCGAAGTATTCCATTAAAGGAATTATATATTTGCGGGAAAGACCCGTTAATTCCTTGAAGCTGGCCGGTGTCGCTTTGCCGTCTTTGATGAGCATCGCCTTGTAATCGTTTCTTAATTTGTTCAAAACTTCACTGGAAAAACAAAGCTCTTCATTTATTTTGGTCAAGTCGCCTTCTTTGAGCATCAAATTGACGATGCTTTGTGCCTTGGCTTTTTGCGCACTGAATTGATTTATGACGTCTTTGAGAAACGGAGGCGTCAGGCCGGCTTCTTTGTATATTTTGTCTATGTCCCGGCGCAAAGAGTCCAGATCACCCGCGAGCTCCACCTGGTGTTTAGCCAGGCGCACATTGTCCTTGTCACTGACAATGGTTCCCTTTTTATTGAGTGAACCCAGAACAATGTTGAACAACTTCGGCGGAACGGCTTTTTCCAGCGAAACTTTCAATTCTTCCTTGGAGATTCCCGCCTTCAAAGGATTATTTTTGTGATAGTCGGTAATTATTCTAACGATAGTTTCTTCAGTTTGCTGGAAGAAGCGGGCGGAGATAACGGTTGTGTCGTCGCTGTCGAGCAGGAACGCTTTTTTGCCCGAGAATAAATTTTCCAGTGCTTCGCGAACTTTTTTTGCTTTCGCGCCCAGTCGGAAGGCCAGGCGTGGCAGATTGATTCCCGTAAAGCCGGTTCTTTCCAGAATTACGCCGATTCTTTCCTGAAGACCGCCTGCCTGCAATAAATTAAGATCTGCAATAATTTTATCGTTAAGCCTTTTATGTTTCTTCGGCAGAGGATCAATTATCTGCCCGCCGCCGATTGTTGTGATCGGAGAATAGCTGCGCAAGACAAAGTGATCGCCGGCGACAACGACATCTTCAGCGGACAATATAAGCTGTGCGAATCCCTTCTGGCCGGGCGCCAGCTCGTCTTGCTCCAGAAGAATTATCCTTGAAATAATTTCGCTTGTGCCCGTATGCAGACGGACGAGAGTTCTGTTTTTGAGACTTTTGGGGTTCGAAGCGAGGTATTCAACAAAAACGTCGAGGCGCTGTGTCGGCCAGACGGTTTGCGGGCGGACAAGAACATTGCCGCGGTTGATGATGGATTTTTCAATTCCCTGTAAATTGATGGCCGTACGCTGGCCTGCCCAAGCTTCCTCCACCGATTGATTATGGACCTGAATCCCTCTGATGCGGGCGGCGATATTTTCGGGAAGTATCAGAACTTCTTCCCCGGTTTTGATGTGGTCGGAAACGAGCGTGCCGGTAACAACCGTGCCAAAGCCCTTCATTGTGAAGACACGATCTATCGGCAGACGAAAGATCCCGTCATCCATTTTTTCGGCCAGTTTGCCGACAATCTTATCCAGGGCCTGGATAAGATTGGGCAGGCCTTCTTCCGTAACGGCGGAGACGGGAATTACGGGAGCGCCTTCCAAAAAAGTTCCTTCTAAAAATTCGGTAACTTCCGATTGCACAAGGTCCAGCCAGTCCTTTTCCACCATGTCCGTTTTGGTCAGGGCGACGAGGCCTTTCGATATTCCCAGCAGGGAACATATATGCAGATGTTCTCTGGTCTGCGGCATGACTCCCTCGTCGGCGGCGATGACCATCATCACCAGATCAATTCCCGCGGCGCCGGCGACCATATTCTTGATAAATTTTTCGTGACCGGGGACGTCAACAATGCCGAGTGTCTGTCCGGAGGGCAGATCGATGGAGGCAAAACCCAGTTCAATGGTGATACCCCTTTGCTTTTCCTCTTTTAAACGATCGGTATCAACCCCTGTAAGAGCTTTAATTAATGATGTTTTCCCATGGTCAACATGACCGGCTGTGCCGAGAACGAAACTTTTCATATTTCCAACCTGATAAAAGTAAGCTTGAAAATAACAAACTCTTTGTCGTTTAACAAGGTTATTATACGTATTTTTACCCGGGGAGATTACGCTTTCCGTCCGACCGGCTTCAACCCGGCGGGCGTGAAGAAAGAAGCCGCTTCATGAGCGGGTCAGGGAGCGGAGGGAATTTTATTATTCGGAAACTTTTTCCAGGAATTGTATTTATTTTCGTAATATTCCGGACGTTGCGTGGCCAGCAGGAGATATGATTTGTCGCTGCCGTTGAACCATAAGCTGAATACAAAGTCACCGTAATCGTTGACGTCGACCGGTCCCCCGAACCGCGATAACGTCGAGATTTTCGACAATTTAGCCGTCAGGTTGGCGCCGTCCATGTAAAATACACCTTTAATGCTGCTATAGAGAATATCGCCGAGGTTGTTAATAGTGATGCCGGACGGAGCACTCCCGGCGACTGTTCTTATCAGCCCCCTGGTAGTGGAAAAGATCTGATTATTGACTTTGTATATTACTTCGCCCGAGTTATTTATGTCCAGATGGTAACCCGCAGGCCCGTTTTTGATAGTTACCAGCGTGCCCCGGTTAATGGAATTAATTGTTGGTCTGTACGCCTGCTCCACCATATACACTATTTCACCGGAATTATTTATACTTGGAGTGAATCCGTAGGCGATTCGACCTCTCGTCGTTGAATAAACCGTCCACGGGCCTTCGCCGGTCGGCTTTGCCGGACCGCAATAAACGACTTCTCCTGAATCATTTATCCGGGGGAAACGTTTATCATAAGATGTATCTTTTAATCGGCCACGGGTAGTCGAAATCATCCCGGCCCTGGTGATATAGACGATTTCTCCAAGGTTATTGATGCTGCCCTGGCTGCCGCCTTCAGCTACGATAAAATACTCATAAAGAGATCCTTTATAGGTGATCTTACCGGGAGGCGGTATATGAGCGCATGCAGTAATCAAGAAAAGACTGACTAATATGAGCAGAATTTTTTTCATTTTTTTGCCGTCCCGAGCATATTGACAACAACCCCGGAGATTCAGAGCTTAAATTTATTTAAAAATATGTTAAATCTTTATTTAGAAAAAAACTATATATAGGAGAGTCTATTTTTTTATATCTCAGGCTATAGCCGGAGATATAAAATCCCGCCCGCAATCTAATGCTCCTCCTGGTATGAGGCCCAGGCATCGGCATCTTCCCAGACCCTAACCTGCGTCGTGGCAATTCGTGGATCGGAAATCCGGCCGAACAACATTCCATGGATTACCCTCGCGAGGTGTTCTATGCTGGGGTTGATTCCATAGAATTCCGGCAGATCGTTGAGTGTTTTGCCGCGAAAATAAGACGTGACTCGGGACAGTCCGCTTTTTATCTCATCGATGTCCAGCAGATAGCCGTGCTCGTTCAAGCTCTTTCCCTCGACCAGCACCTCTATCTCATAATGGTGGGTGTGCTTCTCATTTTCCGCTCCCCAGTCTCCGACGACAAGAAAGTGTAATGCGGAGAAATTTTTTTTAACTGCAACAGTATACATTTTGTCTCCTCAATAGGTGAAAACTACCTGAAGCGCTTCATCGGGGTTGCTGTCGAGAAACTGGTATGCTTTTGGGGCCTGGTCAACGGCAAAACGATGACTGATCAAGCGGGACGGTTTGATTCCGGCGAGCAGCCGCCAGGCGACTTCCAAACGGCGGGCTTTGTTCCAGCGCCCGGTCAAACCGGGAGACAGCGTGCTGACCTGACTGCTGATCAGGCGAATGCGGCTGCGGTGAAACCGGCCTCCGAGTTCCAGGTTAACGGTTTTTTTACCGTACCAGGAGCCCAGGACGATTCTGCCGTCGAATCCCGTGACGGCAATCGCCTGGTTGAAAGCCTCCGGATTGCCGGAAAGTTCAAAAACGAGGTCTGCGCCGTGCGTATTGCCGGAATGGAGCAAGGGATAAATTTTTTCCGGAAGACCGGCGGGTTCCAGGCAACGGGCCGCCCCGATTTCCTGCGCAACGCGCCGGCGCAGCGGGTATTTATCCACCGTTATCAGTTTTGCCAGAGGAAATTGCGCCAGCAGCGCCGTCGTCAGCAACCCGACAATACCCTGCCCGAAAACAACCACCTGCTCCCCGATGATCGGCTGACCGTCCATCAGGAAATTCACGGCGGTTTCCATGTTGGCCAGAAAAACGGCATCTTCCGGGGCGACATCTTTCGGCAAAGGCAGCAGTTCTTCCGGCGCGGCGATAAAATGGCTTTCATGGGGATGAAAGGCAAAAACCAGTTTGTCCTGCCAGCTGCGATCCACTCCCTGTCCCAATTCGATTACCCGTCCTACCGTGGAATAACCATACTTAACAGGGTAGTCAAAGTTGCCGGAGAGAGCCGCAATCGTGCTGTCCAGCGGTAGATTTTGTGGAATTTGATGATGGTAGACCAGCAGCTCGGTGCCGGAGCTGACGGCCGAAAGTATAGTTTTTACGAGTACTTCACCGGGCGCGGGCGGCGGCAAAGCCTCTTCCCTGATTTCAACCGCTCCCGGTTGGGTAAAGTAGACCGCCTGTGTGTTCATGGTCAATTCCAGGAAACTGTCGCCCGGAAGATAATATCTTCTCCCGCCGGTTCATACGCGAGGTTAGTCAGCTTTGGTGAAGAGTTGTTGCCGTCCGTGGTATTTCGGACCGAAATGAGCGGATTCTCCACGGCGTGCAACCCCCCGACAAGTTTAGGCGTAATCGTGACGACCAGACGGTCGACCAGGCGGCCCGTAAGAAAGCTGGTAATCACCCTGGCGCCGCCTTCAACCATCACACTGCCGATTCCTAAATCCGTCAGACAGGCCAGCAGGCAGTTTAAATCGACCCAGCCGTTATTGTCACTCGGAACACAAAGCACGGTGACGCCGGCTTGTTCCAGAGACCTGCGTTTGTGCGCATCGTAGTCCCCGGTGGTGGCGACCAGCGGCGATGAATTTGTATTTTTCAACAGGTTGGCATCGACCGGCAGGCGCAGGCGGCTGTCGAGGACGATGGGTCGTGGGTTTTTGCCCTCAACGAGACGAACCGTGAGGAAGGGGTTATCCGCCAGAATAGTGCCGATTCCTACCAGAATGGCGTCGTTGGCGGCGCGCAACTGGTGAGTCATTTTCATGGATTCGGGGCCGCTTAAGTTGAGAGAATTTTCGCGGTTGATGGCGATGCTGCCGTCCAGACTTTGCGCATAGCTCAGGGTCACTAAAGGGCGTTCGATCCTGTTTGAGGCCGCCGTATCTGCCGGTAAAGCGGGGGAACTGGTCATGGTACCATCCTCCTACCCGTCGACTGGATTACATTGCTGGAAATGAAGTAAAATTATAAAGGCGGCAGTTCTGTATGTCAAGAATATCTTCCCCTGCGGAGTGCGCAGGCTTTGGCCGCATACCGCCGTGCCGGGAACTTTAAATTAAGCGCAAGCGCACTTGAAGTAATTAAATAAATGGGATAATGAAAAAAGATCAGAGATGGGAAAAAGTAGTCGTGCGAAAGATCATTACAAATAAAATCCATAAAGATATTGAACCATTCCGTTTATTGCTGAAGCGGATAAATGAGGGAGAGAAAAGCATTGATGTCCGCGGGCTTGCGGGCGCTGCGCGTTCCTTCCTTACGGCCCTGCTTTTTGACCGCCTGGAAAAATCACTTCTCGTCGTCTGTCCGGAAGAAAAGGATGCCCAGGCCTTTGCCGCTGATTTAAACCTCTTCTTCGGCGAGGAGAAAGTTCTCTATTATCCGCCGCTTGATTTTCTGGCTGTTGATATGTTCGCCCTGCAAAAGGAAGAAGCGCAGGCCCGGTTGCGGGTCATGACTCTTCTGCAGATGAATGCCCAAACCGTGATTGTCACCTGCACGGCGGCGATGATGCAGAAAGTCATGCCTTTTGCCCGGTTCAACCAGTATCTGCAAATAGTTTCCACCGGTGATGTGGTCAGCAGGGATGAGTTTTGTGAAAGCCTGCTGGCGGGAGGTTACCGCAGAGTCAGTCTTGTCGAGGACAAGGGGGACTTCAGCGCCCGCGGCAATATCATTGATGTGTTTCCTCCGGCGGAGATAAATCCGCTGCGCCTGGAAATGGCGGGTGATGAAATTGAGTCGATCCGCAGATTCGATCCCCAAACCCAGCGTTCCACAGATACGGCCGATGCTTTTGTTGTGTCTCCGGCCAGTGAAATTGTGATGAATCCGCAGACACGAAAACTTGCCGTCCTTAATGTCAAGAGAAGAGCAAACGCACTTTCCCTTTCCCGCGAAATCCGCAGTCGCCTGACGGATACCTTGCAAAACGGGCTGGCCGATTCGATTAATCCGATTTTCCTGCCGCTCTTTTACGAAGAGTACGATGAAAAAGAAGGCTTTCCGTCCAACAGACTGTCCGGCTTTTTTGATTATCTGCCTGCCGATACGCTGGTTGTCTTGGATGATCCGTTTTCCATTGCGCAGTCGGCCCGGAGCATGGAAAATAATATCGACAAATTGTTGTTTAAAGCTCAAAACAGCGACAAATTTTATTTAGACAAGGAAAGCATCTACATCGATCCAAAGGATACCGTCGCCTCCCTGGAGAAATTTCCCCGGCTTAATCTGGAAGGCCTCAAGCTGGGCTCGTCGGAAGACAGAGAAGCTCCGGTTATTTCGTTTGACACTTTCCGCGACAGCCGCGAGGAAAAGACTTCCGCCGGAGAAATTAAAGAAGACGCCCTGCTACGGCAGACTGTGGAAAAGATCAGGACATGGCTGGCCGATGCGCAGAGAATATTCTTTGTCTGCCCATCCACGGAAGACGTGCACCGGATGCAGCATATGCTTTTAACTTATGATCTGCCGGTGGCGCTTTTGCCCCCGACCGATTCCATTCCGGAGATCGCCGGCAGACCGGAGGAAAAGGCGGCTCTCTTCCTGGTCGGCGGAAAAATCTCCGCCAGTTTTGTCTTTCCGGCCATGAAGCTGGTGTTTTTGAGCGGAGAGGAAATTTTTGTCAGGAAGGTTCCCCGCCGTCGTCTGCGGCCGGTGCGCGAAGGTTATTTCCTGAAGTCATTCGGCGATCTTCAGGAAGGCGATTTTGTCGTCCACACCGATTTTGGCATCGGCACTTACCGGGGGCTGAAAAAGATTACGGTAGGCAGGATTGAAAATGATTTTCTGGTGATCGAGTATGCGGACGGCGACAAATTATATATTCCCGTTAATGCACTGGAAAAAATTCAGCGTTACATCGGCCCGGACGGGTATGCCCCGAAAATTGACAAAATGGGCGGTTCTTCCTGGGATACCGTCAAAGAACGTGTGAAAAAATCGGTGCGTGAAGTCGCCGAAGAGCTGGTGGCCATTTACGCCGCCCGCGAGGTTATGGAAAGAGATTCCTTCTCGCCTCCGGACAGAATTTACGAAGAGTTCTGCTCTACCTTCGAATTTGAAGAAACTCCCGACCAGTTGAAGGCCATCGAGGATATTCATCTGGATATGGATGAAACCAAACCGATGGACCGGCTGATTTGCGGCGACGCCGGCTTCGGGAAAACTGAAGTGGCGCTGCGGGCGGCGCTGCGCGCAGTGATGGACAGCAGGCAGGTAGCTGTGTTGACGCCCACGACGATTCTGGCCGAACAGCATTTCCAGACCTTCTCCCGCCGGCTCCATGATTTTCCGGTGCGCGTGGAAGTTTTAAACCGTTTTCGCAGCTCCGCTGAACAAAAGAAAATAATAGAAGATCTCAAGACGGCCAGGGTGGATATTGTCGTGGGGACGCATCGCCTGCTGCAGAAGGATGTGGAATTTAACAGGCTGGGGTTGGTGATCATCGATGAGGAGCAGCGCTTTGGCGTGGCGCATAAGGAAAAATTGAAAAAAATGCGCACCCTGGTTGATGTTTTAACTCTTTCCGCGACGCCGATTCCCCGTACGCTGCATCTGTCGCTCGTCGGCATCCGCGATTTGTCCATAATCAATACGCCGCCGGAAGAGCGGCAGCCCATCAAGACATACGTGCTGGAATTTGATGCGGAAACAATCAAGGCGGCGATTGAAAAGGAACTGGCGCGCGGCGGGCAGGTGTTTTTCGTTCACGATCGTGTGCGCTCCATTTATTCCATTTCCCGTTTCGTGCAGCAACTGGTGCCGCAGGCCGGAATCGAGGTTGTTCACGGCCAGATGAAGTCCGCGGAGATCGAAAAAGCGATGGGTAAATTTATCCGGCAGGAGTGCGATGTCCTTGTTTGTACGACCATTGTCGGGTCGGGATTGGATGTTCCCACCGCCAACACAATGATCATCAACCGCGCCGACCGGTTCGGTCTGGCGCAGCTCTATCAGATACGCGGACGCGTGGGCCGCTCCAATCAGGAGGCCTATGCCTATTTGCTGCTGCCCAAAGGGGCGATGCTTTCCCGGGAAGCGATAAAAAGGCTGCAGGTGATCAAGGAATTTTCCGAGCCCGGCTCCGGCTTCCGCATCGCCTACAACGACATGGAAATCCGCGGCGGCGGAAACCTGCTGGGTGTTTCGCAGTCCGGCCATGTATCGGCCGTCGGTTATGAATTGTATACAGAGCTCATGGAAAAGACGATCCGGGAAATAAAAGGTGAAAAACCGGTGGAAGAGGAGGCCCTGCCGGAAATCCAACTGGGTATTTCCGCTTTTATTCCGGAGGATTATGTGCAGGATGTCCATCAGCGGCTGGTTTTGTATAAAAGGATATCGCTGGCGGACAACGCCGAAGAGCTGGAACGCATCGGAGAGGAGCTTCAAGACTGCTACGGCCCCCGGCCGCAGAATGTGGAGAATTTATTGGGCGTCATTCACATCCGCAACCGCTTGAAACCGCTCAAGGGCCGGAAAATGGGCTACGACGGCAAATACCTGTATATATTTTTCCAAAAGGACAGTCCTGTTGATCCGGCGAAGATTATCGCTCTTTATCGCAAGAAGGCCAAAGAATTGCGTTTTACGCCTGATTATCAGTTATCTGTTTTTAAGCCCGGCCTGGCCGCAACGGAAATACTGGAGCAGGCATTATTGCTGTTAAAGATGCTTGCCGAATAAACGCAGGCAGTGTATCTTCAAAAATTAATGCCAATATTTTAATGTTAACTACAAGAACATGATGGAAAAAAAAATAAACAGACGGATTTGGTTAATTTTGTTCAGCGGGATAATTTTTTTTACCGCCTGTGATAAGCTGAATATTAATTCCCGTCCTTACGTTGCCCGGGTGAATGGCGCCAAAATTTATCTTGACGAATACCAGAGAAGACTGGCTCAAAAAAAATCGCTGTTGCCCAAAGAATATTTTCCCGATCAGGATTCCCGGACTCAGCGTCTGGAAGAAGGAGTTTTGGATAACATGATCACGGAAAAAATAATGTATCTGCGGGCTGAGGAGCTGGGTCTCACAGTCGGTCCGGAGGAATTGGACAAAAGAATCGGCGAGATTAAGAAGGATTATGGAGAAGGCTTTTCCCGGATGTTTGCCGAGAATAAACAGAGTCTGGAGCAATGGAAAGAAGATTTGAAAAAGGAGATGCTGTTCGAAAAACTTGTTGCAGTTGACGTTAACGTCCATGTACAGGTATCGGAAGAGGAAGCGGAAGATTACTTCAACAAGAACAGCGACAAGTACATTGCGAAGCCGAAAGTCCGCGTCGCCCAGATAGTTGTCCGGGATGCAGCGACCGCCAGGGCGGCACTGCGGCAGTTGAAGGCGGGCGCCGATTTTTCAACGGTCGCCAGGGAAAAATCAATTGGTCCCGAAGCCGGCCGCGGCGGTGATCTGGGATTTATTACCCGCGATGTTATGCCGGAGCCTTTGGACAAGGCTATTTTTGCGCTCTACCCGAACAGGATAAGCCCCGTGGTGAAGAGCCAGTACGGGTTTCATATCTTTAAAGTTCTGGAAATTTCACCGGCGAAAGTTAAAAATTTTGCCGAAAGCAAACAGGACGTCATGGCGGATGTCCGCGCCATGAAGGAAGAAGCCGCTTTTGGGCGGTGGCTGGCCGCATTGAAAGCGAAGGCCGTCATTAAAAAAAAGCACGCCGTTTTGAGGAAAAATGCTCAAACGGGCAAGTCCGGTAATACAGGTGAAAAAAAACAATAAACGGAGGAAATTCAAGTGAAATATTATAAGACGATTGTTCTGAGCATTTTATTCTTAATGCTTGTTTCCTGGTCGGTGCAGGCGGAAGTGGCCGACAGAATCATCGCCGTGGTTAATGACGAGGTAATAACGCTGAAGGAATACAATGAGGCGCTGAAGCCTTATCTCCAAAAAATTGAAGAAACCTATCAGGGCAACGACAAGGCGATCGTAATCAAACAGACCAAAGACGCTATTTTGCAGAGGCTGATCGATAATCTGCTCATCGAATACGAGGCGAAGAAAAGAGGGACCAACATCAAGGATGAAGATGTCATGAATGTGCTCAAAGACATGCTGACCAGGCAGAACCTCGAGATGAAAGATTATTTGAAAAAACTGGAGAAGGAAGGAACTCCTCTGGAAGCCGTCAAAAGCGAAATAAGAAGTCAATTGATGCGGATGAGATTAATGCGCCTGGAGGTTAAGTCGAAAATATTGGTCAGCGATCAGGAAATAGGAGAGTATTACGACCGGCACAGAGACGAATATGAGGGCAAAGAGGCAGTCAGAATTAAGCAGATTTTGCTTTTAATACCAGCCAATTCCAGTGCGGCGGCAGTAGCGAAACTAAAGGAAGATGCCGGGAAAATTCAGAAAAGAGCTGTGGGCGGCGAGTCTTTTGATGCGCTCGCGGCGAAATACTCTCAGGGGCCGGCGGCCGCTCAGGGTGGAGATGTGGGCTTTATCGAAAAAGGAGGAATGATTCCGGAAATCGAAAAAGCGGCGTTCAGCCTGCCGCAGGGACAGGTAAGTAGTGTAATCCAGTCGAGTGTCGGATTTCATATAATCAAGGTGGTCGATAAGCGGGGAGCCGGACACAAGTCGATTACCGTTGTGCGCGAAGAAATAAAAGCAAAGCTGGAGGATGAGAAACTCGAGAAAAAATATGACGAATGGATTACTTCAGTGCGCAAAAGGTCACACATTGATGTGAGGATGTAGGCTGAGAGCCGAAGGTTAAAGGTCTGAAAATCAGGTGCTGAGAAAATCCGGAAACGCGATAAACAGGGGAAGAGAAGTAAAACGAAAAAATGGATGCAATAAAAATCAAAGGAGCCGCTCAGCACAATCTGAAGAATATCAGTCTCGATATTCCCCGGGACAGGCTTGTGGTTATCACCGGAGTTTCCGGTTCCGGCAAATCCTCCCTGGCTTTTGATACAATTTATGCGGAGGGGCAGAGACGCTACGTGGAATCTCTGTCCACTTACGCCCGCCAGTTTATCGGGCAAATGGACAAACCGGACGTGGAATCAATCGAGGGGCTGTCCCCTGCCATCGCCATTGAACAGCGGGTGGCGAGCCACAATCCGCGTTCCACCGTCGGTACGGTAACGGAGATTTACGATTACTTTCGTCTCCTTTATGCCGGAATCGGCGTTTGCCACTGCTATCAGTGCGGACGCGAAATAAGATCCCAGACGATAGACAATATCGTTGAAAATATTCTTGCCCTTCCGGAAAATACACGTTTCAGCGTTTTATCGCCGCTGGTGCGCGGGAAAAAAGGCGAATTTCAAAAGGAGCTGAAAAAACTCCAGAAAGAAGGATTTGTCCGCATCCGCATCGACGGTGAAATGAAGGAACTCGCCGATGAAATCCAACTCGAAAAAAATAAGCGCCACGATATAGACCTTGTCGTTGACCGGCTGGTTTTAAAAGAGGGGGTGCGCAAGAGGCTGCGCGACTCGCTGGAAATTGCATCCGCCCACGCCGATGGAATGGTGCGCATAGTTTTAGCCGACGGACAGGAAACGCTCTACAGTGAAAAGTATGCCTGTCCCGACTGCGGCATCAGCATGCCTCTGCTTGCGCCCCGCATGTTCTCCTTCAACAGCCCCTATGGCGCCTGTCCCGAATGCAACGGCCTGGGGTCGCTTACGCACTTCGCCGCCCATCTCGTTGTGCCGGACGCCGGATTGACGCTGCGGGAAGGTGCGATCGCGCCATGGGCGGGACGGAGTTCTCTCTATTATTTCAGCATGCTGGATGCGCTGGCCGCCCATTACAATTTCGATGTCAATAAGCCGTTTAATGAATTGCCGCCGAAAGTCCAAAATGTCCTCCTTTACGGATCGGGGAAAGAAGAGATTAAGTTTTACTATGACCGGGGCGACAGGAGGTATTTCGCCGACCGGCCGTTTGAAGGGGTGATTCGACAACTGGAACGCCGCTGGCGGGAAAAAACCACCACCTCGATGCGCACCGACCTGGCCCGCTACATGGATTTAAGCGTCTGTCCTTCCTGCCGGGGGGCGCGTTTGAAGAAGGAAAGCCTCGCCGTTACCGTGGGCGGGAAAAATATCTATGAACTCTGCCGGATGTCTATCCGCGAATGTTCCAACTTTTTTGAACAATTGGCTCTTTCACCGCAGGAGCAGCTTATCTCCGAAAGAATTCTGAAAGAAATCAAAAGCAGGCTTAACTTCCTGTTGAATGTCGGCATGGATTATTTGAGTTTGGAAAGATCGACTCTGTCGTTGTCCGGCGGAGAATCCCAGCGCATCAGGCTGGCCACGCAAATCGGTTCGGGGCTGATGGGGGTGCTCTATGTGCTGGACGAGCCCACGGTCGGTCTGCATCAGAGAGACAACCTGCGTCTGATCGATACTCTGAAAGAGCTGCGCGATCTGGGCAATACGGTGCTGGTCGTGGAGCACGACGCCGATATGATGCTGGCTTCGGATTATATTGTGGATCTGGGGCCGGGGGCGGGATCGCTGGGCGGCGAGATAGTCTTTCGGGGAACACCGCAGGAAATGCTGCAGGACAAGGATTCTTTGACCGGAAGGTATCTGTCGGGCGCTGAGACGATTGCGCTGCCGGCAAAACGCCGTTCGATTACCGGCCGACACATTATTCTGGAAGGGGCCTGCGCCAACAACCTCAAAGATGTTGATATTAGAATACCCACGGGAGTTCTGACGGCGGTGACCGGAGTTTCCGGCTCCGGTAAAAGCACGATGGTTATCGAAACGCTTTATAAGGTGCTGGCGCGCCGTTTGAATCAGCGCAGCGGAGCCATGGGGAAAATCAGGAAGGTCGTGGATCTGGGCGGCATCGAACGCGTTATTCTGATCAACCAGCAGCCCATCGGCCGGACGCCGCGGTCCAATCCCGTGACGTATACGGGAATCTTCTCTTTTATCCGTGATCTCTTCGCCAATCTGCCCGATGCCCGGGTGCGCGGATTTAAACCCGGACGTTTCAGCTTTAATGTGAAAGGCGGGCGTTGCGAGGCCTGTGAAGGCAACGGTTTGATTCGCATTGAAATGCATTTTCTGCCCGATGTTTATGTTACCTGCGACGTGTGCCACGGGAAAAGGTTCAACCGGGATACGCTCGATATAAAATATAAGGATCATAGTATTGCCGATGTCCTGGATATGACCGTCAATCAGGCCCTGGTGTTCTTCTCCAACATCCCGTCAATTCGAGCGCATCTGCAATTGCTCTACGATGTCGGCCTGGGCTACGTCCGTCTGGGCCAGTCGGCGACAACGCTCTCCGGCGGCGAAGCGCAGCGCATCAAGCTGGCGCGGGAACTGGGCAAACGCGTCAACAGTAACACACTTTATATTTTGGATGAACCGACGATCGGGCTCCATTTTGCGGATATTCAGCGGCTGCTTGACGTCCTTATGCGCCTCGTCGATATGGGCAACACCATGGTGGTGATCGAGCATAATCTGGATGTGATCAAGTGCGCCGATTACGTAATTGATATGGGGCCGGAAGGAGGCCCCGGCGGCGGCGAGATTATTGCATCAGGAACGGTAGAGCAAATAGCCCGTGCCGAACAATCGGCAACTGGTCATTTCCTGAAGAAAATGCTTTCTGCTTAAGCGGTTCGTTTTTACAAATTGATTTTATAACGTTGCTCTGCTATTTAATTTATTAAAATAGAAAGGAATCTCTATGCTAGCCAAGGAAATCCTTTATAAAGAGATCGATACTTTGCCGGAAGAGTTTACAGAAGAGCTTTTTGACTTTGTAACCTTCTTGAAAACTAAATATGTCAAAGAGCACATGGAAACGGCTTTACTCAGTGAATCTTCATTGCGGAAAGATTGGCTGTCTGCAGAAGAGGATGATGCATGGCGAGCTTTGTAAAAGGTGATGTGACAAAAAAATCCTGCTCTATAAAGTCGGACATCTGAAAAAAGAAAAAATCACGGAAGCAATCGGAAGGCTCATTGATATCCTGAGCAAGTGAGCCGTGAATGTTCGGTCTTCGGCCCCTGCGGGTTTTCCATTACCCGCATTCGTAGCCGGATTCAATAATCTCTTCACCGGTCGCCCCCAGCGGCCGGATTATCGCGTCGGGCACGGTGGAACAGGTAGCCCGTGCAGAAAAGTCGGCCACCGGTAGTTTCCTGAAAAAGATGCTTTCTACATCTTATGAATAAAGAGATTAAACCTGTTGAAATTCCTATAGATGGTGTGCTTGACCTTCATACCTTTCAACCGCGGGAAGTAAAGACCCTCATCCCGGACTATTTACGTCTCTGTCATGATAAGGGTATTGGGGAGATACGGATCATCCACGGTAAAGGAACCGGGCAGTTGCGGCGTACAGTTCACGCAATTCTCGGCAAGAACGATATGGTGAAATCTTTCCACTTAGCCGCGGAGGATGCCGGCAACTGGGGTGCAACTATCGTACAACTCAAAAAATAAGGCTCCTCTGAGAGAGGGGTGCTTTGATGAAATTAAATTTACCTTATAAAATTAATTACATTTACGAAGGTGCACTACAAGGTACTCGTGAGACGCAATGGTTACTGTTCGAAAGGTGCAATGAAAAAGCTCAGCCGCTGGAGCTTGTCGGCTGGAGCGAGTCGTTGGGCGCCTCTTTCCAATGAAATCAGTCAGGCATTAGTGCTCAGTGGATGGCTCCGGTTTTCTTCCTGCCACAACAGATCCTGTCTCCACGTCCTCAAGCCAGATGTAAAACACTTCGTCAATATCCTCCCCATTCATGGTGTACCTCCGTCCTGCTTCCGCCCGAAAGGTGAGGAAGTTGCCTGGCACAACCGTGAACTGCTTTGACGCCATCACTGGCGCTGCCAGTACGTGATACCATGACTGGCAGATCACGTACAGAGTATGTTCGCCGGGGAGGACTTCGTACGTCATGTCGGCTTTGCCAATGTTCACACCATCAACCGCCTTTACAATGATGTTGAGGTTATAGAGAAAGTGTCGGTGCGTTGCGAGGACATTGATCCGTGCGACTCGAGCTTGGGGCAGCCTTTCACCCGGATAGGTCTGCGTCGATCCACAGCTCGTTGTTAGCATTACTACTACCACTACCACCAGACTATGAAGTATGCGTATCACATTCATAGTGATTCCCCTCCTTTTTTTGACGCTCGTGAGGCGTCACCCGCATACAGCATCGTGATAGAAATACAGTTCTCGGGCCACAGGGCGCGGCCTTTAGGGTGTGTGCGGTCAGTGACGTCCATCAGGCATCCGTAACTGTCTTGCCCTTCAGCGGTGCGGGCATCTTCTTTTGTAGATAACGTATAATATTTTTCGCACAATTTTGCAAAATCCGCTGAAAACAGCAGGTGAATCCGGAGGAAGGCAGCACCCTGCTGCCTACTGACAAACTGATCGTCGTTTGAGTAACACACCTGCAGTCATCAATCAATAATTTCTGTTATTTTACGC